>Ga0116227_10000009_pt1 | contig 360983 bp, 298 predicted proteins | sample S1TSphgellanicum_FD_89693 | JGI IMG/M metagenome (GOLD analysis project Ga0116227, IMG submission 89693) | Host-associated microbial communities from peat moss isolated from Minnesota, USA - S1T2_Fb - Sphagnum magellanicum MG | ecosystem: Host-associated > Plants > Peat moss > Unclassified... | reverse complement strand
GCCGGACCACAGAACTTCTGTTTGACAGATGCACCAACATTTGCGAGCGTTCAGTTGAATGTACCGAATATCGTTTGGTATGATCTGGCCACTGGCGGAACATTAATCCCAAATACTACAGCCCTTACAAGCGGTACTTATTATGCAGCTATAAAAGATGCGGTTTCAGGATGTGAAAGTCAAACAAGACTGCCTGTTGTGATCAACGTTAGCGATCCTGGTACACCAACATTAATAACTGCCGGACCACAGAACTTCTGTTTGGCAGATGCGCCAACATTTGCAAGCGTTCAGTTGAATGTACCGAATATCGTTTGGTATGATCTGGCTACTGGCGGAACATTAATCCCTAATACTACGGCCCTTACAAGCGGTACTTATTATGCGGCTATAAAAGATGCGGTTTCAGGATGTGAAAGTCAGACAAGGCTGCCTGTTGTGATCAACGTTAACGATCCGGGAACGCCAACAACTACCTCACTTACTCCATCTTTCTGTTCAGAAAATAATCCAACTGTTGCTAATATTCAGGTAAACGAAAGCAATGTAGTTTGGTATAATTCAGAAAAAGGAGGAACACCAATTGCATTAACAGCCGCTTTAGTAAGCGGAGATTACTTTGCAGCATTAAAAGATGCAACGACAAATTGCGAAAGTAGTGTTAGACTAAAAGTTTCGGTTACTGTTGGAAATTCGGCTACGCCTACAACAAATAATGCAGCTCAGAATTTCTGTTCAACTAATGCTCCAACTTTTGCGAGTATTCAGGTAAACGAAACCAACGTATCGTGGTTTGCTACTGATACTGGTGGAACAGCAATTCCAACAGCAACAGTTTTAACTTCTGGTACTTATTATGGAGAAATTACAAATTCATCAACAGGATGTAAAAGTGCAACTCGTTTAGCGGTTACGATCACTATTGTTGATCCAATGGCGACACCAACAACTAGTTCGTTAACTCAAAACTTCTGTTCTGTAAATGTGCCGAAGGTTTCAAATATTCAGGTAAACGAATCAAACGTAATTTGGTATAGTACTCCAACAGGAGGAACAGCAATTCCATCAACAACCAATTTAGTTAGTGGTACTTATTACGGTGTTATTGCGAGTGGTTCAGGTTGCGAAAATCCGCAAAGATTAGCGGTTGTGGTAATTATAAATACACCACTTCTGGTTACTACACCAAGAACAACTCAAACATTCTGTTTATCAGCAGCTCCAACAATAGAAAGTATCGTGGTAAATGAAGCAAATGTAGTTTGGTATACTTCTGCAACTGGAGGAACTCCTTTAGCGGCAAATACACCACTTACAGCTACAACTTATTATGCTGCAGCACTTAACAATACAACAAATGGTTGTGAGGGAGTTTCCAGATTAGGAGTAGCAATTTCTTTTGAAAATGATGCAATGGTTCCAATCACTACGACAGATGATACGCCATGTGTTTTCCAGGGAATTACATATTCTATTGCCAACGGAAAATCAGATTATATCTGGACAGTTGAAAACGGTACAATTACTTCCGGAGGAGGAAACAACGACGGAACTGTAACCGTATCATGGTCTGATATTGGACCAGGTAAAGTAAATGTTGCTTACATCAATACATGTAATGAAAGAACAATTAAATCATTAAATGTAAATGTGGCTACTTGTTCTGATCTTACCATAACCAACACAGTAAGTAATCCTACACCTAATTTTGGTGAGCAGATAACATTTACCGTAACGGTTAATAATGTTGGAGAAGGTAACTTTATCAATACGATAGTAAGCGAATTATTGCCAAGCGGATTTGATTTAGTAAGTGCTAGTACAACTGCAGGAACATATGATTTGACTACACAGCTTTGGACAATTCCAGCTTTAAATGCAGGACAAAGCGTAGTACTTACAATTGTTGCAGAAGTATTGCCAAGTGGTAATTATACAAACGTTGCAACTGTCGAAATTTCGACTCCTTTAGATGTTGATACATCAAATAACTCGGCTTCAGTTACTGTTGTACCGGTTTGTTTGACAGTGTACAATGAATTCACTCCAAATAATGACGGAGCGAATGATCTTTTCAGAATTGATTGTATCGAATCATATCCAAACAACGAGTTGAAAGTATATAACAGATACGGTTCATTAGTATATAGTAAACAACATTATGAAAATGATTGGGACGGAACTGCCAATGTATCCGGAGTTATTAATAGAGGAGATATGCTGCCAACAGGTACTTATTTTTATGTGATAACCATTGGAGATGGAACGGTTAAAAAAGGATGGTTATCTATTATGAGATAATTACCGTATTAATCATCTAATTAATTAAACTTAATAAGTATCGTTATGAAACTATATATAAAATCATTAGAAACGTATTTTATTTTAATATGTTCTTTTATTACATTTTGTGCCAGTGCGCAACAAGATCCGGAGTACACCCAATATATGTACAACACAATGTCGGTAAATCCTGCTTATGCAGGGTCTACCGGAACATTAGAAGCAACACTTTTACACCGTTCGCAGTGGGTTGGAATTGACGGAGCACCAGAAACCCAGTCGTTTTCTATTCACTCACCGCTTCGAAACGAGATGATTGGTTTAGGATTAAGTGTCGTAAATGATAAGATTGGTCCATCAAACGAATTGTATCTTGACGGAAACTTTGCTTATTCAATTCCTTTAGGATATGAAAAAAGACTGGCATTTGGTCTTAAAGCAGGGATGAGAATGTTGAATATAGACTGGTCTAAGGGGAGATATTACAATAATAATGATGTTTTGTTAAACCAAAATATTGATAATCAAATGAAGTTAGCTGTTGGAGCCGGGATTTACTATTATACAGACAAATGGTATTTAGGTTTCTCTATTCCAAGTTTTATCCAAAATGATTATTACGACGATGTTCAGGAATCGATAGATTACGATCGTTTACATTATTATTTAATGGGAGGTTATGTTTTTGATATAAGTCCTAATTTAAAGTTTAAGCCGGCATTTTTAGTAAAAGCAGTAAGTGGGGCACCGCTTACGGCTGATATATCGGCAAACTTTATGATTGCAGAGAAATTTGTAATTGGCGGATCTTATCGAACAGATGATTCTGTGAGTATACTGGCAGGTTTTCAAATATCCAGAAGTTTTTATGTAGGATATGCTTTTGATTACACCGTTAGTGATTTGAACAAATACAATGATGGAACGCATGAAATTATCTTGCGTTATCAATTCATGAAAAATCAAAGCAAAATCAAATCCCCTCGATTCTTCTAAATATAAAACCTATGAAAAAATTATATATCCTTAGTTTAGTATTGAGTTTTACATTTGGTTTTGCTCAAAAAACTAATTTAAAAAAGGCCGATGCATTGTTTAAAAACTATTCTTATGTAGATGCTTCTAAAGCTTACGAGGAATGTTTGCAAAATATCGAAAATCCATCGGCTCAAACATTAAAAAATGCTGCCGACTCGTATTATTTTATTTCTGATGCCAGAAATGCTTTAAAATGGTATAAAAGATTGTACGAAGTACAAGGCAATAATTTAACAGATATCTATTACCTGCGTTATATTCAGTCAATGAAAGCTGTTATGGATTACGATGATGCAGATAAAATAACAAAAGAATATCTAAACAAAAAAGGAGATCAGAAAGAGATTAACAGGTACGTGGCTCAAAAAAAACAGCTCGATAGTCTGGCGAAAGCGAAGTCTCTTTATTCGATTAAAAATTTAGATATTAATACCAGTAAATCAGATTTTGGAGCTACTTTCTATCAGGACAGAATTGTATTTACATCAGCCAGGGACACAACAAGGTTTGCTGATAAATTGTACAATTGGAACAATCAGCCTTTTCTAAACTTGTATGTTGCCGAAAGAAATCCTGCCGACGGAAGTTTGTTTAACGACGCATTGTTTATTCCCAATATCATGACCAAATATCATGAAGCAACAGCAAGTTTTGATGCCAGCGGAAAAACAATTTATTACTCCTCGAATATCGTCAAGAAAAACAAATTAGTTATTGACGGAAATAGGGTAAATAATTTTCAAATCCTTAAAGGTTCAATAGTAAACGGAAAAGTAGAAAATCCGCAGAAAGTTTTCTTTGATAACAACGATTATTCTGTAGGGCATCCTAGTTTAAGCGACGACGGGCGATTGCTTTTCTTTGCGTCAGATATGCCTGGAGGTTATGGCGAAACCGATTTATATGTAGTGAAAATTGCAGATGATGGTACAATGAGTTCACCTCAGAATTTAGGGCCAAAAATCAATACTATGGGTAATGATCTTTTTCCATTTTTTCGCAACGGAACACTTTATTTCTCTTCAGACGGACATTATGGCTTAGGAGATTTAGATGTTTACGAGAGTAAATTTCTGGCAGACGGAAGCTTTAGTACACCAGTAAACTTAGGTGCCCCAATAAACAGTAACAAAGACGATTTTACTTTTGTTATTGATAAAACGGGTAAATACGGTTATGTATCTTCCAACAGAGCAGGAGGTAAAGGCGATGACGATATTTATTCCTTTATAAAAGGCGAGCCGGTTTGCAACCAGAATATATCAGGTAAGGCAATCGATCACAAGTCAAAATTGCCAATAACAGATGTTACAGTTGTTGCCTATAATTCGTATAACGAGATTTTGGCAGAAACAAAAACAAACTACGAAGGAAAGTATGCTGTAACAGTGCCTTGTAATAAATCAGTTAGGCTGGTAGCTACAAAAACAAATTATAGCAACGACGAAAAAACGGTTGAAACGACGAAGGAAAATGAAGCAGAAATTACCGATGTCAATTTTGAACTTAGTAATTACGATGATCTTGTAGTTAAAAAGAAAGGGGTAGAAAAAGTAGATGTTAATCCAATCTATTTTGATTACGACAAATACGACATCACACCTAAGGCTGTTGATGAGCTGGCCAAAGTAGTTTTTATTATGAAAAAGTTTCCTAACATCCGTATCAAGATCGAATCTCATACAGATTCCCGCGGAAAAGATGCTTATAACCTGAAACTATCAGACAACAGGGCCAAATCTACAAGAGATTATATTGTTTCACAAGGTATTGATGCTTCGAGAATCGAAAGCGCAATAGGTTATGGCGAAACAAGATTAATTAATAAATGTAAAAATGGAGTAAAATGTACTGAAGAAGAACATTTATTAAACAGACGCTCAGACTTTATCATTATTCAGAAATAGTTTTATGTTTTATTCTTCTAATTTGGGGATTATCAGAATAAAAATATAAAACGAAGAAACCATTTGGAAGTTGGTTTTGTTTAATTCTTTTTAAGAATAATGGGCAAGAAGAAAATCAAGTTGCATCGTTTTGCAACTTGATTTTTGATTTTATAAAAGTTTCGTTTTTTACTGTTTTTGAACAAAAATAATCCTAATTTTGATGTTCAGTTATTCTAAATCACAACCCACAGTATTTTAATATTATATGAATATTCAAGAAACAATTCAGGCTTTAAGAGACGAACTTAATCAGCATAACTACAATTATTATGTGTTAGATAATGCCACAATTTCTGATTACGATTTTGATATAAAACTAAAAGAGCTTCAGGATTTAGAAAACAAACATCCGGAATTTTTTGATGAACATTCTCCAACACAGCGAGTAGGAGGAATGGTGACCAAAAATTTCAAAACGATAGCACATCAATACCGTATGTATTCTTTGGATAATTCTTATTCAAAAGAAGATTTGCTGGATTGGGAAAACCGTATACAGAAGGTTCTTGGTAATGTAAATTTGCAATATACCTGCGAATTAAAATACGACGGGGCATCGATAAGTATTACTTACGAAAACGGAAAATTAGTTCAGGCGCTAACACGTGGCGATGGTTTTCAGGGTGATGAGGTAACCAGCAACATCAAAACAATACGATCAATCCCGTTACAATTAAAAGGAAATTATCCTGAAAAGTTTGATATCCGTGGCGAAATTATTCTGCCTTACGCAGGTTTCGAAAAAATGAATCAGGAATTAATCGAAATAGGAGAAACTCCTTATTCAAACCCAAGAAATACAGCATCAGGAAGTTTAAAATTGCAGGATAGTGCTGAGGTTGCCAAACGTCCTTTAGAATGTTTACTCTATTTTGTTACCGGAAATAATTTACCCTTTTCATCTCAGTTTGAAGGATTAGAATCTGCCAGAAAATGGGGATTTAAAGTACCAGCCGAAGCAAAATTAGTCAACAATATGCAAGAAGTTTTTGACTTCATCGATTATTGGGATATACACCGTCATAATTTACCTTATGAAACTGATGGAGTTGTTGTAAAAGTAAACAGCATTCAATATCAGGAAGAATTAGGCTATACTGCAAAATCACCTCGTTGGGCAATTGCTTATAAATTTAAATCAGAACAGGTTTCGACCAAATTAAATTCGATTACATACCAAGTTGGCCGTACGGGAGCGATAACGCCTGTAGCCAATTTAGCACCTGTACAATTGGCAGGAACAATTGTAAAAAGAGCTTCACTGCACAATGCAGATCAGATAGAAAAATTAGATATTAGAATAAATGATACCGTCTTTGTTGAAAAAGGAGGCGAAATCATTCCTAAAATTATTGCGGTAGATTTATCTCAACGTCCTGAAAATTCAGAACCAACACATTATATCACACATTGTCCGGAATGTCAGACAGAATTAGTCAGAAACGCGGGAGAAGCCAATCATTACTGTCCTAATTTTTACGGATGTCCTCCGCAGATTATTGGCAGAATCCAGCATTATATTTCAAGAAAAGCAATGGATATCGAAGGGCTTGGCGGCGAAACAGTAGCTTTGCTTTTTAAGAATGGACTAGTACATAATTATGCCGATTTATACGAATTAAAAGTCGAGGATATTTTGCACTTAGAAAGAATGGCAAAAAAGTCTGCTGAAAATCTGGTAAATGGTGTCGAAAAATCAAAAGAAATTCCATTCGAAAGTGTTTTGTTCGCGCTCGGAATTCGCTTTGTTGGAGAAACCGTTGCTAAAAAATTAGCCAAACATTATAAAAATATTGATGCACTAAGTCAGGCTTCCTTAATGGATTTAATTCTTGTAGATGAAATTGGAGAGAGAATTGCCAGAAGTGTAATCGAATTTTTTGAAAACGAAGAAAATCAAAAAATTATCGAACGTTTAAAAAGTTACGGTGTTCAGTTTGAAATTGTCGAAAAAATAAATCCAAACGCTACGGATAAATTCATCGGAAAAACATTTGTAGTTTCTGGCGTTTTTACTCAGTTCTCAAGAGATGAACTTAAGAAAGCCATTGAAGACAACGGGGGGAAAGTAGGAAGTTCAATTTCTGCCAAAACAGATTTTGTTGTAGCCGGAGATAATATGGGGCCTGCAAAATTAGAGAAGGCTACTAAACTAAATATCCCTATCTTGTCAGAAGAAGATTTTATAAACAAATTAAATGAAAGCGAATAAGCCGTCTTTGATTTTATTCTTTTTAGCCCTGCTTTGTACGATCATTTTTGATTGGACGGAGCAGGATTTTTTTGCTCTTTATGCCAAGACAGTTGTTCTTCCGGCCATTTTTATTTATTATTTAATAAGCAGCGAGTTTAAAACAAGAAAAACAGAAATCGTAATATTTCTATTTTGTTTTATAGGTCAGGTTTTTGACTTAATGGATATTGAAGTTTCGGAAATTGGCGGGGTATTATGTTTTTTAGTAGTTTATCTCTTGTTGATAAAGCTCTTTATCCAAGAATATGAAAAAATAAAACTAACCAAAAAAGATATTTTGCCCGTATCTATAGTTATTATTTTTATCGTTTATCTACTCGTTTCTGTTTTGAGTTTACAGTTTGATACTCTAAAAAAGTTTAACTTTATTTTTACCTTCTACGGAATTGTATTAAGTATTTTAAGCTATTTTGCCTTTGTAAGTTATATCACAAAAGGAACACATATTGCGTTGTTAATGTCACTCATGGCAATAAGTTATATCTTTTCAGATATATTCTACATCTTCAACGAATACTTTTCTTACTCTGTAGTCCTCGTTTTAATTCGTGATATAACTCAAATTTTGGCTTATTTCTTTATGACGGAGTATTTCCTTGAAAAAGCCAAAATTCATAAAAAGTTATTATACAATAATTGATCTGCCCTGATTAGTGTGTGCTTTATCTTTATCAAAATAAAAATCGATACGGCCTAAATTAATTCCGTAGCAGCCTACCTGATTAACCAATACATCCCGTCCCGCTTTATTTTTTACGATAGTTGGTTTATCTAAAAAAGTATGCGTGTGTCCACCAATAATTAAATCAATATCCTGCGTTTGTGCGGCAAATTTTAAATCAGAAATTTTAGATTCGTCGTCTTTGTATTTATAACCCAAATGCGAAAGACAAATTACTAAATCGCATTTTTCTTGTTTTTTTAACAATTGCGTCATGTCCTGGGCAATTTCAACAGGATCATTATAAACAGTTTCTTTATACATTTGTTTGTCTACCAAACCGGCAAGTTCAATTCCTACACCAAAAACCCCCACTTTAATCCCGTTTTTATTAAAGATTTTATAAGGTTTTACAAGTCCGTTCATGACCGTATTTTTAAAGTCATAATTAGAATTGATAAATTCAAAAGTAGCATGAGGCATTTGAGCATATAAGCCATCAAGACCATTATCAAAATCATGGTTTCCAATAGTCGATGCGTCATATTTCATCATACTCATCAACTTAAATTCAAGTTCACCGCCATAATAATTAAAGTACGGAGTTCCCTGAAAAATATCTCCGGCATCTAATAAAAGAACATTTGGATTTTCCTGACGAATAGTTTCTATAAGAGCTGCTCTTCGCGATACACCGCCTTTGTTTGGGTTACGGGGATCATCAGCCGGAAACGGATCGATGTGGCTGTGAACATCATTAGTATGCAGAATCGTTAAGTGTTTAATATCGTTGGTTCCAAAACTGCTTAATGACAAACCTAAGCTCAATAGGGCAGTACTTGCAGCTGTTTTTTCGATAAATTCTCTTCTTTTCATTTTATATATTTTTTGCGGAAAGGGATATTGTAATTTGTTAGCGTTTTTTTTGCCACTGATTAAAAAAGATTTACACAGATTTTTAATCTTTTTAATCCTTTAGTCTGTGACTAAAATTTTTAAACGCACAGAAATGATTTGTTTTTTTACTCTAAATATGCGCTCGGTCTTTTTATTCTTCAGTAATTCTGATGTTTTTTGCTAGCGGAATTGTATCAACTTCTTTAAAATAATCAATCAATACATTTCGAAGTTTATAATTCAAATCAAATTTCTCAACACCTTTAGCGAAAAAAGTCATGCTGTCTCCACCATTTGCTAAGTAATCATTTGTAGCTACATAATACACTTTGTTAATATCAAGAGGTTTTCCCTGAATTAAAATGTTTTTTGCTTTATTGTCCTTTGTAATTGTAAAGGTCATTCCGGACAAAGGCTGAGGTTTTTTCTCTTTAATAATATAAGCAGCAATTTCAAGGATTTGTTCTCCCTTTAAAGCGATTACAACAAGATTGTTTTCAAAAGGCATAATTTCAAAAGCAGTTCTTGTCGTTACATTTCCTTTTGGTAAAATAGCACGAATTCCGCCATGATTTAAAAGACATAAATCGATACTTTTTTTCTCACGTGCTTTAAAAACAATATTTCCTCTTTCGACACAAACATCGGCTAATAAACTGCCAATACTCGTTTGCCATTTTCCGGTACTTTTATCCAAAGTTTCCGGACAATATGCCAAAACGCTGTCCAGATCTTTATTTATATGATCGCGATAAGGTTTAATAAAATTTTCAATTGCTGGAGTTTCAGCATCTTTTTCAGTGACCGGAATTTGTTTTCCTTCTATCTTCGTCAGATTGTAATTTTTCTGGCTGCAGGAAGTTATGAAAAAAAGTGTTAAGAATATAACAAAAAGTTTTAAAAATCCGTTATACTTTTTTAGTTTTACCATCTTAAATGCGACTTAAATAATTAATTTTGTAATCTGGCAAAAGTACTATGTTTTTAAATTATATAAAGGAATTTTTTGTAAAAAAAACATTAAATAAAAACTTGAATAATTTCAAAAACGAAGTCTTTACCAGTAATATACAAACAATTGGTTTACTGATCGATGAAAGTAATTTTCATCATTCAAAAGAATTGGTAAATGAGCTCGTTCTACAGGGTATCGCTCCTCAGAACATAAAAGTTGTGGCGTATAGAAGTAAATTTAAAGAAAAAGAAACGTATTCGATCCCTGCATTTGGTAACAAACACATCAATTGGAACGGAGAAATTACCGAAGTTTTTCTGAATGAATTTATAAAGACAGAATTTGATCTTTTGATTAGTTATTATGAAATCGAAACTGCAATTTTGATGATCATAACCAGTAAATCAAAAGCCAGGTTCAAAGTAGGATTTGCATCTGTAGATAAAAAATTAAATCGATGGATGATTGATACCGCTATGCAGAATTATAAACTTTTCGTTTTTGAATTGTTTAAGTATTTAAAGAGTATAAAATAAAATTATAAATTAGAATATGCAATCATTAATAGGAACTGGCGTTGCCCTTGTAACTCCATTTAAAAAAGACTTTTCAATTGATATCGAAGCTTTACAGCGTATCGTTAATTTTTCTATTGATGGAGGGGTTGAATATCTTGTGGTTATGGGAACAACGGCAGAAAATGCTACCTTGACACAAGCCGAAAAAGAATTGGTTATAAAAACAGTAATCGATGTTAATAAAGGAAGATTGCCTTTGGTTCTTGGAGTTGGAGGAAACAACACAATGCAAATTGTAGAAGAACTAAAAACAGGCGATTTTTCAGCTTTTGCTGCCATTCTTTCTGTTTCTCCTTATTATAACAAACCAACACAAGAAGGTATTTATCAGCATTTTAAAGCCATTGCAGAAGCTTCACCAATTCCGGTAATTTTATATAATGTTCCGGGAAGAACCTCTAGCAATATGCTGCCATCGACAGTAGTGCGTTTGGCAAATGATTTTAGTAATATTGTTGCTATAAAAGAAGCAGCCGGAGATGTGGTGCAGGCGATGCAATTGATTAAAAATGCACCAAAAGATTTTCTTGTAATTTCAGGAGATGATATGATTGCATTACCAATCGTTTTAGCCGGTGGAGCAGGAGTAATTTCGGTTATTGGGCAGGGTTTTCCAAAAGAATTTTCAGAAATGATTCGTTTAGGACTAAATAAAAAGGTAAATGAAGCGTTTAAAACACAGTACTTTTTATCAGATTGTATTGATATGATTTTTGAGCAGGGCAACCCGGCCGGAATCAAACAAGTCTTTCAGGCCCTTGATATTGCTGAGAACACAGTACGTTTGCCATTAGTAAGCGTTGATGAATCCCTGGCAAACCGATTGAATGAATTTGTAAAAAACAGCATAAAATAAGAGTGAGATTGCCGGTATTTTAATATACCAAAAAATATTTTGTAGTAGCTAAATTAATAACTAAATTTGCCACCGGAACTTCGGTGTGATTTTGCTTTGGCATAATTGTCTAAGAAATCATAATAAAAGTAAGAAAATGAAAAAAATAGTATCTCTATTAATTGTTGTTGTCCTTTTTTGTTCTTGTAGTGAATATCAAAAAGCATTGAAAAATGAAGACGTTGCAGCAAAATTTGAAGTGGCAACCAAGATGTATGAAGCTGGAAAATATTCGAAAGCCATTCGTCTTTTTGAACAATTAGCTCCTTCTTATAGAGGAAAGCCTCAGGCTGAGAAACTTTTTTATATGTTTTCGCAATCCTACTATAAATCAAAACAGTATTATCTAGCAGGATATCAGTTTGAGAGTTTTGCTTCAGGTTATCCACGAAGCGAAAAAGTACAGGAAGCTGCGTTTTTAGGGGCGTACAGTTATTCAAAATTATCTCCTGTTTACAGTTTAGATCAAACAGATACTCAAAAAGCATTAGAGAAGTTACAAGCTTTTATTGATAATTATCCAAATTCAGAATATATCGCTCAGGCCAATGAAGCAGTGAAGGTTTTAAATGGTAAACTGGAGAAAAAAGCCTACGAAAATGCAAAAGGATACAATACAATTTCAGATTATAAATCAGCATTAATTGCTTTTGATAATTTCATTGCTGATTTTCCCGGAACACCTTTTAAAGAAGATGCGCTTTTTTACAAATACGATTCGGCATATAAATTAGCAATAAACAGTATTCCTTCAAAAATGGAAGAGCGTTTGAATGTTGCAAAAGTAGCGTACAATAACTTAATAAAGTTTAATAGTGCTACTAAATACAAAGTACAGGCAGAAGAAATGAATGCCAGAGTTGAAACAGATTTACAAAAATTTACTAAATAAAATAAAGTCATGGATTTAAAAAAGACGAATGCTCCTGTAAATACAATAACATATAATAAAACAGTTATTGAAGAGCCAACAGGAAATGTGTATGAAGCAATTACCATTATGGCTAAAAGAGCAAATCAAATTAATTCTGAAATTAAAAAAGAATTAACTGAGAAATTAGAAGAATTTGCGACTTACAATGACAGTCTTGAGGAAGTTTTTGAAAATAAAGAGCAAATTGAAGTTTCTAAATTTTACGAAAAATTACCTAAGCCACACGCTTTAGCAGTTCAGGAGTGGTTAGACGGTAAAACTTACCACAGAAATTCAAATAAATAACATATAGTATAATGTCAGTTTTAAACGGGAAGAAAATTTTACTGGGTGTTTCTGGTGGAATTGCAGCCTATAAAACAGCCTCATTAGTACGACTTTTTATAAAAGCAGGTGCACATGTCCAAGTGATAATGACACCTGCTTCTAAGGATTTTGTAACCCCACTTACGTTATCTACGTTATCAAAAAATCCTGTATATTCAAGTTTCTTTAATCAGGACGATGAGGATGCTGTTTGGAACAATCATGTTGATCTGGCACTTTGGGCTGATTTAATGATCGTAGCTCCCGCAACAGCTAATACCTTGTCTAAAATGACCACAGGAAACTGTGATAATCTTTTAATAGCTACTTATTTATCGGCTAAATGTCCTGTTTATTTTGCTCCGGCAATGGATTTGGATATGTATAAACATCCTTCGACCTTATCGAGTTTTGCTGCCTTAAAACAGTTTGGCAATATCATGATTCCTGCTGAAAGCGGAGAATTAGCAAGCGGATTGTCCGGTGAAGGCAGAATGGCTGAACCTGAAAATATTGTCGCTTTTCTTGAAGCTGATTTAGAAAGCAAATTGCCTTTAAAAGGAAAAAAAATACTAATTACTGCCGGCCCAACATACGAAGCGATAGATCCTGTACGTTTTATAGGAAATCATTCGTCAGGAAAAATGGGATTTGATATTGCTCACGAAGCAGCGAATCTTGGAGCACAGGTAATTCTGGTTTCTGGTCCAACGCATTACAAAGCAAAAAACAGCTTAGTTGAAGTTGTTGATGTAATTTCGGCTCAGGATATGTACGAGGCTTGTCATTTGTATTTTAATGATGTAGATGTGGCTATTGCAGCAGCAGCCGTTGCAGATTACAGACCTAAAGTTGTGGCATTGCAAAAGATTAAAAAAGCATCTGATGATTTTTCGATTGAGCTCGAAAAGACAAAAGATATTTTGGCATCGCTGGGAGCAATCAAGAAAAATCAGTTTTTAATTGGGTTTGCTCTGGAGACAGAAAATGAAATTGAAAATGCTAAGTTGAAAATTCAGAAAAAAAACTTAGATTTGATTGTTTTAAATTCCTTACAAGATGAAGGGGCAGGTTTTAAAAAAGAAACCAATAAAGTAACTTTTATTGACTATAATTTTAAAATCGAACCTATGGAATTAAAATCAAAAGAATCTGTTGCTGTTGATATATTAAACAAAGTAATTTTGCATTTTTCGAAGTCATAATGATTTATAATAAAGACTAATGGCACGAATAGTAAACCTATCATGGCTAAACCAAATATTATTTTTCGCATGAATAAAATAGTTACCCTTTTAGTATTCTTAATTTTTGGCTTTACGCAAGCACAACAGCTAAATTGTACCGTAACTATTAATACAGAAAGGTTACCCAATGCCAATCAGCAGGTTTTTAAAACACTTCAGAGTTCTTTGTCAGAATTTGTAAACAAAACAGACTGGACAGGATCAGTTTTAAAACAAAACGAACGAATCAATTGCTCGATGTATATCACATTGTCTTCAGCGGGTTCAGATCAATTTACAGGTACTATTCAGGTACAGTCATCACGCTTGATTTTTAATTCAACTTATTCATCACCAGTTTTTAATTATAACGATAAAGATTTTAATTTTAGATATATAGAATACGAGCCTTTATTGTTTAATCCCAGTACATTCGAGTCAAATTTAGTATCTGTAGTTTCTTTTTACAGTTATTTGATTTTAGCAATGGATGCTGATACTTTTCAAATGGGGGCAGGAAATCAATATCTTGAAACAGCCCAGAATATTGCGAGTGTTGCACAGCAAGGCGGATCGAAAGGGTGGAGTCAGTCTGATGGACTTCAAAACCGTTATTATTTAATAAATGATATGACCTCGCCAATGTACAGCGATTTACGTCAGGCGATGTATGTATATCATACTGGGTTAGATGGTATGAGTCTGGATTTAAAAGGATCAAAAGAAAAAATCAAAGGAGCAATAATGCTTATCGGGAAATTGAATTCGGTAAAACCAAATGCTTTTTTAACCAGGGTATTTTTTGATGCAAAATCAGATGAAATCGTTTCTATATTTTCAGGAGGACCAAGTATTCCTGTGGGAGATTTAACAGATGTACTAAACAAAGTGTCGCCTTTGAACTCTACAAAATGGTCTCAGATTAAATTTTAATTGAATTTCTTTTTCAATTTACTATCTTACTAACTTTTATATTTATACAATTTCTTTATGATAACGTCCTTGTCAATTAAAAACTATGCCCTGATTGAAAAACTTACTATCGATTTTTCAAGAGGTTTTTCTATAATTACAGGTGAAACAGGTGCGGGGAAATCTATTATATTAGGTGCAATAGGATTAGTTTTAGGAAAAAGAGCCGATTTAACTTCGTTAAAGAATAAAGAAGAAAAATGTGTTATCGAAGCGCATTTTGAAATCTCTAAATACAATTTAAAAGAGTTTTTTGAAGCAAATGATCTTGATTATGAAGACGAAACGATCATTAGAAGAGAGATTTTGCCATCAGGAAAATCACGCGCTTTTATTAATGACAGTCCGGTAAATCTTCAGGAATTGCAGGATTTAAGTTTGTTTTTGATTGATATTCATTCACAACAGCAAACTCAGGAACTTTCGGATGAAGGCGTACAGTTTAAAATCATCGATGCTATTGCTAATAATTTTGATACTATTCAAGCATATCAAAAAGCATTAAAATCTTATAAAGCAGATAAGTCTAAACTAAATGCTTTATTGAAAAAGCAAAGTGATTCAGGAAAAGAGCAGGAGTATAATACTTTTTTACTGAACGAATTAGTATCAGCAAAATTAAAATCAGGCGAACAGGAAGAATTAGAAGCTGATTACGAAAAATTAAACAATGTTGAGATTATAAAAGAGGCTATTGATAAATCTCTTGTAATTGCTAATGAAGAACAATTTGGCGTTTTTCATAATCTAAATGAAATCAAAACAGCATTACAAAAAATTGCTCCTTTTTCTCCGGAATATCAAAATATATTCGAAAGAATTACTAGTGTTGCAATTGAATTTGATGATGTTTCGAGAGAATTGCAGAATTCTTCTGAGAAATTATTAAATGATCCTGCTCAGCTGGAATTAGTAAGTCAAAAATTGCAATTGATTTATAATTTGCAGAAAAAGCATCAGGTGAATTCTGTTGATGAATTGCTTGAAATTCAGGCCAATTTAGGAAATACACTTCTCGAGTTAGATAATATAGAAGAAGAAATAGCTGTTTTGTCAAAAGCAATAGATCAAAAGATAGTGGAACTGGATGATTTTTCAGCCACGATTCATAAAAACAGAGAGAGTGCAATTCCTGTTTTGTCTCAAAAACTAATTTCGATTTTAGAGACTTTAGGAATGCCGAATGTTCGTTTTAATATCGAGCTTTTGCCATCTGAAACTTATTTTCAAAACGGAAAGGACGAATTGCAATTTTTGTTTTCTGCCAATAAAGGAACTGATTTTGGACTGTTGAAGAAAGTAGCGTCCGGAGGAGAAATGTCCCGTATTATGTTGGCTGTTAAAGCAATTCTGGCACAATACTCAAAATTACCAACTTTAATTTTTGATGAGATCGATACTGGTGTTTCCGGAGAAATCGCGATTAGAATGGGAGAGATAATGAAAGAAATGAGTACAACGATGCAAATTTTTGCCATTACCCATTTACCTCAAATTGCGGCAAAAGGAGATTCGCACTTTAAAGTTTTTAAATCTACAGTTGATGACGATACGCAATCAGAATTGAAGCTTCTGTCTCAGGACGAAAGAGTTATAGAAATTGCTCAAATGTTATCGGGCGCAGTTGTCTCTGATTCGGCTTTAAATCATGCCAAAGCCTTGTTGAACTAAAGAAATAATTTATATTTGTCATCTTAAAGAGAAGTAAACAAACGTAAATAAGTTAGACGTTTATTGTAACAAACGAGTAACCCAATTAGCGAATAAATAGAAAAATATGATTATAGAACCTAGAATGAGAGGATTTATTTGCTTGACTGCACACCCAAAAGGCAGCGAGCAAAGTGTTAAAAATCAAATAGAATATATCAAATCAAAAGGACCAATCGATGGTGCGAAAAAAGTACTGGTTATTGGTGCTTCTACAGGTTTTGGATTAGCTTCAAGAATTACAAGTGCTTTTGGATCTAATGCTGCAACTATCGGAGTGTTTTTTGAAAAACCACCAGTTGAAGGCAAAACAGCTTCTCCAGGTTGGTATAATTCTGCTGCATTTGAAACAGAAGCTCATAAAGCAGGTTTATATGCAAAAAGTATCAATGGAGATGCTTTTTCAAACGAAATAAAAAGACAGACTTTAGATTTGATTAAAGCTGATTTAGGTCAGGTTGATCTTGTGATCTACAGTTTAGCGTCACCAGTACGTCAACATCCGGTTACAGGAGTTTTACACCGTTCTGTTTTAAAACCAATCGGACAAACTTTTACCAATAAAACAGTAGATTTTCACACAGGAAACGTTACTGAAGTTTCTATTGCTCCGGCAAACGAAGAAGATATCGCAAATACTATTGCGGTAATGGGTGGTGAAGACTGGGCTATGTGGATGGATGCTTTGAAAGATGAAAATTTATTAGCAGAAGGCGCTACAACAGTAGCTTATTCTTATATTGGGCCATCATTGACAGAAGCAGTTTATCGTAAAGGTACAATTGGTCGTGCAAAAGATGATTTAGAGGCTACAGCGTTCTCTATTACAGATAGCTTGAAATCAATAGGTGGAAAAGCATATGTTTCTGTAAACAAAGCATTGGTTACTCAGGCAAGTTCTGCGATACCGGTTATTCCTTTATATATTTCTCTTTTATACAAAATCATGAAAGAAGAAGGTATTCATGAAGGTTGTATCGAGCAAATCCAGCGTTTGTTTCAGGACAGATTGTATTCAGGATCAGAAGTTCCTGTAGATGAAAAAGGCAGAATAAGAATCGACGATTGGGAAATGCGTGATGATGTTCAGGAAAAAGTAGCTAAACTTTGGTTAGAAGCTACAACCGAAACATTGCCTGCAATTGGAGACTTGGCAGGATATAGAAATGATTTCTTAAATCTTTTTGGATTTGAATTTGCAGGAGTAGATTACAAAGCAGACACAAATGAAGTTGTTGAAATCGAAAGTATCAAGTAGATAAAGAAATTATAATAAAATGAAAAAACCATCAACCGAAAGTTGGTGGTTTTTTTATGAATATAACATATCTTTGTTAAAATTTTGAATTTAAAAAATTGCCACTCTAATACCGCACATCCCGTTATGATTTTTTCTTTAATTATACCCGTGTATAATCGTCCAGATGAAGTTGATGAACTTTTAGAAAGTCTGTCAAAATCTGATTATAATGAAGCTTTTGAAATTGTTTTAGTCGAAGACGGATCATCAATACCCTGCAAAGATGTGGTGATGACCTATCAGGGAAAATTAAATATATCGTACTATTTTAAACCGAATTCAGGACCTGGTGATTCCAGAAACTTCGGAATGCAAAAGGCTCGTGGTGATTATTTTATCATTTTTGATTCGGATTGTATTATTCCGGCTAACTATTTGACCGAAGTACGAAAAGCATTAGATGCAGATTATGTAGATTGTTTTGGTGGACCGGATAAAGCTTTGGATAGTTTTTCTGATATTCAAAAAGCAATAAATTTTGCAATGACCTCTTTTCTTACTACCGGAGGTATTCGTGGAGGCTCTGAAAAGATCAATAAATTTCAGCCAAGAAGTTTCAATATGGGGATTTCTAAAAAGGCATTTGAAGCATCAAAAGGTTTTGGAAATATTCATCCTGGAGAAGATCCGGATCTTTCTATTCGTTTATGGAACCTCGGATTTGAAACCAGACTGTTTCCAGAGGCGTATGTTTATCATAAACGCAGGATAGATTGGGAAAAATTTTCTGTTCAGGTAAATAAATTTGGAATCGCAAGGCCTATTTTAAATAGTTGGTACCCAGAACATAATAAGTTAACGTTCTTCTTTCCCTCGGTTTTTATATTGGGTTTATTATTAGCTTTTTTACTATTAATTTTCAATATTGATATTTTATTACAATTATATTTTGTATATTTCGTTATTATTTTTCTTACAGCGAGTGTTCAGAACAGAAGTATTAAAATTGGTTACTTATCTGTTATTGCAGTTTGGAAACAGTTTTATGGTTACGGAACAGGATTTTTAAATTCTTTCATAAAAATTATTCTTTTAAAGAAAAAACCGCAAGAGGCTTTTCCTCGTATGTTTTTTAAAGTATAGTATGACTAAAGTTATTGGTTTAACAGGCGGAATAGGAAGTGGAAAAACGACCATAGCAAACTATTTTGCAGCAATGGGAGTTCCGGTTTATATAGCCGATGATGAAGCCAAAAAAGTAATGCAGTCCGAAAATATAATAAAACAGATAAAAAAAGCTTTTGGGGATTCTCTTTTTGAAAATGAGATTTTAAACAGAGCCAAATTAGCTGAAATTGTGTTTAATAATGCTGAGAAATTAGCGACACTAAATGCAATTGTGCATCCGGCTGTAAAAAAAGATTTTGAATTATGGCTACAGCAAAACAAAAAGCATGATTACGTAATTTATGAAGCTGCAATTTTGTTTGAAAGCGGCCGTTATAAAGAATGTGATGTTATAATAACAGTTACTGCTCCTGAAGAAATCAGAATAGAAAGAGTCATAAAGCGAGATAATACCACACGCGAGCAAGTTTTAAGCAGGATGAAAATGCAATGGAATGACGAAAAACGGATTTCTTTAAGTAATTTTATAATTAATAACAGTAATCTTAAAATTGCTAAAGAAGAAGTTGTTAAAATTCTTAAAATTTTAAATATAAAACAAAATCAGTCTTAAATGTTAATATTTGGTTAATGTATTATTTAGTATATTGTTAAAATATTAATTTTGTTTCGATGAATAAATTATTTTTTAGAATACTTGTTTTACTGATGAGTTTGTCCTTAATAGGGATTATTCTGGTGCAGGTATATTGGTTTAATTCTTCGTTCAAAAACAACGATGAACAGTTTAAATACCACGTTACACAAGTAATCGGAAACGTTGCGGACAAATTAGAACAGCAAGAAGAATATAGTTTTTACGACAAGTACAATCGTATAAAAGATAGTACAGGTAAAACTCCTAAAAAAGAAGATTTACTACAAGTTTTTTATGTTCAGAGAAATACAAAAACAAATAAAACAATAGTATATTCTAATACGCTTACATCTGAAGATTATGATATAAATGGTTCGCTATTCAATAAAAAATTTAGCAGCGAAAGATTTAAGAATTTTAGTTCAAAAAGAGTAACTGAAGTTTATAATAACAATAACGGAATCGATAACAGTAGTTTAGGACAAAGTATTATTCCCGATCTTAAAATTGAAAAATCAGGTAGTTTAGATATCTTAAATAAAGTACAACAGCAAATTCAGTATAAAGATATTGCCTCGTTGACCCCTATAGAAGGTAGAATTACAAAAGATAAACTTCAAAAACTTTTAAAGAAAGAGCTGGAAGAATATGGGGTAAAAACCAAATTTGAATACGGAGTTCTTAATAGTGGTCTTGCAACAAAAGTAAAATCCGATGGATTTCATTACGATAAAGATGCGAGCTACCATGTACCAATTTATACAGATAACGAAGGAAATAGTAAATATGAATTATTCATCACTTTTCCGCATAAGAAGAAATTTTTACTATCTGAATTGTTGAGTATTACAATATTGTCTATAATTTTTACTTTAATTATAATAGTAGCGTATACAAGTGCATTGAATCAGTTATTACGTCAGAAACATATTTCTGAAATCAAGACAGATTTCATAAATAATATGACACATGAGTTTAAAACGCCAATTGCAACTATAAATCTGGCTCTTGACGCGATAAAGAATCCTAAAATTATTGAAGATAAAGAAAAAGTTTTTCGATATCTGCAAATGATCCGGGATGAGAATAAGAGAATGCATGCTCAGGTTGAAAACGTTCTTCGTATTTCTAAATTAGAAAAAAGAGAATTAGACATTACAAAAGAGCCAACGGCAATTCACGATATAATCGATGATGCAATTGAACATGTAAATCTAATTTTAGAAGATAGAAAAGGAACTGTTGTAAAGCACTATAATGCTGCAAGAACAACTAGTTTAATCAACGAAGTGCATTTTACAAATGTGCTGGTTAATATTTTAGAAAATGCAATAAAATATTCGCCTGATGTTCCTGAAATAGAAATTTTTACAGAAAATGTCAAAGACATGATTCTGATAAAAGTAAAAGATAATGGTCTTGGTATGAGTAAAGTAGCTCAAAAAAGAGTTTTTGAGAAATTCTACAGAGAGCATACCGGAGATTTACATAATGTAAAAGGACACGGTTTAGGACTTGCTTATGTAAAAAGGATAGTAGAGGATCACAATGGTCAAGTATATGTTGAAAGCGAAAAAGGAAAAGGTAGCACCTTTATAATAAAAATACCATTAATAAATTAAAATATGGAAAATAATAACAAAAGAATACTTTTAGTAGAAGATGACCTTAATTTTGGGGCAGTTCTTAAAGATTATCTAATGTTAAATGACTTTGAAGTTACTTTAGCTAAAAACGGTATGGAAGGTTTCGAGAAGTTCAAGAAAGATGTGTATGATTTATGTATTCTTGACGTAATGATGCCTTATAAAGATGGTTATACTTTAGCCAAAGAAATTAGAGAAAAGAATAGCGAAGTGCCAATTATCTTCTTGACGGCAAAATCGATGAAAGAAGATGTGTTAAAAGGTTATAAAGCGGGTGCTGATGATTATTTGAATAAACCTTTTGATTCAGAAGTTTTGTTGATGAAAATCAAAGCGATTATTCAACGAAAATCTGCAGATACAAAAGCAGAACAAGTACAGTTTGAATTTAACATTGGTAAATTCCACCTGAATTCTAAACTAAGATTTTTAACGTTCGAAAATGACGAGCCAATAAAATTATCTCCAAAAGAAAATGAATTACTTAAGATGTTAATTCTTCATGAAAATGATTTAATGCCAAGAGAATTAGCTTTAACTAAAATCTGGAGAGATGACAACTACTTTACTTCCAGAAGTATGGATGTTTACATTGCTAAACTTAGAAAATACCTGAAAGCTGATGAAGATGTTGAAATTCTTAACATTCACGGTGAAGGTTTCAGATTAGTTGTTAAAAGCAAAGTGACAGAATAAAAAAAACAAAATTCACAAAAACAAAAAGCATAAAGCCCTGAGAAATCAGGGCTTTTTTTATGCGCAAAAAATATTTTAAATTATAATTTTGCAAAATTTTTCATTTAAAATTTTAATAATTAGAAGCTATTTCCTGCTGTCAGCTATATCTTTTTCTTGCTAAAGGAGCAAAAAAAAGGATGCCGCTTCCATCAGGGCTAGGGCTTTAGTTTTCAGATAGATAATTCTCCTTTACGAGGTTCTAAAAATGTATCGATTATTTTTTACGTGAATTTTCTTTAAAATAAATTTGGAAAATCAAAAAAGTATTCTGAATATTTGCACACGAAAAAAGTAATAACCCCTTAATAACGAAGAAAAATGTCTGTATTTAGATTATCATCTCAGAGCTTCACATCAAACAATTTTGGTGCAGCGCTTCTTCGTGGCCTATTTCAATCTTAGAAATTCAATTTTTAGATATATAAAAAAGCCCGAAGACATTTAGTTTCGGGCTTTTTTTATTCTAGACACTTCAAATTTTCCCGAATAATCGATTTTATTATTTATCCGCACGGATAAAATGATTTAGCCAGTTTGGCTATTAATTTAATGCACTATAATTTTTTTATGGAAAATTATACAGCAGAGGAGTATGCTTTGTGCTCCCGCTTTAAAAATAAAAGAAAAAAGAAAAGATTAGTAAAAGAAGATTTTGAAAAACATTTAATTCAGTTAAGGAAACTTGAAGCAGAACTCTGGAAAAAACGACAAAATTTGCCATTAGTTCCTTTAGCAACACCTTATCAAAAAGGATGGGAACGCAGTTTTGTGTTAAGAGAAGATATAGTAAGATCAAATGACGCTTCTTTTTATAAATCCTTGCTGGCAAAGATAAACACATGGCAATATTCTCCTGAAAAATCTTTTAAGAAAAAGAAAAAAAGGAAAAGAAAGCATGTATATGTCGAAAAGCTTCAGACGGTAAAAGAGTTTTCTGAATCAGAATGGAGAAGTCCAAAATTAGCATTAACTGAAAAAGAAAAAATACATTTTTACAAGAGAGAACGATGGTGTCCTAATTGTAAACGCTATAAAATTCATTATGTTTTTAATGAGCCCTGGCGTTATGTATTTCGTGTTAAACCTTATATGATAACGCATACCAAAATGGTTGATGCAGATTTGGAAAGTGAGATTCGAATTTTAGACAATTACATTGTGAATCAAAATCTAAGACATAAAATAAACAGATTAGTTCTGGGAAAAGCTCGTTTTTCGGGATATTATGAATATGAAAACCCGAAAGAGAAGAACCCAATTAAAAATAAAAGTCTGCACCAATTGTATCAACAATACGCAGATGAAAATGATAGAAATCATGGGAAATAAATTATCCGGAAAAGACCTTATAAAATTAGGCTTTCCAAAAAATAATTCAATAAATATTGCCTTAGGGCAAATCAACAGATATAGAAAAAGAGAAAAAAAGGAATCTATTCTAACAGAAGCCAAGGAGGTTTTGATTCATCCTGAAAAGTTTGAAGGACACGGAACCTGGGGAAAAGTAGCTGAAGGATTGATAAATCCGGTTCACGTAAGAATGCATCAGCTCAAAACAACTCGTGTTCCTTTTACCATTTTTGGAGAAAATGAAATAGATCAACAGGCAAAGTTTCAATTGTATGATTCTTTAAAATTGCCAATTTCAGTTGCAGGCGCTTTAATGCCAGATGCACATTCAGGTTATGGATTACCAATTGGAGGCGTTTTAGCGACAGATAATGCTGTAATTCCGTATGGAGTAGGAGTCGATATAGGCTGTAGAATGAGTTTGTCGATTTTCGATTTACCCGCATCACATTTCAAAGGAAAGGAGCATCAGTTACAAGCGATCTTAAAAGACAATACCAAATTCGGAATGAATGAAACACATGCTACAAAAGCAGATCATGAAGTTTTTTACAAAAGCGAGTTTCAGGATATTCCTTTGTTAAAAAATCTTTTGCCAAAAGCTTATAAACAATTAGGAAGTTCCGGAGGAGGAAACCATTTTGTAGAATTTGGCGTGGCGAAAATTGAAAATCCGGAGAATGAATGGAAGTTAGGAGTTGGGGAGTATTTCGCTGTTTTATCGCATAGCGGTTCTCGCGGTTTAGGCGCAAACATTGCCAAACATTATACTTATCTGGCTACTAAACAATGTCCGTTGCCTAAAAATGTACAGCATTTGGCCTGGTTAGATCTAAACACGCATGATGGTCAGGAATATTGGTTGGCAATGAATCTGGCCGGAGAATATGCAAAAGCCTGTCACGATGATATTCACAGAAGAATTGCCAAAGCTATTGGAAAAAGGGTAGTGGTTACAATTGAAAATCATCACAATTTTGCCTGGAAAGAAATGGTAAATGGTAAGGAATGCATTGTGCATAGAAAAGGCGCAACTCCAGCTGCAGAAGGTCAATTAGGTATCATTCCGGGATCGATGACGGCTCCTGGATATATAGTGAAAGGAAAAGGAAATACGGAAAGTTTAAACTCAGCTTCGCACGGTGCCGGACGTTTATTTTCGAGAGCGAAATGTAAAGCCACTTTCACACAAAGTGAAATTAAAAAGGTATTGAAAGCGAATGATGTAACCTTGATTGGCGGAAATATTGACGAAGCACCAATGGCGTACAAAGACATTACAAAAGTAATGGGAAATCAGACTGATTTGGTCGAAGTTCTGGGAACTTTTACACCTAAAATCGTTAGAATGGACCGATAAAAAACAAAGATTATGGAAAGATTTCAGGACGAAAATAAGTTTTTAGGAAGTTTTGCAAATGAGATTTTAGTAAGATGTCCTAAATGCGATTGTAAATCGGCAGTTAAAAAAGAACCGGTCTCAGATTGTAAGTGTGGATATTGCTATGCTAAAATTTTTGAATGCAAACACTGTTTCTATAAACTTGAAAAGCCAGTTTATCAATATATAGCTTATGGCAAGGTGTATTGCAATAAATGTTTTGAAAGATATGAGTTTGAGTCACAGCCATTAAAAGAAAAACCCGAAAAGTACAAAGCAAAATGTCCGCATTGTAACTTTCAGGAAGACTGGAAACCTAAAATTGAAGAGTTTTTGCAGCACTCAAAATATGACGATGGCCTGGTTAAGGAGCCCTATTATAACTTGATTCTTTGGTTTCAAAAAGAAATTAACGGGGATATTTTTTGGGCATTTAATCAGGAACATATGGATTATCTGGAAAGATACATAAAAGCAGACTTACGAGAAAGACACAATAGTGGAGGTTATCATATGACAATGGTTTCGAGACTTCCCAAATTTGTAAAAGAAGCAAAAAACAGAGAAAAGCTTCTTAAAATAATAGAAAAATGGAAAAAATAATTCAGATAACAGCGGGTCGGGGACCTGCAGAATGCACTTGGGTGGTTGCCCAAGTGCTTAAAAAAGTTTTAGACGAAGCACAGGAACAAAATTTAGAAACTACTTTGCTTCAGAGGGAAGTAGGTCAGGAAAACGGAACGATAGAAACGGCAACAATTGCCATAAAGGGAAAGAATGCGGTACTATTTGCGAATTCCTGGATTGGAACCATTCAGTGGATTGGTCAAAGTCAGTTTAGGAAAATGCACAAACGTAAAAACTGGTTTATTGGCATTTTTGAAATTGAACCACAAAAAAATACGTCGATTTCAGAAAATGATATTCAATACCAGGCGATGCGCAGTTCCGGTGCCGGAGGGCAACATGTCAATAAAGTGAGTTCAGCTATTAGGGCAACTCATATTCCCACAGGGATTGCCGTTGTGGCTATGGATAGCCGATCGCAACACCAAAACAAGAAACTGGCAACAGAACGATTATTTAAAAAACTGGAAGGCGAAACTTTGCAACAGCTTAAAAATCATGTGGGAAAACAATGGGAAAACCAACTGAATATTCAGCGTGGGAATCCTGTAAGGGTTTTTAGCGGATCTGACTTTAAAAAGAATAAAGTAGAGAAAAGTTACAAAGGAATTCGTCAGCAATTAAAAAACGATTTACGAAATGAAAACAATTGATAAATATGTTTTTCAGGCTTTGGACAATTATCCGTACTCGCTTGAAGAAACGATAGAATCTTTGGATTATGCTTTTTCTTATGATGCCAAAAACACCATGGTTTTGTGTTTGTATGGAAGAATTCAGGCAGAACAATTATGGAATTATGAAGAGGCCAAATCTTACTTTCAGGAAGCTTTGGCAATAAATATTCATGCGCTTGAAGTGTATTCATATTATATTCAGACTTTAATTTTGAATGAAGATTATGAAGAAGCACAAAAACTGATTGATTTTGCTTTGACGATTAAGGGAATAAATAAATCCGAAATTTACCTAAAGAAAGCGATTCTTTTTGAAGCACAACTTCGATTTAAAGAGGCGTTGACAGCAATCAAAAATGCCAGACTTTATACATTACAATTTGCTTTTGAATCGGATATTACAGAAGTAGAAAAAAGAATAAAAGGCAAAATTGATTTGTTGAAGAATAAGAAGAAGCCAAAGAAATCGAAAAAAGATTCCAGAAAGAAATCAAAGTAATTGAGACGTGAAACAAAAAACGATGCAATTTTGCATCGTTTTTGTTTTTTTGCTACGAATTACACGAATTAAAAATAATAGTCTGCTCTAATCGGTTTAATCCGTTAAATCTGCGCGGCATTAATTATTTCCAATGCAATTCTAATGCAAAACAGGTTTTTTCTGCTTTTGTAATACTAAATCTTGCTGTGCTTTGACCATCTTCGCTCTCATGTATGACAACCTGATCTTTTAATGACAGTTCTTTCATGAAATTCATTTCAAAGCTCTTTACTTCTTGTTTCAGAATTCTTTTTTCATCAACATGATCCAGGCACCATTCGAGATATTTTACGTTATTAACATGATTTACAATGTCTAAATCGGATAAATAAACTGTTTTTTCGAAAATGGCTTCTTTTTCATGATTGATATTGATTTTTGAAAATCCTTCGGTGGTAGCTCTGTTGTCAGGGAATAATTCGAAATGTTCGAATGGTAAAGCCAATGGTTCCGGACGACGTGATTGGGTGTTAAAAACTGCCCAATAGGTTTCGCAGCCTACTATTTTTTTTCCGTCTACGTACATTTCAAGTGCACGGACTGAACGGGAATTTTCTAAACTATTGATCCATGTTTTTACGGTAACAACGTCTTGCCATTTTGGTAAGGCGCTAACTTCAACACGCATGCGGCTTAAAACCCAGGCCTGGTGAAATTCCTGCATATCAAAAAAACTTATTCCTCCAACTTCTGAATGTGCTGCTGCGGTTAATTGTAAAATATTACATAAATCGGTATATTTCAAAAAGCCATTTGGCGTGCATTGCGTGAAATTGATTTCCCAGTCTTTGCTTAGAACCGATGTAAAATTGGGTGATATTGGCATTGGTAATTTTATATTTTAAATTGTTTATTTTTAGATTGATTTGGAAAACAGAGTAAAGAATATAAAAAATAGACCTTTACTTTAGGACATTTTCTACATAATCTATGATTTCTTTTCTATTCGTTGCGTAATCAAACCATTTGGTGGTTTCATTTCTTTTGAACCAGGTAAGTTGTCTTTTGGAAAAACGGCGGGTATTTTTCTTGATTTCTTCTATTGCAAATGGCAATGGGAAATCTCCGTCAAAATAACTAAATAATTCTCTATATCCGACAGTTTGAAGCGCATTTAACTCTTTGTTAGGGTATAACGTTTTCGCTTCTTCCAGTAAGCCTTCATTGATCATAATATCAACACGCTGATTAATCCTGTCATAAATAATTTGTCTTTCAGCATCCAGACCTATTAAAACTGGCGTGAAGTTTCGATTATTTTTCTTTTGATTTAGATAGGAAGAATAAGGTTTTTGGGTTCCTATGCAAACTTCTACAAAACGCATCATTCGTTGCGGGTTTTGAAGTGTTTGTGGATTTTCGACAGTGATTTTTTGATAATAATCCGGATCCAGGTTTTTTAATTGTTCCTGAAGATATTCAATTCCGAGTTTTTCGTAATTCGAATTTACTTCAGAACGTACTTCGGGATTGATCTCGGGGAATTCATCAAAGCCTTTTAAAATAGCATCGACATATAAGCCTGAACCGCCAATAAGAATGGCGAAATCATTGTTTTTAAATAATTCATCTAGTTTAAGAAGCGCTTCTTTTTCGTAATCGCCAACGGTATAATTTTCGAAAATAGATTTATTTTGAATAAAATGATGTGTTGCTGCTTGTAATTCTTCGTGGCTGGGAACTGCAGTACCAATGGTCATTTCTTTAAAAAACTGACGGCTGTCACAAGAGATTATCTCGCATTTGAAGTGTTGGGCCAATGCAATACTTAAGGCTGTTTTGCCTATAGCTGTTGGTCCGACGATGGTAATTAAGTGTTTCATATTTTTTAGCCCGGATGGGAATGAAAACCCCGGACTTATATTTGTTAGTTTTTTTTGGGATAAAAGAGCGACTTTAGAAGCTCCTTTTATGCCTTAAAAAAAACAACAAAGATAAGGAGGAGTTGTAATGTACAGCTGGAATAGCTCCTTAAATTAACTATTGGATAATTCGGTCCCGCATTCATGACAATATTTGGCGCTGTCAAAATGGACTTGTGCATGGCAATTCTGACATGTTTTTTTTGTACTAACAGCGTTATTTCGTAAGCTGCTTTTGGCAAATTCTGCCGTAACGATTCCTGTTGGTACTGCAATGATTCCGTATCCCATAATCATAACCAGTGAGGCTAAAAACTGGCCTAATGGAGATGCAGGCGAAATGTCGCCATAACCTACAGTGGTAAGGGTGACGACGGCCCAATAAATTCCAACGGGAATGCTGGTAAAACCGCTTTCTTTGCCTTCGACAACATACATTAATGAACCTATAATTACAGCACTGATAAGAACAAAGTAAATGAATACCAGAATTTTTTCCTTGCTGGCCTGCATAGCTTCCCGTAGCTGCAAAGATTGCTGAGAGATCTGTGGGATATGTAAAATTTTGAATAACCTGAAGAAACGCAGGATTCTTACGATTGTTAACACGTTTGTAGCAGGAAAAAATATGGATAAATACATTGGTAATATGGCCATTAGGTCGATAATTCCGTAAAAACTGAAAATATATTTTACGGGTTTTTGGATGGAAATGATGCGTAAGATGTATTCTATGGTAAAGAAAACGGTGATCACCCATTCGCAGACAATAAGATAGGAGTGGTATTTATGGTTAATACCTTCTACTGTATCCATCATTACCAGAAGTACACTTAGTAATATAAGACCTAAAAGTACAAGATCGAACAAACGGCCTAATAGGGTATTGGTACCATACAGGATGATTTGGGTCTTTTGTCTAAAAAGCTCGTATTTTGATTTTATTTTTTTCATATCGCGAAGATAATGAAAGTTTTATATTGTTAAAAATGAAGAATTTTAAGCGATTTGCTTTTACGGATGTAATTTTGAATAATATTTTTTAGATCGCGATTGTGATCCATTGGAATTAGAATATTTTTTAGAATTTCGATATTGGTAATCTGATAATTCAAATCGTAAAAAGCGTATCCTTTATAAATTCCGTTTTCGATTAGTATTGCGCTTCGTTCGTTTACATTTCGGCCTCTGTCAATAAGAATCATACTTTTGTTGTCGAAACTGTTTTCAGAGATAAATTGTTGTACTCTGGCGTTGTAGATTTCAGGGGCAATTTCTCCAATACAAGCACCGTCGCATTCTTTTATTTTATACTGAAAACATTCTTTCTTGCTTTGATATAATCCTGTTAGCTTTTGGCACAGATGATATTTGGCAGTGAATTTAAACAGGGCATTTTTGCCTTCCTGCAAAGTAGCAAAAGATGTAATTTCTTTTTTACGCCCGTCAGCTTTTTCAAGTTTTAGGTTGATGTAGCCATTTGTGTCTTTTTCAGGATATAAGGCATATTGAAAAATCGTTTTTCGCCCGGAACGATTGTATCTTGGCCGGTTTATTTTTATTTCCTGACTTTCTTTCAGTAAAGCTATTAATTCGCTTCCGGTTTCGTCATAAGTTATGGTGAAAACTTCTGCCTGAATTTTTTTACTTTTGGTAGTAATTCCGGTAAAATGCTGATTGACCCTTTTTTTGATATTTTGGCTTTTACCAATATAAATCAGGGTACCTCCTTCGTTATAAATATAATAAACACCAGTTTTGGTAGGCATTTGAGATAAAATATCCAAAAATTTTGGAGCTACACCTTTTTCTACTTCCAGTTTTATAAAGTCTTTGACGATGGTTTTTTCTACATCTTTTTCCAGAAGCATTTTGAATAATTTGGTTGTTGCCATTGCATCTCCGCTGGCACGATGTCTGTCTGCCATTGGGATTCCGAGTGCACGAACCAATTTTCCTAAACTATAAGAAGGCTGTTCGGGAATTAGCTTTTTAGCCAGCTCAACAGTGCAAAGAGTTCGGGCTTCAAAATCATAACCTAAACGTCTGAATTCAGTACGTAAAATTCTATAATCGAAAGAAGCATTATGTGCTACAATGATACAATCAGTAGTGATTTCGATGATTCGTTTGGCAACTTCGTAAAACTTAGGGGCAGAATGTAACATAGCGTTATTAATTCCGGTTAATTTCACCACGAACGGCTGAATCGGAATTTCAGGATTGACAAGGCTAATGAACTGGTCGACTACTTCATGTCCATCAAATTTATAAATGGCGATTTCAGTAATTCCTTCTTCGTTAAACTGGCCTCCAGTAGTTTCTATGTCTAGTATTGCGTACAAATTCAGTATTCAGTCTCAGTTTTTAGTATTCAGTTTTTTGTAGAGGCACACAGCAGTGCGTCTTACGTTAGGACGGTAATTATCAGCGACCTCCAAAAATGCTGCTTCCAATGCGAACCATTGTACTGCCGCATTCTATGGCAAGTTGGTAATCTCCTGACATTCCCATTGAAATTGTAGAGACGGACTGTAGTGCGCCTTTACCATATCCGTCAATTTTTTTTAATGAATCAAAAATAGATTTTAAATGTGTAAATTCTTTTTTTATCTGGTTTTGGTCTTCTGTAAATGTTGCCATTCCCATTAATCCTAAGATACGAATATTTTTCATCTCTTTGTATTCTGGTGAAGATAATAATTCATTTAATTCGTTTTCGTCCAGACCAAATTTAGATTCTTCTTCGGCAATGTATATTTGAAGCAAACAATCAATAATTCGATTGTTTTTTAAAGCATGTTTGTTGATTTCCTGTAATAATTTTAAACTGTCAACACCGTGGATCAAACTTACAAACGGTGCCATGAATTTGACTTTATTGGTTTGGACGTGTCCAATCATGTGCCATTGAATGTCTTTTGGCATTTGTTCGTACTTATCAGCCATTTCCTGGATTTTATTTTCTCCAAAAATACGTTGCCCTGCTTCGTAAGCTTCTAGTAAATCAGAAACCGGTTTGGTTTTCGAAACTGCAACGAGAGTTACATGTTCAGGTAGACTTGCCTTAATAGTATTTAAATTCGATTGTATCGACATGGTATTTCTTTTTTATGAAAGAATAAACTGTTTAGAGATTTTCTCTGCTTTTTTACTTTCACTGTAATCATAAAAACCTTCACCCGATTTCACTCCCAATTTCCCTGCTCTTACCATATTTACTAATAATGGGCAAGGAGCATATTTAGGATTTTTGAAACCTTCGTACATAACGTTTAGAATCGCCAAACAAACGTCAAGACCAATAAAATCAGCTAATTGAAGAGGTCCCATTGGATGGCCCATTCCTAATTTCATTACAGTGTCAATTTCGTAAACACCTGCTACTTTATTATATAAGGTTTCGATTGCTTCGTTTAGCATTGGCATCAGGATTCTATTTGCTACGAAACCAGGATAATCATTGACTTCAACAGGAGTTTTACCTAATTTTTCAGATAAATCCATGATGATTTTAGTCACTTCATCGCTGGTATTATATCCGCGAATGATTTCGACCAATTTCATGATTGGCACCGGATTCATAAAATGCATTCCGATAACACGTTCGGGATGTGCAACTACCGCTCCGATTTGAGTTATCGAAATAGAAGAAGTATTTGTTGCTAAAATGGTATTATGAGAACAAGCTTCGTTTAGTTGTTTAAAGATATTTAGTTTTAATTCTACATTTTCTGTAGCGGCTTCAACTACTAAATCTGCACCTACAACACCGTCTTTAATATCTGTATACGTAATTATATTGGTGATCGTTTTTGCAACATCTTCCTGAGTTATGGTTCCTTTAGACAGCATACGGTCTAAGTTTGCGGCAATAGTTGCCATTCCTTTGTCTAATGATTTCTCAGAAACATCAATCAGTTTTACAGTAAAACCACTTTGTGCAAATGTATGAGCAATTCCGTTACCCATTGTTCCTGCACCAATTACAGCTATAGTTTTCATTTTATCTTAGATATTATATTTATGATTTAGCCACGAATTCACCAATTGGTTCGTGAATTCGTGGCTAATTTTATATTTTTAAATTTCAGTTTATTTATTAAAACAATCAATGATTTGATACGCTACTCTCAAAGCATCTGTCGCTTGTTCAAGTGTTACTACGGGAGTTGTGTCTGTTTTTATGGCGTTTGCAAAAGATTCTAACTCATCAAGAATGGCATTGTTTTGCTCAACATCAGGATTGGTAAAGTAGATTTGTTTTTTTACACCTTCGGCATTTTGCAGGATCATATCAAAATCTCCTGGTATTTCCGGTGCATCTTTCATACGTACTACTTCGCATTTTTTCTCTAAAAAGTCAACCGAAATGTAAGCGTCTTTTTGAAAGAAGCGTGTTTTACGCATGTTTTTCAACGAAATTCTGCTTGCGGTTAAATTCGCCACACATCCGTTTTCGAATTCAATTCTGGCATTGGCAATATCGGGTGTATCACTAATTACTGAAACTCCACTGGCATGAATATCTTTGACTTTTGAATTTACGACACTTAAAATCGCGTCGATATCATGAATCATTAAATCCAGAACCACAGGAACATCTGTACCACGCGGATTAAACTCTGCCAAACGGTGCGTTTCTATAAACATTGGATTTTCGATCATGTTTTTTGTTGCAATAAACGCAGGGTTAAAGCGTTCAACATGACCAACCTGGCCTTTTACGTTATATTCTTTGGCTAAAGCAATGATTTCTTCAGCTTCTTCAACGGTATTGGCAATTGGTTTTTCTATAAAGATGTGTTTTCCTGATTTTATGGCTACCTTAGCACATTTATAATGAGAAAGTGTTGGCGTTACAATATCGATAACATCCACAGCGTGGATTAATTTTGCAATAGTACTGAAGTTTTTATAGCCAAATTCTTTTGATATTCGTTCGGCATTTTCCTGATTTTCGTCGTAAAATCCAACTAATTCGTATTTGTCAGATTGTTGTAATAAGCGTAAATGTATTTTACCAAGATGACCAGCACCTAAAACTCCTACTTTTAACATGAGAATGTATTTTAAACAAAAATATAATTTATTTGTTGAAAGTAAAAGTGAATGCAATAAAGATTTAGCGATTTAATAATTAAAAATCAATATTTGATTTCCTATTTACTTTCTTATTTTTGCAAAAATTAAACCTACCTATTTTGAAAGACACTGCCAAACATCAAGGACTTCGTAATCAATTAGTAAGCACTTTAGAACAAAAAGGAATTACCGATAGAGCAGTTTTGGATGCGATAAAAAAAATCCCAAGACACCTTTTTTTGAATTCAAGTTTTGAAGATTATGCTTATCAGGATAAGGCTTTTCCTATAGGAGCCGGACAAACAATATCACAACCCTACACTGTTGCTTTTCAATCGCAATTATTAGAAGTAAAAAAAGAACATAAAATTCTGGAAATTGGTACAGGTTCAGGTTATCAGACTGCGGTTTTGTGTATGCTGGGGGCTAAAGTTTTTAGTGTAGAGAGACAAAACGAATTGTTTAAAACTACTTCAAATTTATTTCCAAAATTGAATATTCGTCCTAAACATTTATCTTTTGGTGATGGCTATAAAGGGTTACCAAGTTATGCACCCTTTGATAGTATTATTGTAACTGCGGGGGCTCCGTTTATTCCTCAGCCGTTGATGGCACAATTAAAGATAGGAGGAAGGCTGGTGATTCCGTTAGGAGAAGATGTTCAGATTATGACTTTATTAATTCGTAAAAACGAAACACAATTCGAAAAACATGAATTTGGAGAGTTTAGATTTGTTCCTTTATTAGAAGATAAAAATTAAAATTGACATAAATTTTAAGCCCGAATTTCACAAACGTAACTGATTACTTAATTTGTGAAATTCGGGTTTTATTTTATTGCGCAATAATACCAATATATCGTTCCAGGCTTTCTTTCTCGACTTGAGCAACAAAGAGAAAAAAATCTTCTTTATTATTTTTGGTCTGTGCAGTTTCTAAAGTTTGATAGTATTGCATACGGTTATCATAATCTCCTTTGATGTTCGCAATTATATATCCTTTTTGCAATAAAATTAAATTCATGACCAAACGTGAGGTTCTTCCGTTTCCATCAATAAAGGGATGAATGGTGACTAATCTTTCATGCATTTCTGCTGCCAGAATAACGGGATGCATCTTATTTTTATTAATTTCATACCAAATAAAATAATCTTCCATTTCTTTGGCAACCATAAAGGGTTGCGGCGGCATATATGTACTGCCTTTTATCATCGCTTCTACTTTTCTGTAACGCCCGGCATCTTCCGGAATTATTCCGCGTAATATTAAATTGTGAATAGATAAAAGATCGCGTTCGTTTAATGAAACATTTCTTTGTATTAAATCTTTAATAAAACCAATTGCTTCCTGATGATTAATTGCTTCCAGATGTTCGCGCATGCTTTTTCCGGAAATGGTCAATCCTTCATTGATAACCATGTCTGTTTCGCGAAGTGTCATTGTATTTCCTTCAATTCGATTACTTTCAAAAGTATATTCTAATTCTAATGCCTGAGTAATTCTATAGCTGTCATATTGGCGATAACTATCTAATTTTGCTTTTAGAAGATCAATCTCTTTTAGAAGATTTTCTAAAGTTTTAGAAATTTTTAATTTAGAAACTGTTTTATTGTATTTGATTTCCTGTTCTGCTACCATTAAAGCTTTTAAGGCAAATTCATCATCTCCTATTTCATATAGAATTTTTTCTTTTAGCCAGGCAATCATTAGGGTTTCAAAATCAATCTCTAAAAGTTGGGAAAGTTTTGAGATTTGTTCCCGGGTTGGTTTTCGTGTTCCTGATTCAAATTTGCTTATTAATGCCTGATCAATACCCAGAATCTGTGCCACCTCACGGGTTTTTAACCCTTTTTGCTCTCTTGCATTTTTAAGAAGCGTTTTCATTTTTACTATATGTTTTTAATTGTCTTGACACAATTAGTCATTTTTATTTGTAATAAAAAAGCAATATCAAATATTGCTTCTTAAAAATTATATTTTACTTTTTGGAGGAAGAGAACCATCTTTTCTCATTTCTTCGACTACAGTTTGCATAATAGCGTCGACTGTTTGGCCTAAATCAGTAACATAATCTGATTTTGTCGTTCCTGTCCAGATCAGTTTATTCTCTTTTAATGAAAAAACATTGGTTTCTACCATATAAGATGTAGTTTCCTGATAATATCCCGGATCATAAAAGTTAGGAGAGTACATTCCGTACCAATTTCCAAATCCATACCCGTACATACCTGTGTACATACCATCAAATCCCCCGTAATACATACCTGTATAAGTTCCCGGAACATACGTTGTTTCTTTTTCGGTACTTACCAAACGCAGCGTAATAACTCCGTCAAAATTCTCGTCTTGCAATATTTTTAATTTTTGCTCCTGAGTAAGATTTCTGGTCGTTTCGTTTAAGTATTGATACGAAGTTTTAAAAATTTCATTACTGGCCGCAATTCTGTTTTCAGTAACTCTTCTGGAAGCTTCGTCCTTTAATAGCGCTACAACCAGAACTTTTTTGAAATTTTCCTGAGCAACTGTTATTTTGGGATCTCTCCAGCTATTCACTATAGAAGTATTACTACCACAACCTGAAAGTGCAAGAACAGCAATTACTAAAAATAAGTATTTTTTCATATTACATTTTTTTATAATGATTGTAGTAAAAATACGTATAAAAAATTAACGAAAGCTTCTTGTCGTAAAAATAACTTTAGTTGTATGCTTTTTTTATTCTGTCTAAATCGCGTTTTGTATCTTGTTCTTTTAAGGATTCGCGTTTATCGTAGTTTTTCTTACCCTTGCAAAGACCAATTTGCAATTTTGCAAGTCCTTTTTCGTTGGTAAATAATTTTAAAGGAACAATGGTCAGACCTTTTGCCTGAACACTTTTATGAAGGCTTTTTAATTCCTTTTTATTCAAAAGCAATTTTCTTTCGCTTCTTGATTTGTGGTTGAACTGGTTTCCGAATGTATATTCTTCGATATAAGTATTAATGGCGAAAAGTTCCAGGTTAGTAAATTCGCAAAAACTCTCGGTGATATTTGCTTTTCCTAATCGTATCGATTTGATTTCCGTTCCGGATAAAACAATTCCAGCAGTATAAGTATCGATTATCTCATAATCAAATCGAGCTCTTTTATTAAGTATATTGACTGTTTTTAACATAAGTACAAATGTAATCAAAATTGGAAAACTTTGATATAATCAAAGATAATTTAAGATATAATTGATTTAGATTTCAATTTACTAATTTTGTAAAAAAAAAGACTGTATTTTTTTGAATACAGTCTTTTTGAATATTATATAAAAATAAATGCAAAATCAATCAAAAGATCCTTTACACGGAATCACACTTCAAAAAATAGTAGAAGCTTTAGCAGATCATTACGGTTTTGATACTTTGGCAGAAATAATTCCTATAAAATGTTTTATTTCAAACCCCAGTATAAAATCCAGCTTAACTTTTTTAAGAAAAACCGACTGGGCACGAAAGAAAGTAGAAGATTTATATGTAAAATCGCTGCCTAAATTTGCAAAGTAATTACAATTTGTAAGAGATCATAACACCACCGCGGTACGGCAACCATTCACCGCTTTTATTCCAGTTTGGTGCATGTTCATATCTTCCGGGAGTTCCGTCATTGTAATATCCGTGGTAAAAACCCTGATGCCAGCCACCGCCTGCAAAAATATCCAGTACAAATTTATCGCTTAGTTTTAGGTTGTATCCAACTGTAACACCTAGGCGGTATCCAAAACCATGTTCATATCTATTGCTATCCCAGTAATTCCATTTTTGTAATTCATAAATGTCTGGTCCAGCATGAGCCCCCACATAAAATCCGTTGTATTTTTCTTTAAAATGATAACGAACTTCAGGCGTTAAGGTGTAAAATTTCATTGGACTATGGCCGTTAAAAGATTCCCAAAAAGAAGCCATTATATCAACACTAAATGTCATTTTTTCTCCTATACTGGTTTCAATACCTACATTTGGTATTGCAACTATAGCCGTTGCAGCATTGAATTTAATAAAAGTCTGACTTTGAGAATGAATCGAAAATAAAAGAACGAACAGGATTAAGATTTTTTTCATAAAAGGGGGTTTCGTGGTATTAAAACAAGACTTTATTGCTTATTTCGGGTGCAAATATAACGTAAACCAATAATGACTATTGTAATTTAACAGGAATAATTTTTTGTAAAACAAAGATAATTTTACTTAGGTTCTAGTAATGAGTAAATTACATTGTCCAGAAAACGGCCTTCATAAAATTCAGATTCTTTTAGGTGAGCTTCTTTGATAAAACCACATTTTTGTAAGACTTTTTCTGAAGCATAATTTTCAGGATCAATTAAAGCTTCGATTGAATGTAATTTTAGATCCTTGAATCCATAAGTAGTTAATCTGTTTACAGCTTCAGGAATAATTCCTCTACCATGAAATTCCGGTAATAATATGTATCCAATTTCAGCACGATAATTTTGAGGCTGCATTCGATAAAACCCGATAATACCAAGAAGTTTAGGATTATCCTTTAAGGTTATTCCCCAATTGATTCCTATATTGGTTATAATTTTATCTTCAATCATGGCAATGTGTTCCAGGGCATCTTCCTTGTTTTTTACCAATGGTCTTGGAATGTATTTCATAGTCTCCGGATTCGAACGTAATTCGAAAACTTCGTTGACATCATCATTTGTTATTCTTCTTAAAAGTAAACGCTCGGTTTCTATTACAGGAAACGGAGTAAAATTAAATTCCAGCATTTGTTTTATTATAATATTTTAATACTAAATTTTGAGCGGAAGGCTTGATTAACATCTAAAATCAGAATACCTTCTTTCTCATATAGATCTCCTGAATTTTCAGCAGTATCTGAATAACCTAACCAGGGTTCTATACAAACAAATGGCACCTGATCTTTTGTCCAGATTCCTAAACTTGGAAAATCTTCAAAATCAACTTTTATATATGGCTTTGAGTTTTCAAGAATAGTCAGGGATTTTGATTCTAATGTTTTAAAAATTAAAGCATCATTTTCGAATAATTTATAATTTAAAGGAATAAGGTTATTCGTAGTTTCCAGAACTTTTGTTTTATTCGAAATCAAATCATTCTCTAAAAGATAATATTTTAAAACTTCATCTTTTTCAAATTCAAAAGCATAATGTTCAAAATTTTCAGGTAATGCTATTGCAGGATGAGCTCCAATCGAGAAAGGCATTTTTTTACCACTTTTATTAATAACCTTATACTCTATATGTAACGAAGTTTCTTCAAGCGTGTAAATAAGTTGCAATTCAAATTGAAAAGGATATTTCTTCAAAGTTTCTTCATTAGATATTAACGAAAAAACAGCACTGTTTTCAGTTTTATCAATTAATTGAAAATCCATATCACGTGCAAAACCATGTCTTGGCAGTTGATATTCTTTTCCGTCAATTGTATAGGTGTTGTTTTTTAAGGTTCCTACAATAGGAAAAAGTATAGGAGAATGTTTGCCCCAGAAATCAGGATTGCCTTCCCAGATATATTCTTTGTTATGATTGTCTTTTAACGAAAATAATTCGGCTCCGGCATGTTTAATTGACGCGCTTAGTGTTGAATTTGAAATAGTTGTATTCAAAGTATGTATTGTTGAAATGAATGAATTTTATATTGATGTAAATATATTTTATAAATTTTAGTTTTTTAGGAAAATGGCTTAAATTATTTTTTTGATAAAATTTTGCTAAAATTCAATTTAAGCTTCGCGTTTTCTCTGTGAATAGCTTTTTTTTTCATTAATTTGCTAGATAAACAGCTAAAAAATATGAAAATACAATCCTCAAGAGCCTTATTAACCATGGCTTTATTTGTTGGGATTTCCTCTGTTTGGGCACAACAAAAGCCTGCAACAACAGCAGTAAATCCAGTTAATAATTATAGTTATCATGATGCATTTGCGCCACATTTTTATACAAAAAACGGAACTTCAACTCGTTCTGCCAGTGGCCAGCCGGGAGTTGAATATTGGCAAAACAGAGCCGATTATCAGATAACGGCAAAACTTAATGCAACTACAAATGAAATTATTGGTACAGATGAAATAACATATACCAATAACAGTCCTGATAAACTAGGATTTGTCTGGTTGAATCTGGATCAGAACCTATTCAAAGAAGATTCAAGAGGAAATGCAGTTGTACCTTTAACAGGAAGCCGTAACGGTGCACAAGGTCAGATTTTTGATGGAGGAAATAAAATAAAATCGGTTAAAGTAACTTCTATTGGAAAGAAAAAAACCGAAGTTGAAGCAAAATATGTAATTACAGACACCAGAATGCAAATCTTCCTTCCTGAAGAATTGGCATCAAAAGGAGGATCTGTAAAAATCAAAATCGAATTCTCGTTTATAGCTCCTTTTGAAGGATCAGACAGAATGGGAGTTTTAGAAACCAAAAACGGTAAAATTTTCACTATAGCACAGTGGTATCCGCGTATGTGTGTCTATGATGATGTAAGAGGCTGGAACACACATCCGTATTTAGGCGCTTCTGAGTTTTATTTGGAATATGGTAATTTTGATGTAAAACTTACAGTACCTGCCAATCATTATGTTGTAGGTTCAGGAGAATTGATAAATGGGGCAGAAGTATTGCCTGCAGAAGTATTTAAACGTTATAAAGAAGCGGGTCAAAGCGACAAAACAGTTACGATTCGTTCTGCCGAAGAAGTGGCTGCAACTGCAAATACAAATGCTACAGGTGAAAAAACATGGCATTATCAAATCAAAAATGCACGAGATTTTTCATGGGCATCATCTCCGGCTTTTGTTTTAGACGGGGCAAAAATCAATTTACCAAGTGGTAAAAAATCATTGGCTTTATCTGCTTATCCGGTAGAAAGTGCAGGACAGGGAGCATATGGACGTTCTACAGAATATGTAAAAGCAGCGATAGAACATTACTCTAAAACATGGTTTGAATATCCTTATCCGGCAGCGACAAACGTAGCGGGAAATGAAGGCGGAATGGAATATCCTGGAATTGTTTTTTGCAGCTGGGAATCAAAAGGCCAGGATTTATGGGGAGTAACAGATCACGAATTTGGTCATATCTGGTTTCCCATGATTGTAGGTTCAAACGAAAGATTGTTCGGTTGGATGGATGAAGGTTTTAATACTTTTATTAATTCCCTAAGTACTGCTGAATTTAATAAAGGAGAATATGTAGAAGAACCAACAGATTTACACAAAGCTGCGGAGTCATTTACAAGACCAAGTTTAGAAACCATAATGAGTTCTCCGGATAATATGAAGGAAGCTAATATTGGTATGTTATGTTATTTTAAGCCAAGTTCTGGTTTGGTAATTTTGAGAGAGCAAATATTAGGAAAGGAACGTTTTGATACTGCTTTCCGTACCTATATAGAGCGCTGGGCTTACAAACATCCTCAACCTGATGACTTTTTCAGAACTATGGAAAATGTGACTGGTGAAGATCTAAGCTGGTTCTGGAGAAGCTGGTTTGTAAACAACTGGCGTTTTGATCAGGGTATAAATTCAATAAAATATGTAAAAAATGATCCTTCAAAAGGAGTTATCATTACAGTAGAGAATTTTGATAAAATGCCAATGCCGGTTATTCTGGATGTGAAAACAAAAAGTGGAAAAGTTACAAGAGTGAAATTGCCTGTTGAGATTTGGCAGCGTAATACAGTTTGGTCTTTTAAACATAATTCTATAGAAGAAATCGAAAGTATTACTTTAGATCCTGATCATGTTTTCCCGGATAATAATGAAGCAAACAATGTGTGGACGACGGGAAACGGTAAAATAGAAAAAGATGTAATCTTAGACGGGTATTTAGGAACGTATTCAACTTCAAGAGCACCTTTGAAAATTGATTTTACCGAAAAAAACAGTACATTAAATGTTGAAATTACAAACTTTCCTAAGTTTACCGTGGCTCCTGTAGAAAACGAAAAAGATACTTTTCAATCTACAAGTGCAGGATTAAAATTTAAATTTAATGAAGCCAAAACAGGCTTTGATATGATCATTTTAGGTAATGGAGAAACAATTCCGTTTACTAAAAAATAAAAATATAAAGCAATAAATTTTTAAACCCGATAGTTAGTAATAGCTGTCGGGTTTTCTTTTGGTTTCATGTTTCAGTTTTCATGTTATACAAAAGCTCAGTACCGAAGCTTCAGGATAGTCTCTTAGAATCTTAGCAGCTCAAAAATCTAACTTTTCATTAAAAAAATGTTAGAATTTAAATTTTTTGTTTTGAAAATAAAAAAATAGTGTACTTTTGCACCGATGAATAAAATAAGTTTACATATAACTTCTTTGTCACGGACAAACTCACCTGTAACTTCTCCCGAAGTACGGATACTATCTCTATAGTATTCACAGAGTTTTTCGCCGCGTATTTATTTATATTCATTTTTCATTTTGAAATCACAACATTTGTCCATTGGACAAACATATCCTAAAAGTATATTTAATTTTTCGAATTTTCTTAATCAAGTTTTTGATTTTGAGAATGTTACTTCTATTATGTCTATTTTTGCCGGATTGATTTCTGGATTTCAAACTAAACAATACGTTTTAATTTTTAACTCTAACTTCAACTATTGAAATGAAAATCTCTATTGTTGTTACTCAGGAAGAACACTTCAAATTCGCACAGGAAATTTGCGATACAATAGAATCATCGGCCTTGTTAAGAGGTACAGGGATTGCTAAAAGAACTCCTGAATACATTCAGAAAAAAATGTCGAACGGTGATGCGATGATTGCTTTAGCAGATGGAAAGTTTGCAGGTTTTTGTTATATCGAAAGTTGGCAGCACGGAAAATTCGTGGCACATTCGGGCTTAATTGTACACCCGGATTACAGAAGTTTAGGTTTGGCAAAAAAAATCAAATCAAAAGTTTTTGATTATTCCCTAAAAAGATACCCTGACGCTAAGATATTTGGTATTACAACCGGTTTGGCGGTAATGAAAATCAATTCTGATTTGGGATACAAACCAGTGCCTTTCTCTGAACTTACAACAGATCCAAGTTTTTGGGCAGGTTGTAAAACCTGTACCAACTATCAAATTTTGCAAAGCAAGGAAAACAAAATGTGCCTTTGCACAGGAATGTTGTACGACCCAAAAGAAAAACAAAAAGATCCGCCAAGACATCCTTTTAACGAAGCTGTTTTAAGCAGATTAAAAAAAATAAAACAAGCTTTATTCTTAGGTAAAATATTGTCTTTTAATTTTTTACCATAAAGAATTTAAATAAAAAAGAAATCTCAAACTTGCTATATACGAAAGTATTAGCCTAAATTATAAAAAATGAAAAAAGTTGTATTAGCTTATAGTGGAGGATTAGATACCTCGTATTGTTTGAAATATTTAAAAAACGAAAAAGGATACGAAGTTCACACCGTACTTGTAGATACAGGAGGATTTAGTGCTGAAGAATTATCAGCAATCGAAAAAAGAGCTTACGAGTTAGGAAGCGCACAACACGCGAACTTAACTATCGTAGACAAATATTATGATAAAGCTATAAAATATTTGATTTTCGGAAATGTATTAAAAAACAATACTTATCCGTTATCAGTAAGTGCAGAACGTGTTTTTCAGGCAATTGAAGCTATAAAATACGCTAAAAAAGTTGGAGCAAGCGCCATCGCACACGGAAGTACAGGTGCAGGAAATGATCAAATTCGTTTTGATTTGATTTTCCAAACCATTGCTCCGGAAATTGAAATCATTACGCCAATTAGAGATTTAAAATTATCAAGACAGGAAGAAGTTGATTATTTAGCTCAAAACGGCGTTCACTATTCTTGGGAAAAAGCACAATATTCTATTAATAAAGGACTTTGGGGAACAAGTGTTGGAGGAAAAGAAACTCTAACTTCAAGCCAGCCGTTACCAAGTGATGCTTATCCTTCGCAATTACAAAAAGAAGGAGAAGAAAAAGTAAGATTACATTTTGAGCAAGGCGAATTAGTTGGGATAAACGGTCAGTTAGACAAACCATCAAATAATATTGTAGCCCTTGAAAAGCTAGCCAATGCTTACGCAATTGGTAGAGATATTCACGTAGGTGATACGATTATCGGTATTAAAGGAAGAGTTGGTTTTGAAGCTGCCGCACCTTTAATTATCATCAAAGCCCACCATTTATTAGAGAAACATACGCTTGGTAAATGGCAGCAATACTGGAAAGAGCAATTAGGAAACTGGTACGGAATGTTGTTTCACGAAGGTCAGTTTTTAGATCCGGTTATGAGAAACATCGAAACGTTTTTACAAGACACACAAAAAACAGTAAATGGTGTTGTAACTGTTTCTTTAAAACCATATCATTTTTCACTTGACGGAATTGAATCTGATAATGATTTAATGAACACAGGTTTTGGTCAATACGGAGAAATGAACAATGCATGGACATCAGACGATGCAAAAGGATTTATTAAGATTTTAGGAAATGCACAAAACATATTTTCATCAGTAAATCATTTAGATCATGATTAATGTCGGAATAATTGGTGGTTCGGGCTACACGGCCGGAGAACTTATCAGAATCTTAATGTATCATCCCAATGTAAACATCGATTTTGTTTACAGTACGACCAATTCCGGTAAACCGCTTTCTGTGGCGCACCACGATTTGATGGGCGACATCGAAATGAACTTTACTGATGTGGTAAATCCGAATGTAAATGTTGTTTTTTTATGTTTGGGACACGGAAAATCTATTTCGTTTCTTGAAGAAAATAAATTCGCAAGTCACACTAAAATCATCGATTTAGGAAATGATTTCAGATTGACCAAAGATGCTAATTTCGACGGAAAAGAATTTATTTACGGTTTGCCCGAATTGAACAAAGCAGCAATTAAAAAAGCGAATTTCATAGCAAATCCGGGTTGTTTTGCAACAGCGATTCAATTGGCTTTATTGCCTTTGGCAAAAAATAATCTGCTTAAAAACGACGTTCATATCAATGCTACAACCGGAAGCACAGGGGCAGGTGTAAGTCTTGCCGAAACTTCACATTTTAGCTGGAGAAACAATAATATGTCGCATTATAAAGCTTTCGAACACCAGCATTTGGGAGAAATTAACCAAAGTGTGAATCAATTGCAGGCGGATTATTCAGATGAATTAATTTTCGTTCCGAATAGGGGAGATTTTACAAGAGGAATTTTCGCGACTTTGTATACCGATTCTGATGAAAGTTTAGAAGATTTAGTGGCCAAATATGAAGATTTCTATAAAAATGAACCTTTTGTAACGGTCACAACGACAAACATCAATATGAAACAAGTCGTTCAAACCAACAAATGTATCATCAGTTTATTGAAAAAAGGAAACCGGATTTTGATTACTTCAATCATTGACAACTTAACCAAAGGTGCTTCAGGACAAGCGATTCAAAACATGAATTTAATGTTCGGATTAGAAGAAACCACAGGTTTACATTTGAAACCAAGCGGATTTTAAATTGTTGTCAAAACGGTTAATCGTTTATTCGGTTAATCGATTAAACAAATGAACGGTTAAACAATTAAACAACAAGAAAATGAATTTATTTAACGTATACCCACTTTATGATATTACCCCTGTAAAAGCATTAGACTGCACCATTACAGACAAGAACGGAGTGGAATATTTAGACTTATATAGCGGACATGGTGTAATCTCAATTGGCCATACGCAACCTGATTATGTAGAAAAACTAAAAAATCAATTAGATCATTTAGGATTTTATTCTAATGCAATTCAGAATCCTTTGCAGGTAGAATTGGCACAAAAATTAGGTAAACTTTCAGGATTAGAAGATTACGAATTGTTTTTATGCAGTTCCGGTGCTGAAGCAAACGAAAATGCATTGAAATTAGCTTCTTTCCATAACGGAAAATCAAGAGTTGTGGCTTTTGATAATTCGTTTCACGGAAGAACTTCTGCAGCCGTTGCGGTTACAGACAATAAGAAAATTGTTGCGCCAATAAATGCACAGCAGGTAGTTACTTTTTTACCCTTAAACCAAATTGAATTAGTAGAAGCTGAACTGGCAAAAGGAGATGTTACAGCTGTAATTATCGAAGGAATTCAAGGAGTTGGAGGTTTAGATCAGGGAACAACAGAATTTTTTCAGGCATTGGAAAAAGCGTGTAAAAAACATGATGTTGTTTTGATTTTAGATGAAGTACAATCAGGATACGGAAGAAGCGGGAAATTCTTCGCTTTTCAACATCACGGAATCAACGCTGATATTATTTCAGTTGCAAAAGGAATGGGGAATGGATTTCCGGTGGGAGCCATTTTAATCTCTCCAAAGTTTGAAGCAAGTTTCGGATTATTGGGAACTACTTTTGGCGGAAGCCATTTATCTTGTGCAGCAGGAATAGCAGTTTTGGATGTAATCGAAAAACTAGATTTACAGAAAAATGTAAACGAAGTTTATGAATATTTCCTGGAAAAAATCAAAGAAGTTCCCGGAATCAAACAAGTTAAAGGAAAAGGCTTAATGCTTGGGGTAGAGTTTGATTTTGATGTTGCAGCTTTAAGAAAGAAATTAATCATCGAAAAACACATTTTTACAGGAAGTGCCAACAATAAAAATCTACTTAGAATTTTACCGCCGTTGACTGTGAAAAAAGCTGATATTGATACGTTTGTAAAAGCCTTAAAAGAGAGTTTAGAAGAACTATAATGTTAAATCGTTAATTCGTTTAATTGTTAAATCGATTAAACAAATTAACGATTACACGATTACACGAATTGACCAATTAAACCATAAAAAAATGAATCCATTATCAATTGAAAAACGCAATCTGGTTTTGCACTCCATGGCAAAGTTGGTAGAGCAGGAGCGGAGTCAAATAATTCTCACCAATCAGGAAGATTTACTCGCTTACGATGGCTCAGATTTAGCCATGGAAGAGCGCCTGAAAGTAGATGATAAAAAAGTCGACGAGATGATTTTATCCCTGAACCAATTGTTTTCGCAGGAAGACCCCGTTGGAGTAGAACGTTTTCATTTTGTTCATGATAATGGCATAAAAGTGGTGAATAAAACCGCAGCTTTTGGGACGATCTTAATTATTTACGAATCCCGTCCCGACGTTACGATCGAAGCGGGAGGAATTGCTTTTAAATCCGGAAATAAAATTTTATTAAAAGGAGGAAAAGAAGCTTTAAGATCCAACTTGAAAATTGTTGATTTATGGCATCAGTCTCTTGAAGAAAATGGAGTTTCGAAAGACTGGGTAGAGTACCTGAATTATAATCGTGCAGAAACACAGGCTTTTTTAGAAAAACCAACACAAAAAGTAGATTTGATCGTTCCGAGAGGTGGAGAAAAATTAATTGAGTTTGTCAAACAACACGCGACTTGCCCGGTTATTGTAAGCGGACGCGGCAATAATTTTGTTTTCGTTCATAAAGATGCAGATACAGATTTGGCGTTAAAAGTAATTTTAAATGCCAAAACATCAAAAATTTCTGCTTGTAATGCAGTTGATAAAGTTTTAATAGACTCTAAATTGCCCAATTTTGAAGGTTTTACAGCTATTTTAATCGAAGCATTAAAAGAATCAAATGTAGAAGTAATTGTTGATGAATCTTTAGAAAATTTTGAAGATACAGAAACACTTCAAAACGAAGATATCTGGTACGAAGAGTTTTTGGATTATAAAATTGTCATCGGAACAATTGATTCTGAAGAAAATGCAATCGACAAAATAAATAAATATTGTGGAGGCCATTCTGCGGTAATCATTACCAGAGATGACAAAGCAGCCCAAAAATTTATGGATGCCGTTGATACTGCAGCCGTTTATCAAAATGCGTCAACACGTTTTACAGACGGTGGACAATTTGGTTTAGGTGGAGAATTAGCGATAAGCACAGATAAACTACATCAACGCGGACCAATTGGCTTACAACATCTTGTAACCAACAAATGGTACGTTTACGGAGATGGGCAGATTCGATAATTTCAGATTTTAGATTTCAGATTTCAGATTTTAGATTTTAGATTGATGATTTCGGATTATTGGAATTTGGATTTTTAAATTTTGGAATTTATTAAAGGCAAATCTTTGCGAACTTAGCGTTTATAGACGTTTACAATATAAAAAAAACTTTGCGCCCTTTGCGGTAAAAAGAAACTTAGTGCCTTTGCGCCTTCGTGGTAAAACCAAAAAAAAATGAGCAAAAAACGGATTTTATTAAAAATAGGAAGTAATACTTTAACCAAAGAAACCAATCATATTTCGCGGGGAAAGATCGAAGATATAGGTATGCAGATTGCCGCTCTCAACAAAGATTATGAATTTGTAATCGTAAGTTCAGGAGCCATTGCTGCCGCCAAACAATTTGTAAAGCTCGAGAGTAAAGGCAAAGAAATTGCTTTAAAACAAGCTTTAGCCTCGATTGGACAACCCCATTTAATGCGGATTTTCCATGAAAATTTCAGCGATTTGGGATTATTGACGTCACAATGTTTGCTTTCATATTCAGATTTTGAAAAAGACCAGTCGAAAGTGAATATTGTCAATACCATAAATGTTTTGGTCGAGAACAATTACATTCCGATTATCAATGAAAATGATACCGTTGCCACAGATGAGATACGGTTTGGGGATAATGATAAATTAGCGGCTTTAACAGCGGTGCTTTTAAATGTTGATATTCTGATTATTGCCACTAATACAAACGGAATTTACACAAAGGATTCCATTCACGATGAAAATCCTGAAACGATTCAATTAGTAACTGATTTAAAAGTATTAGAAAAAGAAATTGGAGAATCAAAATCATCACACGGAACCGGGGGAATGCAATCAAAAATAGAAGCCGCCGGAATTGCAAAAGCAGCGAACATCGAAACCTGGATTGTGAATGGATTAAATGATAATTTTATTCTCCGGGCATTGCAAGACGAAATTCCGTTTACAAAAATAGTCTGATTATGACGCGGATGAGGGCGATTCGCTTTGCGAAAACGCGGATAAAAAACGGATTTTATATTTAACTTTAATTAATATGTAGTACATTTCATTCAAATTTAAAAATATGAAATTGCTACACGAAGAGTTAACCGATGTTATTATTAAGACTTTTTATGAAGTATATAATGAATTGGGATATGGATTTTTAGAAAGAGTTTATTTAAATTCTCTGTACTTGGAATTAAAAACTAAAGGTTTAAATGTTGAAGCTCAAAGAAAAATAGAAGTCTATTATAAAGGAATTGAAGTGGGAGAATATTATGCAGATTTAATTGTTGAAAATTTAGTTATTCTTGAATTAAAAGCGGCTGATAGTATTGCACCAGCTTTCGAAAATCAAATATTAAATTATTTAAGAGGAACAAATTGCGAAGTCGGTTTACTCCTGAATTTTGGAAAGAAACCAGAATTCAAACGGAAAGTTTTCGAAAATAGCAGAAAAATAAGAAAGTAAAAAAAAAAAAGAAAAAATCAGTTTTTATCCGCGTTTTCGCAAAGCGAATCAGTTAAATCCGCGTCTAAATAACACAATACAAAAAGACATGAATTATATTTCAATACAAGATATAGGCTCATTATCAAAATGGGTAAAAAGTGCGTTAAAAATCAAAAAGAACCCACTTAAAAATCAGGAGCTAGGAAAAAATAAAACCTTAGGAATGTTATTCTTCAACCCGAGTTTAAGAACGCGTTTGAGTACTCAAAAAGCGGCTATAAACTTAGGGATGAATGTTATGGTAATGAATTTTACCAACGAAGGCTGGACATTAGAGTTCGAAGACGGAGCGGTTATGAATTCCGGAGCATCAGAACATATTAAAGAAGCTGCAGAAGTAGTTTCTCAATATTGTGATATTATTGCAATTCGTGCTTTTGCAGGTTTGGTCGACAAAGAGAAAGATTATGCCGAAACGGTAATTTCGGGATTTTTGAAACACGCAACAGTGCCAATTGTAAACATGGAAAGTGCTGTTCGTCACCCAATGCAGTCTTTGGCGGATGCCATTACGATGGAAGAATACAAAACAAAACACAAGCCAAAAGTAGTTTTGTCTTGGGCGCCACATCCAAAAGCATTGCCTCAGGCAGTCGCAAATTCATTTGTAGAAATGATGCAAATGCAAAAAGACATGGATTTTGTAATCACACATCCTGAAGGTTACGAACTAAGTCCTGAAATTACAAAAGATTGCAAAATCGAATACGATCAAAATAAAGCTTTCGAAAATGCCGATTTCGTTTACGTAAAAAACTGGAGCAACTTCAACGATTACGGAAAAGTAACCAACATTGATCCAAATTGGACTGTTACAGCCGAAAAAATGGCATTAACTAATAACGGAAAATTCATGCATTGCCTTCCTGTTCGTCGTAACGTAATTGTGACTGACGAAGTGATCGACAGCGAAAATTCAATCGTAATTCAGCAAGCGAATAACAGAACGTATTCAGCGCAATTGGTTTTGCAAAAGATTTTGAAGAAATTGTAAATAGAGTCGCTAAGGTTCTAAGTTGCTAAGTCTCTAAGAAATTAGACCTGAAAAAACTTAGCAACTTAGCAGCTTAGCAACTCAGAACCTTAAAAATATGCAAGTTAAAGTAATAAAAATTGGCGGAAATATAATCGATAACCCAGCAGAGCTGGAACAATTCTTAACCGATTTTTCTAAAATCGAAGGACATAAAGTTTTAGTTCACGGTGGAGGAAAATCAGCTACAAAAATGGCACAAAGTATTGGATTGGTTCCTCAAATGATCGAAGGACGCCGAATCACGGATGCGCCAATGCTAGATGTTGTCGTGATGATTTACGCCGGGCAAATTAACAAGCATATTGTAGCGCAATTGCAGTCTAAAAACAATAATGCCATTGGTTTTTCAGGAGCTGACGGAAATTTAATTCAGTCTACAAAACGAAATCATCCAACAATAGATTACGGATTTGTAGGCGATGTAAAGCAAGTCAATACAGGTTTGCTAAAAACATTGCTGGAAGCTGGAATCGTTCCCGTTTTCTGCGCCATCACACACGATAAAAACGGACAATTATTAAACACGAATGCTGATACCATTGCAAGCGAATTATCAATTGCGTTATCCGGGGTTTTTGATGTTACACTAACTTATTGTTTCGAAAAACAAGGTGTTTTGCAAGATTCAGAAGACGATTCATCTGTAATAACTCAAATCAACGAAAAACTTTATAATAAACTAAAAGAAGAAAAAGTAATCCATTCCGGAATGATTCCAAAACTGGATAATTGCTTCAACAGTTTATCAAGAGGCGTTCAGAAAATCAAAATCGGGCATCATAAAATGCTTCAAAACCCTGACGTTCTGCATACAACGATTACTTTATAAAGAGATTACCACGAATTACGCAAATTGACACTAATTTTTTCTGTTTAAAGAGAAAATAATTTTAGACGTACATAAAAAAGTTATTTTGATTTTAAATCTGTGACAAAAAGATAATTTGTGAAAATCTCTGCAATTAGTGGCAAAAAAACAGAGCTTCGCAGTACTTTTAAATTTTAATTTAAGAAATTTGCGCAAATTAAAATTGTCGCAAAATTGATCCGTAAAGATCAATAAGAAGTTTGTGACTTTGAGCCCTCGTGGCGGAGAACCTACACACCTATGAAAAATATACAAACGCTTACCAAAGAAGCCATAGCGCTATTAAAAAGTCTGATAGAAACCCCTTCATTTTCAAGCGAAGAAGATCAAACGGCACTTTTAATAGAGAATTGGTTCAATCAAAACGAAATTCCTTTTAAAAGAGAAAACAATAATGTGTGGGCTTTCAATAAATATTTCGACGAAAATAAACCGACACTTTTACTCAATTCACATCACGATACCGTAAAACCAAATCAAGCATACACTAATGATCCGTTTAAGGCTATCGAAAAAGATGGCAAATTATTCGGATTAGGAAGCAATGATGCCGGAGGATGCTTAGTTTCATTATTAGCGACTTTTGTTCATTTTTATGAGAATCAAAACTTATCTCATAATCTTGTAATCGTAGCTTCAGCAGAAGAAGAAAGCAGCGGTAAAAATGGTTTAAACAGCGTTTTAAAGCATTTACCAGAGTTGGATTGTGCCATTGTTGGAGAGCCAACTTTAATGCAATTGGCTGTGGCGGAGAAAGGTCTGTTAGTTTTGGATGTAAAAGTAAAAGGAACAGCAAGCCATGCTGCACATCAAAACGATGATAATTCAATATATAAATCAATTCCGGTAATGGAATGGTTTAAAAACTATAAATTCGATAAAATATCGGAAGTGTTAGGTCCTGTAAAAATGACCGTAACGCAGATAAGCGCTGGAAAACAGCATAATGTGGTGCCATCAGAGTGCGATTTGGTGGTTGATATTCGCGTAACCGACCGTTATACAAATGCCGAAATTCTGGAAGTAGTAAAAGCCAACGTAAATGCCGAAGTAACACCAAGATCCATGCATTTAAACGCATCGTCAATTCCGGTTTCCCACGGTTTAGTACAAGCCGGAATCGCTTTAGGAAGAACCACTTACGGCTCGCCAACGCTTTCAGATCAATCGGTTTTAAGTTGTCAGTCTTTAAAGCTGGGACCAGGCGAAACATTGCGTTCACATTCAGCAGACGAATTTATTTTTGTAAATGAAATTGAAGAAGGAATCGACCTGTATATCAAAATACTAACTGATTTTTTTAAATTATAATATTAATTAGGAGCTATTTCCCGCTATCCGTTCCAATCTTTTGTGCTGAACCCCAGCACAAAAGGATTTTCACTGCTATCGGGACTAGAAATAACAGTATAAACAACGACATTAGAATAAATTAGAAAATATAAACTCTATGAGATCCAAAAAAATCAAATAGTCTAACAATCTAATCATCTAAGAAGTCTAAAAATCTAAGTTATGAAACTTTGGGAAAAAGGAATACCAACAGACAAACAAATCGAACATTTCACAGTAGGAAACGATCGTGAGCTCGATTTGGTTCTCGCAAAATACGATGCTTTAGGTTCTATTGCGCATGCCAAAATGCTTGGGCAAATCGGGTTATTGACTCAGGAAGAAACAACTTCTTTGGTTGATGCCTTAAACGAAATTATTGCAGATGTTGTAGTAGGTAATTTCGAAATCGAAGACAGTTTCGAAGATGTACATTCTAAAATAGAATATTTATTGACTGTAAAATTGGGCGATGCCGGAAAGAAAATCCATACTGCACGTTCTCGTAACGATCAGGTTCTGGTAGATGTTCATTTATACTTAAAAGACGAATTAAAAGCTTTAAAAGAACAGGTAAAAACATTATTTGACTTGTTGATGGAATCGGCAGAAAAACATCAGAATGTTTTATTGCCGGGTTATACGCATTTGCAAATCGCCATGCCATCATCATTCGGAATGTGGTTTTCTGCTTATGCAGAGAGCTTGATTGATGATGTGACGATGTTGAACGCAGCATCAAAAATCGTCGATCAAAACCCGTTAGGATCTGCTGCCGGTTACGGAAGCTCGTTTCCCATCAACAGAACATTTACTACTCAGGAATTAGGTTTCGAAACCTTAAAATTCAATGCAGTAGCTGCCCAGATGAGCCGCGGAAAAGCAGAGAAAACTGTTGCATTTGCAATGGCAAGTGTAGCCGGGACTTTATCAAAATTTGCTATGGATGTGTGTTTGTACATGAGTCAAAACTTTGACTTTATAGGTTTGCCGGCACATCTTACAACAGGTTCGAGTATTATGCCGCACAAAAAGAATCCTGACGTATTTGAACTGATCAGAGGAAAATGCAACAAGATTCAGGCACTTCCTTACGAAATCACATTAATTACCAATAATTTGCCAAGCGGATATCACAGAGATTTACAGCTTTTAAAAGAAGGATTGTTTCCGGCACTTCAAAATCTGAAAGCTTGTCTTGATATTGCGATTTTCTCTGTAAAAGATATTACGGTAAAAGATAATATTTTAAAAGATAAAAAATACGATTACTTATTTACAGTCGATACTTTAAACGAAATGGTTGTTGCGGGAGTACCTTTTAGAGACGCTTACAAAGCCGTTGCAGAACAATTAGAAGCCGGAACGTATCAATCGCCAAAAGAAACAAAACATACGCATGAAGGCAGTATTAATAATTTATGTTTAGAGGCTATCAGAGATAAAATGAAAGCAGCATTTTAAATTTTTCAATCCATAAAAAAAACCGATTTGTACCTCGTACAAATCGGTTTTTTTGCAAATATAAATGCATTAACTTTTGTTTGCGCAATTTGTAGAGATTACACCTTCGGGACTTACCTGAAGTGTAGCTCCTGCACCACAAGATGTGTTAGTTACATATTTTTCAACTTTCCCGAGCGGAATTGTGGTGTAAGGGTAAGTAGGTTTGTTTACTTTTGTACCAAAATCCATTACGCCTTTGTGGCAACGATCAAATACAATTCCAACTGTACCTCCGTCGGTGCTGATGTATTCCTTAAAGACCTTTTCTACTCTTGCAAAATCACTGCCCTCAACATAACAAGTTGCATTTTTTACGCCTCCGCCTAAACCAATAGCCACAGAGCCTTTCTCAGAAGTATTGTAGTAACAGTTCAGGATATGAATTTCGGCATTTCTTGCCCGGGGCATTCTTTGTTTGCAGCCTTCGGCCCAGTAACAATTTTTAAAAGTTATGCTATAATGCCCGTCGGCAGGGAAATCATTTTTGTTCGAGCCTATAAGATTGCTAAACCGGTGATCGTCTGCTCCGCCTGAACCGCCTGATTTGGGCGTTTTTAGATAGGTAAATTTACACCAGGAAATGGTTACATTATCTGTTTGTCCTTTATTATCATAATTTCCATCCTGACCATCCTGAAACTCGCAGTGATCAATCCAAAGATTGGTGCAATCCGCGGTTAAATTATCCTGACCATCAATGTCATAAGCACCCGGGCCAATAAAAACAAGATTTCTGATAATTACGTTATTAGATCCCGGTTTTAAACTTAAAATACCGGCTCCGGGATTAGATTGAGTTTCGTTTACAAGTTTCGCACCCGGTAATCCAATTATAGTTTTGTTGGTTACAACCTCATGTATAGGTTCGCCACTCGGAATCGTAATTGTTCCCGACACCAGAATTACAGCAGGAGTATTTAGTTTGATTTTTGCCACCAAATCGGTATAGGAACTTACAGTCACGGGAGCTGAAGACCCGCCTCCTGTAGTGGCAGCGCCAAATCCTTCGGGAGATTCCATGTAGTAGTTTTGCGCAGAAAGAGATGGCAGACTCAATAAGAAAAAGAGTAAAAGCAGATTTTGTTTCATTTTATCAGAGTAAGTTTTTATATTTTGCTGAAATAGATAATTAAAAATGTAATCGATTACACAAATTTAATTTATTAAAGTTTACAATAGATCATTTTAGCAAAAAATTAATGATTTGGATAAGTAATATTTTATAAGTATTTTTTTACTAACAAAATATTCGAACAAAAAAGACTATTTTTGATTGGTACATTTATAAAGATATTATATGAATAAGTTTGATGAACAGGCTTCTAGAGCACTTCTGGAGAGAAATTTAATAACAGAGAACCAATATCAGGAAATTACTTCATATCGCAATTTGAATATTTTCTCGCTAAATGCAGAATTAAAATTATTTCTCTATTTATCTGTTTTATTGTTTACTTCCGGAATTGGGATTTTAATTTATAATAATATCGATAGTATCGGTCATATTGCGATCCTTTCATTATTGTTAATTATTATAGGAGTTTGCTTTTATTACTGTTTTAAAAACTCAAAAGGGTTCCAAAAACAAGAGACTACTTTTGAGCATCCCGTTGTAGAATATTTGGCTCTGACTGCCAGTATCCTGACTTGTATTTTTATTGGATATCTGCAATTTCAATACAAACCTTTCGGGACGCATTATGGGTTAGCGACTTTGGTACCAACACTGGTAAGTTTTTTTTGTGCGTATTATTTCGATAATAAAAGCATTCTAAGTATTGCTATTACGGGTCTGGCAGCTTATGTTGGGCTTTCGGTAACACCTCAGGACTTACTAAATAATATTAATTTTTATCAAAATCAAAGCCTAAGCTATTCAGCAATAACTTTAGGCGTTTTATTGATTTTATGGACAATTTACAGCAAGAGGATTCAGTTAAAAACACATTTTAGCATTATCTATCTCACATTTGCTTTGCATATAATAAGTATTGCAACAATTAGTAGTTTACTGGATTATTTCGAGAATGGAATTTGGTTCCTTTTTCTTGTTGTTTTGGCAGCATCTTCTTTTTACTTCTATAAAATTAGCTATGAACTTAAGGCAATTTCATTATATGTTTTCATGATTATCTATGCATATATAGGCTTGAATATATTCCTGATTAGAATTTTGGATAAAATTAATTTTTCAGACGTTTGGGAGTTACTGATTCTAATTCTTCCGGTATATTTTATTGGTTCGATAGTAATGTTTATAAAACTGATTAAGACTTTCAATAAAGAAATAGCAGCATGATAGTATACGATAAAAAATTATTAGACAATTTAGCTTTAGTAGAAGAAGCTAATTCATTGGAATCTGCAGGATTTATTAGTAAAGAGCAAAAGAATTTAATTAAAAAAGAATTACCTGCTTTTAAGCGTCAAAGCAATATTTTGGTACGATTAGGATTCTTTTTGTTGGGAGCATTTTTGTATTTGTCGATGTGTGGTGTAATTGCATTATTGGGATTGACCAGTTCTGGTTCTGAACGTAATTTTTTTAGTATTTGCTTTTATATTTTTGCTGCTATTGGTTTCGCAGGAGCGGAGTTCTTAGCACAGCAAAAATATTACGGACACGGATTAGACGATGCTTTTCTTTTAGGAGCTCTTTTAAATGTAGGTTTTGCTATTGCCATAACTACCGAAGGTTATGAATTGAATATTGCAATTTTTGTTGCGATAGCTTCTTTTTTTGGCTATAGAAGATATTTGCACTTACCGTCTTTGCTCGTTTTTTGTTTGGCAGCTTCAGGTGTGTTATTTTATGGAATGTTTGAGTTTGGTACTATCGGAAAAACGATTTTGCCATTTGTAGTAATGTTGGTTTCAGCTGTATTTTATTTTTTTACTAAAAGAAATATTAATAATCTCAAAACAAATTATTATTATAATGGACTTTTGTTGGCAAATAGCTTCTGTTTAATATTATTTTATCTCTCTTGCAATTATTTGGTAGTCAGAGAACTTTCTGTAGCATTTTTAGGCAACGAAGTACTGCCGGGACAAGATATTCCGTTTGCAATTTTCTTTTATGCTTTTACTTTTATCGTTCCTGCTGTTTATTTGGTTCAGGCCTTAAAAATAAAAGACAGAATCATGCTTTGGATGAGCTTTTTGGCGATCGGATTTTCAATCTATACGATTAGATTTTATTATTCGGTTTTACCAATAGAAGTTGCACTAACATTTGGCGGATTGTTTTTATTTGCAATCGCTTATTTTTCGATTAAAAAACTAAAAGACAATGAAGTTGGTTTGACATTTAAACCAGGCAGAATCAATAATGCTAATGCCATTTTAAATGCCGAAGCTTTAATAGTTGCTTCAGCTTTTGGTATGAAACCAGAAGCAAAGGCTCCGGATTCTCCTATGGATTTTGGAGGAGGAGGATTTAGTGGAGGAGGTTCAGAAGGAACTTTTTAATTTAAAAAATGTAAAATGTGAGATGTAAACTTTTAATAATTTACATCTCACATTTTACAATAATCATTTAATCTTAAATTTATATTTTCTCTTTCAAAGCCACAGCATCAATATCACTGTGCGAAACATCATAAACAGCTTTTCCGTTTCTGATTAAGATTAATTGTGGAGATTCGTGATATACATTAAATCTGCTGGCAATTTCGTTAGAGATATCACGATGCGCAATTAAATCTAAAAAATAAGCATCGACAGTATCGTTTAAATCATATTCCCGTTCAAATTGCTTCAAGGCCATGCGGCTGATGCTGCATCTTGTACTGTGTTTAAAAATGACCACAGGTTTCTCATTAGAGATGGCTGTAATTTCCATTAATTGAGCTATATCGGTTAATTCTGTCCAGTTTACATTACTTTTTGGAGAATCGGTATTCTCTGAATTTCCGAAGATTGAATTTAAAAAACTCATATTTTGACGTGTTTTATGACTTTTTGACGCTTAAAAATGATTAAAACCAGATTTTAGATGTCATTTTGTCTGTATTTTTAGTGTGGAATATATTTTGAATGATCGAAAGCAAAGTTATATCATTTAAATTAAAAATGTAATCCAATAAATTGTAATTTTAATGGTATCGAACTTTATAACTAAAAATCAAACCTAAATCGTATATATATGAACATAAATAAATTTACAATTAAGTCGCAGGAAGCCATACAGTTATCACAACAATTGGCACAACGCAACGGACAACAGCAAATTGAAAACGAACACATTTTTAAAGCTATTTTTGAAGTAGATGAAAATGTCGCACCGTTTATTTTGAAAAAACTCAATGTAAATGTTCCGTTGTTTTTACAAATATTAGACAGTACCATTCAGAGTTTTCCAAAAGTTTCGGGAGGAGATATTTTACTTTCCAGAGATGCCAATAAAGCCTTGAATGAAGCTGAGATTATTGCTGAAAAAATGAATGACGAATATGTTTCTATCGAGCATTTAATTTTAGCAATTTTCGACTCAAAAAGCAAAGTTTCCCAGATTTTAAAAGATCAGGGTGTTACCGGAAAAGGTTTAAAAGCAGCTATCGAAGAACTTCGTAAAGGAGAAAGAGTAACATCAGCTTCGGCTGAAGAGAATTACAATTCCTTAAATAAATATGCTAAAAATTTAAATGAATTGGCACGCAACGGAAAACTTGATCCGGTTATTGGCCGTGATGAAGAAATACGTCGTGTATTGCAGATTTTAACACGTAGAACAAAAAATAACCCAATGCTAATAGGAGAACCGGGAGTTGGTAAAACTGCTATTGCTGAAGGATTGGCACACCGAATCGTTGATGGAGACGTGCCGGAAAACTTAAAAGATAAAATCGTTTTCTCACTTGATATGGGAGCACTGATTGCAGGTGCTAAATTCAAGGGAGAATTTGAAGAACGTTTAAAGGCTGTGGTAAAAGAGGTTACAGCTGCCGAAGGTGATATTGTTTTATTTATTGATGAGATTCATACACTTGTAGGTGCAGGTGGAGGAGAAGGAGCAATGGATGCTGCAAATATCCTGAAACCAGCTTTGGCCCGTGGTGAGTTAAGAGCCATTGGTGCAACAACTTTAGATGAATATCAAAAATATTTTGAAAAAGATAAGGCCCTGGAACGTCGTTTCCAAAAAATAATAATAGATGAGCCGGATACAGAAAGTGCGATTTCAATTTTACGTGGAATCAAAGAAAAGTATGAAACGCATCATAAAGTTCAAATTAAGGATGAGGCAATCATTGCAGCAGTTGAACTTTCACAACGTTACATTACAAACCGTTTCTTACCGGATAAAGCGATCGATTTGATGGATGAGGCAGCTTCGAAACTACGTATGGAGATTAATTCGAAACCAGAAGAATTAGATGTTCTGGATCGTAAAATCATGCAGTTAGAAATTGAGATCGAAGCCATCAAGCGTGAAAAAGAAGAAAGTAAACTGAAAATCCTACGTATGGATTTGGCGAACTTAAAAGAAGAACGCAACGAAATCTACGCCAAATGGAAATCAGAAAAAGATGTTGTTGACGGGATTCAAACCGTAAAACAAGAAATAGAAGATTTTAAATACGAGGCAGAACGTGCAGAACGTGATGGAGATTACGGAAAAGTAGCCGAAATTCGTTACGGAAAAATCAAAGAAGCACAGGAACGTCTGGATGTTTTGCAAAAACAATTGCAGGAATATCAATCCGGTAATTCTTTAATTAAAGAAGAAGTAACCCGTGAAGATATCGCTGAAGTGGTTGCAAAATGGACAGGAATTCCTGTAATGAAAATGCTTCAGACAGAACGTGAGAAACTATTACACCTTGAAGATGAATTGCACAAACGCGTTGTAGGGCAAGAAGAAGCGATTGAAGCGGTGAGTGATGCCGTTCGTAGAAGCCGTGCAGGATTGCAGGATATGAAAAAACCAGTGGGTACTTTCTTATTTTTAGGAACAACCGGAGTGGGTAAAACCGAGTTGGCAAAAGCTTTGGCTGAATATCTTTTTGATGACGAAAATGCCATGACGCGTATCGATATGAGTGAATATCAGGAACGTCACAGTGTGAGTCGTTTAGTAGGAGCTCCTCCGGGATACGTGGGGTATGATGAAGGTGGTCAGCTGACTGAAGCCGTGCGTAGAAAACCGTATTCTGTTATTTTATTAGACGAGATCGAAAAAGCGCATCCGGATACATTCAATATCTTGTTGCAAGTTCTGGACGAAGGTCGTTTGACAGATAACAAAGGTCGTCTGGCTGATTTTAAAAATACAATTATCATCATGACATCCAACATGGGAAGTCAGATTATACAAGATAAATTTGAAAACTTAAAAGGAAGTATTGAGTCTGCTACTGAGTCTGCAAAAGTTGAAGTTCTGGGATTGCTGAAACAAACTGTTCGTCCGGAATTTATAAACCGTATCGACGAAATAGTAATGTTTACGCCTCTAACGGTTGATAATATTTCAAGAATTGTGAGTTTACAGCTTAAAAGCGTTACAAAAATGCTGGCCTTACAAGGTATTGCAATGGATGCAACTCCGGAAGCGATCAAGTATTTATCTGATAAAGGTTACGATCCGCAGTTTGGTGCAAGACCGGTAAAACGTGTGGTTCAAAGAGAAGTACTAAATCAATTGTCAAAAGAAATTTTGGCAGGAAACATTACAACAGACAGCATCATTTTAATCGATGCTTTCGATGGGCAATTGGTATTTAGAAACCAAACCCACATTGAAAAATAATTTTTTTTGGTTTTAATATTTTTGAGATAGGCATCAGTCGAAAGGCTGGTGCTTTTTTTTGTCCAAACAAAATCCGTAAATCATGAAACTTTTTTTTAAAGTCATATAAAGAGATTAGGAAATTAAATTATCAACTTTACTTCTATAAATTTATTACACAAATCATAAAAAAGAAACACTATGAACAATATTTTTAGAGGATTATTGGCAGGTTACGGAGCGAAAAAATTAGGCGGAGGATGTTTTGGTACTATTATAGTTTTTATAGTTCTTTGGGTACTTTTAGGGCAATGCAGTTAATTTTACACTAAAAAATAAACAAAAAAAGTCTTAGATTAGCTCAAATAAATAATCAAACGCGTTAATAAAACTGAGTGCTTAAAACCAGTTAATTACGAAGTTTTTAAAACCAAATAAAATATAATGGCATCAGGTTTTTTCGTACTATTAGATGATATTGCAGCAATTATGGATGATGTTGCGGTAATGAGCAAGATTGCAGCAAAAAAAACAGCTGGAATTTTAGGTGATGACTTGGCAGTAAATGCTGAGAAAGCTTCTGGTTTTGCTTCATCCCGAGAACTTCCGGTATTGTGGGCAATTAGTAAAGGTTCTTTACTAAATAAAATAATCATTTTACCAATAGCATTTTTCCTAAGTGCGTTTTTACCCCTTGCAATTATTGTTATTCTGGTACTTGGTGGATTATTTTTGGCCTACGAAGGAGCCGAAAAAATCTATGAATTTATATTTCCGCACAGCCATGAAGAATCAGCAGGCATAACAGCCGAAAATTTAACCGAAGAAGAAATTCTGGAAGCCGAAAAAGGAAAAGTAAAATCAGCCATCATCACCGATTTTATTTTATCTGTAGAAATAGTAATTATTGCTTTGGGTACCGTAATCGAGGAACCGCTTATACAGCAAATCATTGTAACATCAATAATTGCTCTTATTGCCACTATTGGTGTTTATGGTATTGTTGCTCTAATTGTTAGGATGGACGAAGCCGGTTACAAACTAATTAAATTAAGTAAAAGCGATAAAAGTATATCAAATTTCATTGGTAATGTATTAGTAAAAGCCCTGCCAATCGTAATTAAAGGTTTAACTGTAATTGGTACAATAGCTTTAATTCTGGTTGCAGGCGGAATCTGTGTACATTATATTCCATTTTTTCATCATTTGTCGCCTCAAATAAAATTACCTTCTATTATAAAAGAGTTTGTTGTCGGAATCATATTGGGATTTGTAGTTTTAGGATTTGTAAACGCATTTAAAAAACTATTTACAAAAAAAGAAACCGCATAATAACTCATCTATTTAATATATAAAATCGAAACACTATTCGTTACTGCGGATAGTGTTTTTTTTGAAACAAAAAACAATTATTTTTAAAATACGATTTTTCCAACTCAGGACAAGTTATCAGGAGTATAATCTTTTTGCTCTCAAAAAGCGATGAAAAGAAGATGTTTTTATCTAGTGTCAAGCCAAAAAACTTAATTTTCAGAAGTAATAAGTTTTATTTGTTGATTTTTTTTATTAAATTAAGTTTTTGATTTGCAGTTGTTTAATGTTTTGATGCAATTATTTAACATATTATAAAGCAACCAAAGCAACTCTCCTGCATCTTTATAGTAATTAACAATTAATAATTATTTTATATGAAAAATTTTAAATTCAAATCAGTCTTTGTAGTATTATTTTTAGCAACAGCTTTAATTTCTTGCAGTAATGATGATGATAAACCAAGCGGACCTAACCCGGTTGTAAAAATAGCATCTGTAACAGAAATAAGTGGTCCTGCAACTGGAAAAGTAAATGAAGAATTGAGTTATGATATAACTTTTGTAGCAGATAACGCTTGCGCAGAATTCAGTAAATTTAGTGAGACATACATTAATGATGTAAAAGGATTACAAGTTGAGGTAAAAGACCCGTCAGAAGTTTGTACACTACAAATTCCGAATCCTAAGAAAACTGTTTACAAATTCAAATCAGCAACAAAAGGAACTTTTGAATTCAAATTTAAAAAGTCGGATAAGGAATTCGTGACTAAAAAAGTGGTTATCGAATAATTAGGTTATTTATAGATAAATTTTGGTAAGAAACCATTTTGCAAATGTTTGATATTTGTAAAATGGTTTTCTTTTTTTAAGAAAGTCTCGTTATAATTGATAAAATAGATCCGGTGAAATTAAGAAGGAATAAGTTTTGTGTTTTATGATTTAGGAAGCAAACATCAAGACTCATTTGGCAAACTTTTCGTTTAATAACAACCCTTTGCCATTCCTTTAAAAATTACTATTTTTGCACTCTAAATTTTATGTCATGCCGAAAAGAAAATATAAAATCGCCGTTGTACAGTTAAATCTTAACGACGTTGCCGAAAATAATCTTAAAAAATGTATCAGTTGGGTAAAAGATGCTGCGAATAAAGGAGCAGAAGTAATCTTGTTACCTGAATTATATAGTAGTCATTATTTTTGCCAAAGCGAAGATGTAGACAATTTTGCATTAGCAGAACCACTTTATAGTACTTCATTTATTGCCTTTAGCGAATTGGCAAAAGAATTAGGTGTAGTAATTATAGTTCCTTTCTTCGAAAAAAGAATGGCTGGAATTTACCACAATAGTGCCTATATTATTGACACTGATGGTACAGAAGCTGGTTTATACCGTAAGATGCACATTCCGGACGATCCGCATTTCTATGAGAAATTCTACTTTACTCCTGGAGATTTAGGTTTTAAAGCAATTGAAACTAAAAAAGGAAAAATCGGAACACTTATTTGCTGGGATCAATGGTATCCGGAGGCAGCACGTATTACAGCATTAAAAGGAGCTGAGGTATTATTTTATCCAACAGCAATTGGATGGCATCCTAAAGAAAAAGAACAATACGGAGAAAACCAATACGGTGCCTGGATGAACGTTATGAAAGGTCACGCTGTTGCAAACGGAGTTTTCGTAGCAGCTGCAAACAGAATTGGTTTAGAAAAATATATCGAAGGAACAGAAGGAATTCAGTTTTGGGGAGCATCATTTATTGCGGGACCTCAAGGTGAGATTTTAGCTCAGGCTTCTCACGATCAGGAAGAAATTCTTATTGCTGAAGTTGATTTGGATCTACAGGAAAATGTACGTCAGAACTGGCCATTTTTCAGAGACAGAAGAATTGATGCTTTTGGAGATATTACAAAAAGAGCAATTGACTAATTCAGTTAATTGAATAAAACAAGAAGGACGAAATGTAAATTTCGTTCTTCTTTATTGGCTTAAAAACAAAAAAAATCCGCTTGAGAAATTTCCCAAGCAGATTTTTTAGAAATATATAATAAGATTATTTTACTTTAAAGGTAACTCTTCTTACGATTTGACGAGCTTCTTTAGAATTTTTATTCACAGAAGTATCTTCACCGTTAGCAATTACATTTAATCTTGAAGCATCAATTCCAGCATTTTGTGCTACTTTTTTCACAGCTTCAGCTCTTTTTCTTGATAATTCAGTGTTGTAGCTTGAACTTCCAATTTCGTCAGCATATCCTACGATATCTGCAGATTTTCCTGGATTGTTTTTCAAGTATTTCACTAAAAAGTCAACACCAGATAAAGAAGCATTTGTTGGTTTAGAAGAGTTAAAGTCAAAATATACATTAACATAACCTCCGTTAATCAATTCTTCAACAGTATTATTTGTTGCTGTACTTTCAGCACCTTTTTTAACATAAGTTTTGTCTAAGTAGCTTTCTAATTCATCCGGAACACCATTTTGGTTGTTGTCAATAGATTGTCCTTTAGTATTTACAGCAACTCCTGAAACAGTATTAGGCTCTAAATCATATAGATCAGCAACGCCATCTTTGTCAGTGTCGATAAGACCAGTTTCGATTGTAGTAACTCTGTTTTCTAATTGGTTTAATCTTTCATTTTCTTCAGAATACCAGTCAGCATGTTTTTCGTTTTTACCTAAGTAGAAAGTCAAACCAACAGAAGCATTTAATAATACACCATCTAATGAACCTGTAGTTGGAACTCCGTGACCATCAAAGTTGTGATTTTGTCTTCCGTTAACAATACCAGTAAGATCTCCTGTTAAAGCGATTCTGTTACTTAATCTAATTTGTCCGGTTAAACCCATGATTCCGTGAGCCATGTAATCTTTTCCGTCAAAACCATCATCATTACTTAATTGAGAAACACCAAAACCACCATGTGCCAATAAACCAAAAGTGTTTGTCCAGGTTTCAAAATTTAAAGCTCTACCAAGGTTAATAACCCCTTGTAAACTTGCTCTGTAGTATTTACTGTCGAATTCAGGAGTGTTGTCACGTTCTTGAAATTGATCATAACCAACATCCAGTTTCAAACCAAATTTAGGATTGAACATGTATCTTACACCTAAATCTGCGTGAAAAGGACTAACTGATTCAGTAGAATAACCTGGAGTTATTGCTCTAAGTGGTTTGTTTACACCACCATTTAATTCGATAGACCATTTATTGTAATCAGGTTTGTCAATTGTAGGTTGAGCTGACGTTGTTGCCATATTTTGTGCACCTGCAGCGAATGTTAGTAGTAAAAGCGATACTGAAGCTAATTTCTTTTTCATGATATCCAAATTTTAATTTAATTGTTATTATTAAGAGCCTTTCGTTTTAAACTCCCTGACAAAATTATACTAGGAACTTTAGAATGTGTTCTATTTGGTCTTACATAATTCCCACCTTTTGGGTTTTATTTATGTAAATACGTTAAAAGAATCAAAAGATTTAAGCAAAAAAAAGAGCTAAATATAAATTTAGCTCCCCTTTGAATTGGTAAATGTGAAGGTTATTTTAAATCTGGTTGGTATATTTTTATGCTGCCATCTCCCTCACTACTAACGACTAACAAACTTCTTTTGTTGGGACTTTTAGATGCCGGAATAAAAAGAATTCCTTCCGGAGCATCACCGGTTTTTACCGTTTGCAGGTATTGAGGTGAATTAGGATTTGTTACATCATAAGTCATAAATGCATCAGATCTTTCTAAGCCAACAAACAGAATATTCTGACTTCCCATCTTTACTGCTACTACAGCTTCAGGTTCTGAGCCTTTATCGTCACTGCGTTTATCGTCATAAGTTCCTAAATCATTTGTTCTTTTATCAACGTCATTTTTGCTATCGTAAACAATTTTTCCGGTATTTCCGTTCCAGATCGAGAAAGAGCGAGCTCCAAAAGCCACCATTTCGTCAAGATCGCCATCACCATCAGTATCGCCCATATCAGCAATAAGATTCAATCTGCCTAAATTAGTTTCTAATTTTAAAGTTGCGGCATCAGGAAAAACAGTTGCGTCCAGCTTCATATCTTTCATTCTTTTAATATCAGAGTAGGCATTATATTCTCTTGAGTCACCCTCGTTTGCCGTTACAAAATAAGGAACGTTATTCGAAGAAAAATGACTAATACCATCAGGCATAAACATTCCTTTTACTTTCCACGGATTAAAAGCAACTTTATCGTCTTTATCGCTTACATCAATAGCATTTTCGGCAGTATTGAAATTTTTAAAACCTAAAGGGTAAATCGCTGTAATAGTTTTCGAAGTTAAATCTACTTTGGCTACACCATTGTTTTCCTGCAATGTTACCCAGGCAGTTTTCGAATCATCAGAAATAGTTACATATTCAGGTTCAATATCCTGAGCAAAGCTTTTCGCAAATTTAGATACTCTGAAGCCTTCTTTTTGCAAAGAAGCAGACTGGCTCGCAAAAGACGCAAAATCCAAAGTCGTAACCGCATAATTATTAGTTACCTCGATAATAGAAATCGTTCCGTTTGGATCTTGTAAATAATCTGTGCTTGGTTCACCTTCATTAGCGGTCATAATATATTTTCCGTCAGGCGAAAAAGTAATCATATCCGGCAAAGCGCCAACAGTAATCTGTTTGATCAGACTATAATCAGTAGTATTAAAAACAACCACTTTTCCGTTTCCTTGTTTGTTTACTGTAGATTCTAAAGCCACTGCTAGTTTTCCGTCAAATACAGCAACACTATTAGAAGCACCTTCATAAGGAGTTAAATCTATTTTGCCAATTTTTATTGGTTTTGTCGGATCAGATAAATCAATTACATCGATTTGATTGGTTCCGCTATTATTTACTGTAAACAGTTTTTTTGTTTTTTCGTCGTAAGCCGTAATTTCTGCTGCGCCTTCGCCTCCAATCGTAATAGAACCTATTTCTTTAAAGGTTGCCGGATTTTCATTTACAACAACTTCATCATTGTTGCTTGAGTTTTCATCATTATTACAGCTTACCATAATAGACAAAGCAGCTAATAATGTAATACTTAGTTTCTTCATTTTGTGTGTGTTTTATTTTTTTTCAAATGTAATTAGCAGATCTTAGCCGTATATTAAGGCTTCATTATTTAATCTTTAACTTAATTTTTATCAGATAATATGTCTAAAACCAATATCATTTTGGTTCTGCTATTTTATAATCCTTTTGAATGATTATCTTTGTACACTTTCAAAATTAGAACCTCTTTATGTCAACAAATAATAGAAGATTTCCAGCAGAATGGGAAAAACAACAAGGAATCGTTTTATGTTTTCCGCATAACGGCAACGACTGGCCGGGAAAATATGAAGCTGTTCAATGGGCTTTTGTAGAATTTATAAAAAAAGTAGCCACTTTCGAAACTGTTTTCTTGGTTGTAGCCGATGAAAAACTAAAAGAAAAAGTAGCCGAAATGTTAGAAAGAGCACGTGTAAATATTTCCAACGTATCTTTTATTATTCATAAAACCAACAGAAGCTGGATGCGTGATTCCGGGCCAATTGTAGTAAAAAATGGTTCGAAAAGAGAAGCGTTGAATTTTAATTTTAATGGCTGGGCGAAATACAAAAACTATCAGTTAGATAAATTTGTTCCATCTAAAATAGCTGATTTTATTGATGTTCCGTTAACTCAGGTAATGTATAAAGAAAAACCTGTAATTGTAGAAGGCGGCGCGATTGATGTAAACGGAAGAGGAACTTTACTAACTTCTGAAGAGTGTTTGATGCATCCGTCTATTCAGGTTCGAAATAAAAATTTCACCAAAGAAGATTACGAAGCTGTTTTTAAAGAATATCTTGGAGTTACCAATGTAATCTGGCTTGGAGATGGAATAGAGGGTGATGATACACACGGCCACATCGACGATTTATGCCGATTTGTAAATGAAGACACGATTGTAACAATTGTTGAAACAGATAAAAATGACGCTAATTACAAACCATTGCAAGACAACTTAAAGCGTTTGCAAAATGCAAAGTTAGAAGACGGAAAATCGCCAACAATTGTAGCGTTGCCAATGCCAAAACGTGTAGACTTTGAAGATTTAAGATTACCGGCTAGTTATGCCAATTTCCTAATTCTGAATAATTGTGTTTTGGTTCCTACTTTTAACGACAGCAACGATAGGGTTGCATTAAATATATTATCAGAATGTTTTCCTGACAGAGAAGTAATCGGAATAAGCTGTATCGATTTTATCTGGGGATTCGGTACTTTGCATTGCTTGAGCCAGCAGATTCCGGCGTAGGTTTAGCCGCAAAGGCGCAAAGACTCTAAGTTTTTTTAAGTTTTGCGTAATATTTAATCTGGTAGAGTGCTAAGATTTTATTTCTAAGTTTTTTTGCATAACCCCTTGCTTCAGCTAGGGAAAAACGATTTGAATACAAAAAGGCTTTAGCCAAACTAATCTAGTTTGGCTAAAGCCTTTTTTTTTGTATTAAATATTTCCATCTAGCTAAAACTGGACGCTATTTAATCTTTTTTTTAATAAAATTTTGCGCCGCTGCTTCTGAAGCCTCAGGATTGCGCGATTAAAAAAAAAGCATAAAAAAACCTTGGTTTTCGCCAAGGTTTCATATTTTATATATCTTCAGATAATTTATCTGCTCTTCATGGTCTGATAAATGGAGGCAATAATTGACTTGAAACTTCTCCAAAACCAAGACGTACTTCAGCATTTTCGCAGAAACCTCTAATAATAACCGTATCATTATCTTCGATAAATTTACGTTCGCTGCCATCGTTTAATTTTAGCGGGTTTTTTCCTCCCCAGGTCAATTCAAGCATAGAACCAAAACTATCAGGAGTTGGTCCTGAAATAGTTCCTGAGCCCATCATATCACCAGAATTTACACGACATCCATTAGAAGTGTGATGTGCTAATTGCTGGCTCATTGACCAGTATAAATATTTAAAGTTTGATTTTGAAACAACCGTTTCTTCAGCCTCTTCAGGTTTGATAGAAACTTCAAGATGAATATCAAAAGCTTTTTTTCCTTTGGTTTGTAAATAAGGAAGTGGTGAAGGATCTTGCTTAGGACCTTTAGTTCTAAAAGGTTCCAGAGCATCCATTGTTACAATCCAAGGAGAAATTGATGTTGCAAAGTTTTTGGCTAAGAACGGTCCAAGAGGCACATATTCCCATTTTTGGATATCGCGCGCGCTCCAGTCATTCAGCAAAACCATTCCAAAAATATAATCTTCTGCTTCATACGTCGGGATATTTTCTCCCATTATATTTACGTCAGTTGTAATAAAAGCCGTTTCTAATTCAAAATCTACTAAACGGGAAGGTCCAAAAACAGGATATTTTTCTCCTGCCGGCAAAGTTTGTCCCATTGGTCGGTGAACCGGAATTCCGGACGGAACAATTGTAGAACTTCTTCCGTGATATCCTACGGGTATGTGTAACCAGTTTGGTAATAAAGCATTCTCCGGATCACGAAACATTTTTCCCACGTTCGTCGCATGTTCTTTGCTTGAATAAAAATCAGTATAATCCCCTATTAATACTGGTAATTGCATCTCGACATCATCTATTTTAAAAATAACAATATCACGATCTTTTGTTGAATCTCTAAGTTGAGGATTGGTTTCGTCGAAAATATCGGCAATGCGATTTCGAACTAAACGCCATGTCTTTTTTCCGTCAGAAATAAAATCATTAAGCGTGTCCTGCATGAACATATCATCAGTTAAATCTATTCCTGAAAAATAGTTTAATTGTTGTAGAGCCCCTAAATCTATAGCGTAGTCGCCAATTCGTGTTCCTACTGTAACGACATTTTCTTTGGTAAGAAATACACCGAAAGGAATATTTTGAATAGGGAAGTCGCTATTTTCTGGCACTTCTAACCATGATTTTCTTTTGGTATCGTTAGCGGTTATTGGCATGTGAATGTTAATTATTTGTTGAAAAATTCTATGTCAAATATATCATAATCTAGCAGTTTGACAAACGTTTTTTTGTATTTTTGCAGGAAATTAACGAAAAACGAAAAAATGCAACGCGACGAACAAATTTTTGACCTTATACTAGAGGAACAAGACAGACAAATTCACGGATTAGAACTTATCGCTTCAGAGAATTTTGTAAGTGATGAGGTAATGGAAGCAGCTGGTTCTGTTTTAACTAACAAATATGCCGAAGGATATCCTGGCAAGAGATACTACGGAGGTTGCGAAGTAGTTGACGTTATTGAGCAAATTGCAATAGACAGAGCCAAAGAATTATTTGGTGCTGAATATGCAAATGTTCAGCCTCACTCAGGATCTCAGGCAAACACTGCAGTTTACCACGCATGTTTAAATCCTGGTGATACGATTTTAGGTTTCGATTTATCTCATGGTGGTCACCTGACTCACGGTTCTCCTGTAAACTTTTCAGGTCGTTTGTACCGTCCGGTTTTTTACGGCGTAGATGCTGAAACAGGTCGTTTAGATTATGATAAAATTCAGGAAATTGCAACTAAAGAACAGCCAAAATTAATCATCGCCGGAGCTTCTGCTTATTCTCGCGATATGGATTTTGCACGTTTCAGACAAATCGCTGATAGCGTTGGAGCAATCTTGTTTGCTGATATCTCTCACCCTGCAGGTCTTATTGCAAAAGGATTATTAAATGACCCAATTCCTCATTGTCATATTGTTTCTACAACAACACACAAAACTTTACGTGGACCACGTGGAGGTTTGATTTTGATGGGGAAAGATTTCGAAAACCCACAAGGATTAAAAACTCCAAAAGGAGAAATCAGAATGATGTCATCTTTATTAGATCTTGCTGTTTTTCCAGGAAATCAAGGAGGACCTTTAATGCATATTATCGCTGCTAAAGCTGTAGCTTTTGGTGAAGCATTAAAAGATGAATTCTTTACTTATGCGATGCAATTGCAAAAAAATGCAAATGCTATGGCAGATGCTTTCGTAAAAAGAGGATACAAAATCATTTCTGGCGGAACTGATAACCACATGATGCTTATTGACTTAAGAAATAAAAATATTTCTGGTAAAGAAGCTGAAAATGCATTGGTAAAAGCAGAAATTACAGTAAATAAAAATATGGTTCCATTTGATGATAAATCACCATTTATCACCTCTGGAATTCGTGTTGGAACAGCTGCAATCACAACTCGTGGTTTAGTTGAAGAAGACATGGAAACTATTGTAGCTCTTATCGATAAAGTATTGGCTGATCATACTAATGAAGCTGTTATCGAAGAAGTAGCAAACGAAGTAAATGAAATGATGAGCGAAAGACCAATTTTCGTATACTAAAAATTAGTCATAAAGTCTTAAAGTCGAAGGTCGAAAGTCTTGGAATGGAATGTAATTTCTATTTTAGTTTTTGATCTTCGACTTTTATTTTAAGGAATTTTGACTTTATGACTTTTTAACTTTAAGACTTAAAAGAAATGGGCGTATTAAGATTACAATTGCCAACAGACCCAAGATGGGTAAATATTGTAGAAAAAAATATCGAAGAAATCCTGACCGATCACGCTTGGTGTGAGCAAAAAGCAGCGACAAACGCAATAACGATTATCACTAATAATTCTGAACATCAGGATTTGGTCAAAGATTTATTGGCTTTAGCCAAAGAAGAAATCGATCATTTTGAGCAGGTTCATAATATCATCATCAAAAGAGGATTAAAACTCGGACGTGAACGCAAAGACGATTATGTAAACGAGCTTTATTTATATATGAAGAAAAGCGGAGACGGGAGCAGGGTTTCAGGTTTAGTAGAAAGATTATTATTCTCTGCTATGATCGAAGCCAGAAGCTGCGAACGTTTTAAAGTTTTATCTGAAAACATTCAGGACGAAGAATTAGCTGTTTTTTACAGAGAATTAATGGAAAGCGAAGCCGGACACTACACCACTTTTATCACTTACGCCAGAAAATACGGAGTAGGAATCGACGTTGAAAAACGCTGGAGAGAATGGCTTGCCTACGAGGAATCAATTATCACAAATTACGGAAAAGGGGAAACGATTCACGGGTAGGTTTTAGTTTTCAGTCACAGTTTTCAGTTTTCAGTTTTCAGTTTTCAGTTTTCAGTTTTCACGTTTGTCACGTTGAGCGAAGTCGAAACGCGCGTTCCAGTTAAAAAATTTCGTGAATCTCTGTGCCATCTTTGTGAATCTCTGCGAAACCAAAAAAATAAAATCCGTATAAATCCGCGTCTTCGCAAAGCGAATCAGTTTCATCCGAGTTCAAATGAACGCCCAGTAATAAATCACAATTATCGACAATAGTCTACATTTTCAAATTAATAAAAAATTCGTATAAATCCGCGTTTTCGCTTTAGCGAATGCGTCTCATCCGCGTTCAAATATTCGCAAAGTTTAGCAATCTAAAATCAGCAATCTAAATTCTAAAATTACTACATTTGAGAGTAACCAAAACTTAAAGCCATGAGAATAGAAACGGATCTGAAATTAGGATTTAAAGATGTAATGATTCGCCCAAAAAGATCAACGCTAAAAAGCAGATCTGAAGTCTCGCTGGAGCGAAATTTTAAATTTTTGCATTCTACCACAATCTGGACAGGAATTCCCATAATGGCGGCTAATATGGATACGGTTGGAACTTTTGAAATGGCAGAGGTTCTGGCTAAAGAAAAGCTTTTTACCGCAATTCATAAACATTATTCATTACAAGAATGGAATAATTTCTTGAAAAATGTTGCACCGGATTTTTATAATTATATTGCTATAAGTACCGGAACAGGAAAAGAAGATTTTGCTAAAATTAAACAAATTATAACGGCAAATCCGTTACTGAATTTCATCTGTATTGATGTAGCGAACGGTTATTCAGAACACTTTGTACAGTTTTTAAAACAAACCCGAAAACAATATCCGGATAAAGTCATTATTGCCGGAAATGTGGTTACCGGCGAAATGGTCGAAGAATTATTATTGGCCGGAGCCGATATTGTAAAGGTAGGAATTGGCCCAGGTTCAGTTTGCACAACCCGGGTAAAAACCGGTGTTGGATATCCGCAACTTTCGGCTATTATAGAGTGCGCCGATGCTGCTCATGGTTTAGGCGGACACATTATAAGCGATGGCGGATGTAAAACTCCGGGTGATGTGGCCAAAGCTTTTGGCGCAGGTTCAGATTTTGTTATGTTGGGCGGAATGCTTGCAGGACATGATGAAAGCGGAGGAGATCTGATTGAAATAAACGGCGAAAAATTCAAACAGTTTTACGGAATGAGTTCTACAACAGCCATGGATAAGTATGTTGGTGGTGTTGCAGAATACAGGGCGAGCGAAGGAAAAACAGTTCAGGTTCCTTTTAAGGGAAAAGTGATCAATACAATTTTGGACATTTTAGGAGGTTTAAGAAGCACTTGTACTTATGTAGGTGCTTCAAGATTAAAGGAATTGACCAAGCGAACCACTTTCATCCGCGTAAGCGAACAGGAAAATCAAGTTTTTACTAAATAATAAAAAAGCATTTTAAATAGCATTATGATCACGATTACAGCAGCAACAATAAGCGATATTAAGCAAATTCAAAATATAGTAAACATTACATGGCCAATTACCTACGGTGAAATTCTATCAAAAGAACAATTGAATTATATGTTGGGGCTTTTTTATTCTACTGAAGCTTTGACTGAACAATACGATAAAAAAGTACAATTGTTTTATATGATTGATGAAGACGAAACTAATATTGGGTTTATCGGAATCGAACATAATTATAAAGGAGAAGCGATAACCAAAATTCATAAAATCTATCTTTTACCGGAAACTCAGGGAAAAGGAATTGGAAAAAAAGTAATTGATGAAATTGGAAAATTAGCGTTTAATAATAATTCAAAAGCATTATTATTAAACGTAAACCGATTTAATACGGCTTTAGGATTTTACAAAAAAATAGGTTTTGAAGTTAAAGAAGAAGTTGATATTGAGATCGGAAATGGTTATTTGATGGAAGATTATGTGATGGAGAAGAAAATTTAAAGTTAAACACGAATTTCACGAATTGACACTGATTGGTTTGTGTGATTTTTTAATTTCACAAGCTAAGTAATTTGTTAAAATTAGTGCTAATCCGTGAAATTCGTGTTCAATTTTTGTGTTCTAACTCACAACAATATCATGCTTAAACAGCAATCCTTTTACCTCTTTCAAAGCAAAAACAGCTTTCTTCAGTTTGGTTTTTGATGGATCAATAGTATAATTGTAGCTGGTTTTAAAATCGGCTTTGTTGGCGATGGCTTTGTCGAACTCTGAACGATATAAATCGCAATTATCAAATAAAACACTGGTAAGGTCTGTAGCCATAAAATCTACCGCAATAAGGCTACAATTGACAAATGTAGTACCTTTTATTTTTAAGGTGTAAAACTTCGAAAAATCGAGGATGCAATCATAAAAATGAATTTCAAAAATGAGTTTGTCACACATCGCAAAATTCACTTCTTTGATTTCGCATCGGTTAAATGTTGCTGTTCTAAAAGCAACATAATTGATTTTAGCTTCGTTAAAAATACAATCATTAAAAACGCAGTCAATAAAAGTAACGGCTAAAAAAGTACAGGCCGAAAAATTACAGTTATTGAAAACACAACATTCAAAATCCTTAAAATTCACATCATCTTTACCATAAGTAATGGTATCGTATTCTTTATCAAGGAAATATTCAGACTCTTTTTTCAAGGCAATTTTTGATGATTATTTGAGCGTGAAAAGATAATAATTACACGGCATTAATTACCTGTTAAATCGTATTAATTTTACAAATGCCAAGCTGTTTTTCTCTCTCAGGAAAATAACGGTTTCATGCTGGATTGCCCGAAATCAAGACGTTTTTTTACGGGCTGTTTTTTATGAATATGATATTTTTAACCTCTTAAAATGATAAGTATTTAATTTTAAGGCTTTATTTTTAGAAAAACTTATTAATTTTTAATTTAAAATGTTTTATTATAATATTATTTTGCAGTAGCTTTACACTGATTTTTAAGTTAAAACGTAACACTTATATTATATGGGATCAACAAGAAAAGAACATGATTTTTTAGGGGAATTAGATATTCCGAATCATCTATATTATGGTATCCAGACCTTCAGAGCTGTAGAGAATTTTAATATTACAGGAATTCCAATTTCAAAAGAGCCTTTGTTTATCAAAGCGCTGGGTTATGTGAAAAAAGCGGCGGCGTTAGCTAATAAAGATTGTGGTGCACTTGATCCTAAAATTGCTGAAGCCATCTGTTACGGAAGTGATCAGGTAATTGCAGGGAAATTCGATCAGGAATTTGTTAGTGATTTGATTCAGGGCGGAGCAGGAACTTCAGTAAATATGAACGCAAATGAAGTTATTGCCAATATTGGTCTGGAATATCTGGGGCATAAAAAAGGTGATTATAACTTTTTGCACCCAAACAATCATGTCAACTGTTCTCAATCTACCAATGATGCTTATCCATCGGCATTTAGAATTGCGCTTTACCTGAAAATGGAAAGTTTTATTAAAACATTAGAAGGTTTAGAAGTTGCTTTTGCTGCAAAAGGAGAAGAATTTAAAAACGTTCTTAAAATGGGAAGAACCCAATTGCAGGACGCCGTTCCAATGACTTTAGGTCAGGAATTCAGATCTTATGCGACAACAATAGGTGAAGATGTGAAAAGGTTAAAAGAAGCTCAAAGTTTGGTTTTAGAAATCAATATGGGAGCAACAGCAATTGGAACAAGAGTAAATGCACCAGAAGGATATCCTGAAATTTGTGTGAATTATTTAGCCAAAGAAGTAGGTATTCCGTTGAGCCTTTCTCCAGATTTAATCGAAGCTACTGTTGATACGGGAGCTTATGTTCAGATCATGGGAACACTAAAAAGAACAGCTGTAAAAGTTTCTAAAATTTGTAATGATTTAAGATTGTTGAGTTCAGGGCCAAGAACTGGTTTTAACGAAATCAATTTGCCTGCACGTCAGCCAGGTTCTTCTATCATGCCAGGAAAAGTAAATCCTGTAATTCCGGAAGTAGTCAACCAAACTTGTTTCTACGTAATTGGTCAGGATTTAACTGTTACTATGGCAGCTGAAGCAGGACAATTGCAGTTGAATGTAATGGAGCCTGTAATTGCTTTTGCAATGTTCACCTCATTAGACTACCTGTCAAATGCAATTCAGACTTTAATTGATAAATGTATCACTGGAATTACGGCAAACGTAGATCATTGCTACAATCTGGTAATGAACAGTATTGGGATTGTTACACAATTAAATCCAATTTTAGGTTACGAAGAAAGTGCCAGTATTGCCGGAGAAGCCTTAAAAATGAATAAAAGTGTTCATCAGATTGCAGTGATTGAAAGAAAATTGATTACTCAGGAAAAATGGGATGAAATTTATTCTTTGGATAACTTAATCAATCCAAAATTCATCACCAAATAAGAAGTTATATCCTATAATATTATAAGAGCCGTCAAATTTTATTGACGGCTTTTTTTATGCTGTAAATGCATTTTTTTAAATAAATAATTATATAAAATGTTGAAAATAAGGTATATATTTACATAAGGATTGAATGTTATTTCAAAAAAATAGAACTTTCAAATGGTAAATTTTTTAAAAAATAATCACTTTCATCAGTATAAAATCTTAGGGTTGCTCTTTTTTATTTCATTCAATTCTATAGCACAAACCGATACAAACAACAGGGAAGAATGTCTGCCGAGAACCATTTTAGAAATCTTTAAAAAGAAAGATTCTGCATACGTTGTTAAACCTTCAAAAAACAACTTTTTTCTTATTATTCCGGCAATTGGTTCTCAGCCCGCAACCGGATTTTTTTTTGGTGCAGTAGCGCAATATACATTCAAAGGAAAGCAAGACACAGATAAATATTCCGTTGCCAATCTGGGGATAACGTATACCACTAAGAAGCAATGGCTGGTAAATGTAAAGAATAATATTTTACTCCATAACAATAAGATCTTTTTAAGCGGAGATTATCGCCTGTATATTTTCTCACAGCCAAATTATGGCTTAGGTACAGATATCATTCCGCATCATAGCAAGAAGAATCATTTTAGTATCGATTCGATTGCTGAGCCCATGGATTATGATTATTTTAAATTTCATCAAACTGTTTCTTTTGAAGTTTATAAAAACTTTTATGTTGGCGGCGGAATAAATCTCGATTGGTATTCAAGTATAAACGACAAAGATCTCGATGTAGAAAACGGGAAATATACTTATCATTATAATTACAGTCAGGAGCACGGATTTAATGATTTAGAATATTTTCTAAATGGTATGAGCCTCAATTTAGTTTACGATTCCAGAGACAATCAGGTCAATTCTACCCGTGGCTGGTTTGCCAATATCAATTATCGTTTTAATCCTGTTTTGTTTAATAATCAAAAATACAGCAATGTTTTATATGCAGAATATCGTCATTTTATTCCACTCTCAGCAAAGAACGAAAGGTATATTCTGGCTCTTTGGGCCTACGGACAATTTGTTACACGCGGAAAAGTGCCATACTTAAATTTGCCCGCAATTGGCTGGGATCAGCGCAGTCGCAGCGGAGAAGGATATACGCAGGGATTATTTAGAGGAAATGGATTAATCTATCTTTCGACTGAATTCAGGTTTCCAATTACTTGTGATCAGATGATAAGTGGGGCTGTTTTTACCAACTTTGTAACAGCAAGCAATGTTGATAATAATGTTTCCTTATTTAAGTCGATTCAGCCCGCGGCAGGGCTTGGCCTGCGAATTTTGATCGATAAAAAAACACGAACCAATTTAATTATAGATTATGCGTGGGGAAATAATTCAAAAGGTTTTTACCTGAATGCAGGTGAAACTTTTTAAAATGTAATTGTTTGTTATATAGTTTGTTGTAAATATTATGTACGAATTTTATCGTAATAAAAATTTAATTTTTAGAAAGAAAAAACTTAAATTTGAGATTCAATTAACTTTCTAAAAACAAACATTATGAAACAGTACGGTTTTTTATTGGTTCTTTTTCTGTCGGCGATAGGAATGAACGCACAAGATGCAAGATCTTTTTCTCTTAATTTGTATGGTGGTTATAATTTTTCAGATAACCTGGATTATGATGGTTATTCTGCAAAAATTGAAGATGGGTTTCAATATGGAGCAGGTTTTGAATATTTCTTTTCTACCAACAATTCAGTTGAACTAAAGTATGTAAGATCAGATGTAAAAATACCTTTTTATGACCCGGCAGGAATCCAGATAAATGCAGGAAACGACAAAGGTGCATTCAATTTTATTTTAGCAGATTATGCCCATTATTTTGATACAGGATCAAATTTATTACCTTATTTAGGCGGAGGACTTGGAGTTGGGATTGTAGAAACACCTCAGGGAGGAAGTGGTACTTATTTTGCCTGGGATATAAAGGGTGGGGTAAAGATTAAAACCGCTTCATCAGTTTCTGTAAATATTAATGCCTATTTACAATCAATGTCGGCAGCAGTTGGTGAAAGCTATTATTGGACCTATTGGTACGGACCAGTTGCGATTGATGATTATATTTCTACTTTTCAGTTTGGACTTGGAGCTGTCTTAAGTTTTAATTTCAATAAAAAGTAATACCCCTACAAATCATTCCTGCAAAAAATACAAAAGCATTCAATATACTTGAATGCTTTTTTTATGGTTAGCAAAAGCTATTGTTCATAATTAAATCATAATTTATAGCTATTGTGATTTATATTTTTAAACTCAATCCCTATTTTTGTTATTCATACCACTAATTTATGAAATTACTAATAGTCGAAGACGAACCAAACCTTTTATCTATTTTACGTAAAGGATTTGCCGAAAACAACAACGAAGTTAGTGTTGCTATGGATGGCAAAACAGCTCTCGAAATGCTTCATAATTATAATTTTGATGTTGTAATCTTAGACGTAATGTTACCTGATATTAACGGAATTGAAATTTGCAGACGATTGCGTGCCAGCAAGAACTTTGTTCCTGTTTTGCTTCTTACGGCTCTGGGAACTTCAGAAAATATTGTAACGGGACTTAACGCCGGTGCCGATGATTATTTGGTTAAGCCTTTTAAATTTGGAGAACTCGATGCCAGGGTAAATGCATTGCACAGAAGAGCGCATCAGGAAACAGAAAGAATTGACAGTATAACTGTAGGCGATTTAGAAATAAATGCACGCGCTAAAACAGTAAAAAGAGATGGTGAATCTATCATCTTAACCGCAAAAGAGTTTAAATTACTTTATTATTTGGCTAAAAATAGCGGCAGAATCGTTTCTCGTGATCAGATCTTAGATAATGTATGGGATATTAATTTTGATATGAATACTAACGTTGTAGATGTTTATATCACTTATTTAAGAAAAAAAGTAGACAAACCCTTTGAAACCAAACTCATTCATACCATGAAGGGTTTAGGTTATGTCATAAAGCCATAAAATGGATATAAGAAAAAAAATTACTTTTACTTATGTAGCTCTTTCTACGTTTAGTACACTATTATTGTGTATTATCGTTTTTGTCCTGTTCCAGGAAAATAACAGGTATCATTTCCTGAAAAGATTAGAAGACAGGGCTAAAATTGTAGCTTCAATTCATTTTCAAAATGATCCTGAAAAAATTAAGTATTATAAAAACCTTAAAAAAGACGGGCTTGAAGAACTTATAGAAGAAGAAGAATTTGTCCTTAAAATAAACAGTGCGAATAGTTTTGACTATAACACAAAATTAGATTTGCCCAATGAGTTTTACACCAATGTCTTAAAATCCGGTGAAGATTACTTCGAAAAGGATAATAAATACTATTTGGGGCAGGTTTTTACAGAAAATCATCAAAGATATATTGTAATTGTGGGTGCGCGTGATCAAAAAGGCCCTACAACCACAATTTATATTGTAAAAATTATGTTGTTTGGAGGTATAGGATTTGTATTTCTGGCCTTTTTCTTAGGACGTTTTCTGGCGAAGAGGGTTATTAATCCGGTAGCAAGAATTACCAAAGAGGTGAACAGAATTAGTGCTTCGAACCTTCATAACCGATTGCCGGAAGTAAAAAACTCTGACGAAATTTCAGATCTTACAGAGACTTTTAATGATATGCTGGACCGTTTAGAAACCTCTTTTGAGATTCAGGCCAATTTTATCAACAATGCTTCGCACGAACTAAAAACGCCAATAACGACTATTATTGCCGAATCTGAAATTATGCTCCTAAAAGAGCGCGAAGTTCCGGAATACATTCAGTCATTAGAAAATATTTACAGTCAGGCATCTAAACTAGGAAACCTTACCGAAAGCCTGCTGAAACTAACTCAAACGGGTTATGATGGCAAGAAACAGGTTCTGGATATTGCGAGAATCGATGAGTTATTAATGGATGTGAAATCAGATTTAGACAAAATTTATCCTGATAACAGGGTGAGTATGAAATTTAATTTCGCACCAAACGATTCTAATTTGTTATTAATTCCGTGCAACAAACCCCTTTTAGAACTGGCGATAAACAATATTATTACCAATGGCGTCAAGTATTCAGACAATAATGAAGTATTTGTAACACTTTCTGCGAATCAGGAAATGATTAAAATTGCTATTAACGATATTGGTATTGGTATTCCGCCGGAAGATATTCCGCATTTGTACGAACCTTTCTTTAGAGGAAAAATTGCTACCAAATATATTGGTTATGGCTTGGGGCTTCCTTTGGCTTCAAAAATCATCCGTATGCATGATGGCGAGATACAAGTACAATCAGAGCAAAATAAAGGAACTATCGTAACCATTATTTTCAAAAAAGAAAAAATAAAGAAAAACAACATTAAAAACTCTAATGTTGAATCTTAGAAAGATCTAATTTTATATTAAGACCCTTCTAATTTTGGGGGAGTTATTTTGTATGTATAAACTAAACGATTATACATATGAAAAATTTCCTAATACCTACGACTTTAAAAGATGATACTATTTGCGCTGTAAAATCAGCAGTGAACCAGGCAAAATCATCAGATTGCGAAATCATTTTAATGATGGTTGCTGATGCCCCGGATACTTTTTCTTCTTCAGGTTATTTGCGCGAAATGCGAACCGGACTTACAGCTAATCAGGAAATAGTACTTGATACTTGTCGATATATTATCGAGCATACTCCAAACTGTAAAATAAAAGTACACAACCAGTACGGACTTTCATCTCCAATTTTCAAACATATCATCGATGTTTTCTCTGTAAAATTGGTAATTCTTACGCACTCATACAAACAAGAGACAAAAAGAATTCATCAATACCTGATTCAATTGGCAGGAAACCAAAAATGCCCAATATTGCATTTAGGTGTAGAACAATACAAAGACGACTTCAACAAAGCCCTTTATATCGAAAATGCCCGTGCGAACATGCATGTTAAGGATGTTCAGCAATTTTTGAATGAGAATTTTTCATTTGAAATTGTAAGCCAGACAGCCAATTTCGACGACAATTACGAAAAATTCGCTCCTTATTTATCTGAGGCTATTTCTAAATACGATATCGATTTGTTGGTAGAAACCCGTAAAGGAGAGAAAATCAAATTCAAAAAAGCTAAAAAAGAAGATATGAACGAGAGATTAGGGCTTCCGGTTTTATCTCTTTACGAAGAGTTGGCATAAGGCCGAAATTCTTCCTGAAAAAAAATATAAGTTTAATTTAAAACCGAAAATATGTTATTAAAGAAAAGAATACCAATGAAGTACGTTCTCGGGAAAATTAAAGTAGAATTAGGTCTCGTAATGGCTTACACCATATTGTTTGAGATTTTTCATCACTATTTCATCAATGTTTCTGTTGATATTCCGATTGCAATACCAACCATGGTAGGTACCATTATATCACTATTATTAGCTTTTAAGTCAAATCAGGCTTATGACAGATGGTGGGAAGCACGCATTATTTGGGGATCGATTGTAAATGAATCCAGAACTCTGGTGAGGCAAATGCTTACTTTTTATAAAGATCCCGGTTTTTCTGTAGAAGCAAACGAGTTCAAGGAAAATTTCACCAAAAGACAAATTGCATGGTGCTATAGTCTGGGACAGGCTTTGCGTAATAGAGATGCCATAAAACCTATCAGAGATTTGATTAGCGAAGAAGAACTGAATTTTGTAAAAAATCATCAAAATATTCCAAACGCAATACTATTGCTGCACGCCAGAGATCTTAGAATTGCCAGAAAAGACAAACGACTGAATGCTTATCAGCAGGTAGAAATTGATAAAACATTAACGAGACTATGTGATGCAATGGGAAAATGTGAGCGTATCAAAAACACGATTTTTCCAACGACTTACAGCATGTACATCAGAATGACCTTATGTTTATTTATTTTACTATTGCCTTTTGGGTTAATTAGTTTATTGAGCTGGTTTGCCATTCCGTTGATTACTATTATTGGAGGAATGTTTTTTCTGATCGAAAAAATGGCAATTCATTTGCAGGATCCTTTCGAAAACAGACCAACAGATACACCTGTTACCACTATTGCCAATACGATCGAAAAGAACTTAATGCAAATGCTAAACGAGTATCAAAGTGAATTTGATATTATCAAGGAATTCGATCTTAAACCCGGACCTAAAAAAGCGGAAAACAACGCTTATTTTGTTTTATAATTAAAATTGATTTTGGTTTCTCAATTTGTTGCCGGACAATACTAGTTTAGAGTATTGTCCGGTTTTTTTATGGATGCATATTACTTTATTGATGCGCAAATTAGACGAAAATATTATTATGAAACGGATTGCTTAGCCAGTTCGCACTTTCAGGCTCGGTTGCGGGATTAGCTGCTAAAAAAAAACTTTTTCCCAGAATTCAAACTATCGATGCAGCAGCCTTCCTAAAATTTGTATCGATTGTCTCAATTCATTGGTCCAGACCAATCCGAAACTCAATCGCATACAATTCGAAAATTGATCCTGAAAAGAAAAAATCCTTCCTGGTGCGATACTAATCTTGTGTTGCATGGCCAAATGATAAAAAGCAGCAGTGTCAACACTTTTGTCTAACTCTATCCACAGAAAAAAACCGCCCTGAGGCTGGCTCACTTTGGTACCTTTCGGGAAAGATTCCAGAACAGTGTTGATATAGTTAGTACAGTTATGATTTAATATCTGACGTATTTTTCTAAGGTGGTTTTCGTATCGGCCATTTTTTAGAAAATCTCCCACAACTTCATGTGTAATAGTAGGAGAGGAGAGTGAGTGGTAAATTTTATTTCGCAGAATTTGTTTTTTGAATTTACCCGGAGAAACCCATCCTACACGATAACCCGGAGCCAGTGTTTTAGAAACTGAGCTGCAGCAAAGTACAATACCGCTTTCGTCATAGGTTTTGCAATTCGTTGGCCGGCTTGTGCCAAAGTACAAATCGCCATGAATATCATCTTCAATTAGTGGAATATTATAAAACTCCATCAACTTTACGACTTCTATTTTATGTTCCGCCGGCATCATACTCCCGGAGGGATTACTAAAATTACTCATCAGCAAACAAAGTTTTACTTTTTTTGTAGAAAGTGCTTTTTTCAATGCTTCGAGTTCTATTCCGGTGGTCATGTTTGTAGGCAGTTCCATGATGTACAATCCTAGTGATTTTGCCAATTGCAGAATTCCAAAATAAGCAGGACTTTCTGTAATGATTGTATCTCCTGGTTGCGTTAGCGTCATCAAACAATGCGAAATAGCGCTTGTACATCCCGGGGTTGTAATAATATCTTCTTCCGTCAATGATCCGCCCCAGGTAAAAGACCAGCGGGCAATTTCTCTTCTTAAATTAGGATTCCCCTTTACCTGCTCATAACTTGTGCCGCTATTTGGGAGCTGTCGCATCGCCTGAACCATTCCTTTGTTTAATTTTGCAATTGGCAGCAGTTCATTCGACGGAAAACCCAGCGAAAGCATCGTAATATTGGGATCAGTCATATTGCCATACACCTGATCGATCAAATCTTCGCGATCAACATTGGCACATTTTAAAATAGGACTGCTTGGCGAAGGTTCAGGAATTGTTCTAGCCGAAATATTACTCACATAATAACCGGATTGTGGTCTTGATTCGATCAGCGATCTCGACTCGATTTCATAATAAGCCTTACTTACCGTACTCATGCTGTATCCAGTCTCAGCGCAGACTTCGCGTATGGATGGTAATTTATCACCAACATTCAAAACGCCCGATTTTATTTGTTTTTCGATCCGGTCAGCAAACTGCAGATATAAGTAATTTGAATTCTTCATAAAAAAAAAACTGTTATGGTGCAATTTACAAAAACTGTATCTGTATTGCTGTTTTATTTTTTAGAAATTTGTTTTAATAGAAAACTAAACAAAAACAACATTCGTGAAAACAACAAAATACTACATAGCTGCCATTACTTGTTTTGTAATCTGGGGATTTTTCAGTTTGGTTTTAAAACCCATACATGACTATGCTTCTTTGGATATTTTGTTCTATCGCGTTTTTAGCTGTAGTATTCTAATGTTGCTTATTGCTTTTACTTTTAAAAGAAAAAAGATAAAAGAAGCAGTCGAAACTTTCAAAAGATTATCAACTGTAGAAAAGCGCAAAACTGTTCTTTTGAACATAGGGGGAAGTCTTTTTATTATGACAAACTGGTTTACCTTTATTTATGTTATGAACCATGTTAGCGTAAAAGCCACTTCTTTAGCGTATTTAGTTTGCCCAATTTTAACGACCTTACTGGCTTATTTTATTTTGCACGAAAAACTGAGCAAAACACAATGGATCGCAGTTGGGTTAAGTATTTCAGGATGCGTACTTTTATCTTATGCTAATATTACAGACATGCTTTTCAGTATTATTATTGGTCTTTCTTATGCTTGTTATTTAGTAAGCCAGAGAGTCAATAAAGGTTTCGATAAATTTTTGGTTTTAACGTTTCATATTACCTTAATTGCTTTGTTTTTGCTGCCTTTTTTTCCGTCCTACAGCGGGCCGGTTCCAACAGAATTTAAGTTTTATTTCTGTATAGAAACTATTGCGATTTTGTTTACGATTTTCCCGCTATTTCTTAATTTATATGCGCTTTCAGGAATTAATTCTTCGACCGTAGGAATGCTTTTAAATATTAATCCCATGATTGCTTTTTTACTGGCCATGTTTCTGTACAAAGAAAATTTTGGGCTGGTACAGATCATAGCATACGGAATTGTTTTTCTGGCAGTATTGGTTTTCAACTTACATCATATTTTTGCGATGAAGCAAAAGTTTGTTACAATATCCAAAGATTCTAAAATAACGTGAGGTTTTTTACTATTTTTTATTGGTTTAAAATATAAATTACCAGAATCTTAACAGGATGTTTAAACAGGAATGACTATTTTCATTCCTGTTTTTTTATGCAATAAAATGCATGAAAAAATACCACAGATTTCACAGATTAAAAGGATTAGTTTCTGGGTACAAAAAATAGCGATGACCTGAGCAATAGCGAACAGGCGAAGCAATTCACAAATATTTTTGTGAAATAAATTTAAAAAATCATGCATACGTGGCTAAAAAAAATCTTTTAATATGTGAAATCTGTGGCAAAAACAATACAAACTGAACAAACTATTTATATGAAAAATACCAAACTCCAAGCCTTTATTCCGTTATTTTATTTAGTGTGGTCTGATGATTTGCTGACTCAGAAAGAGTTTTCAACGATTCAGAAATTTATCAATGATCTGACCTGGCTTTCGCCCGAAGAAAAACAACAATTGCTTTCAAGAGTAGATATATCAAGTCCGCCTTCGCGTAATGAACTCACCCAATGGAAATCAGATATCGAAAACAGCATTCAGAATAAAGCCGATATAAAGTCAATTTTTGATATTGCCGAAGCACTTTCTGAAAAAGACGTAGATATTTCGGCCTTAAAATCAGATTTTTTGCAATTAGAAAACGACCTTGGAATTTTGGGCGAAGAAGCGCTTCAGAATTTCAAAACAAAAGCCAGCTCGTTTACGGCAAATTCGCAGACCAATGCTGATTTTGATATTCAAAAAATAACAGCCATCTTAAACGGTAAAGAAGCACCTATAATCAACAAAGTAAAAGCAGTTATTTCGAGACCTGAATTTGCCTACGAAACTTCTACGGATATTAATGTGTATCGTCAAACTGTTTACAATTGGTGTAAAATTTTAGCAGAAGAAAATCTCGGAAATATGGCCTATCCTAAACAATACGGAGGAGGAGAAAACATAGCCGATTATTTTGCCATTATGGAAACCCTGAGTTATCACGATTTGAGTTTAGTAATCAAATTTGGGGTTCAGTTTGGACTTTGGGGAATGAGCGTTCAGTCGCTAGGAACAGAGAAACATTATGCCAAATACCTGAAAGATATTGGATCGCTAAAAATTCCGGGCTGCTTTGCAATGACCGAAACGCATCACGGATCAAACGTAAAAGGATTAGAAACCACAGCAACTTACAATCATAACGAACAGACTTTTACGATTCATACACCCAACAAAAATGCCCAAAAAGAATATATAGGCAATGCCGCTGTTCACGGACAAATGGCAACAGTTTTTGCTAAATTGGTTATCGACGGGCATGATTATGGCGTAAACGCCTTTGTAGTTCCGCTGAGAGATACAAACGGAAAGACCTTAAACGGAATTACTATTGGCGATTGCGGACATAAAATGGGACTAAACGGTGTCGACAACGGAACCATTAGTTTTGAGAATGTAGTGATTCCAAAAGAAAATATGCTGGATCGTTTTGCTTCTGTAAATGACAAAGGCGAATTCGAAAGTCCAATACCGAGCGACAACAGACGATTTTTTACGATGTTAGGTACTTTGGTGGGAGGACGAATCGGAATTCCGCGTTCTGCTTTGGCTGCAGCCAAATCCGGACTAACAATTGCCATTCGCTATAGCGATCAAAGAAGACAATTTGGACCAGAAGGAGGATCTGAAGTTCCGATTTTAAATTACAGAATGCATCAGCGAAGATTAATTCCGCCATTAGCGAAAACTTATGCTGTTCATTTTGCTTTGCAATACCTGACAAATCGGTTCCTGAATAAAACCGAAGCCGAAATGCAGGAAATCGAAGCCCTTGCCGCAGGAATGAAATCCTATTCGACATGGAGTACCAGAGATATTTTGCAGGAATGTCGTGAAGCTATTGGTGGAAAAGGATATTTGTCTGAAAACCGAATTGATGCTTTAAAAAATGATACCGAGATCTATACCACTTTCGAAGGTGATAATACCGTTTTGATGCAATTGGTAGCAAAAAACCGTTTGTCTGAATTTAGAAAATCATTTGGCGAAATGGGAGCTGCAGGAATCATCAATTATGTATACGAAAATGCAAAAACGGCCATTACCGAGAAAAATCCAATTGCTACCCGAAGAACAGATGACGAACATTTATTAGATCCTGAATTTCATTTGCAGGCTTTTATTCACAGAGAAAAAACAATATTGGCATCTGCAGCTCGACGCATCAAAAAATTAGTCGACGGAGGTTTGGAACCTTACGATGCTTTTAATGTCGTACAGCATCAAATGATAGATGTGGCTCAGGCTTATCTGGAAAGAGTGGTTTTAGAACAATTTCAATTGGCAATCAAAGAAATAGAAGATGCCAAGTCAAAAGAAATACTGACCAAACTAAATCAGTTATATGCACTTTCGCAATTAGAAAAAAACAAAGCCTGGTATCTTGAAGATGGTTATATGGAAGCTGTAAAAACCAAAGCAATCCGTAAAATCGTGAATCAGCTTTGTTGGGATATTCGTCCGGATGCTGTTTCATTGGTGAACGCTTTTGATATTCCTGAGAGTTGTCTGGCTGCACCAATTGCTGTTCGATAGAGTAAAGAGAATAGAGTAAAGAGAATAAATCTTTACGGGAACTTTGTCAAAGTTTAAAACTTTGACAAAGTTTTTTTTATAGCAGTAATAATTTTTTTTATATCACAATAAGTTTAAATCATCGTTTTATTAAAATAACTCGCTTTTTCAAAATCTTTTATATTAATAGAAATTACAGGAACTTCAGGAAGTATTTCGTTCAGTTTAGAAACAATTACCTTCGAAAGATTTGCTTTTTGATCCGTGTTTCGGCCTTCCATGATATAGGCAAAAACATGAATAAAATCCTTTAAGGAATTCCCGTTGTTGTAATACGAAAAAGGGTTAATACGAACCTTAATTTCAGAGTCCGGAAAAAGGCCAGTTGATAAAGCCGAATTAAATACTTCCTGCATGATATCATCGGCAGATTTTAATCGGATTACATTTTCAGAGCAATCAATAATAAAATGAGGCATTTGTATAACGTTTAGGTGATTAACAAATTTACAAAACTATTTGCTGACTCAGTTCAGAATCTTTTTTATAATAGATTTTTTATTTGTTTTTTTGTTACGAAATGCAAAATTTGCGACTTATCAAATAATTCATTTTTGTATCTGCACTTTCTTATATTTGTAGTTCTCATTATAGCTGTAATTGGTTTGAAAAATTATCTTTTGTTTTTTCTTTTCGTTCTTTTAAGTATTCCTGTTTATTCATCAGACAGCACCGATACTATTTTGGCAAAGCTAAATGATGCTTTAAAAAATAAAGCACATTATGTCAGGCTTAAGGAAGAACGTATTTTGAATTTTAAAAAAATAAAATCGGATGATTTAACTCAGGAGCAGGAATACAATTACAACAAAACCTTATATACAGAATACCAGAAATTCAACTCAGATTCGGCTATTTTTTATGTCAAAAAGAATCTGAAGATTGCCGGTGAACTTCATAATAATGAATTGCTGAACTTAGCCAATTTGCAATTGGTTACGCTTTATTCATCTTCAGGAAAATACCGCGAATCCGAAGCTATTTTAAAGAGTATTGACAAAAAAGCATTATCAAAACCATTACTGCAAACCTATTATATTGCTTATCGTGAGTTTTTTGAGCATTATGCTGCCAATAGTTACGACATAAAATACATGCAGAAAATACGGGAATACCGTGATTCTCTGGTAGGTGTTTTAGAGCCTAATACGCTCAATTATCAAATTAATACAATTCAGCAGCTGATGTCAAAAAAAAAGTATGATATCGCTGAGAAGCAATTATTACTAATATTTGATAATATCAAAGAAGATAATCCGCAATATGCTATGGTTACGTATCTTTTGGGCAGCATTTATGAGGCGAGGCACGAATTAGAACCAAGGAAAAAATACTATGCGTTATCATCTACGTCAGATCTTAAAAATGCCAACAAAGACAATGCATCGCTTCAGGAACTGGCATTAGTTTTTTATGAAATGGGCGATGTCGATATGGCCTACAAGCTAACACAATCGGCGATTGAAGATGCGCTTTATTGCAATGTTCAGTTTCGTACGCTCTTAATGTCTGAGGTATATTCGATTATAAATACCGTTTATTTAGAAAAAGAAGCCAAAAGAAAAACAGAGCTTCAGTTGTATTTGTTATGTATCAGTTTATTATCGGCGTTTTTGATTGTAGCCGTTATTTATGTTTACAAACAGATGAAAAAAGTGTCAAGAATACGTGGAGAACTTTATGAAACCAGCCAAAAATTAGCCGAATTAAACAAAGATATTACAGAAACCAACAATCAGTTGCAGGAACGTAATGCGCAGTTGTCAGAATCCAATCATATTAAGGAAGAATACATTGCTCATTTTTTCAGTCTTTGCTCGACTTACATCAATAAATTAGAAAATTACCGCATTATTCTAAACAAAAAAGCCACAGCCAAACAGTTTGATGAGATCTATAAAATGCTTAAATCAACGACTCTGGTAGATAACGAACTCGAGGAATTATACAAGAATTTCGACATTATCTTTCTTAATTTATATCCCACTTTCGTGAAAGATTTCAACGCACTTTTAATCAGGGAAGAACAAATCTTTTTAAAACAGGGAGAATTACTTAATACCGAATTACGAATCTTTGCCTTAATTCGTTTGGGTATTACCGACAGTGTAAAAATTGCAGCGTTCCTTCGTTACTCTTTAAGCACAATTTATAATTATCGTACCCGTGCTCGAAATAAAGCAGCAGTTTCACGAAATGATTTCGAAGAAATGGTCATGAAAATTGGTTTAATTTCATTGAAAGTATAATTGTTTATTTTAAAATCACTACTTTTTTTAGGGGGTATTTTTGTGCAAGTATTTGTTATTCAATAGGTTATTTTTTCATTTCACTACTTTTTTTCGTTTAAAAATTAAAAACGAACTATAACGTTTTAGCTTTACAATATTATTAAAAGGTAATAATGACCTTAATTACTGCCTTTTATATTATACATTAAATGCTTTAATAAATTAATAGTTATGTTTAAAAACGTTAAAACAATTGTTGTTTTACTTTTGTTGAGCTCTATCGGTGTAAATGCACAGAGTAAAGTTCCGGTTTATCTAGATGATAAAAAGCCAATTAATGAGCGTGTAGAAGATGCTCTTAAAAGAATGACCACAGCAGAAAAAATTGCCATGATCCATGCGCAATCTAAATTCAGTTCGCCAGGTGTACCACGTTTAGGAATTCCTGAAAACTGGATGACCGACGGGCCACACGGAATTCGTACTGAAGTAAAATGGGACGAATGGGATCAGGCAGGCTGGACAAATGATTCTTGTATTGCATTTCCGGCTCTTACAGCGCTTTCTGCAACCTGGAACAAAGAGCTATCTTCTTTATACGGTAAATCAATAGGAGAAGAAGCCCGCTACCGTAATAAAAATGTATTGTTAGGACCTGGGGTAAATATCTACAGAACACCATTAAACGGTCGTAACTTCGAATATATGGGAGAAGATCCTTTTCTTGCTGCAAAAATGGTAGTGCCTTATATTAAAGGAGTACAAGCAAACGGAGTTGCTGCCTGTGTAAAACATTTTGCATTAAACAATCAGGAAACAAAACGTAACTCAGTAAATGTAATTGTGGATGACCGTGCTTTGTATGAAATCTATCTTCCAGCTTTTAAAGCCGCAGTTCAGGAAGGTGATGTTTGGGCCATTATGGGTTCATACAACAGATACAAAGGACAGCAATGTTGTCATAATGAATTCTTATTAAATGATATTCTTCGCGGAGAATGGGGATTCAAAGGAGTTGTAGTATCAGATTGGGGAGGTGTTAGCGATACAAAACAATCTATCTTTAATGGTCTTGATATGGAATTTGGTTCATGGACCAATGGACTTTCATGGGGAACAAGTAATGCGTATGATAATTATTATCTGGCAAAACCATATTCTGAAATGATTAGAAAAGGTGAAGTTGGGACTAAAGAATTAGATGAAAAAGTACGTCGTATTTTACGTTTATCGTTCTTAACAACAATGGATAGAAACCGTCCGTTTGGATCTTTTGGAACACAAGAGCATGCTGATGCCGGACGTAAAATTGCCGAAGAAGGAATTGTATTACTTCAAAACAACAATAACATTTTGCCTATCAACCTTTCTAAAACAAAGAAAATAGCAGTTATTGGAGAAAATGCGATCAAAATGATGACTGTAGGCGGAGGAAGTTCTTCGCTTAAAGCAAGATATGAAATTACACCTCTTGAAGGATTAAAGAAAAGAATTGGTAATCAGGCTGAAATCGTTTATGCCCGCGGTTATGTTGGAGATCCAAAAAGTGAATATAACGGGGTAGTAGCAAAAGTAAGTTTAGAAGACAAACGTTCTCCGGCAGAATTGACTGCAGAGGCTCTTAAAGTAGCTAAAGATGCTGATATCGTACTTTTTATTGGAGGTTTGAACAAAAGTGATAATCAGGATGCAGAAGGTCATGATCGTAAAGAACTAGGCTTGCCATATGGTCAGGATAAATTAATTTCTGATTTGGTTAAAGTAAATAAAAATGTAGTTTTTGTAAATATTTCAGGAAACGCTGTGGCAATGCCGTGGGTAAAAGAAGTTCCGGGAATTGTACAAGGATGGTTTTTAGGTACAGAAGCAGGAAATGCTTTGGCGAATGTTTTGGTTGGAGATGTAAATCCTTCAGGTAAATTATCTTTTACTTTCCCGGTAAAATTAGCTGATAACGGAGCACATGCCTTAGGAGAATTTCCTGGTGGAGATGAGGTAAAATATAACGAAGGAATCTTTGTTGGATATCGTTGGGCCGACAAACAAAAAGTAAAACCATTATTCTCTTTTGGTCATGGTTTAAGCTACACTACTTTTGCATACGGAAAAGTAACAGCTGATAAAAAACAAATGTCAAGCAGCGACAAAATTACATTCTCGGTTAATGTAAAAAATACAGGATCAAGAGAAGGTTCTGAAGTAGTTCAGCTTTATATCAGCGATTTAAAATCTTCATTACCACGTCCGATCAAAGAATTAAAAGGATTTGAGAAAATTTCGCTTAAAGCGGGAGAAGAAAAAACAGTAACCTTTACAGTAGATAAAACAGATTTAAGCTTTTTTGATGATAAAAAGCACGACTGGGTTGCTGAACCGGGAGCTTTTGAAGCAATCATTGGGGCATCATCTACAGATATAAAATCTAAAGTGGGATTCTCACTTCAATAATTTCATTATTTCTAAATTGGTTGGTTTGTAAAGCTGCAAGTGTAAAAATTTGCAGCTTTACTTTTAAAATGATTTCACCATTTAAAGAATTTACCATTAAGAGATTAAGAAAAAATGTTATTTTAGCTCACACCAAAAAATAAAAACTAACCTTTAGCTACCAAAAAATATTTTTATGAGTTCACCTTCTATTGATATTAAACCTAAAAAACATTATGAAATTCTGGACGGCCTGCGAGGAGTCGCTGCCATTTTAGTAGTGATTTTTCACATTCTCGAGGCTCACAACGGAGGAAGCCGCTTTGCACAAATCATCAATCATGGTTATCTGGCCGTAGATTTCTTTTTTCTTTTATCAGGATTTGTTGTAGCCTATGCTTATGACGATCGCTGGGGAAAATTGACCCAGTGGGAATTTTATAAGCGACGTTTAATTCGTTTGCAGCCCATGGTTATTATGGGAATGATCATTGGTGCCATTTTTTATTATTTTCAGGCATCAAACCTTTTTCCGCTTATTGCAGGAATGGAAGTCTGGAAAGTAATTCTAACCATGGTTATTGGATTTACATTACTTCCAATTCCCCCATCATTAGAAATTAGAGGCTGGGGCGAAATGCATCCGCTTAACGGGCCGGCATGGTCACTGTTTTTCGAATATATTGCTAACATTTTATATGCCGTACTTTTTCGTAAATTTTCGAACAAAGTACTAGCAATCTTCGTTTTTATATTCGCAGCAATGCTGGTTAATTATACTGTTTTTGGACCAAATGGCGATGTAATTGGAGGCTGGTCTCTGAACCTGCAACAAATGAATGTTGGTTTTACCCGTTTATTATATCCATTTTTTGCCGGAGTTTTACTTTCCCGTTTAGGAAAACTAATTCACTTAAAAGGCGCTTTCTGGATTTGCAGTATTCTTATCGTGGTTATTTTTTCGATACCAAGAATTGGTGATGAAAACACTTTATGGATGAATGGTTTGTACGAATCAGTTGTTATTATATTTTTCTTCCCGTTAATTGTTGCTATAGGAGCAGGAGGAGAGATAAAAAATGCACTTTCGGTTAAAATATGCAAAGCTTTAGGAGATATTTCCTATCCAATTTATATTATACATTATCCGCTTATTTACTGGTACACAGCCTGGGTAATCGATAATAAAGTTTCTCTAAAAGACGGTTATATGATAGGAACCGGAGTTTTAGTTGCCAGTATTACAATAGCGTATTTATGTTTGAAATTCTACGATGAGCCTGTACGCAACTGGCTTCAGAATAAATTTCAAAAAAGAAAAATTTCTTAAGAAAAGGGAACAAAAGTACAGAGACACAAAGGGACAAAGATTCAAAGGAAAAACTTTGTTACTTTAAACCTTCAACTCTGTACGTTTCTAAAGATCTTGAATTTCTAAAATTTTGTTAGTTATAGATATTCAAAAAAGGGGTGAAATTTCATGTTTTCATCCCTTTGTTTTTTTCTGAAAGGGACAAAGGTTCAAAGCAACAAAGGTTCAAAGGGAAATTTTATGATTTCAATCTTTATGTCTTTTCTATTTATAATTTCATTTATAAATAAGTAAAAAAAGCAAACAATTGTAAAATGCCAATTTAGAAGGTATAATTGTATATAGGTATAATTGTAGAGATGCACAGCAGTGCATCTACGCAAAGTATATCGACATAGAAGAAAAACAAAAATTAGAGATTCAGGATATTTTTTTTGCCACAGATTTTAAGATTAAAAAGATTTTTGAAGCATTCGAAGAAATGTAAAAAAAGTAATTTAATTCTTATGTTTTGATTTGTTAATGTTTTAAATTTATGGATAAAAGTAATAAAAAATGTCAAATCGAGACAACACTGATAATATGCCGATTTATCAAAAGGCAGAACAAATTTTCAGATTAACAGAAGGGCTTGTTCAGATTGTTCCGTTGGATAATGAATTTCTACAAGAAACAACTGTTCAGTTTATGCGCGAAAATGCAATGATTATTCCTGCTAAAATAGCTGGTGCAGAAGGAGGGGATTTATATGATTTAAGGATGGAAAATGCAGCTATAATTCGAAAGGCAGCAAGGGAACTATATGTTCAGGCAGGAAGCTTACGTTTTGAAGAAGGTATTACAGATAATGATTATATCGATTTGTTAAGAAGTACAATTGATGAGTTTCGCTTATTATTTATCGATTGGGTTGCGAGTTTTGATCAATGGAATTATATTAAAGACAGATGGGGATTATTTAACCCGCCTGGCGTAAATGCACACGACAAAGATCCCGATGATGATATTCGTTTTAATCCAAATGATTTCTTCGAATCAGACGACGACGATGATTTCTAAAAAAAACAAAGGGATGAAACATTTTGTGTTTCATCCCTTTTAAATTTTGCAATATTATTTTTACCACAGTTTATAGAGATTAAAAAATCATCGTAAAACCGTAAACCCGTTAAATCTGTGGGTAATTCTACAAATTTATTCTAACACCAATGCTCCCAAAGCTTCTTTACTGAAACCTTTCAATTCGTCAGTTTTACCCGCTTTGATTTTAGCTACCCAATTCGGGTCAGATAAAAGAGGTCTTCCTACGGCAACCAAATCAAAATCGCCTCTGTCGAAACGTCTGTTTAATTCTTCTAACGAAGTAGGCTGAGAACTTTCTCCTGCAAAAGCGCCAAAGAAATCACCTGAAAGGCCAACAGAACCTACCGTAATAGTTGGAACTCCGGTTACTTTTTTAGCCCAGCCGGCAAAGTTCAAATCAGATTCTTCGAATTCAGGTTCCCAGAAACGACGTTGAGAACAGTGTAAAATATCAACTCCGGCATCAACAAGAGGTGTTAACCACGCTTCTAATTCTTGTGGATTTTTAGCCAGTTTATAATTATAATCAGAAGGTTTGAATTGAGAAAAACGCATGATCACAGCGAAATCATTCCCTACCTGATTTCTAATTTCTTTTATCACTTCAATAGCAAAACGGTTACGTTCCGGAAGTGTTTTTCCACCGTAAATATCTTCACGCAGATTCGTTTCGGCTCTAAAGAACTGATCGATCAAATAACCGTGAGCTCCGTGAATTTCGATAGTATCAAAACCTAATCTTTTAGCATCAGCAGCAGCTTTACCAAAAGCAAGAATGGTATCTTCAATATCTTTTTCGGTCATGGTCACTCCGTTTCTGAAATCAGGACGGTTTAATCCCGACGGACCTTCAAAAGGAACAGGCGGAACCCATCCAGAATGGTGATTGTCCATGATTCCCATATGCCAGATTTGCGGTCCCATTGAACCTCCGGCAGCGTGAACCTCGTCGATTACTTTTTTCCATCCTTTCAAAGCTAGATCGCCATAAAAATGCGGCACATTAGCATCATTTGATGATGAAGCTCTGTCGATAACAGTTCCTTCAGATAATATTAAACCAACTTCTCCTTCAGCTCTTTTTTGGTAGTAAGAGGCTACGTCGTCAGTTGGAACTCCATTTGGAGAAAATGAGCGCGTCATTGGCGCCATTACGATTCGGTTTTTAAGATTTAACGTTTTTAAGTTAAATGGCGAAAACAGGTTGTTTGTACTCATAGTAATTTACAAATTAGATTGAATTAAGTTACTGAGTGCTTCAAAGGCACCTTCGTTGCGTTTATAGTAAGTCCATTGTCCAACACGTTTAGATTCTATAAATCCGGCGCGTTGAAGAATAGACAGGTATTCAGAAACAGTTGATTGTGTCAGGCCGGCTTTAGCCTGAATTTGTCCAACACAGACTCCGTGTTCAAATCCGGCATGTTTGAGCTGATCCGGAAAATTGATTTCAGGTTCTTTTAACCATTCCAGCATTTGCAGCCTGGACTTGTTAGAGAGTGCCTTAAAGATTTCTATTGGTTCCATGATGCAAATATATCGACTTTTCCCGATATGCCAATTTGAGAAATAATTATTTAGCAAAAATTTAAGATGGAGAGAAGGAAGTTGTATAAAACAATGGAGGATTTTAATAAAGAAAATTTATATTTGCTTGTGAAAAAAATAATCTCGCAAAGGCGCGAAGACGCAAAGAATAAAAGCTTATAAGAAATTAAAACCTTGTGAATCTGTACCTTTGCGAGATTAAAAACATGTCTCAATAAATAACTTAACCATACTATGAAGAAAACTTTACTTGTTCTAGGACTTTTATTAAGTATAATAACAACTTCAAAAGCTCAGGTAGTAGGAACTGACGTTGGTGATATCGCCCCTGAAATCGATCTTCCGGATACAAAAGGCAATAATGTGGCACTTTCGTCTTTGCGAGGAGATTTAGTCTTGGTAGATTTTTGGGCATCATGGTGCGGACCTTGTATAAAAGAGCAGCCGGAATTGATAAAACTAAACAATACATATGCCGGCAAATTTTCTATTTACAGTGTTTCTATGGATACTAAAAAGGCACTTTGGTTAGCTGCAATTGCAAAACAGAAATTGCCATGGACGCAAGTGAGCGATTTAAAATACTGGCAATCTCCTGTTATTGGCGATTATAAGTTGCAATCTGTACCATTGAATTTTTTGATAGATAAAAACGGAATTATCCTGGCTAAAAACATTCACGGAAAAGCTTTGGATGAAAAGCTTAAAAGTTTACTATCGGTGCAGTAAAATTAAAACTAATCAAAACTTTAAGTATATTGCTATTTCAAAATAGACATAACAATTTTAATTTTAAAATTAAAGATGATTCAAAGATCAGTATTATTATTATTTATTCTGGCTGCATTGCATTGTAATGCACAAACTATGGAAACTGTTAATAAGGTTAAAACTTCGTATCAAAAATGCGTAGACAGCGGAAGCGGTATGAAAAATTGTGCGATTGAATATTACAATCAATCGGATAGTTTGTTGAATGTTGCCTATAAGAATTTAAAACTTAAATTGAGTTCTAAAGAACAATCGCGATTAAAAAAAGAGCAGTTAGACTGGATAAAAAAACGTGATCTGTATTTCGAAAAAGTATATTCTGATACCAAAAAAGAAGGACATTTTACAGAAGGAAGCAGTGATTTTGATATGGTAGTTTTCGACGAAAAAGCAAATTATGTTTTTGGGAGAGTGAAAGAACTTATTAAAAGAATGTAAAAACTGTTTTCAAAATAAAATGAATCAATGGAATCAAAACTCAGTTTATCTGAATTTAGAACAAGATTACAAAATAACACCGAAATTGGTTCTCTGAAAGCACAGTTAAATCTGTTTAGAATATTTCCCCGTTTTGGCGGAATTAAACCTTTTTATGGACTTTTTGATGATAAAAGTTTTACTTTGACGATCAATTCCAGAACATCACCAACTTATTTTACGATAAAAGGAAAGTATAAGAATGTGAACAACATACTTAAAATAAGTTACATTGTGGTACCAAACAGTAAACTTCAGTTGATTTGGGTACGATTTTCTCCGGTCGTTTTTCTAATAGCAATTAATGTGTTTTTTCTTTTTTTTGGAAGAGGACTTAGAAGAGCCACTACCATTGTGAGTTTGTTTATGCTTATTATCATTTTCTATTCGAGATGGAAAGAGGAAAGAAAGAGAAAAAAATTAGAGCAAAAGTTCATCAGGATTTTTGAAATTACGAGATGATAAGGTAGATTTTTTCAGGTTTTCTTTGTTTAAGGTTTTCAAGTTGGTTTGTGTATTTTTTCCGCTTTGAGGCCAAATGACAATGATTGTCGTGACTTTGTACGACACTTTGACAAAGTTAGCGAAACCTAAAATCCCAATAATTATTTTTCGATTTGGATTTATTGCCTGTAAGGCCTCTTTCGGCGAAAAGGTATAGTTTATAAAGATTTGCTTTTACGCCATGTTAATGTTTAAAAAGCAATTCCGAATTGAAAACCCACAGTAAAAGTTGCAGGATGATCGTTTCCAAATCGAACCGGAAACGGAACGGCAACAAAATAGCTGCAATTCTCGTTTTTTATAACCGTTTTATTAATGACAGGTGTAAAACCATATCTTCCGCTGCTTTCAAAAGCGGCTCTTCCTGCAAAAGTGTAGCCTTTTCCTAAAGCCACTAAAACTCCTGGATGAAATAAAATAGCAGTCACTTTATCATGACCGTCTTCGGCTTTTATATTGGGAACAATTTCAAAAGAAAATCCTATTTTAGAGCTTTTCCAGATGTTTATTCCTGTTGGGAAACCTACGGCGTAATAATCCCTGAAATTCAGATTAGTTTGTTCGTTACTAATCGTTACGAGAGGATGCAGGATTCCAAAATAGCCTGTAATTTTGGGATAAACAGTTTGAGCAAATACGGTTGATTTTGATGTAATTAGGATTAAAATAAAAAGATGCTTCAGCGAATTCATAATAGTTTTGGTTTTAGAGAAAAACAAAACTATAACGACTTTATAATGATAAATAGAATGCTATTTACCTTTTGTATCAGGATTACTTTTTAAGGCATTTTTTCGATACGAAGAAGGATTTTTACCGGTATGTAATTTAAAGATTCTGGTAAAATGACTTTGATCTGAAAACCCTGTCATATAAGCAATTTCGGTAAGGGTATAAGTCGAATTTTGAATCAGATTTATGGCTTTTTCGATGCGTAATTTTCGAACATATTCGCCAAAATTTAAATCTTCAAAATATTTCGAGAATTCACGGGATAAATAAGAAGGATTAAGTTCTAAGTCGCTGGATATTTTCTTTAAATCAAAGGTGAACTGAGTATCTATTTGATCCTGAATTATTTCTTTTAAATCCTTGACCCATGAAGGTGTCTTTTTGTTTGACTTTTTTTCGTTTAAAAATTTATTATAGACTTCATGAAGTAAATTTTCGAAAGGGCTATTTTGTAAATGCTTTTGTTTGTAAAGATGCGTTGCCCAGCTGTAAAGTGCATCGTACAGCATCATTCCGTTCTTTAATAATTCAGCATCGTCCGTGATGTTGTGCGAAAGTCCCGCAGAAATTGCCCAAAGTCCTGCAGATTCCCTGGCAAGATCATGCCTGTCTGTATCGGCACCACGAACAATTCTGGATATTATTAAAATTGCGGGATCGCTAATTTGATATTTTTTTATAATATAATCAAAAGTACATTCATCATTATAATGTGTAAATTCGACATCAGGAATATCAAACGGAATAGCGCTTAAGGCTTCTGCTGTACTTAAAACATCATCAAACGGGACGTAAATAAATTCAGCTTCAGCATCAACAAACTTTTTGATTAACCAGGGACTTGCTATTCTGTCAATTTTAGGTCGTTCTCTGGTAATCCATTTCATCACGCTTATTTATTAATATTATGAATCAAAAGTATCAATTTAATCTTTCTTCATGATTTTTTACACCTCCAAAGCTCGTTTTCAGCATCTCTCTAACCTGAAACTGAGTTTTATTTCGGGTAATATTTTTCCATTCATTAAAATCAAAAATATGTATTTCTTTGGCATTTGGGTTTGTCACAAACGAAAGCCTTGCAATAGAATATTTATAATACTTTAATTCGTGCGATATATGTCGATTGGGTACAACAACAAGTATTGTTTCCCATTTCAGGAAATCGGCGGCTGGCGGGATATCTTCTCTTCCGGTTAAACCAAGTGAGTCAAAAAAAGCAATTATTTTCTGATCGTTCAGTTTATCAATTTTTTGGTCAATGCGCTTAATAGTATTAAGAAGCGTATTTTCGTCTTTAATAACACTCATGATAATACTTTTTAGTTAAAATTCAAGATAAAATTACATTAAAAGAGAATAATTTAATAAAGTATAGCCCATAGAATGATTCTAAATTTTTGATTGTCTAATTTTCAGCTATACTTACGAAAGTAAATACCATCAGGTTTTGATAAAATACTATTATTTTCGTAGGCTTAAAAGCAATATTTTTATCGCTGCCAGTTAACCACATTTTTATGAAAACTATTTCCTTCAAAGAAATTCTCCTGTATTTTATTGTTTTAATTTCAGCTCATTCATTCGCTCAAAATAAATCAGATCGCGAATTAATTTTAATCGATAAAGACTGGCGTTTTTCGTTGGGTCATTTGTATGACACTCAAAAGGATTTTGGCCATGCCGAAGGTTACTTTTCATATCTGGCTAAAACCGGTTTTGCAGATGGTCCCGCAGCACCGGGATTCGATGATCGTGCCTGGAGAAAACTGGATCTTCCGCACGATTGGGCAGTAGAGCAGGGTTTTAGCGAAAAAGCAAGCTATAGTCATGGCTTTAAAACTGCCGGAAAAGGTTTTCCTGAAAAAAGTATCGGCTGGTACCGAAAAAAAATCAGCATTGCGCAAAGCGATCAGGGAAAAATTATATCACTGAAGTTTGATGGTGTTTTTAGAAATTCGAAAGTATTTTTCAACGGTCATTTTCTGGGAACAGAAGAAAGCGGTTACAATGGTTTTGAGTACGATGTCACGGCTTATGCCAATTATGGCGGAGAAAACACTATTGTGGTTCGCGCTGATGCTTCAATGGAAGAAGGCTGGTTTTACGAAGGGGCAGGAATTTACAGGCATGTTTATCTGCAAAAAACGAATCCGCTGCATGTGATCCAAAACGGAACCTATGTAACATCAGAAATTCAGAATGCTACTGCTGAGGTTACTGCGGAAGTTACCATAGAAAATAAAGGAAATTATAACGGTAAGATTGAAATTGTACAAACTATTTTAGACGCTTCAGGAAAAGAGGTGGCAATTACTGCCGAAAATGCATCAGCACCGGATTTTTATAAAACCGAAAAATTCACTTCAAAAATAAAAGTCAATAATCCGTTGTTATGGGATATTGACACGCCAAATTTGTATCGTTTGCTGACGCAGATCAAGCAAGAAGGAAAAATTGCAGACAGTTATGAAACCAGTTTCGGAATAAGAACCATTAAATTCGATCCTGAAAAAGGTTTTTTCCTTAACGGAAAACCGGTAAAACTGAAAGGCACCAACAATCATCAGGATCACGCCGGAATTGGTACGGCGCTGCCAGACGAATTACAATATTATCGCATAAAGAAACTCAAAGAAATGGGCTCGAATGCGTATCGCTGCTCGCACAATCCGCCAACTACGGAATTGCTGGATGCCTGCGATAAGCTGGGAATGTTAGTCATTGATGAAACCCGTTTAATGGGAATTAACGATTATCATCTAAATGATTTAAAACGGATGATAAAACGCGATCGCAATCATCCGAGTATTTTTTGCTGGTCGGTTGGTAATGAAGAATGGAATATCGAAGGCGGAATCGTGGGCGAACGCGTTACGAATATTATGCAGGGATTTAGTAAAAGTATCGATGCTACAAGACCCGTAACGGTTGGGATAAGTAGTGGTTTTAAAAGCGGAATATCGTCTGTAGTTGAAATTATGGGATATAATTATATGGGTAACGGAGATATCGATGCTCATAGAAATGAGTTTAAAAACCAACCCGGAATGGGAACAGAAGAAGGCTCAACTTTTGCAACGCGAGGTATTTATTTTACAGATGATGCCAAACATTACCAAAGTGCTTACGACAAGAAGCCTCGTCCGACTTTTTACAGTATCGAAGAAGGCTGGAAGTTTTATGCTGCACGTCCGTATCTGGCCGGAATGTTTATCTGGACCGGTTTTGATTACCGTGGAGAACCAACACCATACGGCTGGCCATCTGTAACGTCTTATTTTGGAATGATGGATGTTTGTGGTTTCCCGAAAGACAATGTTTTTTACCTGAAATCATGGTGGGGAAGTGCGCCAGTGCTGCACATAATGCCACATTGGAACTGGAACGGAATGGAAGGAAAAGAAATCGATGTCTGGGTACATTCTAATTGTGATGAAGTCGAGCTTTTTCTGAACAAAAAGAGTTTAGGAAAAAAGAAAATGGAACAATACGGACATTTAGAATGGAAAGTGAATTACGTGCCAGGAACGCTGGAAGCCATTGGATATAAAGGAGGAAAAAAGATATTGACCGAGGTTCAGAAAACAACCGAAAATGCTGAAAACATAAAACTTTCGGTCGATACGGAAAATCCTTCAAATGCGAATGTTACTGTGATTACAGTTGAAGTTACCGATAAAAAAGGGCTTCATGTTCCTGTAGCAAATAATGAAATTACATTTGCTATTAAAGGCGGAAAAATCTTGGGCGTAGGAAACGGAGATCCCACTTCATTAGAAAAAGATCAGTTCACGGATAATATTACACTTGTTCCCATTACTGATTTTGAAGAAAGAAAGCAGTTGTCTGACGATGCAAATCAATCCGTTTTGGATGAAGCGAATGCCTGGAAAACAGCTTTTAAAGACAGAGACTATAAAAATCAGGCGTCGGCATATATTTATAGAGGAAAATTTGAATTGAAAAAGAATTTACAAGCCAATGTAGTTGATTTCTTTTATAAAAAGATTGGTACAAACGAATCTGTTTTTGTCAATGGAAATTTAGTAAATGCAAGTACCGATGATGCTCAAAAATATCATCTGGATAAGTCTGTTTTAAAAGAAGGAACCAACATTATTACGATAAGAACATCACCTTTACAAAGAGTAAAAGACTGGGATGTTATGAATACAGATCCGGGAATTGTCAGAGTAATAACGCCATCAGAACCGTGGAAACGTAAATTGTTTAATGGTTATGCACAAATCATTGTTCAAAAAGATGAGAGCGGAAGTGAGGTTGTTTTATCGGCTTCCGCCAAAGGACTAAAGGCAGGAATTTTGAATGTTGATCAGAAGAAAAAGTAAAAAAATCTGTAGTAAAAAACTAAATCAATAGCGTCCAGCTTTAGCTGGATGTTAATGTTAAACGATAGGATAAAGACTTTAGCCAAATGAAAGTGTTTGGCTAAAGTCCCAAAGGGAACTAATTTTATTCCCCCAGCTAAAGCTGGAGGCAATTCAAATGATCAAAAAATAGTATTTTATAATACTTTAATGATCAGAAATAATCATATCTGTTTTTGGTTTCTTCGATTTGTTCATCACAAACAAAAGAAGCGGCAATGTCACCACAAAAAACAGTCCAACAAGAAAAAATGCATCTCTGTAACTTAATAAAGAAGATTGTTTTAATATAATGCTTTCCGTTAGTTTTAATGCTTTTAGTTTTGCTTCATTATAAGCGAAACCTTTACTTTGAAAATATTTTGTGTAGGCATTGATTCGGTCCATGGCCACTACATTATAAGGAGTAATATTTGAAACGAGTTCATTTCGATGTGCAAAAAAACGGTGTGCTACATAGGTATTGATGATAGAAACCCCAAAAGAACCACCCAACTGCCGCATCATATTGTTGAGTGCTGCTCCTTGTCCAACATCTTTATCATCCAGAGAAGAAACAGCCAGCATGGTAAGCGGAACCGTTAATAAAGCCATTCCTAAAGCGCGGAAAATTAGCGAAGTTGCAACATCAGAAGCGCTTGTGTTTAAGGTCATTCCGGACATTCTCCAATTAAAATAAATGAACAAAAGAAATCCTGCTGCAATAATGATTACAGGAGAAACTCCTTTTTGTAGTAGTGTCCCGCAGGTTTTTAGAGCCAGTAAAGCAAATAAAGCGCCTGGAAGTAATAGCAATCCGGTTTGATAAGGAGAAAAACTCAAGAGTCGCTGTGCAACTACCGGAGTAATATAAATAGAAATAAACATTCCGAATCCGGTAACAAAAGTCAGAACGGCGGCAATACTCAGAGATTTACTTTTGAGCACCCGAAGATTTACAACGGGTTTATCTATCGATAATTCCCAATAAATAAAAAATAATAAGGTGCTGACGGCAATAATAGTTAAGACCACAATATATCGGGTTTCGAACCAGTCTTCGACTTCGCCTCTTTCCAGAACCGTTTGCAATGCGCCAACGCCAATGGCTAATAAAGCAATTCCGGTCCAGTCTACTTTGGTAATTTCTGGTTTAACAGTTGGCTCGCGCAACAAGAAATAACACGAAATCATAACCAGAATGCCAATAGGTACATTAATCAAAAAGATCCACGGCCAATCGTAATTTTCAGTGATATAACCCCCAAGTGTTGGCCCAATTGTTGGCCCGATGAAAATACCGGCACCAAACAAAGCCCCTGCGGTTGATTGTTTGTCTTTTGGAAAAAGTTCGAAAACCACCACCTGAGAAATAGATAATAAAGCTCCGCCGCCAATTCCCTGAAAGAACCTGAAAAAGACCAGCATCCAGATATTAGAAGAATGTCCGCACATGAAAGAACAAAAGGTAAACAAAATAACCGAACCGATATAATAGTTTCGCCTTCCCAGATTGGCACTCAAAAAGCTTGTAATGGGTATAATAATCACGTTTGCAATAGCATAGGCAGTAATTACCCATGAAGTATCTTCGAGCGTTGCACCCAGGTTTCCGCTCATATGAGAAAGCGCTACGTTTACGATCGATATATCAATCAGTTCCATAATGGCAGCCATTATGACTGTGAATATGAGCAGTTTTCGATGTAATGGTGTCATAATATAATTTATACCGATTGGTATATTTTTGATTAAAAAAAATGTTCGATTTGGCGAATGATAGACGAGATACTTAAATTTTAAACATTATAAAAACATAGATTTTATAACCACAAAAGGATATAAAAAAGAAACAAGTTTCTTTCACATAAGTATGTTAGCTGATGTAAAGTGAAACGCTTTTTTTTTTAGTTTACAAAATCTAAGTTTCTACGTGTTTAAAGAATATCACAAAGAATTACAATTCTTTCTTGACAATATTGGTTTTAAGAAGATTAGAAGTTGCTCTTGCAATTAATCTTGTTTGATCTTTGTTCCAGATTTCGCATTGTGCATTTACGATTTGTTTTCCTTTTCTTATAATGGCTGTTTTAGCGATAATGGTATCTCCAACAAAAGCAGGAGCAAAGTAGTCAACTACAAGATTGATGGTGGTATAAAAAGTATCTTCATGTAAGGAAAACATGGTGGCTCCAATACAGTCATCAGCAATTGCAGCTGTTACGCCACCATGCAAGCTCTTCACCGGATTCGACATTTCTTCGCGAATCAAATATCTAAAAGTGACTGTACCTTCTTCGGCAGCGACCACTATGGGTTTCATCCAAAGCATAAAAGGCGATGGCGAAGCTGTAAATTCTCCATCAATATGATCTTGTAGTACTTGTAATCTTGTTTTTGTTTCCATTAGGTTTTGTTATTTAATAATTTAATACTGATCGGTATATTTTTATTTAAAAAAAAGCAATTGTAAAATTACTTTTATTCTAAATCGTTTATGATTTTGTTTAGTGAAAGCATAATGTCAGATAAATTCGAAAGATTTCCTGTGATTTTGGTAATCATCACGGCACCTTCGATAATAGCAATGATAGTCAGAGCTGTTTTTTCCGGATCTATATTTTTAGCTTTAAATTCTCCTGCAAGAATTCCTTGTTCGATGAAATAAACGAGTCTGTCTTTCCAGGCCATAATCGTATTTTCGACTTTCTTTCTAAGCACCGGATGCGTGTCGTCAGCTTCTGTAGCAGTATTAATAATAGGGCAGCCGCCTTGGGTAACTCTTAGATCATAATAGTCAGAATACAATCGCGGATAAACCAATAATTTATCTTTATAAGTCGTTTGTTTTTCGATTTCCCTCGCAAAAGTGTCCTGAAGTTTTTTTACATTAAACTTAAAAGCTGCAATGGCCACTTCATCTTTATTTTCGAAATTGCCGTAGATACTTCCTTTTGTAAGTCCGGTCGCCGCGGTAATATCACTCATCGAAGTACCGCTGTATCCTTTCATATTAAAAAGAGGAGCCGTTTTCTCGATAATAAATTGCTTTGTTTTTTCAGCTTTACTCATGATTGGTAAATTTTAATGCAAATATATACCGATTGGTATAATTAAGCAATTTTTTTGCGGGTTTAATTTTGTTTCAGGTTTTAAGCTTCAGGTTTCAGGTTGAAATGAGAGTAAAGTAACTTTGGTATTTTACCGCAAAGTGCGCAAAGGTTTTTAATTTTGAAGGTTTTATAAAAGTATAAAGTTCGCAAAGCTTTGTGTTTTAGAGGTTGCTTAAAAAAAATTTGCGACTGTACGCGATTAATAAAAGAGCAATTTTAAAAAGAAACTTAGCGAACTTAGCGTAAAGTCCTTGCGGTCTTTGCGGTTAAAATTTTGTTATTTCCATTTCAAACCTGAAACAAAAAAAACTTAAAAGCTGAAACTATTTTTTATGTTTGATTTTCATAACTTTGCAGCATGAAAGAGCAATTAGATTTTCAGGCTTCAGAACTTGGTATAAACGATTTAAAGCTAAAAGGTTTTAAAGTTTACGAAGTAAATGACACTATTAGCAAAATTCCGACCTACAATCGCAGGGATTTTTACAAGATTTGTATTAATACAAGTCAGAGTCTGATTCACTATGCAGATCGGGGTATAGAAACAGATGGCACTATTTTATTCTTTGGAAATCCGCATATTCCGTATTCATGGGAAATTATTTCACCTAAATATGAAGGATATGCCTGTGTTTTTACCGAGGAGTTCCTGAAAGCAAATGATCGTTCTGAAAGTCTTCATGAATCGCCTTTGTTTAAAATTGGCGGAACACCTATTTTTACCTTATCTCCTGAACAAAAAGTGTTTATAGATTCATTGTTTAAAAAAATGATCGAAGAACAAGAAACCGATTATGTTTTTAAAGATGATCTGATTCGTAATTATATCAATCTGATTTTGCATGAATCTATGAAAATGCAGCCAACAGAAAATTTCTTTAAACATAAAAATGCATCTTCTAGAATTACCTCTTTATTTTTAGAATTATTAGAAAGACAATTCCCGATAGAAACAAAAAATGAACCTCTGGCATTAAAAACACCTCAGGATTATGCTCAAAGTCTCGCTGTACATGTCAATCACCTCAATCGTTCTGTAAAAGAAATAACAGGAAAACCAACAACTGCACATATTACCGAAAGAATCATTGGCGAGGCCAAAGCATTGCTGCAACATACAGATTGGAGTATTTCGGATATTGGTTATTCGCTGGGATTTGAATATCCGAGTTATTTTAATAATTACTTTAAAAGACTTACGGGAACGATCCCAAAATCGTTGCGATCTTAAATTGTTTCATATTCTTAATTTTTTGTTTGATTATTGTTATTTCTGATTGTCGTTGCTAAAGTAATTTTGCCCTGAAATAATTAGTATTAACCTCTATCGGTTTTTAGCTGACTAAATACAACTTCTACAAAGCGCATTCTAGCTTTCTGATTTAGTTTCCAGCGCTGATATACAAAAACAAAATAATTATGAAAGAACCAGAAAATCAATTAAATGAAACTATTTTTCCAAAAGGAGATTTAGCTTCGGCGGATTATTTTACAGGAAAGGCATGGGTGAAAATGTTGGTTCCAAATGATCCGGTTTTAAATACTGCCGTGGGTAATGTAGTTTTTGAAGCAGGCGCAAGAAACAATTGGCATACACATCCCGGCGGGCAAATTCTAATTGTAACACAAGGAACAGGATATTATCAGGAAGAAGGAAAAGCAATTCAGTTACTTCAGGCAGGTGATGTTGTCAATATTCAACCCGAAATAAAACACTGGCATGGAGCTTCTCCGGAAAGCACATTTACGCACATTGCAATTAGTACCAATACCGAAAAAGGTATTGTAGACTGGCTTGAACCAGTAACAGACGAACAGTACAATAGCTTTACATAATTGAAGTAAAAAGTGTTGTTTGGGAGATCTAACCATTAATTAACGGTTTTGTTAGGTCTTATTTAAATAAAAATCAATCTCAAAAAATCTATTTTATGTCAACACTTTATACTTCTGCTATTGAAGAGGGAAAAATCCCGAATACTTTTATGACTGGTAATGTTTCTTATAAAAAACAAACCAGTAATATTCATCCCGATAATACGGTTATCAAAGAAATTTCTTTTGAGCCCGGTTCGAGATGCAAATGGCATATTAATGCGAGTTTACAATTATTTATCGCTACAGACGGAATTGGTTATTATCAGGAAAAAGGCTCTGCGATTCGTTTGCTTCATAAAGATGAGGTAATTACGATTTTACCTGGAGTAGAGCATTGGTATGGTGCAACACCTTTCAGCCGATTTTCGCACATTAGCATTATCACAGAAATAGACAAAGGAAAAGGAATCTGGTTAGAAAGCGTAACTGACGAAGAGTATTTTAGCTTTGGAAAGTAATCTAAGTTGCTAAGTTTCTGAGCTTCTAAGTTACTAAGTGCAAAAGCTTACAGCCTTAAAAAAAGAAAACTTTGCGACTCTGCGGCTTTGGGCGAAATAATATTTTTCCACGCAGATTTAAACAGATTTCTAAGCTTCTAAGTTACTAAGTGCAAAAGCTTAAAGTCTTAAAAAAGAAAACTTTGCAACTCTGCGTCTTTGCGCGAAATAATATTTTTTCACGCAGATTTAAAAGATTGGAGCAGATAGTATTTATATCAAATTAAATCTGCATTAAATTATAAAATAAGAAAAAAACCTTTGTGCCTTAGTGGTATTTCGAAAAAAAAACAAAAGAACTTAGCGTCTTAGCGCCTTCGTGGCATTTTTCAAACTTAAAACAAAAATTTAAATGGAAACAAAAAACATAAAAGCCTTTGGTACAGAAGCTGCCGAAGCACCTTTACAAACATTAGACATTCAGCGCAGAGCAGTTTTAGCGCATGATGTAGAGATCGAGATTTTATATTGCGGCATCTGTCACTCAGATCTGCATTCTGCGAGAAACGAATGGCACGGAACGATTTACCCAATAGTTCCGGGACACGAAATCGTGGGGCGTGTAACAAAAGTAGGCGATCACGTAAAAGGTTTTAAGGTGGGAGATTTGGCCGGAGTAGGCTGTATGGTCGATTCTTGCAGAGAATGTGAGCATTGCAAAGAAGGATTGGAGCAATTTTGTGATCCGGGAAATACATTAACTTTTAATTCTCCTGACGTTCATTTGGGCGGGCAAACTTTTGGAGGATATTCTCAAAGTATTGTAGTTGATGAAAATTATGTACTACACGTTTCAGATAAACTGGATCTTGCCGGAGTTGCACCTTTATTATGTGCCGGAATCACGACTTATTCGCCGCTGAAACACTGGAATGTTGGTCCGGGACAAAAAGTTGGTATCGTTGGTATTGGTGGTTTAGGGCATATGGGAATCAAATTAGCGAAAGCTATGGGAGCTCATGTAGTGGTTTTTACCACGTCATTGTCTAAAACTGAAGATGCAAAGCGTTTGGGTGCAGATGAAGTAGTTTTGTCTACAGATCCTGAGCAAATGGCGAAACATACCAAATCGTTAAACTTTATTTTAGATTGCGTATCAGCACCTCATGATATCGATGCTTACCTGAATTTACTAAAAGTAGACGGAACACTAACTTTGGTTGGTGCACCAATGGAACCGCTTCCGGTAACATCATTTAGTCTTTTATTAGGCAGAAGAAGTTTTGCTGGTTCAAATATTGGCGGAATTGCCGAAACTCAGGAAATGCTTGACTTTTGTGCAGAACACAATATTACTGCAGACATTGAAATTATTGGTGTAAATGAAGTAAACGATGCATACGAAAGATTACTTAAAGGAGATATAAAATACCGTTTTGTAATTGATATGGCTTCTCTTAAGTAACTTTCAAAGTAACAAAGGTTCAAAGTGGCAAAGGTTCAGAGGTTTTAAAAAAAACTTTGCGCCTATGCGTCTTTGCGAGAGCTAAAAAAAATATACATAAATAAGTACTTAAAAGGTCTGACTTGAAAATAGTCAGACCTTTTTTTATTCTTTTAAAAACTTCTACCATTTAATTATTAATTTTGAAATTAAAATAACAAATTACTTTCTTTTGCAAAAACATTCGATTCCTGTTTTATCCGTTGGCAATATACTTGGAGAAGAAACTTTGGGTATAACTTTATTTCGCCATAGTGTAAAAGGAAGAAACGAATTCGAGCAGCCTCATAAACACGATTTTTACCTGGTCTTTTTTGTTGAGAAGGGTTCGGGGATTCATAATGTCGATTTTACACAATATACAGTAGGTGATTATCAGGTTTATTTTATCCGGCCGGGACAAGTGCACAACTGGTCGCTTGATGTGGATACTATGGGGTTTCAGCTGATGCTTTCAGCTGATGTGATTACTATTTTTTCAAATTTATCCCAATTACCGTTTTTTGAGCAAAGTGTTCCGTCTTGTCTTTCTTTAACTCAAAAAGAATTTGAGGAATTTAAAAATCATTTGCACGAAATAGAAAAAGTATTGTCTGATAATGATATACTTGCCAAAGAAATAGTTTTACTGCGTATACATTTATTATTAAAGTTGTTGCAAAAAGATTATCTCAATCAGTTTCCGGAACATGATTTTTCGACCAAACCCGAAAAAATAATCAGAGGTTTTCATGCTCTGATTGACGATCATTTTAATAAAGAATCTTCAGTTAATTTTTATGCTGATAAATTAAATATTACACCAAATTATCTCAATATACTTTCGCAGAAATATTTAAAGGTATCAGCAAGCGATGTAATAAAACAAAGAACCATTCTGGAGGCGAAACGTTTGCTTACCAGTACTGATCTGTCTATAAAAGAAATCGGCTATCAGCTTGGTTTTAATGATAATACCTATTTTACTAAAGTATTTAAAAAATATACCGGAAAAACACCGGGTGATTTCAAAAAGTTATAATTTTTACCATCCTTATCCGTAATATTACCGTTATCGTTTTTAGTTTATAACGATTTTTGCAATGCAATAAAGTCTATTGATTATTAGGGTGTTATTGTGAAAATTTATAACAAAATCAGAAATGATAAAATATAATTTATGGAAGAACATAAAATAAGCCGAAAAAAATTTTTAGGATTAGGAGCCGCAGCAACCGGAGCCGCACTATTTTCAGGAATTGGAGGAAACGCAGTTGCACAAGTGTTACCTAAAGAAAATAAGACAGCATTAAACGAATATCTTTTAATTAATGTACGATTAGAAGAAGGTTTTGAATATAACGATAGAAACGAAGTAATTGCTACTAAAACAGGACTTTATACAATTCATATCTCCAATGGAAAAATTAAAAGCATTACCAATGGAAAGTCGGCTTTGAAACTGAAAACAATTGATGCCAAAGGGCTTTTGATGCTTCCGGGATTGCGTGATATGCACATTCATATCGATAAAACTTATTATGGAAGCGGAACCTGGAATGCAGCACCAAGAAAAGGATATACGGTAAAAGACATGATTGCGCTGGAGCAAAAGTTAATTCCGCAATTATTACCGGATTCTCAGCACAAAGCAGAAGAAGCGATAAAACTGATGCAGAGTCAGGGAAGTTATTTTGCACGTTGCCAATGTAATATCGATCCTGTAAGCGGATTAAAAAGTTTAGAGCATCTACAAGCCGCATTAGATAAAAACAAAGATAGTTTTGGTTCAGAAATTGTTGCTTTTCCGCAACACGGGATTTTATATTCACAATGTGAGCCTTTACTAAGAGAAGCTGCGGGAATGGGAATTGATTTTATAGGCGGACTTGACCCAACAAACGTAGACGGAAATATGGAGAAATCGCTTGATGTCATGTTTCAAATTGCAATTGATAACAATAAAGGTGTTGATATACACTTGCATGAATCGGTACCATCTGGCAAAGCTGCAATTGAATACATGATTAAAAAGACCGAAGAAAACAAACAACTACAAGGAAAAACCTATATAAGTCACGGTTTTGCGCTTGCCAAAATGGACCCAAAAGATCTGGAAAAAATAGCCGAGCAAATGGGGAATCTGGGAATAGGAGTAGTGTCAGGAATTCCGATTGGGAAAACGATAATGCCAATTCCAACCCTGAAAAAATACGGTGTAAAATTAATGACAGGAACGGATAGTATCGTCGATCACTGGCAGCCTTTTGGAACTTGCGATATGCTCGAAAAAGCAAAATTATGTGCACAATTGTATGGCTGGACAGATGAATATAATTTAAGCAGAGCTTTACACATTGCAACAAAAGATGAAATCTTGCCGCTTAACGATGCCGGAACAAGAGTTTGGCCAGCTGTCGATAACGAAGCCAATTTTATCTTAGTAAAAGCAAGTTGTTCTGCCGAAGCCGTAGCACGTTTGCCTAAAAGAGAAGGTGTTTTTTATAAAGGAAGAAAGATAGCTGGGGATCTTTCTTAAGCTTCTAAGACACTGAGTTGCTAAGATTTTAAACTTCTTAATATTCTCAACGGATTAATTCATTTAATACGATTTGATAAAGAATAAAACCCAAAAAAGATGAATGCAATGCATCTCTACGATAAATTATTGTCTTTTTGAGTCTAAGAAAAAAACTTAGAACCTTAGCAACTTAGAATCTCAGAACCTCAAAATAAAACCCCTCAAGCAATTCAATTCTTGAGGGGTTTCTTAAAAATAAATAATAACCAATTAAATTTATTTCTTTTTGTCTAAGTCTTGTTTAAGCAATTTCGCATGCTCCAAATGAGCGGTTAGCGGTGCTATATTGTTTGATGCCCAAAGCTTCACATCTTCATCTTTTGCTTCTTTAGTTGCTTTTTGCAACTTATCAATCGCTTTTTCGTGTCCGTCGATCATCATATCAGCGAACTTTTTATCAAAATCAAGACCTGATTTTTCATTTAGTTTTTTATATTCCTCCTGACCATCTTCGGTAAGCGAAGTAGGTAAAGTGAAGTTTTTAGCTTTAGCCAAAGCACTTACTTCAGAAGCCGATTTGGTATGCTCATCAACAAGCATTTTTCCAAATTTCTTAACCTCAGGATTGGTACTTTTTGTTTGAGCCAGTTTTCCGATTTCGATTTCAGCAAGATTTACTTCTGCGATATCTACTAAAAATTCCGAATCATCTTTTTTATCTGCAATAGAGTCAAATTTGGCTTCGTTACTATCTTCAGCAACTTCTTTTGGATCTTCTTGTTTGGTTTCGTTTTTACAAGAATTCAGGGATACGATTAATAATCCTGCTCCTAAAATTACTTTTCCGGCTAATAGTATTTTTTTCATGATGTAATAGTTTAAATGTTATAATGTAAAATTATCAAGATGGTCTGAAGAATGTCTTACACCATTTTTGGATAATGTTACAGGATTTGGATATTGTTGGTTTTATTAATTAGAATGTAAAATATTTTATATTAGCTAAAAAAAATACCAATTATATTTTGCTCATGATAAAGCCATTACAAATAGTCTTTTTTTTAATTGTAATCTTATTTTCAGGTTGCGAAAAAAAAATAAGCGATTTAGAATATGAGAAAAATGTAATGACAGCACTTTTTCCTGATTTAATAGATTCGATTTGTATTGATTCAAGAACGTTTGGTCCGCCACCTCTTTTTGATTCAATAAAAAGTATTGAAGAAAATAAACAAAAGAAGGCAGAATGGGAGAATATTCAGAAAGCAATTGGAAAAGATACTGCTAAAGTAATTGTAGCATTCAATCCTCAAATAAAAAATAGTTCGAAAGATTTAAAAGAATATTTAAGAGAGCATTTTAAAGTTACAGAAGTTTTTTATCCAAAAATAGAAGGAGATTCTATATACACTATAGATTTTAAAAATATCCCGCTTAAAGGTAAATTTCAGCTTAGAAATATTTCCGAATTTCCAAAAGACAGATATAAATTTTGGCGAACCAAATATGATTTTGTTTTTTCAGGAGTGGTCTATTTTTCACGAATACAATTTGACAAAACTAAAAAATTTGGAGTTTTAGATGCAGGATTTACATGCGGAAGACATTGTGGGAATGGTTTTAGGATTTATATTAAAAAGATAAAAGACAAATGGGCAATTGATGAAATTGAAGGTACTTGGATTTCATAATAAATTAAAATAAAAGATTAAAATGAAACCAATACTATCTTTAATTTTCTGTTCCATCTTAATTGTTTCCTGCAACTCTAAACCAGAACCAAAAACCATCGACTTTGAAAGTTTTGAAATAACGGTTCCTGAAAACTGGCATAAGTTCGAAATGAAAGGTACTGATAGTAATGTGGGCGGAATAATAACAGAGGAAAAGGATACTTTGATTTTTGATATTGGCCGGTATTCTGGAGATGAGTACAAAAATGATATCCCTTTAGTGTATGATAAGAAAGGCTATGCTGAATTAACCAAAAAAGAAAGAGAACTTTTAAAGAAAGCAAAGCATTTAATTGTCGATTCAATTTCAGGTAATATTGATTTCAGGCAATACTTAACACAGAAATTTGTAATTCAAAAATTTGATTGTTTTCAGGGAAAATTAATCACTCCTATAAACAAAGAATATGGAACAACAGGACTTTATATTGATAGTTTAGGAGGATCCGACAAAAATAAAATAAGCATGTCTTTTTACGGTCAAAATTTGAAAGAGAAGACGAAAAAGGAATTTATATTGGCTTTAAAAAGCATTAAACTCAAAGAATATTGTGAATAGCCTTCAGCTTTAGCTGGAGGTTAATAAGCGAAATAATAAGGCTTTAGCCAAATCGCGCATTTTTGGTTAAAGCCATTAAAACGGATTCTTTGCAAACTCCGGCTGAAGCTGGAGCCTATTCAATAACAAAAAAACAGCTCCGGCTGGCGCGAGCTTCTCACTCGTGAACACAATACTGTCTCGTCCTGAAAAAGTTTTACATATTTAAAATTTATCTTACAATAGATTTGCAAGTCGCAATTTTCAATAATAAGAATTTAAAACCTGTTGCTCTGAAAGAGCTCTAGCAATAGCATGGTGCGAAGTACTATGAACAAGAAACTATTATTGTTTTAGCCCTGAAAGGGCGAAAGCCTAATGAAGATGAATTTATAAAAATTATATCAAAAGTTTTATTCAATATTATATATTTATAAAAACTATCCGATAACCAAAACAACTAGGAATGATTAATATAGATTTTAAAAAAGAGAAGGGTAAAATAGATGAAATTATAAATAAAGCTTTAGCCGATTATCAAAACGAAATAGACCTGATTAATATTGATGACTGGACTTTAAAATCTAAAGAACTATTTATAGACAGATCGTATAATAGTTACAGTTCTCAAAGTACGCAATTCATTAATAATAGTTTTCCTGATATTCGTAGCCTTGTAGATAGCAATGCAAGACTGATATTGTATCTGTATACATCAGAAAGAGATTTTGAATTTGAGTTGATTAAAAAACAATTAATTGCAAAAATTAATAAATCAAAGTAATGCCAAGTTTGTGAGCTTAGGAAAATGAATAAAAAAACCTCGATTTTTAAGATCGAGGTTTTTGGTTTATTAAGATTATAGAATTTTATTCTGTATCCAGATAAGGATTTAAAATTTCGGCCAGTTCATTGAGCCAATAAAAGCTGTTTTCTAATTTGGTGATTTCCTGTTGAGGGGTTTCATCATTTCTGATAATTCCTAAAGCCAGTATATAATTTGCCTGTCTTAGTGCTTTTGCCATTTCATTTGGATCAATGGTCGTGTTGAAGAAATTCATTAACCTCGTTTCGGTTTCTTTCGAAAGGGTGTTGGTACTCATAATTTTTACGTTTAGGGAATATAAAACCCGCATAGCTAAGGTGTCCTACGCCGTAAAAAGCGTTACGGTTGTTTCCAATACCGTCACCATACCACACGGGCAAAAGTTTTTTCGAGTTCATGATTTTTACGTTTAGGACTGCAAATATAGTAAAATCAATACTGTCATTAAATATTGTGGACGAAGAAAAATAGTATTAAAACTGGATGATCATTTAAGCCGTTGATTTTGATGACATTCTTATGAAAGCGAGTGCCCTAACTCTGATGATAGTGGCATCCTTTTGTGTCCAATGATATTATGTTAAGCCTTTTTTTGAAGACAATCTTGTCATTTTAGAAACTCAGTAATTAAAATCTCCAATCTTTGCCGAATCCCGTGTGTGATTTACTTCGTCTGTTCGCTTCCCCCTCCTTACGTCGAAATGACAATATAGGGGCTAATCTTTGCGTCTTAGCGCCTTTGCGAGATTATAGCTTCTGTTATTCTGCAAAATGCTCAAGTATAGAGTTAATTATGAAAATAAATCAAAGAATTATATAACGGTCTATTCTTACTTTTTGAGGAATTTTGATATAACATATTTCTAATTTATTAACCCCGTAAATTTTTTAGTCATGCCAGATGCAAGAATTCAAAACGAGAAACAATACCAGGCACTTTTAGAAATTGGGTACAGTAAAGAAAAAGCTGCCCGAATTGCTAATACACCAGATGCTGGTGAAAAAGGAGGAAGGGCAAAACCTTATGACGAATGGACGAAAGAAGAATTATACCAGCAAGCCCGAAAAGTGGGAATTCCGGGGCGTTCTTATATGAATAAAAAGAATCTCGTTAAGGCACTAAGAAATAACTAAAGAAATATTTTAATAAACATATTTTAATAAAAAATGCCACAGATAAAAAGAGAACTAGAATATATCGGAAAAATCTTTTAAATCTTTTTTAGTCTTTTATCCCGATAATTATCGGGAGTGGCACTATAAATAAACCAACGAACATGAATGCAGCTGCAAAAACCGAAAAACTAATGAATCAATTGATCAAAACACCTCATTTGGTGATCGAAAAATTAGATTTAGTTTACATCAATAATCAAAGGCTGCCAATAGAACGATGCAAATGCGAAGATGGTTTTGTTTATAAAAAAAACGGTCGTTGCATTAAACGAAAAAGCGAACTGAAACGCTTTAGCAGTCTGGTGCTTCCGCCGGCATGGGAAAACGTTCAGATTTCGGATTTGCCAAACGGACATTTGCAAGCGGTGGGTTTAGATGTTAAAAACAGAAAACAATACCGATATCACCCCAAATGGAATTTGATTCGCAACCAAACCAAATTTTATAAAATAGCCGAGTTTGGAACAAAATTACCTTTGATTCGAAAAAAAGTCGATGAAGATCTAGAGAAGAAAGAGTGGTCGAAAGAAAAAGTGGTCGCTTTGGTAATCAGATTAATGGAAGAAACGCATATAAGGATTGGCAATGAAAAATATGCCAAAGACAATAAATCATACGGACTTTCGACTTTACGAAAACGCCACATCAACATTAATAAAAATTCGCTTCGGTTTGAATTTACAGGAAAAAAAGGAGTAAAGCATACCATTACAACCCGAAATAAAAAACTGATCAAGCTGGTAAGCCGCTGCGAAGAAATTCCGGGCTGGGAAGTTTTTAAATATTATGATAAAAACGGAGAACGAAAAGTTCTCGACAGTCATATGGTCAACGAATATTTGCATGAAATTTCGGGAGAATATTTTAGCGCCAAAGATTTTAGAACCTGGGCAGCATCGATCGTGTTTTTTGAAACCTTAATGGAAATTGGAACTACAACCGACGAAAAAGAAATTAAAAAGAACATTTTAACCGCTTTTGATACCACGGCTGAGGCTTTGGGAAATACCAGAAATGTATGCAAGAATTATTACGTTCATCCTTTACTGGTTTCGACTTACGAAGATGGTTCGATTGAACAATATTTCGAAAGAGCCAAAAAATGCCGAAGTACTAAAGAGCATTTTTCGCACAGCGAGATCGCATTTTCAGAATTAATACAGAACTATCAGATTAATTTGTTGTAAATCAGGTTGGATAGGGCTAACAAAATATCTTTCAGAGTTAATACATCTCCTTAAAAAGTATGAAATTTGAGTAACAAACAAAATCATTATTAACTAAAATCACAAGCTTATGTTACGTTATACAGTCATTTTTATTATTCTTGCTATCATAGCCGGAATATTTGGTTTTGGTGGAATTGCCGCCGGAGCCGCAAGTATCGCTAAAGTTTTATTCTTCATATTTTTAGTCTTATTCGTTATATCTCTAATTAGCGGAAGAAAAAGTATTTAGTCAGCAAAATAAATAACAATTAAAAAACGACACATATATCTCGGTAAATGTGTCGTTTGCATTTTCAAAAAATTTAAAAAAACAATTATGGGAACCAAAAGCGGTGCTTACCAGGATGTTTACATCAAAAGAGAAGATGAAATGGTAAGCTTAAAAAACGATGTAACAGATTTCTGCGAAAAATATATAAAACCTGTGCATCCTGAAAATTGGGATTGGTCGACGCGAGATTTCGAAAATCCGGATAATGATCCTACGATAGCAGAAGCAAGAGCGATAGGAAATGTCGTTTTTAACGATTTAAACGACCAAAAAGATACTGATGTCGATTTGTCTACGATGAACAATGTCGAGTCGATTAAAGCGTATTTAAATCCAAAAAGCAAATACGAAGCTTTTAATATGGAAGAATTTGCTTTTGCTTTGAAAGTGGAACTCGAACACGGTAAAATAAAAGACGTCAACGTAACTAATAATCATCCGTTTCTAACGGCGATGATTGCATTGGCTCATATGACAGAAAGTTTGACGTATTACAAAAGACTAAAAGTAATGGAAGCGGAAGGCGAAATTTATGAGATCATGCGTAAAATTGATAAAGTGAGCACAGGAAAAGACAAACTTCTGGAAGAACTCATTAAAGCCGAAGAAGAACTAAAAGAAGCTAGGGCAGGACTGGCAGAACGTCTTGAAAAAATGGATGATATCCCGGTTTTGGAAATTATTGGAGATTAGTTTTTTTGAGGTGCAAAGTTGCAAAGGTTCAAAGGGACAGAGGTTTCTTTTAAGTTGCAAATGGACAAAGGTTCAAAGAATGCAAACGACAAAGTATTTAAACTTTGAACCTTTGCAACTCTGAACCTTTGTCCCTTTTATTTAGAATTTTCTCGGATCATTATCCGGATATTCTGCATCTTCTTCTTCCTGAACATCATCTTCGATATATTCAGATTCCTCTTCCTCGTCGTCGATATCTTCCAGGACATCTTCGGTTTCGTTGAAGTCTTCATCTTCTCTGTCCAGAGAAGCGTCAGACGGGTTATCGAGTTCGTCGTTTACATCGTCGATATTGTTACCGTTTTGATCCAGTTTTTCTTCGTACAAATCATCAGTATTTGAGTTGAGGTCGCTTTCGCTATGAAAATCATCCGTTAAATCCTCTTCATCGTCTCTAAGTTCATCAGGATTAGGATTATCAGGATTATGACCATTTCTAACGGTGTAACCACGTTCGGCTATTTCGCGATTATCAGTATCGCTTTCTTTCATATTGTCGATATCGTATAATTCTTCGTTCATTAAAGTATTTCTATCAACTGTATTTGGATTCTGATTTCCGGGAACTCTATTCCCTTTCATCGTGCTGTTTTTTTGATCTGTAGTATTCATGATAGTTATGATTTAATATTTCTATCTAACAAATCTAATGATGAAATACGCTAATTGTATTATAGAATTATAATGTCTAATTGTATAATTAACAGATGATTATATTGAGGTTAGGTTAAAGCAAAAAAAAGACCATTATCGATGATAACAGTCTTGCGGAACCTGATTTTTTTTATAATTCAGAAACATTAATTATCGTTTCTTTCTAAATCATCATCGTCAAAATGATCTTCGTCTTCTATGTGTTCGACGTCGTCAGAATCATCAGCATCAATAATTTCAAATTCCTCATCCGGATTGTTACTGATATAATCATCTTCGTCTACGACTTGTTCTTCGTTTGGAATGTTTTCATTTCTGATGATATTGTCTTTTTTAAGAAGTTTGTCAATAGCATTATCAATCAATATGGCAGTATCGATATCCAAATGCCCTCTTTGATATTTTTGCTGAAAATAAAGTTCGGCTTCCTGATAGGTATGGTCTATATGTGTTTCCATTATAATGTTTTTTTTAAAATAGTAATACTACAAAGCTATTTCTCTAACTACAAAAATGTCTTACAGAATTCTAAAATGGAATTGCATAATATGCAGGTGTTCAGAATACAACTTTAATAAATAATGATATAACTTGTCTGATAATCAAGATGGTAATTTTATCAAATATTAATTAACAAAAATTATTACCATGAAAAGTACAGATAGTAAAAAAGAGACGGCTTCTAAACCGGAAGCAAAAAAAGGAGTAACAAAAGCAAAATCTGATGCAGCATCCGGATTGACAGAATTATTCGAAGACGGATTAAAAGACATTTACTGGGCCGAAAAAGCTTTGACTAAGGCAATACCTGTCATGACCAAAAATGCGACGTCAGCGGACTTAATAGAGGCTTTAAACAGCCACCTGACCGAAACTGAAGAACATGTAACCAGATTAGAGCAGGTTTTTAAGCTGATTGGCCAAAAAGCTTCGGCTAAAAAATGCGATGCAATGGCAGGCTTAATCGAAGAAGGGAAGGGGATTATTGAAGAAACTGAAGTTGGGGTTGTACGTGATGCAGGTATTATCGCAGCAGCGCAAAAAATAGAACATTACGAAATTGCCACTTACGGTACTTTACGTCAATTTGCAGAGACACTTGGTCTGACTGAAGCAGCCGGTATTCTGGAGCTCACGCTAGATGAAGAAAAAGGAGCCGACAAAAAATTAACAGAGGTTGCAGTGAATGCAGTAAATCTTGAAGCTGCAGAAGCAGACTAATTTTGAAGAGAATCTTTTAAAAAGTGCAGCTTTCGGGTTGCACTTTTTTAGTTTATAACCTAAAAGAGATATTATGCCAGAAGGTCCGTCTATAATGATTTTAAAAGAAGAAGTACAGCAGTTTGCGGGACACAAAATAATCGAAGTTTCCGGAAATAGCAGTATTGATATTGAGCGTCTGCAGGACAAAAAAATCTTAGAGTTTAAAACCTGGGGAAAACATTTTTTAATTTGTTTTGATGATTTTACCGTCAAAATTCATTTGCTCATGTTTGGAACTTATCGAATAAACGAACGGAAGGAAACAAAGCCAAGACTAAGCATGATTTTTTCTAACGGAGAACTCAACTTCTATACCTGCTCTGTCAAAATTCTTGAAGGAGATATTAACCAGTATTACGATTGGAGAGAAGATGTAATGAATGAAAAATGGGATCCGAAAAAAGCAAAACAAAGCCTGGATAAAAAACCGGACGAAATGATTTGCGATGTTATTCTAGATCAGAACATTTTTTCAGGAGTAGGGAATATCATCAAGAATGAAGTTTTGTATCGATGCCGAATTCATCCCGAATCTTTGGTTGGAAAAATTCCGCCAAAAGACTTAAAAAATATTATCAGCGAATGTTCGGTTTATAGTTTTGAATTTCTCAATTGGAAGAAAAATTATGAACTTAAAAAACATTGGCTCGCTTATACCAAAAGTGTATGCCATCGATGCGAACTTCCTATTCATAAAAAACAAACAGGGAAGAGAAATCGCCGAAGTTTCTTTTGTACCAACTGTCAAAAATTACACATATGAAAAATCAGGTTTTAATTGGCTGTTCAAGTTTCAATAATCGCTTTTGGAAGGGAATTTTCTACCCTGACAACTTGTCACAGTCGAAGTGGTTTGAGTTTTATTACCAGCACTTTAGCACCTACGAGTTCAACGGAAGCTTTTATAAGTTTCCGACGGTCAGAATATTTCAAAATTGGTACAATAAAACCCCTGAAAATTTTATTTTTTCGGTAAAAGCACCAAAAGAAATCACTCATCTCAAGAAATTTTCAGACTGCGAAGACCGAATAAAAGAGTTTTATAATGTCTGCGAAACGGGTTTAAAAGAGAAATTAGGATGTATTTTGTTTCAATTCCCACCCAGTTATCATTTTAGTGCGGAAAAACTCCAAAATATCATCAGTAATTTAGATTTAAAGTTCAAAAACGTAGTCGAATTTCGCCACGAAAGCTGGTGGAATGAAGAGGTGTGGGATGCTTTCCGCAAGTACAATATTACATTCTGCAGCGTCAGTCATCCGCAATTACCTAATACTATTTTTACTGATTTCTCCCTTATTTTCATCAGAATGCACGGAACACCTAAGATGTTTTACTCTAGTTATTCATCTAAAGAATTACTTGATATAAAAGAGGCAATACGTTTAAAATCAGCATTTGTGTATTTTAACAATACCGCAAGCGAAGCAGGGATTCTGAATGCTTTAGAGCTAAAACATATGTTGGAATAGAGTTTTAAGATGTAACCGCAAAGAACAACCATCCCGATAGCTATCGGGATACGCAAAGTTTGCAAAGTTTTTTAAGCCACAGATTAAAGGATTAAAAGGATTTTAAAAAATCTATGTAATCCTTTAATCTGTGGCTAACTTTTTTTTAACTTTTAACAAAATCTAATCTAAATTCTGACGCAATTTGCGATAAAAAAAAGCCCGCAAAGAAATAAATCTTAGCGGGCTTTGCGTATCCCGATAGCTATCGGGATGGTTGTTCTTTGCGGTTAAATTATCCTTGTAAAACTACAATTTCAAGTTACCTTCAATGCCGTCATCCATTGTTTTTCCGGTTACAAAAGCAGTGGCCATTTTAGCAATTGCGACCATTTTTCCGTTTTTATTGTTCCAGTAATAACCGTCTTCCGGTACTACTTTTATCACACTTAAATTGGGATCGTCTTCGCCTTCCGGCATCCATACTTTTACAATTGGGTCGTATAATTCTTTGATAGTTTCTCTGTCATACGAGATACTTGCGGTTCCGTGTAAGGTCAGGAATTTATCATGTGGTTCAGAGAAGAATAGTTCAACTTGCGGGTTAAGACTAATCTCCGCATTATGGCTGCTGTTTCTGTCGGATAAAAACCAAAGCTGGCCTAAATCATCAATTTTTTGAACAGACATTGGTCTTGATTGCAATCTGTATTCGTTATACGTGCAAAACATACACGTTTTAATGTTTTCTGCAAGATCTTTTATTTTATCTACAGCAAATTCATTTGTTAAGTCTTTATGATCTCCCATGGCTTTTTTATTTTAAATTTAAAAATCGTTTTAATGATAAACTTCTCATCTGCTGAACAGTAGAAAACGTTGTTCATTAAAAACTTCATTAATCACAAAGTTGCCACATTTTTACTCGTGTAGCTTACACAATTAAAATTAAAAATTATGAGATTTCAATTACTAAATTTTTCCGTGATAATCTAAAAGTGATTGATTTATCTATAAATTTGGTTATCTTTGAAGAAGAAAAGTACCCAATTTTACAAATACCATATGACTGATTATACTATTTTTTATACTGATGATGATGAGGATGATTTGAGCATTTTTACAGATGCAGTAGAATCATTGCCCAAAAAAGTACAACTTCAGACATATTCCGGGGGTGAAAAGTTATTAAATGCTATTTATAACCCGCCGCCAACACCGCATGTGGTATTTTTAGATTTGAACATGCCGGGTAAAAATGGATTTGATGTTTTGACTGAGTTGAGAAATTCAAAGTTAAAAAGTGATATTCCGGTCATTATTTTCTCTACTTCAAACGAACCCAGTATCATCGAAAGATGTCGAAATTTAGGGGCTAATTATTTTATAACAAAGCCTGTTTTAATGAAGGATATTATAAAATCCATCCAACACGCACTCGAAATCGACTGGAAAAAATTTACTCCAACCGATAAAAACTTTGTTTATAAAACATAATCAGATTTGCTATAATTCAGGAATATAAATATCAAAAGTGGCGCCTTTATCCTTTTCGCCATTTGCCGTGATAATTCCTTTATGGTTTTCTACAATCTTTTTTACAATTGCCAGGCCAATTCCTGTCCCTGCAAATTCGGTTTCTGTATTCAGGCGTTTAAATACCTCAAAAATACGCTCCTTGTATTCTGCATCAAAGCCAATTCCGTTATCCGTAATTTTAAGATGATAATACATCTTTTCAGGATAATTTACTTCGTGTTTAATGCTTGTTCCTTTTATCCTGTTTGCTTTAATTTCAATAATTGGCACAACATTCCTTTTAGAGAATTTTAATGCATTTCCGACCAGATTATGAAGTAGTTGTCTAAACTGAAACGGAATAACAGTTGCTTCACCCAAAGGATGAAAATTGACCTGACCGTTCTTTTCTTCGATACGATCAGAAAAATCACTTAATATTTCCTCTGCAATATCGTCTAAATTTGTTTTTACAAAGATTCTTTCGGCTGAGTTTGTTCTGGAATATTCTAAGAGATCCTGAATCAAAGTCTGCATTCTTTTGGCTGAAACTTCAATTCGGCTTAAGTAAGTTTTGGCTTTCGCCGAAATATTCTGCTCATCTAAATCAGATAAGCGACTGGCAAAAGTCTGAATTTTACGAAGTGGTTCCTGCAAGTCATGGCTTGAAATATAAGCAAAAGACTGCAGCTCAATATTCATATTAATCAGGTCCTTGTTTTTTAGCTCAAGTTGTGCTGTACGTTCCTGAACTTCTTTTTCAAGTTTGGATGTAAAATCTTTTTGATCCTGAATATCGGTACTTGTACCTACCCACATCTGGATTTTTCCTTCGGCATCTTTCTGGGCAATAGCCCTGCTTAATTGCCACCTGTATTCGCCATCATGACGGCGAAAACGATGCTCTAATAAAAAGTCGTTTCCGGTTTTTATAGCTTCCATCCAGGTATTAACATTGGCTTCACGATCTTCAGGATGCACAATTTGCAGCCAGCCTTTTTTCTCAATTTCGTCGACAGGTATTCCGGAGTACGTATAAACAGATTCATTAAAATAATTAAGGTTGCCAAGTGCATCACTGGTCCAGATATGCTGAGGCATGGAGTCAGCAAGCAATCTGAATTTTTCTTCACTCTTAATCAGTGTTTCCTGGCTGCTTTTTTCGTCTGTGATATCCATGATGGTACCCAGCATTTTTACAGGATTTTTATTTTCGTCAAAAAATATTTTGCCATGTGCTTTTATCCAGCTAATAGAATGATCAGGTTTAATAACCCGGGCTTCATATTTGTAAATGCTGGTTTTAAGCGCCACTTTATAAGCTTCGTCTAAAATATGCTGATCATCAGGATGAATCTGATTTCGAATTTCAGGGCGTGTTATTTTTACTGTTTTATCATGTCCAAAAATAGTAGCAAGGTTTTCTGAATATATTAATTCCTGCGTAGCAAGATTTACATCCCAGGTTGCAATTTCGGCAATTTCAGCAGCTAATCTCGCACGTTCTTCGGCGTCTTCAACCTTTTTACGTGCTTCAACTTTTGAGGTTACATCATTTACCGTAACCATAACTCCGGAAGCTTCTCCTTCTTTTTCGAGCAGTGGAGTATATTGATAATCTAAATAAAACTTTTTGATTTTACCTTTGACATTTACATAAGCAAGTGCCTCACTTTCACGAACAATTTTCTTGTTGAGCACAACCTGATCCAGTAATTCGGGATATTTTTGCTCTAATAACTCAGGAAATATCTCAATGATAGGCTTTCCAATAATTTCTTTTTTCTTTTTCTGCCAGATGGTTTTCATCATGGTATTATTGGCCATTTCGATGATGTGGTCTTTTCCTCTAAAAATAGCCATTGCAATAGGAGAATCAATTACCAATTTTCGAAAAGCTTTTTCGCTTTCGGTCAAAAGATGTCTTGCTTTTACCGCTTTAGTAACTTCGAGGGCTACAATAATAACCCCTTCTATACTATTGTTTTCTTCTTTTAAAGGATGAAAAACCAGATTAAAATAACAGACTTCCTGTTTTCCGTAACGATTTAATGTCACTTCTAATTCATCAGTAGAATAAGGTATTCCGTCTTCATATACTTTTGTCAGCAAAGGCTGTACAATATCTCTGGTTTCAGGAACTGAAGTAAAAACAGGCTTATTTAGAACTTCTTCTTCTGTTTTGCCTAATATTTGAAGATAGGTAGGATTGGCCATTTCGACCACCAGATCAGCACCTTTTAGAATCGCGATTCCAAGCGGAAGCTGTTTGACTGTATTTCTAAATCGTTTTTCACTTTCTTCTACAGCGGTTCTGGAAATTACTTGTATAGTAACATCATTTGCAATTGCCACAATTCCTGAAATAGTTCCGTCTGACTCTTTTAAGGCTTCATAAACCACATTGATAAACGTGTTTACAATTTTTCCTTTTCGGGTTAGTTTTACCGGAAGTTCATAAGCGGTAAATCTTTCCCCCGTGGTATAAACATTGAGTAAAACATCTTCTAAGCCCTGTCCGGCAACTTCGGGCAAAGCTTCAAAAACAGGCCTATTGATAACATCTTCTATTTTTCTTTCCCAAATTTCGAGCATCAATTCATTGGCTATTTCTACCACATAATCTTTTCCTCTAAAAATGCACATGGCATTAGGAGTCTGCAGAATGTTATTGCGATAACGTTCATTGCTGTTTTCCAGGTTTTTAAGAATATTTACTTTGTTTGTGGTTTCATCGCAGATAACAAGAACCCCGTTTATTTTTCCTTCATCATCATTTACGGGACTGTAACTAAAGGTCCAGTAAACATCTTCCATTTTTCCGTTTCTGTAGATAGGCAAAAGCTGGTCTTCATGCCAGGTGGCTTCGCCTTCTGTAAGCACCTGATCGATTAATGGTTTTATAAAATCCCAGATTTCCGGCCAGAAGTCAGCCCCTTTCTGACCTAATATTGCGGGATGTTTTCCGTCGTTTCCAAGGCTGGGACGATAAGCATCATTATAAAAGCAAATATGGTCCGGCCCCCAGAATAGAAACATTGGGAATTTTGAATTCAAAAGTATTCCTAAAGTAGTACGCAAACTTTGTGGCCATGATTCAACAGGACCAATAGAGGATTTGCTCCAGTCTTTAGCGCGTGTTAATGCGCCCATTTCGCCTCCTTTGGCAAGAAAATCTTGATTTATAGTACTCATTAAGTTGTTTTTTGTCTCTGGTTAAAACAAGAAAGTATAGACAATAAATATTTTTAATGCCTACAGCGGTTTTATAGAATTGTTAAAATTAGTAAAATAATTATTGATTTGTTTTTGATTTTTTGAATGAGGTAATTTTTAATTCTATTGAGTTAATCTTATCTGTTATCAATGATGAAATTTGAATTAACAATAGATTTGAAAAAGTCTTAATACGATGAAATCATGAAAAAAGAGCAAAAACACGAAACCGACTATATCAAGAAATATCAGGATGAAGGATATACTTCTAATTTTTTATTCGATGGAGGCAGCTTGTTAGACTCCGAAACAAAATATGCCTATCAGCCTAATGAAATATTTATCGTAGCACACCATCGTTATGAAGGAATGAGCGATCCGGATGATATGTCGATTTTATATGTAATCGAAACAAAAGATCAGATCAAAGGAACACATTTAATAGGTTATGGACCAACGGCTGACCTTGAAGAAGCAGAATTTTTTAAAGATATCCCAAAGGCAAATTATTCTAAAAATGCCGATATCAACGAACTTACATAAGAGAAGAAAATAGATTAGTATTTTTTTATTTTGCTGGGGAGCAGTTGTTCCGGATTTATCCGGGGCAGCTGCTTTTGTTTTTTTATAAGTTTCTGAGTTGTTAAGCTGCTAAGATTCTAAGTTTTTTTCTTGCCACTAAGGCGCAAAGAATTTAATTAATGCTTAATAGATTATCGCGAAAAGACGCAGAGTCGCAAAGAAAAGAAATTAAACCTTTGCAACTCTGCGTCTTTGCGCGAAATTTTAATAATACTATTCAAAAAAACTCTGTGTTTTAAACTGTCTTAATAGTAAAAAACAACCCTTGTAATAATTATGAAATATCTGACTGAAATTGTATAAAGGATTGATTCACAATATTTCTGAAATTTGAATTATCAAGATAAGATAAAACCAAAGTTAGGTTTTGTACGTAAATAAGTACGAACCAGTTTATTAAAATCAAACCATTATGAAAAAACTTTACTTAAATACAGGAGGATTTAATGCCATTTTTAATGATCTTAAAGATAGTTTTAACGGCGAACTGATTACCAATAATAACGAATACAATTTGACTTTTAAATCAAAGTGGGCAAAAGGAACTATTAGCGGTGTTTGTTTCGAAAATAAAATATCTCATATGCATTTTGACCTTGTGTTTCATCAGGATGTAACTTTAAGTGTAGAAGCTTTCGAATCTGCTCCGGTACTTTTTGCTTATTGCGAAAACGGAAAATTAGCCCATAGTTTTGGGGCTAATGGCCGCAAAAAAAGCCTTAAAAAGAATCAGACCGGTGTTTTAAGTAATACATCAGTAATAAATAGTGTTTTGTATTTTGAAAGTCATAAGCATATTGAATTTTCTTTAATTGGAATACCTACGATGGTTTCTGATGAAGATCAGAATTTTGAAATGATTACGCAAGTAAAGAAAAGATTCCTGAACGAATCAGGTAATTATATTTATGTAGGATCAGGTAATTTAAAAATAGCTCAGAAATGGCAGGAATTAAAAACTCTTCCTCAGCAGGGAATTGTTAGAAATTTGCTTAAAAAACTGATTCTGAAAGAGATTATCGAGATGGAGATAGCCCAACATAGTTATAATTACATCAATACATTTGATCCGATTGTAAATTTAGCAACCAGACAAATTAACGAGATCAAAAGAATCTCACAAATGAATATTTCTGAAGTAATGAATGCTGCAGGATTAGCCAGCCGACACTATTTGCCACGTATTTTTAAAGAAAAATACCATTTATCATATAAGCCATTCAATCAAAAATTAGCTAGCTAATAAGCATTATATATACTACTTCTTTACGAAAAAAACAGCTTTTCTACGAGCTGTTTTTTTTATGAATTGCGCTAAAATTGGCTCACGGATGATACTGATTCGCTTCGCGAAAACGCGGATTGTCGCGGATTTTTTATTGTTATAATGATTTCTCTTTTTTTTGTCATCACCGAGACACGAGGGGATCTCCGCAAGTAGCCCGACATGCTATATAATTTCCAAATCTTTACGATTTAGTCTGCATAGTTATGAAAAAAACTTTGTGACTTAGCGTCTTCGTGGCAAAAAAAAAACTCTGTAAATTAGCCACTTAGCAGCTCAGCTACTTAGAAACTTAGAACCTAACTCTCTTTTTCATAATAAATAATAAAATACACCATAATCAAATTAAGGCATAAAGAGACGCTGTTGGTAATTATTATAGGCAGATCATTTTTTAAAACACCATAAATAATCCAAACCAGGATTCCGAAAGTAAGGATACTAAAGGTTTTAAGCGAGATTTGTTTCACTTTTTTTGTTTTCCAAACTTTTATAATCTGCGGAATAACTGATATCGTGACACAGGTTCCGGCGAAGAGTCCAACTACATCTATTAAGTTCATTTTTTTTATAAGTTACTGAGTTACTAAGTGGCTGAGTGGCTGAGTTTTTTTGCCACGAAGGCGCTAAGGCGCAAAGTTTTTTTTTGAGTTACTAAGTTTCTAAGTGCTTGAGTGGCTAAGTTTTTTAAGGTTTTAAGCTGTTGAGTTTTTTAACTTAATAATCTTAAATAAGCTCACGCAAATTAAAAAGAGAACTTCGGGCCTTTGCGTCTTTGCGCGATTAAACTATACACAATAAAAACCTTTGAACCTTTGTCTCTTTGAAGCTCTGAGCCTTAAAAAAAACTTATCCCCCAATCATTTCCCCGCCATTAATGTGGATAAACTGCCCGGTAATATAACTGCTGTCTTCACACGCAAGGAATACATAAGCAGGAGCAACTTCAGAGGGCTGACCGGCTCTTTCCATCGGGTTATCTTTTCCAAAATCAGATAAATTATCGAAACTGGCTACAATCAAAGGTGTCCATATTGGGCCTGGGGCAACGCCATTTACCCGGATTTTTTTTCTGGCTAACATTGTTGATAGTGATCTTGTAAAACTTACGATTGCACCTTTTGTACTGGCGTAATCTGCGAGATGTTCGCTGCCGCGATACGCTGTGACAGAACTTGTATTAATAATAGTATCGCCTTCTTTGAGCAGTGGAAGAGCTGCTTTTGTAATATAAAAATACGGATAAATATTGGTTTCGAATGTTTTATGAAGCTGGGCAGAAGTAATATTTTCCAATTCGGTTTGAGGGAATTGTACGGCTGCATTATTCACCACAATATTGATTTTCTTAAAGAGAGTATGGCATTTTTTTACGGCGTTTTTACAAAATTTTTCGTCTTTCAAATCTCCGCTAATAATCAGGCATTCACGGCCTTCTTTTTCAATTAGCGCCTTAGTATCTTTGGCGTCCTTATCTTCTTTTAGATATACAATAGCAATATTGGCGCCTTCTCTGGCAAAATGTACGGCAACGCTTCGTCCAATACCGCTGTCACCTCCGGTTATAAAAGCTACTTTTCCTAAAAGTTTTCCGCTTCCAACATAGTTTTCACGTATAATTTCTGGTTCCGGATGCATGAGATGTTCGTTGCCGGGAAGGTTTTGTTTTTGTTCGGGAAATGTTTTTGTCTTTTTCATAACATTAAAATTTAAAGCAATTAATCTGACTCTAAAATAGTTAATGATAAATCAAAGCATTAACTGAAAGAAATTTAAGATTATCGCAATAAATAAGTGTTATATAATTTGAATGTGCAACATGGGAATTATGTAACGAATTAAATTTTCGATAAAAGGGCTGTCTCCTTTTTTTTTATAAATTTGAAGGTTTGACTAACGTTATTTAAAATAGGATCAGATGTTTTAAATGGCATTATTCGAAATAATTTTCAAACTAAAAAATAAATTTTAATTCATAAAACTTTACTCCCCCAACCAGTATGGTATTAATCGTTGACGATATAAAGGCAAATATTATTGCCTTAAAGAAAACATTAGAGCTACATGATATTGATGTAGATACTGCCGAGTCTGGTGAAGAAGCCCTGAAAAAAATTTTAAAGACAGATTATTGCCTGATCATCATGGATGTTCAGATGCCGGGACTTGACGGATTCGAAGTCGTAAAAATTCTCTCGGGCAATAAAAGAACCAAAGACATTCCTGTTATTTTTCTATCGGCGCTTAATATCGAAAAAAAGTATATTTTTAAAGGATATGAAACCGGTGCCGTCGAATACATTACCAAACCTGTTGACAGTGATTTGCTGATTTTGAAAGTAAAAACTTTTTTAAAACTATACGAACAGCAAAGAGAATTAAAAGGTATAAAAGAACTGCTTTCTAAAGAAATTATTATAAGAAAAGAAGCTCAGGATAATCTCGAAATTAAAATCGCCGAAAGAACCAAAGAACTGGTTTTGAAAAACGAAGAATTAGAGATGAAAAATCATGAACTGCAACAATTTTCCTGGGTAGTTTCGCATGATTTAAATGAGCCTATCCGAAAGATCCAGATTTTTATAAAAATTATAAAAGAGCTTTATCTGACCGATGATGCCAAAGCAATTGATTATGTAGACCGCACAATTAAATCGGCAGAAAGAATGCAGACTCTTATTACGGATTTACTGGCATATTCCAGATTATCATCGCAGGTAAAACCCGAATCGACTGATCTGAATGTGGTTTTGCAGGAAGTATTATCTGATTTTGATTATCTGATCGAACGTAAAAATGCCACTATAAAAACCAACGAACTTCCTACTATAGATAGTATCCCGAGTCAGCTGAGGCAGGTTTTTCAGAATTTGATAGGGAATGCCTTAAAGTTCTCCGGAAATTCGCAACATCCTTTAATCGAAATAACTTCGGAAATAATTTCAGACAAATCTTTTGAGAGTCCGGCTTCTCCGGATGGGAAATTTTGCCGAATTACCGTAAAAGATAACGGAATTGGTTTTGATGAAATTTATCTGGACAGAATATTTATCATTTTCCAGAGTCTAAACGATCGACAGTCGTACGAAGGAACCGGAATAGGATTGGCAATTGCAAAAAAAATCATAGAAAAACACAACGGATTGATTACAGCAAAAAGTCAGGTAGGGCATGGGGCCAGCTTTATTATCATCCTTCCTTTAAAATATGAATAAGGTATCCGTATAAATATATTTTCCCTTTAAAATACCAATAATTATAACCAAAAAACATGAAGAGTAATTTTAAAAGAAATTTGTTAATCAGTTCGTTAGTTTCCCTGTTGGTACTAACGATCAGTTCCACGGCTTCATTTCTTAGTATAAAAAGCTTGTTAGACAGTAATTCGTGGGTAAACCATACCCAGGAGGTTATTTATAACCTGAACGAAGGTTCGGCTATAATTACTGAGGCGCAAACCAGTATGCGTGGCTATTTGATTACGGGCGACGAACAATTTGTAGACCGTTATAATGATGCCGAGGCAAAATCTAAAGTTTTTTTCGAAAAGGTTGCAGAACTTACAGTTGATAATCCGTCGCAACAAATGCAGTTAAAGGAGCTAAAGGAGTTACGTGAAAACTTTTTTAAGTACTTAAACAATCAAATTGTAAAGAAACGTCTCGGAAAAAACTCTGCGACATTTGATCTTACCGAAGGCCGCAACATGATGAATGATTTGCGGGCGCAGATAAAAACTGTTGAAAGTACAGAACAAGGCCTTTTAAAAGTACGCAACGAAAATTCAGAACGTTATGGTACTTATAGTATCGTCCTGATTATTGTAGCGTTTATCATAGCTTTTGTTATTTCGATTGTCTTTTTGATTAGAATTTTGAAAGATTTTAATGAGCGTGCCTTACTTCAAAACGAATTAGAGAAAAAAGATCGCGAAACTGCGCAGCGTATCGAAGCTATTAGTTCTATTGCCAGTAATATTTCTAACGGAAATTATGATATCAGGGTAGACGATAACAAGGCAGATGCTTTAGGCAGCGTGGGAGAATCTCTAAATAGTATGGGAGTTTCGTTAAAAAACTCTTTCGATTTATTATCCCAGAAAGAATGGCTTCAAACCGGTATTGCAAATCTTAATAATGTGATGCTGGGGGATAAAACAATGCAAAAATTATCAAAAGATGTTATCGAATTTGTATGCCAATATACCAATAGCAGCGCGGGGGTTTTGTATGTTTTAGAAGATAATGAACTTTTTGTTTCAGGAGGATACAGCTATATACCAAGTAAAAATCGTGAACGCATCCAGAAAGGCGAAGGTTTAATTGGCCAGGCTATTATTTCAGGAAAAATACTGGAATTAAAATCGTTGTCTCCGGATGATATTCAGATCAATTATGCTTTGGGACAGATCAAACCAACGCATGTAGTGGCCGTTCCGTTACTGGATACCAGAATCGAAGGCGCTATAGAATTGGCAAGTATTTACGGATTTTCAGATTTGCATCTGGAATTTATGAAAAGCGTTGCCAATAACATAGGAATTGCCATCAAATCGACTCAAAACAGAAAACGAGTAATGGAGTTGCTGGAGGAAACCAAATCTCAGTCTGAAGAACTTCAGGTTCAGCATAGCGAATTAGAAGCTATTAATGCCGAGTTAGAAGCACAAACAGAGAAACTTCAGGCATCAGAAGAAGAATTGAGGGTACAGCAGGAAGAACTGGAGCAAACGAATGAAGAACTTTCTGAAAGAAGTGTTTTACTGGAAGAAAAAAACAACGAAATCCAGAAAAAATCTGAAGCGCTGGAACTTACAACCCGCTATAAGTCAGAATTCCTGGCCAATATGTCGCACGAATTAAGAACGCCTTTAAACTCTATTTTGCTTTTGAGCCGTTTGTTGTCTGAAAACAATAACAAGAGCATGGTGCCTGAAGAAATTGAATTTGCAAAAGTGATTCAGAGTTCAGGAAATAGTCTGTTGGGTTTAATTGATGAAATTTTGGATTTATCTAAAATTGAAGCCGGAAAAATGGAGCTGGAATTCCTTGACGTTTCGACCAAAGAAATCACAGATACTTTATGGAATTTATTTAATTTGGTAGCAAAAGAAAAAGGAATTGAATTTGAAATTCTTGCAAAAGATGCACCGGTTGTCATTAAAACAGACAAAATGCGTCTGGAACAAATTCTGAAAAATTTGATTTCGAATGCTATTAAATTTACTGAAAAAGGAAAAGTAACTTTAGAAATTAAAATTAATACCGATGATGATAAAATCATCTGTTTTATCGTAAAAGATACCGGAATCGGAATTCCGTTAGGGAAACAGCCTTTAATTTTTGAAGCCTTCCAGCAAGCCGATGGATCTACCAAACGTAAATACGGAGGAACCGGTTTAGGATTATCGATCAGCCGTGAACTGGCAAAATTACTTCGAGGCGAAATTATTCTGCACAGTACAGAAAATGTAGGAAGTACATTTACCTTATGTTTACCGGTTTTTGGATCTGCAATTCATAAAATTAATGTAGAAAGAATCCCCCCGACAGAATTTACAGAAGTAGAGCAAACAGAAAATGTTCCTGTAAAAAACAAGTACTTAAGTGCTACTATCCCGGATGAAATTGAAGACGACAGAGATTCAATTGCATTTGGAGATAAAGTAATTTTGATTGTCGAAGACGATATAAATTTTGCAAAATCGCTTCTGACTTTTACCAGAAAAAAAGGATATAAAGGAGTTGTTTCTGTTCGTGGCGATTATGCTTTAAACTTTGCATTGCTTTATAATCCGGTTGGTGTTTTATTAGATATCGAACTTCCTATAAAAAGCGGTTGGGAAGTTTTAGAAGAATTAAAAAATCATTCTGCAACCAAACACATTCCGGTTCATATTATGTCATCGCATAAACTAAAACAGGAAAGTTTGTTAAAAGGGGCAGTAGATTTCTTAGACAAACCAGTTGCTTTTGAGAAAATTCCGGATGTGTTTTTACGAATCGAACATATCATCAATAAAGAATCGCAAAAAGTTTTAATTATCGAAGACAATCCAAAACATGCAAAAGCCTTGGCGTATTTCTTGGAAACCTATAATATTAATTCAGAGATAAAAAGTGAAGTTTCGCAAGGATTAGAAGCTTTAAATAAAACAGAAATAGATTGTGTAATTCTGGATATGGGAATTCCGGATAAACAAGCCTACGAAATTTTAGATGGAGTTAAGAAAAGACCGGGATTAGAAAATATTCCTGTAATTGTCTTTACCGGAAAAAGTTTATCGATGAAAGAAGAAGTAAAAATTAAAAAATATGCCGATTCTATTATTGTAAAAACAGCGCATTCGTATCAGAGAATGTTAGATGAGGTTTCGCTTTTTCTTCATTTAGTTGAAGATAAAAAAGATCCAAAAGACAAAAAAGAAAGCTATAAAAAGCTAAATTTACTAAATAATATACTTCACGAGAAAAAGGTATTGATTGTAGATGACGATGTTCGTAATATTTATTCGCTGACAAAAGCATTAGAAGTTTTTAAAATGAATGTAATTACGGCCTTTGATGGTAAAGAAGCCATCAAGATTCTGGCAGAACACCCGGATACTGATGTTGTTTTACTCGACATGATGATGCCAAATATGGATGGCTATGAAACGGCTGAAAAAATACGTGCTAACCCTAAATTTTTAAATTTACCGGTGATTGCCGTAACAGCCAAAGCAATGACAGGAGACAGGGAAAAATGTATCAAGGCAGGAGCATCAGATTATATTACCAAACCAGTCGATATCGATCAGTTACTTTCGTTATTGAGAGTGTGGTTGTATGATAAGATTTAGAGAGTAAAGAAGGAAGATTATAGAGTAAAGAGCAAAGAGTATAGAAAAGAAGTTTGCTGTAGAAATCCTTTTAAATCCTTTAATCTGTGGCAAAAAAAACACAAGAATTTTCAGGAATTCATGATTTAAATAATTTAAAATTTGTGCTAATTCGTGCAATTCGTGGCAGAAAAAAAACGCAAAAAATAATTCGTGACAAAAAATAAAACCAAATAAAAAGTGGGCGAAATGAATAAAAAAAGACTCTTGATTATTGATGATGATTCTAGAAATATTTTTGCTTTAGAACACACTTTACGTGCAAAATCATTCGATTGTTTGTCTTGTTTAAGTGCAGAAGAAGCTTTGAAATTATTAGAATCTAATGAACATATCGATGCGGTTTTAATCGATATGATGATGCCTGAAATGGATGGTTATGACGCTATTCCGCTAATAAAAAAAATTCCGTCCAGAGCATCAACCTATGTTGTTGCGGTAACCGCTCAGGCAATGACCGGAGATAAAGAAAAATGTTTAGAGGCGGGGGCAGATGCTTATATTTCGAAACCCGTTGATGTAGATAAATTACTGCTTATTTTAAGCAAAATGTGAAAGGAAATATGATTGAGGATATCGAATTAGAAACACTTATAAACGAGGTTTATGAATATTATGGTTTTGATTTTGGAAGCTATTCAAGAGCTTCATTAAAAAGACGTGTAAACAGGTTATTTCATTTAGACGGATTTACTCATTTTCATGAATTCCTTTCAAGAGTTCGTTATGACCCTGAATATTATAAAAGGATGGTTGATGAAATCACGGTTAATGTAACCGAGATGTTTCGCGACCCTGCTTTTTACGCTGTTGTTCGAAATGAGATATTGCCTTTACTGGGCACAAAACCTTTTATTAGATTATGGCACGCAGGATGTTCTACAGGCGAAGAAGTCTATTCCATGGCCATTATGCTAAAAGAAGCCGGTTTGCTGCATAAATCCCTAATTTATGCCACAGATATTAACGCCACGGTTTTAGAAACAGCCAAAAAAGGAATTTTTCCGTTGCGAATGATGAAAGAGTACTCTGAAAACTATCGCGATGCTGGCGGCCAGGAAGACTTTTCGAATTATTATATTGCCAATTACGGTATCGCTAAGTTTAATGAAGAACTGGCCGAAAAAATGGTGTTTTCACAGCATAATTTAGTATCAGATACTTCATTTAATGAATTTGATATGATATTATGCCGCAATGTTTTAATTTATTTTGATAACGACCTTCAAAAAAGGGTTATTAATTTATTTGATGAAAGTCTCGCTGTCCTTGGCTTCTTAGCTTTAGGAACCAAAGAAACCATCAAATATTCGATACCTATGAGTAAATACAAACAGCTGGATAAAGAGAAAATATGGAGGAAGATAAAATAATATCAAACTGTAAAGTCGTAATTATAGGAGGATCTGCAGGAAGCTTAAATGCCTTAATGCAAATTTTACCTGAATTGCCTAAACTAAATAATTTTGCAATTGTAATTGTATTGCATAGAAAAAGTACAGACGATCAGACACTGGAAGAACTTCTTTCGTTAAAGGCCAATATAACCGTAAAACCAGTTGAGGACAAAGTACCTCTTTTACCTGGGTTTATTTATGTTGCGCCATCTAATTACCATTTATTGTTCGAAAAAAATGAGACACTTTCTCTGGACATTTCAGAGAAAATCAATTATAGTCGTCCAAGTATCGATGTCTCTTTTGAATCTGCTGCAGAAATTTTCGGATCTTCTTTGACAGGGATTTTATTATCAGGCTCAAATACAGACGGAACTCAGGGATTAAAAGCGATTCAGGCAGAAAAAGGAACCATTGTGGTGCAAAACCCAACAGTAGCCGAAATGCCTTTTATGCCTCATAATGCCATTTTAAATACAACACCGGATTTTGTACTTACCAATCAGGAAATCCTTCGATTACTAACTTTAATCAACAGTTCAGAAACTTAATTTTTTGGTTTCTCTTTCTCTTCATCCTCCGGAAGAATAACTTTATTCAGTTCTGCTTCTTTTTCGGCTCTTCTTTGTGCCGCTTTTCCCTTACCAATAGGTATTCCGGCCGTTAGATATAAAGATCTGTTGTATACGTTAGGCCCGTCGCCTTTCATTACAGGAACCAGTCCGTAGTAGTATTGTACCGTTACGTTTAAGCCGTTGCCCACATTCATATGATAACCTGCACCCAGAGCAACACCGGCATCGATAACCCGTATTTGATCGCGGATATTCTTTTTGTACACCACATCGTCTTTATTGACTTCTTTCTTAAATTCATCAAAAGCTTTGGCCAATAAACCAAACTGAGGCCCTGTTTTAAGATATATTCTATTCTTAAATTGGTACTTAATTAAAATAGGAACATTAAAGTATCGTATTTCACGATTTACGCTTCCTCCGGCAAATGTATTGTCCAGATTCTCATCGTTTAAGGAATATACCGGTAATCCGTGGGCACCCATTGGAGATTTTACAATAACTCCCGTATTGATCATCCAGGCGGGATTTTTTTTGGATCGAAAATCAAAATAAAAACCAAGATTAAATCCGGGTTCCGTACCGGAAGTTTCCAGACCGGAAATTGTAGAGAAATTAGCACCACCTTCCAGGCCAAATTCCAAAAACGGTGAATTCAGTTTGTCTCCAAAAATCAGGGAAATTAAAACTTGCGAATGAGCAGGAGCAAAGCGAAACAATGCAATAAGTAATAATAAACCTTTTTTCATATAGTTGGGTTTAAAGTCCAAAACGATATTGCAGACCACCTAAAACCTGAGTACGGGTTCCTAAAAAACCGGCTTCGACCCTAAACATAATATGCTTGTTGTACTGAAATTGAGATCCTACAATAAAATTCCACATATCCTTAGGTGCTTTATGCAACGAATATTGTACCGTTGAGGATTCAGCTGTACTCAAAGCTCCGTCAAGAGTTGTTAAAAAATTACCCGCCGATTCTAATGCCCTGTTGGCCGTATTGTGTTTGGCAATATTGGCCGGATTTTTTTGCTGGCTTGCCGTTAATCCGTCCCACCAGGTATCTACTTTAGTTTGGTTTTCAGATACTTTGGTCAATCCGTCATCGACTTTTTGCTGTGCATTATCAAGATTTAAAACATCAGAAAGCGCAATATTACCTTTAGTATTTCCTTCAATATGTACCCTAAAACCACCTACCCAAACCGCAATATTTCGTTCAGGTTTATGAAGCTTAAAAGTTTTACCCAGCCTTGGTCCAAAAATATAAGAAAAAGCAGGTTTATCCAGTGCGCTGACATCACTCCAGGACATATTCATATCGAGTGCCAGCCAGCCTCCGCCAATACCAATAGTGGGTGTTAACCCCAATCCAAATGTTGTGGCACTAAAATTGGCCTTGGTGCTAAAACTCGCTACTTGCGACCAGTTATTATCAGCATCAGGAATCCATATTCCTGCATTTATTTTAGTAGTAGGATTTGATTTTCCAAAAATGCCGTAAACATTTAAAAACGGAAGCAGCCAAATATCCGGTCTGATGGTAAGGGCTCCAACCTCGACAGAAGATTTATCAAAACGAACAATTTCGTCTAAATTATATAAAGGGCCATTATTAAAACCTACTTGTAAGTCTGTAATGTTGATTTCAGAATCCTGCCAAAAGTAATTGATAGAAAGTCCGGCAGAGTAAGGGAGATTATATCCTTTTTGAGCCACTTTTTCTCCCCAGATAGGTAAGGCATAGGGGTATTTTACGGTAGAGAGACTATCTTTTAGTTCCTGATTTTTTTCTCCTACGATTTTATCAGTGTAGACCTGACCAAAAATTTGCATGCTAAAGAATAATAAAGAGGCGGATATTAGTGTATTACATTTCATTGATTTTCGTGTTTATAATTGTTAATTAATAGAACTGCGTAAAATAAATAGTAACTAATGTATTCTCTGGGTAATCTTTGCGTATCTTTTTGTTTTATAGGCGGGTAAGGAATTAGACTTGAACGGAGCGGACTTAAATTATATGTTAATTATTGTTAAAGTTAAATAAATTTTCTTACCAGCAGCAATATTTTTTTAAGAAAGTATCTTTTTTATTCAAAATCTTTTTAGGGGAATTTGTAGCCATTTTACCTTTTTGCAAACATCATTTTCAAATATTTAGATTTTTATAATAGAAATAAATGTTACTTTTGTCATTGTGAAATGGATAACCATCATATTGTCGATTTATTTAATGGCACTCTCCAATATGCCTTGTGCAGATATGGAGGTAAATAGCGCTGCCCATAAAACGGCTCAGTTTTCGTCAGAAGACAATCATTCACATGATAAAGACAATGATTTATGTTCTCCTTTTTGCGCTTGCAATTGCTGCGGTGCACAGGTTTTAAGTTATCAGACTCCTGTGAGTTTTGAATTTCCTGTAACGCACAGTATCATTTCGATACCATTACCCAACTACAATTCTGTTTTTGCTTCCAATTTCTACGGAAGTATCTGGCAACCCCCACAAATAGCATAATGATTGCCTGATTAATTTCAGGTTAGAGAGTTGTGGATTTTCCACAGAAGTAATAGGCAAAACTTTGCCTCATTTCTCACGTCATTATATTCTTAAAATGTTAGATAAAATCATACAGTTTAGTATAAAGAATAAGTTCGTTATACTACTATTTACCCTTGTATTAATAGCCTGGGGAAGCTATTCGCTTAAACATTTACCACTGGATGCCCTGCCGGATATTACCAATAATCAGGTGCAGATCATTACCACAGCGCCCACTTTGGCCAGTCAGGAGGTAGAGCAATTAATAACATATCCGCTGGAACAAGCTGTAAAAACAGTTCCGGATATTATAGAACTTCGCAGTATTTCCCGTTTCGGATTATCGGTAGTTACCGTTGTTTTCGAGGACGATGTCGATATTTACTGGGCGAGGGAACAGATATTTCAACGCTTAAAACAAGCCGAAGAAAACATTCCGGCTTATGCAGGTTCGCCTGAATTGGCACCCATTTCAACCGGTTTAGGAGAAATTTACCAATATGATGTGTATGCCAAAAAAGGCTACGAAAACAAGTACGACGCGGTAAAACTAAGAACCATTCAGGATTGGATTATTATTCCGCAATTGCAGGGTGTCAAAGGCGTTGCAGATGTCAGTACCTGGGGCGGAAAGCTAAAACAATACGAAATTGCCGTAAATCCAAATACGCTAAACAGTTTAGGCGTTACGATTACTGAAATTTTTGATGCCTTAGAAAAAAACAATCAAAATACAGGTGGTGCTTATATTGAGAAAGATCAATTGGCATACTTTATTCGCGGTGTCGGAATGGCAAAAGGAACCAAAGATTTAGGAAACGTGGTGGTAAAAAACCGAAATGGTTCGCCCGTTTTAGTCCGTGATGTGGCCGAAGTCCGTGAAGGAGTTGCGTTACGTTACGGAGCATCGACCAAAGACGGAAAAGGAGAAATTGTTTCCGGAATGGTGTTGATGTTAAAAGGTGAAAACTCCAGCGCCGTTGTCGACAGAATCAAAGAAAGGATGATTCAGATTAATAAAAGTTTACCCGAAGGCGTAGTAGCCGAAGCTTTTATTGACAGAGGAAAATTAGTCGATAACGCGATTGGCACGGTCACAAAAAATTTATTAGAAGGCGCGCTGATCGTGATTTTTGTACTGATTTTATTCCTGGGGAATCTTCGCGCTGGTTTAATCGTAGCATCTGTAATTCCGTTAGCGATGCTTTTTGCTATTATTTTGATGAATGCTTTTGGCGTAAGCGGAAATCTAATGAGTTTAGGAGCAATCGACTTTGGGATTATTGTCGACGGAGCCGTCATTATCGTCGAAGCGACAATGCATCATATGCAAAAACTGAAACGCAAAAAGGAGTTAACGCAAAGCGAAATGGACGATGAAGTGTATAATTCGGCTTCGAAAATCAGGAATAGTGCCGCTTTTGGAGAAATCATTATTCTAATCGTTTATTTGCCAATACTTGCTTTGGTAGGGACCGAAGGAAAAATGTTCAAACCTATGGCCATGACGGTTGGTTTTGCCGTTGCCGGAGCTTTTATCCTTTCGCTGACGTATGTGCCCATGATGAGTGCTTTATTCTTATCTAAAAACACACAGCACAAAGAAAATTTCAGTGACAGAATGATGGCTCGTTTAGAGTCCTTTTATACGCCATTATTAGAAAAAGCACTTCAATTTAAAAAGATGGTTTTAGGAATTGCCCTGGGATTATTTGCCCTGGGACTAATTGTCTTTAATACTATGGGTGGAGAATTTATCCCGACTATCGAAGAAGGCGATTTGGCTATAAATGCCACCATCATGACCGGAAGTTCGCTTACGCAAATGGTAGAAACAACCACGAAATACGAACAGATATTAAAAGCCAAATTTCCGGAAATTAAAACTATCGTAACCAAAATAGGAAGCGGTGAAATACCAACAGATCCTATGCCTATAGAAAGCGGCGATTTGATTATTGTTTTGAAAGACAAAAAAGAATGGGGACGAAAATACCATAATTGGGAAGAGCTGGCCAATGCCATGAAAGAAGAAATGGAAGTAATTCCGGGAGCCAATATCGAGATTTCGCAGCCTATACAAATGCGTTTCAACGAATTAATGACCGGAAGCCGAAGCGATATTGCCATCAAAATATTTGGAGATGATTTAGAAATTCTGGATGCCAAAGCCGCTGAGTTAATTTCGAAAATAAAAAGTATTGAAGGAATTGGCGATCTTAAAGCCGATAAAGTAACCGGATTACCTCAAATTACGATCAAATACGATTATAATAAAATCGCTTTGTACGGATTGAATATTTCAGATATCAACCAGATTATCCGTTCGTCATTTGCCGGAGAAAGCGCCGGAAAAATCTACGACGAAAGCAAAAGATTTGATGTTGTTGTCCGGATGAACGAGAACAATCGCGCTGATATTACCGATGTGAGTAACTTGTTTATTCCGCTGCCAAACGGACAACAAGTACCGCTTTCTCAAGTCGCTACAGTCGATTATGAGCAAGGGCCGGTGCAGGTAGTTCGTGAAGATGGAAAACGCAGAATCACGGTAGGTTTAAATGTTCGTGGTCGCGATATAAAAAGTGTGGTAGAGGAAATTCAGCAAAAATTGGATAAAAACTTTAAACTTCCGGCAGGTTATTATGTAACCTATGGCGGTCAGTTCGAAAATTTAATCGAAGCTACCAAACGACTTTCGATTGCATTGCCAATAGCACTGGGATTAATATTAGTGTTGCTTTATTTTACTTTTAAGAGTTTCAAACAGGCGGGATTAATTTTTACCGCTATTCCGTTATCAGCCATTGGGGGTGTTTTTGCACTCTGGATGCGTGGCATGCCGTTTAGTATTTCGGCAGGAATTGGTTTTATAGCCTTATTTGGAATTGCAGTTCTTAACGGAATTGTATTGATTTCGTATTTCAATCAACTAAAAACCGAAGGAGTTTTGGATCCGCTGCAAAGAGTTTTAATCGGAACCAAAACCAGATTACGCCCTGTTTTAATGACTGCCGCCGTAGCTTCTTTAGGATTTTTACCAATGGCATTATCCACCAGCGGAGGAGCAGAGGTACAAAAACCTTTGGCTACTGTTGTTATTGGTGGTTTGTTTTCTGCAACGTTATTGACACTTATCGTTTTACCGATTTTGTATTTGCTGTTGGAGAATAGATTTAACCGCAAAGACCGCGAAGATTTACGTGAAGAACGCAATGAAGATTAAAAAAGAATTGTTTCACGCAGATTCTGCAGATTAGGGCAGATTTAATTTTAAAAATGATTATAGATAATTATCGGCGTATATCCGCTTAGATCTTTTTAAAATCTGCGTGAAATAAAAAATAGGAGTAAATAAAATTAAAAGGGAAAAATGAAAAATATACTATATAATATAAACACAAACCTCTTTGCGAACCTTGCGGGAGATTCTTTGCGTTCTCTGCGGTTAAACGTAACCGTATTGGCAAATAAAACCTTGTGGTTAATCGCATTATTATTGGTTAGCACGCTTTCGCCAGCACAAGAAAAAATCAGTCTTGAAAGAGCATTAGAACTTGCCAGATCAAACAATATTGACTTAAAAATTGCTGATAAAGAAATAGAACGACAAACGGTTCTTAAAAAGACAGCGTTTCAGCCGGAACCGCTTCAGGTGCAATATCAGGGAGGACAATTTAACAGCGCTGATTATGACCACAACGTTTCGGTTCAGCAGTTTTTCCCGATAGGAAACATCACAAAAGCCAATCGTCAATTGCAGGAAGAACTGGTAAAACTGGCAGAAAAACGGAAAGCTTTATCCTCTTATGAAATCGAGAAAGCCGTAACATTGGCCTATTATCAGTATTTGTATGGTATTTCGATTCAGAAATTGAACTCGGAACTCAATGATATTTATACCAAATTCCTAAAGAATGCCGAGTTGCGTTTTCAAACCGGAGAAAGCGGAAATATCGAAGTAATCAGTGCTAAAGCGAAAGTAAAAGAGATCGAAACGCAAAAAGCACAATTAGAATACGATTTGGCGATTTACCAAAAGCAGCTGCAATTTTTTGTTCAGACGGATGAAAACATTGTTCCTGATGATAAAACAGCATTACAATATTCGATTATAAAAGAAGAAGGAAATTCGAAAGCAGAAGGGTTAATGACCGATTATTATCAACAGCAAATTTCGGTATATCAAAAAGAAGCCAATACCTATAAAGCGTTGCGAACACCCAAATTAGGATTGGGATATTTTGCGCAAACCATCGATACCAAATCGTTGTATCAGGGTTTCACTGCCGGATTACAGATTCCGTTGTTTGGTGGCGTCAATACGGCCAGAGCCCAGGCTTCGGCGATTAGTATTTCGCAGTCGCAATTGGCTTTGGATAAAAACAAACTAACGATGAATCTGCAAAAACAGGAATTGCAAAACAACTTTGCCAAACAGCAAAAAGCTTTGGATTATTTCCAAAAAGAAGGATTGCAATACGCTGATCAGATTATTAATACAGCACAAAAAAGTTATGCCAATGGCGATCTGAGTTATTGGTCTTATATCAGTTTCCTGAATCAGGCGATTGATATTAAAAAACAATATACAGAGGCGACGCATAACTTCAATCAAAGTGCCATCGAGCTTCAATTTCCAACCATCAAAAACAATTAAAATGAAAACATATTTAACCGCAAAGTTCGCAAAGTTTTTATCGCAAAGTTCTCAAAGAAAGGCAGCTTATAGCTTACTTCTTATAGCGTATAGCTTAGTGTTAACGTCGTGCAATGAAAAGAAAACAGAAGAAGCAGCTGAGGAAGAAAAAGAGCAAACAGAAGTAGCTTTAAACGAATCGCAATACAAAACGGTTGGGATCGAAACAGGATTTGTAGAAAACAGAAACCTGAACAAAGTCATAAAAGCCAACGGATATACTACAGTTCCGCCTCAAAATTCTGCCGAAGTTTCGACTTTGATAGGAGGAACGGTCAAAGATATTTTTGTTCTCGAAGGCACTTATGTCAACAAAGGAAAAGTGCTGGCTACGATTCAGAATCTTGAAGTGATAGAAATGCAGGAAGATTATCATTCGGCGACAGCCAATATCGAATACCTGCAATTAGAATACAATCGCCAGAAAACCTTAAGCGATGAAAATGTAAATCCAAGGAAAGTTTTTCAGGAAGTAAAATCAAAACTGGCGGCAGAAAGAGCAAGGGCTCAGGCTGCAAAAAATAAGTTAGATGCCTTGCATGTAAGCACAAAGGGCAGTACCTCGCTAGTACCTATTGTAGCGCCAATTAGCGGCTACGTGGGAAATATAAAAATAGCCAAAGGAGCATATGCACAAACCGGAATAGCTTTGTTTGAAGTGGTAGACAATAGCCAGATGCATCTGGACCTGAATGTTTATGAAAAAGATTTGGGTTCGATTTCTATCGGGCAGGTAATTGATTTTGTACTGACTAACCAGTCGAACAAATCAATCAAAGGAAAAATTTTCGGGATCAATAAATCTTTTTCTAACGAAAGTAAGACGGTTGCCGTTCACGCTAAAATAGAATCGGATGATGCAAAAGGATTAATTCCCGGAATGTATGTATCGGCCAATATCAACATCACAAATGCAACTGTTCCTGCGTTACCCAAAGATGCCGTGGTTCGAAATGCAGATAAATTTTTTGTTTTTGTTGAAGAAGAAGCGCATGATCATAAAGAAGAAAAAACAGAAGCTGGAACGCCTCACGAAAAAGAAACTCATTTTAAAGCCATTGAAGTTATTCCCGGAACAACAGATTTAGGTTTTACAGAAATAAAATTTGTGGATACTATTCCTGCGAATGCCAAAATTGTAACAAAAGGTGCTTTTTATTTGCTTTCGGCAATGAAAGGAGGAGGGGAGCATAGTCATTAATTTTTTTAAGGTGCTAAGAGACTAAGTTACTAAGGTGCTAAGTTTTCTTAAATTATGTTTTTAAGTTTTAATATCGAAAATCAAAAGAAACTTACAAAACTTTGCGGCTTGGCGTCTTTGCGAGATTAAATAAATTTTACTTAAAAACAATTGCAACAAAATCCGTAATTTTAGGCAAAGTTTGAACTTGAAACAATAAATTACAAAACCTGAAACCCATTTTTATGGAACATATACATACAGAAGAAAAAATAACTAAAAAGAAACCAAAACAATCCAGTTGCTGTTGCTCACATGATGAGCCCGTTCATTCTGATAATGACGGACATGATCACGGAGATGGTCACGATCATGAACATAATGCTGAGGGCAGTTTGTTTAAAATATTTTTGCCAGCCATAATTTCCTTTGTTTTATTACTTATAGGCATTGGTCTGGATAATTATTTCCCGCAGAACTGGTTTACAGGTTATGTTCGAATTGCCTGGTATATTGTAGCGTATTTGCCTGTTGGACTTCCGGTTTTGCGGGAAGCTTACGAAAGCATTATGAAGGGCGATGTTTTCTCAGAATTTTTCCTGATGTGCATTGCCACAATTGGTGCTTTTGCCATTGGTGAATATCCTGAAGGCGTTGCGGTAATGCTGTTTTATACCATTGGAGAAAACTTTCAGGGATTGGCGGTAAGCCGTGCAAAATCGAATATTAAAAGCCTGTTAGATCAGCGTCCTGATGAAGTCAGTGTTTTAGAAAATAATGTTGCCACAAAAGTCAAAGCGGCAAATGTTAGCATAGGATCGGTCATCCAGCTGAAAGCAGGAGAAAAATTAGGTCTGGATGGCGAATTATTATCAGATACCGCTTCGTTTAATACCGCGGCACTAACGGGTGAAAGTAAACCTGATACCAAGGTAAAAGGCGAGACTGTTCTGGCCGGAATGATTAACGGCAACACAATTGCACTGGTAAAAGTAACAACCGCTTATAAAGACAGTAAATTGTCTAAGATTCTGGAAATGGTACAAAACGCCACAACCAAAAAAGCACCAGCCGAATTGTTCATTAGAAAATTTGCCAAGATTTATACACCAATTGTTGTTTATTTAGCGATTGCGATTTGCCTATTGCCATGGCTTTTTGTAGACCAGTATGTTTTTAGCGACTGGTTGTACAGAGCTTTGGTATTCCTTGTAATTTCATGTCCTTGTGCACTGGTGATTAGTATTCCGTTAGGTTATTTTGGAGGAATTGGCGCAGCAAGTAAAAACGGAATCCTGTTTAAAGGAAGTAATTTCCTTGATAGTATCTCCACCATTCAGAATGTGGTGATGGATAAAACCGGAACCATGACCGAAGGTGTTTTTAAAGTGCAGGAAGTCATTATTCAGGAAGGTTTTGATAAAGCTGAGATACTGAAACTTGTGAATGTTCTGGAAAGTCAAAGTACGCATCCTGTCGCAACGGCAATTCATAATCATGTGGGTAAAATTGATCCCTCAATTGAATTGAAAAAGGTTGAAGAAATTTCAGGACATGGCTTAAAAGCCGAAATCAACGGAAAAGAACTGCACGTTGGGAATTTTAAATTAATGGACAAATTCAATATTCAATATAACATCGATCCTAATGCCGTTGTTTATACCACAATTGCTATTGCGTACGACAATAAATTTGCAGGATATCTGACTATTGCCGATGAAATCAAAGAAGATGCTCAGGAAGCGGTAAGCAAACTAAAAGCATTAGGTGTTAAAGTAACAATGCTTAGCGGAGACAAAACGAATGTAGTACAATTTGTTGCCGATAAACTGGGAATCACAAATTCTTTTGGCGATTTATTGCCGGAAGATAAAGTCAATAAACTGAACGAGATTAAAGCTAAAAATGAAACAGTAGCTTTTGTGGGCGATGGTGTAAACGATGCACCGGTTATCGCATTAAGTACCGTAGGAATTGCAATGGGAGGTTTAGGAAGTGATGCCACGATCGAAACTGCCGACGTTGTAATTCAGGATGATAAACCAAGTAAAATTGCCATGGCGATCAATATTGGGAAGCAAACCAAAAAAATAGTCTGGCAAAATATTACACTGGCTTTTGTCGTAAAAGCTTTCGTATTGATTTTGGGTGCAGGCGGGCTTGCCACCATGTGGGAAGCTGTTTTTGCCGATGTTGGCGTTGCGTTGTTGGCAATATTAAATGCAGTTAGAATTCAGAAAATGAAGTTTTAATAATTTCACTTAAATAAAGAAAATCCCAATTCATTTAGTTCGAATTGGGATTTTTCTGTTTTATACAAATTACTTCTTTAAATGCGTTGGTTCCTGAATTTCTCCATTACCAAAAGACCAATTCTCTAAACCGTTATTTTCTAATAAAACAATGATTACATTATTGATCAAAATTTGGGTTGATGCAGCTATTCTGTTGGCAATTTGATGGTACAATTTTTTCTTTTGTTCTAAAGTTCTTCCCTGTCCTGCCGTAATCTGAACATAAACAATCTCTTCAGAATGCGAAATACCCAGATAACTTTCAGGATATTTTATCTGATGCGGTTCCAATTCTTCAATAACATGAAAATAATCATCTTTTGGGATATTAAATTCTGCGATTAAAGATTGATGAATCGATTCTGAAATATTGTTTTTTGTTTCTAATGAAAGTTTCTTAGGAAGGCTGATTCTAACGAATGGCATTTTGTGCTGATTTAAATTTGCATAAAAATAGGGAATATTAATAGGTAGAAATAAGAACCGTATTAAAATTTTAATTCAATTTTAGTTCCTTTATTATCAATTCTGACTTTAGTTCTGTTACTTTCAGAAGGTGTTTGTGTAGGATACCAGTTTCGATTTGGTTTTACCATAATCAGTAAACCTTCGTCATCTCCAACAGCAGCAAAAATTTCGCTATTATCATTTTTAGAGAAGAATGCTAAATCGTGTTGTTCAATTAACTGATTTCCCAGTTCCAACGGATTTTCATTGACGATTCCTATTTCACTTATATTAAGAATAGATTTAGAACTGAATGCCTCTGTTTGTGCATTATCAAGGTCATGTCTGGCAATGAATTCTAATAAATTGCCATTATTATCATAGAAATAAACGGCACTGGCATTCCAGTTTTCAAAATTAGTAATGACTTTTTGATCTTCAATAAAAATTAAATCTACTTTGTTTTTACACCATTCGATAGCTTCGTCCAGTTTATTCTCCGGAATATTAAAGGCAAAATGGTAAATAGATTTAAAGTTTAGGTTTTCAATAAATTCTAAAACTGAATTACCTGCCTGAATACTGGCTGCATTTAAATTACTTTTTATAATAGGAAGACCAAGAAGGTCCTTATAAAATGTAATAGTATCTTGTATATTATTGGTCTGGATCTGGATGTGTTCTAGTTTCATAGCGGTATTTTTATAGAAGAAGGAAAGCTTCTTTTTGTTTCAACCAAATTTAAGAAAGGATCGGAAAGTTACGACTGAACAATCATTTTATACTTCGATGTAAGAATAGCAAATTTTGATCAGCATTCTGACTATTGTAAGCTGTAAAATATTATTTAAAAAAGAGTAAAGAAATACTTTTATAAAAATTGATCAGAATAAGTGTAAAAAATACTTTTTACTATATTAGTATAGAGTAAGTTTAAGTTTTACTGTACCTATGGGCTCCTGTCGGTCTAATTACGTATCAGATTATAACCCCTTATAGAGTAGAAAATCAGTCAATAATTAAAAATTTTTCTTTTAACTATTGGTAAATAAATTTTAATTTGTATCATTGTAGTATAGAATAGTATAATAACTTAAATTTTTATTTAATGAGACAATATCCTTTCCTACTAAAGAGCCTGTTTCTGTCCGTTTTTTTAACGGCATTTTTTTGTATTCCGGCTTTGGCACAAAAAGGCATTAAAATGACTTTTGGCAAAAACGGTGTAATAACTTATGATGCAAAACTGAAAACAATCGCCGTTAGTCAATCTGGTACAACTATTTTCAGCGGAGCAAAAGGTTCAGTGGTAGTTAATGGTAAAACAATTTCGGTAAGTTCATACCCAAATGCTGTTTTTGCAAAAGAAACCATTAATGATGATTTAGGAAAAGGTATAAAATACACACTTACTTATAAGAAGGCAGCTAACCCAACATTAGTCCAAAGTTTTTTTACTTATAACGATCAGGACTATTTTATAACTCAAATAGAAATTTCAGGCAACGGACAAAAAGTAGCAACCAATTATATTGCTCCATTAGATTTAGGAAAAATTGCTTTTGATAAAATAGAAAACCTGCATACTGTTTTTGTTCCTTATGACAATGATGCTTTTATTAGTTATAATTCTAAAAAATTAGATACTATCTCTCATAATAATAGTGCCGAGGTAGGAATTATTTTCAATAATACATCCCGTAACGGTTTTATCGTAGGTTCGCTTGAACATACCGTTTGGAAAAGTGCTGTAAAAACAATCAATAAAAACAAACAAGCTTCATTTTCTGCCTGGGCAGGATATTCAGAAAAAGAGAATACACGCGATAGTATTGCGCATGGTATTGTAAAAGGCGATAAAGTATCGTCTCCAAAATTCTTTGTGGGTTACTATTCTGATTGGCGAGATGGTATGGAGCAATATGCCAAAATCAATCGTATTGTAGAGAAACCATATGTTTTTGCGTGGGATAAACCAACTCCGGTTGGCTGGAACAGCTGGGGAGTTTTGATGGAGAAAATAAATTTTGAAAATACGACCAAAGTGGCTGATTTCTTTGCGAATTCAGTTCCGCAATTTCGTGTTGGAAACACCGCTTATATCGATCTTGATTCGTTTTGGGATAATATGGTCAAAGGCGGTTTTACCGGAGATTTCAGTAAACTAAAAGAATTTGCCGATTATTGTAAAAAGAAAGGTTTAGAACCAGGGGCTTATTGGGCGCCATTTACAGATTGGGGCTGGAAAGACGGACCGAACCGTAAAGCTGAAGGAAGTGATTTTACTTTTGGTCAAATGTGGACAAAAACCGGAAATACTTATTTTGATTTTGACGGTGCCCGTGCCATTGATCCTACACACCCGGGAACATTGAAACGTGTTGATTATGTGATTAATAAGCTGAAAGAATGTGGTTTTAAAATGATTAAAATCGACTTTTTAGGTCACGCAGCTGCAGAATCTACATCGTTTTATGATAAAAATGTTACGACAGGAATGCAGGCATATAAAGTAGGAATGGAGCATTTGGTAAATGCATTAGACGGAAAAATGCTTATTTATGCCGCAATTTCTCCCAATATGGCTACTTCACGTTATGCACATATTCGCCGTATTGCTTGTGATGCCTGGAAAACAATTGAACAAACACAATATACATTGAATAGTGTCAATTACGGATGGTGGCAAACCTATTCATACGATTATATAGATGCAGATCACGTAGTTTTTGCAGACGTTACAGAAGGCGAGAACCGTGCGAGATTAATCTCATCTGTTATTACAGGAACTCTTATTACCGGCGACGATTACAGCAAAGAAGGGATATGGAGTACACGTGCAAAAGAATGGCTTCAGAATAAAGAAATGCTTAAAATTGTTGAAAATGGTGTGGCTTTCCGTCCGGTAGAAGGAAATACTGGAAAACTAACCACTGAAGTTTTTGAACAAAAAATTGGCAACGATTGGTATATCAGTATTTTAAATTATGGAAATGCGGATAAAACGTATGTACTTCCTCTCGAAAGACTAGGCGTTAAAAATGGTAATTATAAATTGCATGATATTTTTACTGCAGAAAATATTGAAGTAAAAAACAACACGATCAATTTAAGCCTTGGTGCAAAAGATGCACGCTTGTTCAAAATTATAAATCGTTAATTGAATGAGCATGAAAAAACAGTTTTTTAAGAAAACGATATTATTATTGACGTTGTTTATTCTGTCGTCAAATGCGGTTCATGCTACAGTGTCACTGCCTTCCTTTTTTACCGATAATATGGTACTGCAGCAAAAAAGCACAGTTCCGTTTTGGGGAGAAAGTGATTCAAAATCGATAAATGTTACCACCTCGTGGGACAAAAAAACATACAAAACGAATGTCGAAAATGGTAAATGGAAAGTAATTCTTAAAACCCCGGCTTTTGGAGGTCCATATACCATTACGATAAACGACGGGACGACTAAAGTTTTAAATAATGTTTTAATTGGAGAAGTTTGGTTGTGTTCCGGACAAAGCAATATGGAAATGCCATTGGAAGGATGGGGAAAAATTGATCGTTATAAAGAAGAAATCGCTGACGCTAATTATTCTCAAATTCGATTATTGCAGGCAGAACATGTAGAAAGCACCTTACCATTAAATACATTAAAAGTCCAACACGACGGATGGAATGTTTGCAGCCCTAAAACTATAGCCGATTTTAGTGCAACAGCTTATTTTTTTGCGAGAAAAATCTATAAAGAAAAAAACATTCCAATAGGGTTAATTCATTCTTCGTGGGGAGGAACACTTATCGAAGCCTGGACAAGTTCCGGAGCGTTAACCACCATTCATGATTTTGATGCCGAAATTCAGGCCATGAAATCTGAAACAGATGCAGCGGCATTATTGCAAAAATACAATGCTGATATGGCAGTATGGGAGAAACAATTGATAAGTGCAGATAAAGGATTTCAAAATGAAAAAGCCATTTGGGCAGCAGGCAATTTTAATGATAAGTCCTGGAAAACAATGTCATTGCCGTCATTTTTTGATACCAAAGGATTAGGCAATTTTGATGGTGTAGTGTGGTTTAGAAAAAAAGTTACGCTTTCAGGAAATACTATAAAAAATGCCCTAAGCATCAGTTATTACGCTGATGATGATGATATGATCTGGGTCAACGGAAATTATATTGGCGCAACCAAAGGTTATAATTTAGAGCGTCATTATACAATTCCGGCAAAGTTTCTGAAAAAAGGAGAAAATAGTATAACGATACGGGTTTTTGACGGGGCAGGAAATGGCGGAGTTTACGGAGATGACAATTTCTCGCTAAAATCAGGAAAAGAAACCATTTCGTTGGCCGGCAGCTGGAAATATAATATTGGTACAGACATAAAAGATTTGCCAGCGAAACCGTATTTGGCTCAGGGCCAAAACAGACCAAGTGCAATATATAATGCTATGATTGCACCTTTGACGGACTATAAGATTAAAGGAGTAATCTGGTATCAGGGAGAAAGCAATGCCGAAAGAGCGTATCAGTACCAAAAGTTATTTCCGCTATTGATAAATGACTGGAGGGACCAGTTTAAAGATAAAAATTTACCATTTTTCTTTGTTCAGTTGGCCAATTACAAACAACAAAAACAAGAACCGGGAGACTCAGACTGGGCAGAGTTGAGGGAAGCCCAGTTTAAAGCTTTGAAATTGTCGAATACCGGAATGGCAGTTACAACAGATATTGGGAATGGGGAAGACATTCACCCAAAAAACAAACAAGATGTGGGTGGTCGTTTGGCCAGTATAGCCCTGGCGAAAGTATACAATGTCAAAATAGATTATTCAGGGCCATTGTATAAATCCTATAATATAAAAGGCAATATTGCTACAATAGATTTTGATTTTAATGAAAATATAAAAGCCAGAGATGATGCGCTTAAAGGGTTTAGTATTGCGGGATCAGACCAAAAATTTTATTGGGCTGAGGCTAAGATAGTCAACGGCAAAGTCGAAGTATATGCGCAAAAAGTACCCAATCCGGTAGCTGTGAGATACAATTGGGCTGATAATCCCGACGGAAATTTAACGAATGCATCGGGATTACCCGCATCATCATTTAGAACAGATGTCTGGGCAGGAATTACACAAGAAAAGAAATAGAAATAAAATATAATAAAAATGAAAAAACACATTATCACTTTAAGGCAGTCTTTTGGGATAGCATTTTTTATACTGGCGAGTTATTGCAGTCCGGTTTCGGCGCAACAAATCATTTCAGTAAAAACAAAAAGTAATGCGCTTGTTTTGCAAGTAACTCCGGGAAAAGAAGTGAACACCATTTATTTAGGAGAAAAATTAGCAAATGATTTTGAGTATGTAAAAATACAGGGTCAGTTCAAACAAGGACCAGATTATTCAGGAATTTATAATGCAGCCTATACGCCATCGGGTTCTAAAAACTTACTGGAGCCTGCAATCGCTGTAACCCATGCTGACGGAAATACGTCATTGGATTTATTATATGTAGATCATAAAACAACAACTGTAAGTACAGGAGTTTCTCAAACTGAAATTACGCTAAAAGATAATGTATATCCTGTTGAGGTTCATTTGTTTATTCAGTCTTACTATGACACGGATGTTATCGAGCAATGGACGACTATTAAACATACAGAAAAAGGAAATATTACTTTAAACAAATATGCTTCGGCTAATTTGTATTTAAAAGGATACAACAACTTTTACCTGAACCAATATCACGGAGACTGGGCAAAGGAAATGCAGCCTGAAGAAACAAAACTGACTCATGGAATTAAAGTTTTGGATACAAAATTAGGAGCACGTGCCAACTTGTTTCAGCCATCTGTATTTATGGTTTCTCTGGATAAACCGGCAACAGAAGACGAAGGAAAAGTTTTGTTTGCAGGTTTAGAATGGTCAGGAAATTTCAGAACAGATTTGGAATTAGATCCATTGAATAACCTACGTGTTATTTCGGGTATTAATAATGCAGCAGCAGCGTATTCACTGGCAAAAAACACAGTATTTACAACGCCTAAATTTTGGTACACTTTATCTTCTAAAGGAAAAGGAAATGCAAGCCGTAATTTGCACGACTGGTCAAGAAGTTATAAAATATTAGACGGAAAAGGAAGCCGTTTAACCTTGCTAAACAACTGGGAAGCAACTTATTTTGATTTTGATGAAAACAAATTAAAAGTACTTATCGCTGATAGTAAAAAACTAGGCGTTGATATGTTTTTATTAGACGACGGATGGTTCGGAAACAATTTCCCTCGTAACAATGACGACGCAGCCCTTGGAGACTGGGACGTAAACAAAAAGAAATTGCCAAACGGAATTGGAACTTTGGTAAAAACAGCCAAAGACAATCAGGTGAAATTTGGAATCTGGATCGAGCCTGAAATGGTAAATCCGGCAAGTGATTTATATAAAAAACACCCTGAATGGATCATCAAACAACCAGGAAGAGCAGAGCATTATTTCCGTAACCAATTGGTATTGGATTTATCAAACCCAAAAGTTCAGGATTTTGTTTACGGAGTAGTAGACAATCTTTTTACAGAAAATCCGGAATTGGCTTATATCAAATGGGATTGTAATGCTGTGATTTACAACGCATATTCAAGCAATTTAAAAGACAAACAGAATAATTTTTACACCGATTATGTAACAGGATTGTATAAAGTGCTGGAGCGCATTCGCGTAAAATATCCAAAAGTACCTATGATGCTTTGTTCAGGTGGTGGAGGAAGAGTGGATTATGCCGCTTTGAAATATTTCACTGAATTCTGGCCAAGTGATAATACAGATCCTTTAGAGCGTGTATATATGCAATGGGAATACTCCTATTTCTATCCGGCTCTTACAATCGCTGCACACGTTACAGATTGGGGAAAACAACCTATTAAATACCGTACAGATGTTGCCATGATGGGACGTTTAGGTTTTGATATTGTAGTGAAAGACCTGAACGAAAAAGATTTGGCTTTTGCTCAGCAGGCAATCAAAAATTATAATGCATTGAGTAATACAATTTGGCAGGGAGACCAATATCGTTTGCAAAATCCTTTTGGAAATGATGCAGCATCGGTAATGTTTGTGAATAAAAATGGTAATGAAGCAGTAGTATTCAGTTATTCAGTTAATTCAAGATACGAAGCCGGAACACATTTACCAATTAAATTGAAAGGATTGCAGTCCGGACAAAATTATAAAGTAGAAGAAATCAATGTTTATCCTGATAAAAAACCAGTAGTAGAAACGGCTACATATTCAGGAGATTTTTTAATGCAGGTAGGAATTAATCCTAATGTGACTTCTTCTAATACAAGTGTTGTTTTAAAAATTACAAAAGCTTAAAATCTCAAACATTAGTATATATTTGTATTTGATTTCTAAATAAATACCTATTAAAACGTTTTATGAAGCAAATTATTCAACAGATCAAAAATCTGGAATCTATAAATTCCTTTTCTAAGCATGAGCAACTGGTTCAGGGTATAATTAATGCCATTGATGAAAAAGTAGTTACAAAAGGAGACTTACTGCCATCTGTAAATACATTTATAAGCGAATTGGGTTTTGCGAGAGAAACCATTGCAAAAGCTTATAAAGAACTTGTTCATAGAGGAATTATCGAATCAAAAAACCGATTGGGTTATTTTGTTGCTACCAATGATGTAAAGCAGGAGCTAAAAGTAGCCTTGCTAATATTTGCATTTGATATTTTTCAGGAAACGTTTTACGAGAATTTCAGAAAAGGCCTTGGAAAGAACATTCAGCTGGATATCTTTTTTCACCACAATAATTTTGATACGTTCGAAAGTATTGTACAGAATATAAAAGGAAAATACGGCATGTTTGTAATCGCTCCAATTCCGAGTAAAAAAACACCCCCTGTTTTAAAACAATTGCCTACCAACAGAGTATTGCTGGTAGACCGTTTTATAGAAACAGATGAAGATTATAATTATGTTGCACAAGAGTTTGGAGATTCGTCTTACAATGCTTTTGTGCAGCTTAAAGATAAAATTAAAAAGTACGATGAGATCATTTTCTTCTTTAAACCATCGTCTGCAGAACCTGATGAAATTTTAAATTCGTTCAAAAAGTTTATGAAAGATTATGATATTAAAGGAGTTATAAAAGAAGAATATGTTTCCGGTTCTCTGGAAAAAGGAAAAGTATATTTTACAATTCACAACCTCGAACTTTGGGAAATGCTGAAAGACTCCAAAATCAAAGGACTTAAAATAGGTTCAGACATTGGTTTTATTTCGCATAATGATGATATCGTAAAAGAAATTATTTTCGACGGAGTGACCACATTCTCTACAGATTTCTCTGAAATGGGGAAAAAAGCAGCTAATTTTGTCCTGAATCGCAAAAAGATTCAGGAGATTATTCCAACAATTTTAGTTGATAGAAATTCGCTGTAGTCTATGAGTGTATTGTCGATTGTTAGTTTTTTGCTCATTACGGGTTTTATTGCCTTATTTTCAGCTTTAAAAACACGTAAAAAAAAGGTACAAACCACTAACGGACTTTTTTTTGCAGACCATAACAACAATTTTTTTATAGTAGGAGGAGCACTATTATTAAGTAATATTAGTGCAAATCAATTTATAGGCGAAAACGAATCCATATACACCAACAATATGAGCGTTATGGCGTGGGGCGTAAGTTCTGTGCTGGCGATGTTGCTTGTAGCGGAATTCTTTTTGCCTATTTATTTTCGTACCGGAGCCATGACCATTCCGGATTATCTGGGAAAACGTTACGACGAATCGACTAAAAGACTGGTATCTATTGTCTTTCTTTGCAGTTATGTAGTGAATCTTTTACCGACTGTTTTATATGGCGGTGCTGTGGCTCTTACTGGAATGTTTAATTTTTTATATCCCTTAGAATTAACGTACTGGCAAAACATCTGGATTATGGTTTGGGTGATAGGGCTAACAGGCTGCGCTTATTCGGTTTTGGGAGGATTAAGGGCGATCTCTATTAGTGATACTATCTTAAGTATCGGATTATTGACCATTGGGATTGCTTTTCCTTACTTCGGATTTAAATTTCTGGGTAATGGAGATTGGTCGAAAGGACTCCATATATTGCTATCTCAACATACAGAACACTTAAATGCTATTGGAGGGCCAAAAGATGAAATTCCGTTGAGTACTATTTTTACGGGTATGTTTATCATGAACCTGTACTATTGGGGTATGGAACAGTTTATTGTTCAGCAGGCACTTTCGGCAAAAAGTTTATCACACAGTCAAAAAGGTATGGGATTAGCTTGTTTAGGAAAATTGTTATGTCCGTTTATCATTAATATTCCAGGATTGGTAGGAGTTCATCTTTATAGCAATCTGGAGAATACTGCTGAGGTTTTTCCTTTGGTTGTAAAAGATACATTGCCGGGAATCATGATTGGTTTAACGGCTGCTGTAGTTCTGGGCGCTGCAATTAGTACATTTAATGCAGGTTTAAATAGTAGTAGTACACTATTTGTACTAAACCTCTATAAACCCTGGTTAGAGAAAAGAAAAAGAGAAATTACAGAAAAACATTTGGTGTATACTGGACGTAAATTCGAAATCATTGTTTCGGCTCTGGCCATGTTTTCGGCTCCGTTTATCATGTTTAGCAAAGCAGGATTTTATACCTACCTGCAACAATTGGGCGGAATGTTTTGTGTACCTATTTTTACGATTATTTTGGTTGGGTTTGTCTCCAAAAAAGTACCGCCACAAGCCGCTAAAATCGGAATGATATTCTTTATTTTTAGTTATATTATCTTTAATTATATATTAGATATCAAGCTGCATTACTTGCATATGCTGGCCTTACTATTCGTTTTTACTACAATATGTATGTTGGCTGTTTCTAAATTTTACCCAAAATACACGTATACAGAAATCAAATTAGGATCTGTAGAATTAGCGCCATGGAAAAAACGTTACTGGTATTTTGCTGCACTTTTGATGGGTATGGTAGGTATTTTTGTGTTATTCTCGAAATGGGGAATAGCTTAGGAGGGAAGTTTGTTAGGAGGTACAAAACTTCTGAGGTTCAGATTTACAAAGGTTTTACTATAAGGATGCACAATGGTGTGTCCTTTTTTTTATGTTCAAACGAGGCCTACAAGTTTTTAAACCTCTTAGGTCTAATAACGATTAAAATTTCGAAAGACAAAGGTTTTATCGTAGAGACGCACAGCAGGGCATCTAATCAAGAGTTCTTTTGTGTTCGTTATAACCCATATATGTTTTAAAAATCTTTGATTCGTAACTTTTATGGTCTTGATATAATTTATTAAGAATGATTTTATTAATAATTTCAGGGCTGTTTTTACTTTAAATTAATTTATAAAAAAAAATCATTTGAGGCTTAAAACTGCTTTATCGTGCTTATTTTCTTTGTTTGAGAATACTCGATTGTATGTTTTTGTGTGAGATTTCTTTATTTTATTGTTCTGTTTTTTTTCTTTTTCCTTTTTAAAACTATGTATTTGTAATAAAGACGAAATAATTCGTGGAAAAAAATAACAAATTCTTAAAACATAAATTTGGATGTTATAAAAATATTTGTATGTTTGTATTGTTGTAGTATAGTATAGTATAAGTCAATTCGTTTTCTCGTATTCTAAATGCTCAATAATTCAAAAAAACCAACTCAATATTTTATTAACTAAAAACCAAATCATTATGAGAATTGCAATAAGATACTTATGCTTCTTAGTAGTTATGATGTCCGCCGGTACACTTTATTCCCAAACCATCACCGGTAAAGTTACAGATAATGAAAATTTACCCTTGCCTGGCGCTACAGTTGTAGTAAAGGGTACACAGACCTCTACTGTAACAGACATTGACGGAAGTTACAAATTAACAAATGTTAAAACTGGATCTATTTTAGAATTTAGTTTCATAGGATTTAATACTCAAAGTATTGCGGCCAATAACGCGGTTGTAAACGCTTCTTTAAAACCAAGCTCTCAGGAATTAAATGAAGTTGTAATAGTTGGAGCTGTAATGAAAAAGGGAGATCTTACGGGGGCTGTAAGCAGTGTTTCCGGTGATAAGCTTCGAGAGGCTCCTACGCCAAACGTAGTACAGGCTTTACAAGGGCGTGCTTCGGGTGTATATGTACAACAAAGTGCTGTGCCTGGTCAGTCTGGGACAATAAGAATTAGGGGAAATAATTCTCTAAACTTTGGCGGTAACCCAATATTTGTAATAGATGGTTTGATTACCGATAGTAATTTTGAAAACATTAACCCTGACGATGTTGCCAGTATGGAAGTGCTTAAAGATGCTTCGGCTACTGCACTATACGGTTCAAGAGCAGCTAATGGAGTAATAGTAATTACAACAAAAAAAGGTTCGAGATCAGGAGAAGCAAAAATACAGTATGACACATGGACAGGTGTATCTGAATTTGCAAGAAATATCCCGTTGATGAATGGCCAGCAATTATTTGATCTTAGAGTTGATGCTTATGCGAATCGTTATATGGATGAGAATCCGGGAGCTGATCGTGCTGCTTATGTTAATCAAATTAAGTCAGATGGTTCGACTGTATTTGCTCCTTATGAATTAGAATCTTACAGAACAGGTAAAAGTTACAATTGGTTAGATCAGGTAACGCGTTCAGGTTTTCAAACGAATCACAATTTAAGTTTTAGCGGAGGAGGAGAAAAGGGAACTTATTTTGTAAGTTTTAATTATGTTGACCAACAGGGACTTCTTAAAAACTCTGATTTTAAAAGATATAATGGAAAAATTAACCTTACGCAGGATTTAAAATCATGGCTGCAGTTTGGTACCAATACTACTTTTTCAAGAAGCAAGAGCGATTATCAGGAGGGTAGTGCCTTTGGTGTGGCATTGGGAGCAAATCCATTATTACCTATAGACCCTAAGGCTACTTATCTTAGATATGGTGAAGTATTTGACCAGAATCTTTATAACCCGATAAGAAGTCTTGATATCATAAATTCAAGCTCACGTAATAGAATTACGAGTAGTAATTTTTTAAGTGCAAAACCGCTAAAAGGACTTGATATCAGAACTACTTTGTCTGTAGATATTGCAGATCAGGCAAATTTTGATTATGTACCTAGTTATACAGGACAGTCACTTAGAAATTCTATGAATGGGGAAGCACATCATTATAGATATTCACAATTCAATTATCAGTGGGATAATACTGTAAGTTATAGTAGAGTTTTTGCTGCAAAGCATGACGTGAGTGTTATGGGAGGATTTTCTGTAATGAGTAATTCAGGTAATAGCACTGATGTAAGAGCTCGCGGATTTGTTAGTGATGATTTGACTTATATGGCATTATCAGGTGCTTATCAAAAGGATAATGCGCAGTTAAGCTCGAATTTTACAGATTATTCAAACCAGTCGTATTTCGCAAGAGCTAACTATACTTTTGATGGAAAGTATAATATTACCGGTACGATAAGAAGAGATGGTTCTTCTAAATTTGGCCCTAATAACAAATGGGGAACCTTTCCTTCAGTAGCAGGAAGCTGGGATATTGCCAAAGAAAATTTCCTTACGGGATTCGAAAAATTAAGTCAGCTTAAGTTTCGTGTAGGGTATGGTACAGTAGGTAATCAAAATGTAGATGCTTACAGATATTTTGCCCTTTATAATGCACAAGTTAGTAATAATTCCGGTACTTATGTATCTGATAATTATATTGATAATTTTAATTTAAGATGGGAAAAACAAAAACAATTTAATATCGGATTAGATACTGGTTTCTTTCAAAACAGGCTGACTGCAAGTGCTAATTATTTTCATATCAATAATGACGATCTTTTAATGTTGCGTAATATGCCAGTTTCATCAGGATATAAATATAAACTTGATAATATTGGTTCTACAACTAATGAAGGTATCGAATTAGAACTTAGCGGTGACATCATCAAAAACAAAGATTTTAAATGGAATGTTTCTGCCAACATATCATCGGCCAAAAATAAGGTTACAAAACTTTATGGAGATGCTACAGAGATATACAATCTGGGAGGTTATAGTAACAATGAGATCCAAAGAACCGGGAACTTTTTCTTAGGTAAATCGGTAAATACAGTTTATGTGTTTCAATATGATGGTATAGCACAACAGGGAGAAAACCTTAGCGGAGTAAATTACGGAAGTAGAACTGTTCAGGCTGGAGATATTAAAATTAAAGACCGTAATGGAGATGGTGTGATAAACGATCAGGACAGATATGTGGTTGGTGATTTGAACCCTGATTATTATGGTGGTTTTTCTACAGATCTTAATTATAAAGGTTTTGCATTAAATGCAGTGTTTTCTTATTCAATAGGAGGTAAGAGACCAAGTTCTACTTACGAAAGCTATATGAACTCAGGAGGAATGAGTGCGGCGCATACAGATCTTTTAGATCGTTGGACTCCTACTAATACAAATACAGATGTACCAAGAGCCTATTATGGAGGAGGAAGATATACTTTAGGCGAGACAGATAAAGCAATACAAGACGCTTCATTTCTAAGATTAAATGCACTTACATTATCGTATACATTACAAAGTAAAGTTGCAGAAAGTATGTTTCTTAAAAATTTAAGGCTTTATGTAACAGGATCTAATCTATTTATTGTAACTAAATACAAAGGATATGATCCTGAGGGAGGAGATTCTTATCCAATATCCAGAATGGTAGTGTTGGGATTAAATGTATCTCTTTAATCAAATTAATTTTAAAAATTATTTTTATGAAAGCAAAAATTATAGCCTTTATGGCCATGGCAATATTCTCAGCCTCCTGTTCTTCAGATTTTTTGGAAGAAGATCCTAAAAGTTCACTTACTGCTGCCCAGGCATATGGCAGTTTGGGTAAAATAGAGCCTGTTCTTTTGGGAGCTATAACGAATTGGAGAAATATGCAAAAAGACCGTGCAGGGCTTTATACTTCTCTGGGTACAGACGAAGCGCAACAAGGAGCTTTGCAGGTAACCGGAGATGCAAACCAGGCAGGACTTGATTTGTACAATGGTTTTTTAAGTCAGGAGAATCAGGCAATTGGACAATTGTGGAATGACAGATGGCCGGTAATTGAAGTAGCAGCACAATCTATCAGAGCATTAGGTACCAATACCGAAGATGATAGTGCAAAACGTGATCTTTTAATGGGTGAAGCAAGTTTTTTAAGAGCAACATTAATGTTTGAACTTACACAATACTGGGGCGAAATACCTATTAATGATAAAGCAAAAACCGCAGAATTTGGTTTAAAACGTCAGCCTCTAAATTTGGTTTATTCTTATATAGTTGCCGATTTAGAAAGAGCTATTGAAAAACTTCCTGCAACACAGAGCAATCCTGCATTTCCTGCAAAAGGTGTGGCTCAGGCACTTTTAGGAAAAGTATATCTATATGCTCCCGAAGCGTCAGGATACCGTGATTATAATAAAGCAAAGCAATGGTTTTCAGCAGTTATTACTTCCGGAAAGTATAGTTTATTGCCTAATTATGCAGATGTTTTTAGTTCAGATCACGCTAATTCTTCAGAATCTTTATATGAATGGCAGTATAATAATAACTGGCCTGATAACAACCAGATACAATGGCAGACAGGTTCAAGAGTTTTGGCAAACATAAACCAATATGCTTATTTTGGCGGTTATGATCTTATACTTCCTACCCAATATTGCTATAAAGATAAAACAGATGGAGGATTATGGGAAGCAGGTGATGTACGTAAAGACGCAAGTATTCGTTATGATTTTACTTATAAAGGAGTTAAACCAACACTTCCTGCCGGTTTTGGGGGTGATGAGTTGGATCCGCACATTAAAAAATATGAAGATATTCGTGTAGAAGGAAAACAATCATTTTGGAATTCAGGAAAAAATAAAGCATATATCAGATATTCAGATGTATTACTTAATTACGCAGAATGTTTAAATGAATTAGGAAATACGACAGAAGCTGAAGGATACGTTAATCAGGTTCGTACCAGAGCTTTTGGAGGAACATTGCCTGAAGCAATGAAATGGAGCGGACTTTCTCAATCTCAGTTTAGAGATCAGATTCTTGACGAACGTATGCGTGAATTAGCTTTTGAAGGATGGAGAAGAATGGATCTTATTCGTACAGGAAAATTGGTAGAATTAGTAAGTGCACGTAACAAATGGGCAAAACAAAACGGTACCATTGCTGCATTTCATAATCGTTATCCTATTCCTATCGGAGAAATCAAGCTTAATGATGAGATTGGTCCCGAAGATCAAAATCCGGGATACTAATATCTTATAAAGACAGTTTTAATGTAATTTTTTATTTTTTGATCATGTGATTTTGGTTAGTCACAGTTTTGATTTGCAATGCCATTTTGGATTTAGGTAATAACAGTAAGAAGTTTTCTGTTAGAAAAAACTTATTCCAAAATGGCATTCTTTTTTTAATGTTTACAATTTGTAAACCAATCAAGTAAAACAATATGAAGTTTAATACTATTCAGATTTATATATTTCTATTGGTTTTAAATGCTTTCTCGTTAAGTATTTATGCTCAGAACAAAGTAAGTTTAAACTCTTCTGATATCGTTTGGAAAGTCAAACCACAAGCAGAAATAGGGCACGACAGTCTCAGGATATTCGCCCCAGATTATTCAGGATCCAATTGGGTAAATGCTGTTGTTCCGGGAACAATTTTCAATTCGTATGTCGTAAGCGGGTTAGAAAAAGATCCTAATTTTGGAGACAATATTTATCAGGTCGATAAAGCAAAATACGACCGTAGTTTTTGGTATCGAACAGAATTTAGTATTCCTGAAAATTTCACCAAAGATATTATCTGGCTCAATTTTGAAGGAATTAATCGTGAAGGTGATATTTACCTTAACGGAAAAAAAATAGCCACTTTAAGCGGAATGATGCAAAGAGGTAAATTTGATATCACGAAGCTGGCGAAACGCAACGGAAAAAATGTTCTGGCTATTTTAGTCAGTATACCCAAAACACCTTTAAATAATTACGGAAGTCCAACCTATATTTCAAGCGCCGGTTGGGACTGGATGCCTTATGTGCCGGGATTAAATTCCGGAATTACAGATGATGTTTTTCTAAGCAATACAAACAAAATAACAATTGCAGATCCCTGGATTCATAGTGATTTACCTTCGAACGCACGTGCAGACCTTAAGATAAAACTCGATATAAAAAATTCATCGGCACAAAATCAGGAAGGAATTTTAACGGGAGTTATAATGCCCGGAAATATTACTTTTTCTAAAAAAATAAATCTGGATGCAAACGGAATTACAAATGTAAATTTAAGCAAAGAACAGTTTCCGGAACTTTCCATTCAGAACCCAAAATTATGGTGGCCAAATGGTTACGGAGACCCTAATTTATATACATGCCAGTTTACTTTAAAAATCGGAGACGTAGTTTCGGATACCCAAAAAGTAACCTTCGGAATTAAAAAATATACGTATGATACAGAAGGTGGCGTTTTGCATGTTTCAATCAACGGAAAACGTGTTTTCCTTAAAGGTGGAAACTGGGGAATGAGCGAATATATGCTTCGTTGCAGAGGAGACGAATACGATCTTAAAGTAAAACTACACAAAGAAATGAACTATAATATCATTCGTAACTGGTTAGGTTCTACTACAGATGATGAGTTTTACCAGGCTTGCGATAAATATGGTATTATGGTTTGGGATGATTTTTGGCTCAATGCAAATCCAAACTTGCCCTTAGACATTCATGTTTTTAATAGCAATGTTATCGAAAAGATAAAACGTGTAAGAAATCACGCCAGTATCGCGGTGTGGTGCGGTAATAACGAAGGATTACCACAGCCTCCGCTTAACGGCTGGATTGCTGAAAATATCAAAACTTTTGATAATAACGACAGATATTATCAGCCTTGTTCCAACACAGGAAATCTTAGCGGCAGCGGACTTTGGGGCAATAAAGATCCAAGGTTTTATTTTACCAAATATCCTGCAGCTTATGTGGGTACGGGAGATGGCCCAAGTTGGGGTTTAAGAACCGAAATTGGTACAGCCGTTTTTCCAAACATAGAAAGTTTTAAGAAATTTATTCCTGAAAAAGACTGGTGGCCAAGAAACGAAATGTGGGACAAACATTTCTTTGGAGAAAAAGCCTTTAATGCTTCACCGGATAATTATGATAAAAGTATCAATGAACGATACGGAAAACCAAATAATCTGGAAGAATATACGACAAAAGCCCAATTACTAAATATCGAAACCAACAAAGCCATGTACGAAGGCTGGTTAGATCATATGTGGGAAGATGCTTCAGGTATCATGATCTGGATGAGTCAGTCTTCATACCCAAGTATGGTTTGGCAGACTTATGATTATTATTATGATCTAACAGGAGCGTATTGGGGAGTAAAATCAGCTTGTGAGCCGATGCACATTCAATGGAATTCAGTAAATAATTCTGTTAAAGTCATCAATACAACGGGAACTGATTTCAAAAATCTTAAAGCCGAAGCCGAGGTGTATAATATGGATGGAAAATCGGTGACTAAATTCAAACAAAATGCCACTGTAGATTCGTATTCAAATACCGCAACAGAGAGTTTTGTAATTCCGTTTTATTCAAATCAGAAAGATCTGGCTTTCCAGAAAAATGCGACAGCTTCTTCAACAGACGGAGGAAATACAAGAGACATTACAGATGGAGATTCAAGCAGCCGTTGGGCGAGTAATTCTACAGATAATGAATGGATTTACGTTGATCTTGAAAATGAATATACAGTCAACAGAGTAGTTCTGAACTGGGAAAACGCATACGGAAAAGAATATAAAATTCAAACTAGTACCGACGCCAAAAACTGGACCGATGCAAGTGTTATAAAAGAAGGCAAACAAGGTCTTGAAACTATTTCGTTTGACGAAACAAAAGCACGTTATGTTAGAATGTTAGGCATAAAACGCGGTTCTGGCTGGGGATATTCATTGTACGACTTTAAAGTTTTTGGTGCCGACGCCAATACTTCAGATTTGAGTCCGGTGCATTTTATCAGATTAAAATTAAAAGATGCGCAGAACAAATTAGTAAGTGAAAATTTTTATTGGAGAGGAATCAACATGAAGGATTTTACAGAACTGAATAAGCTGCCAAAAGCAAACGTAAATGTTTCCAGCAAAGTGGTAAAACAAAACGGGAAATATGTTATAAAAACAAAAGTTTCAAGCCCGTCAGGAATTGCTTTTGGAACTCACATTCAGGTATTGAATGACAAAACCGGAGCACAGATTTTACCTGCAATTGTCAGTGATAGTTATTTTACTTTGCTAAAAGGTGAAAGCAAAGAAGTTACCATAGAATTTGATGAAACGCTTTTGAAAAACGGAGAAAAACCGGTTATAAAAGCTGTTCCTTATAATAAATAATAAGATTTTATCCTAACAGGTTTCCAATCCCGAGGCTTGGAGACTGTTAGGTATGATTTTGAAACCCACAAATATTATTTAAATTAAAACACCAATTTCACTCATTAGTACAAATTGAAAATACTGATAATCCATTTAATTTGTAGTAATGAGTTAAAATTTTTAAATGTATTTGGTTTAGCATTAGAAAATTAAATAAGAATTAAAATCTATTCTAATCCTCTAATCTGCGGCAAAAAAAAAATTAAAATAAACAATATGAAGATCAGGAAATACAAAGCATTACTTTTTGTACTATTGCCTCTTTTAGGCTATTCTCAAACTAATCCATTAGAGTTGTGGTATACAAAACCGGCATCTCAATGGGAAGAAACATTGCCATTGGGAAATGGTCGCTTAGGAATTATGCCGGACGGCGGAATCACAACCGAAAAACTGGTTCTGAACGACATTACCTTATGGAGCGGATCTCCGCAGGACGCCAATAATTATAAAGCCTACACTTTTTTACCTCAGATTAGAGAATTATTGTTGGCCAATAAAAACAGCGATGCCGAAAAACTCATCAATGAGAATTTTGTTTGTACAGGTCCGGGCTCAGGAAGCGGAGATGGTGCCAATGTACAATTTGGATGTTATCAGGTTTTGGGAGATCTGACTTTAAAATTTGATTATAAAACCAAATCGCAACCTGTCAGTTATTCCAGAAATCTGGATCTGCAGACAGCAATGGCAGCAACTCAATTTACCATTGATGATGTAACCTACAAACGCGAATATTTTGCCGGATTTGGTGATGACGCGGCTTTTATCAGATTGACTTCAAGTAAGAAAGGAAAATTGAATTTTGTCATTGAGTTAGACAGACCTGAGCATTTTAAAACGGTAAACGGCAACGATAATTCTCTTGTTATGACAGGTCAGTTAAACAATGGAATTGATGGAAAAGGAATGCGTTATAAGGCTAAAATCAAAGCACAGCTAAAAGATGGAAACGCTTTATATGCTAATAATACAATTGAAATTAAAAATGCCACAGAGGTAGTATTGTATATATCGGCAGGAACAGATTTTAAAGATAAAAATTTCGAATCTGCTGTAGATAAAATTTTGGATGCAGCAATGCAAAAGAAATATCAGGATCAAAAGAAAACTCATATCGAAAACTACCAAAAGTTATTCAACCGTGTTGCTTTGAATTTTGGGAAATCAGCAAAAAAAACATTGCCAACAAACGAGCGTTTAGATGCTTTTATGAAGGATTCTGATTCAGATACCGGACTTCCTGTTTTGTTTTATCAATACGGTCGTTATTTAAGCATCAGTAGTACAAGAGTGGGTTTGCTTCCGCCAAATTTACAAGGATTATGGGCACATCAGGTACAAACGCCCTGGAACGGAGATTATCATCTGGACGTAAACGTACAAATGAATCACTGGGCTTTGGAAACGGGAAATTTATCTGAATTAAACCTTCCGTTAAAAGATTTGGTAAAACAAATGGTCCCTTACGGAGAAAAAACAGCCAAAGCTTATTACAATGCCGATGGTTGGGTAGCACACGTAATTACAAACGTCTGGGGCTTTACAGAACCGGGTGAAAGTGCTTCATGGGGAATTGCGAAAGCCGGTTCTGGCTGGTTGTGCAACAATTTATGGAACCATTATTTATATACCAAAGATCAGTCATATCTGGCCGAAATTTATCCTATTATAAAAGGAGCGGCTCAGTTTTATAATAGTATGCTGGTAAAAGATCCGGAAACAGGCTGGTTGGTTACTTCGCCATCTGTATCACCCGAGAATTCGTTTTTCCTGCCCAACGGTCAGGATGCACATGTGTGCATGGGGCCAACCATCGACAATCAAATTGTTAGGGAATTATTTGATATTGTAATAACAGCATCCAAAAAATTAGGATTAGATAAAGAGTTAAGCACTGAGCTTGAAAAACGATTAAAACTATTACCGCCGGCAGGAGTAGTTTCGCCTGACGGAAGAATTCAGGAATGGCTAAAACCGTACAAAGAACCAGATCCGCAGCATCGCCACGTTTCGCATTTATACGGATTATATCCAGCTTCTTTAATTACGCCGGAAAGCACTCCGGAACTTGCCGAAGCAGCTAAGAAAACCCTTGAAGTAAGGGGAGACGATGGGCCAAGCTGGTCTATTGCTTATAAAATGTTGTTTTGGTCGCGTTTGAAAGAAGGAAACCGCGCTTATAAACTCTTAAAAACAATTTTGAGACCAACATTGGCAACGAATATTAATTATGGAGCAGGAGGAGGCGTATATCCTAATTTACTTTCAGCAGGGCCACCGTTTCAAATTGATGGAAATTTTGGAGCAACAGCCGGAATTGGCGAAATGCTAATTCAGAGTCATGCAGGATTTATCGAATTATTGCCTGCAATGCCAGACGTTTGGTTAAATGAAGGAGAAGTAAAAGGGCTTAAAGCCGAAGGAAATTTTACCATTAATATGAAATGGGAAAAAGGTAAAGTAACGAAGTATGAAATTTTATCTCCTGTACCAGCTAAAGTAAAAGTGAAGGTAAACGGAGAAATAAAAGAGATTACGTCTTCTAAATTATAGCACAACGATCCTTTAAATTTTTAAAACTTTGTAGATATAAAATCAATTGCCACAAAAATTTTGAATAGCCCCGGCTTTAGCTGGGGGAATAAAATGATATGCAATATGGCTTTAGCCAAAATCATAACGTATTTTGGCTAAAGCCATTTTTATTATCAATTCTTTGAACCTCCAGCTAAAGCTGGAGTCTATTCAGGAAATTAGGAAATCATATTTCATTAAATCCTATATAATGACTATAAATAAAATAATACTCTTTGGCACTTTATTAAGTTCCATAATTCTCGGAGCACAAAACACCGATAAAATCACTTCACATGTAAACCCTTTTATAGGCACCGGAGCAGCACACGGATCACCGCTATCGGGTAATAATTATCCCGGAGCAACAGTTCCGTTTGGTATGGTACAATTGAGCCCCGATACCCGTAACACACCGGATTGGAGCGTTGCCAGTGGTTATAACTATAATGATACCACCATTGCAGGTTTCAGTCACACGCATTTAAGCGGAACCGGTGTAGCTGAGTTGTTCGATGTTATGTTGATGCCATTTAGCGGTGCAATAGTAAAAGAAGAAGCAGGACAAAATGCCTATCAGTCTAAATTTTCTCATGAAAAAGAAACGGCTAAACCGGGTTATTACAGCGTCGAACTGTTAGATTATCAGATAAAAGCAGAGCTTTCGGCAACTACACATGCAGGTTTCCATAAATACAGTTTTCCTAAAAACAAAGAAGCTCATATTGTGATAGACTTAGATCATTCGATGAAAAAATCCGATTGGAACACGCGTATTATTGCATCTCAATTGTCATTTCCTAACGATCATACCATTGAAGGATATCGCGTAATTACAGGTTGGGCACCTATGCGAAAAGTGTTTTTTCATGCCGAATTTTCACAGCCTATAATTCGCAATCATGTTACTGATGGCGGCAATGTTTACGACAATGCCAGAATAGTGAATGGTAACGCAATCAGAGCTATTTTAGATTTTGATACCTCAAAACAGCAAGAAGTTTTGGTAAAAGTGGGTATTTCAGCCACGAGTATCGAGAACGCACGTCGTAATGTACAATCTGAAATTCCTGCCTGGGATTTTAATGCAACCGTAAATGCAGCCGATACCGTTTGGGAAAAAGAACTTAGCAAGATACAAATTGAAGGTACAGCAGAGCAAAAGCAGATCTTTTACACTGCTTTGTATCATACTTTTATTCAGCCTAATACTTTATCAGATTTGAGCGGAGATTACCCATCAGCTGATTTTACAACCAGAAATTCAGCAAAACCATATTATTCTACATTCTCTTTGTGGGATACGTATCGTGGGGCACATCCTTTGTATACTATTTTGCAGCCCGAACGTTCTGTTGATTTTGTAAATAGCATGCTGGCCTATTATAAAGTCTTTGGTTATTTACCCATCTGGCAATTATGGGGGCAGGAAAATTACTGTATGATCGGCAATCATGCGATTCCGGTTGTGGTAGATGCTGTACTTAAAAACTTACCCGGAATTGATTTAGAGTTGGCTTTTGAAGCCGTAAAGAATTCGGCAACGCGCGAACATCCGGGATCACCGTTTGGTATTTGGGAAAAGTACGGATATATTCCTGAAAACCTAAAATCACAGTCGGTTTCGCTGACTTTAGAAATGGCCTATGATGATTGGTGTGTAGCAGAATTAGCAAAGAAACTGGGCAAAACAGATGATTACAATCATTTTACAAAACGCTCGCAATTTTATAGAAACCTGTACGACAAAGAAATAGGATTCTTCAGGGCAAAAGATGATAAAGGCAATTGGATTGGTCCATTCGATCCGTTAAAATATGGTGCAAATGGAGGATATCCGTTTACAGAAGGCAATGGCTGGCAATATTTTTGGTACGTTCCGCAAGATGTAAAAGGATTGGTAAATTTAGTAGGCGGCGACAATTTATTTACCAAAAAACTAAACACTTTTTTCACCTTAGAAGACAAGCCAGAAGAAGTAAATGACAACGCTTCAGGTTTCATAGGGCAATATGCGCACGGAAACGAACCAAGTCATCATATTGCATATTTATACAATTACGCCGGACAACCCTGGAAAACCCAGCAATACGTAGCAGAGATTTTGAAGAAAATGTACAACACCACTTCTTCGGGTTATTCTGGTAATGATGATTGCGGTGAGCTGTCTGCGTGGTACGTATTTAGTGCCATTGGTTTTTATCCCGTTAATCCTGCCAGCAGTACGTATATTATTGGATCTCCAATACTTAAAGAATCAAAGATTCAATTGAAAGACGGAAAAGCTTTTAAAGTTATAGCAAAAAACGTTTCTGATAAAAATATTTATATCCAAAGCGCGAAACTAAATGGTAAATCTTATACCAAAACCTTTATTCGTCAAGCGGATATTGATGCAGGAGGAATTTTAGAATTTACGATGGGGGAAAAACCGAATAAGAAATGGGGGAGTAAATTAGAAGATAGACCTGTTAATTAAAACAAAGACCCGACAGGTTTTAAAAACCTGTCGAGTCTAACTAATTCATCCAGTTTGTCATTTCGAGGAACGAGAAATCTCCGTTGCCAAATCGACAAAGATTGGCATACTTTATCGAATTTCTTTGTAGAGTTACTTGCGAAGATTGCTCGTTCCTCGAAATGACAAGATTACGCAAATTAAGTTGCTAAAAAAACAACAAAAAGGGTTTGATGAAATTAATCATCAAACCCTTTTTTCTAAAGACCCGAAAGGCTTAAAACCTGTCGGGTCTAACTGTTTAAAAGCACCTATACTAACTTAAACAGAAACTGATTCTTCATTTTTCAATAAAGACAAATGTATTGTAACTCCTGAATGGCTTTTTTCTTCTGAAAGTACAGTTTTAAAAGTTTCTTCGGCCTCAGCTTTTTTATCAAGACCTAAAAGTCCTAAGCCCTGCATGTACAAGCAGTGAATTTTATTACGTTTATCTAAGTCGTCTTCCCAAATCATAAGATCCGGAAGTGATACTGCAAAATAATCAATCGTAACATGATCATTTAAATGCTTTTGCGCGTACGCTACTAGTTTTTCGAAACGTTTATTAGCTTCGGCAATATTGTTTAATTTTAAGAAAGCCAGACCCTGATAGAAAATTTTATCCGGTTGCTGATCGTTATAGAAAATCGCGGCCGTTGGCTCTTCTAATCCCTGAGTGGCTTTATTCCACCAGTTATTAGCTTGTTCCAGATTGTTTTTCTTCTCAAAAGCAACACCCAGCCAATAATGATTATCATTTTCCTGTGCACCAGGGAGTTTTCCTTCACCTAAATTATCAGGATAAGTTTGGGCTTGTTCCAAAAGTTCAATCGCCTTATCGTAATTGCCTTCAGAAATCTGTTGTTTGGCAATTTCGGTTAAAGAAACCAAATATTGACCGCTTACTTTTCCTTCGCCGCCTTCCCATGGATGGAAAATTCGGTTTTGTAATAAAGTCAGCGCTTTATCGTGCTTGCCTAAAAGATTATACAAAGCCACTCTTTCTAAGTAAACATCATCACGCTGAATTACCAATTCTAAATGTTTTTCTAAGAAAGCCAGTCTGAAAACCAGATCTCTGTTCAAACGTTTGTACAACTGATCTAATTCCATCAGGATTCTTGAATCTTCTAAATCCAATGAAAATGCTTTCTCTAAACTGGCAAGCGCTTTTTGTTCGTCTTGTAGTTTATTGTAATACGCCAGAGCCAAATTACGATGTACAGTCGGGAAAGTATCATCAATAGCTACTGATTGTTCCCAACATGAAATTGCATCGTCATAGAATTTTGAAGCGTACCAAAAGTTCCCTAAATAATACAATGCTTTTGCATCATGGGTTTGCTTCTGAATTACATGTTTAAGTACTATTGCAGCTTCAACCTGATTAGGGAAACAATAATCCGGTTTTGCCTGAGATGCCATTTTGAAACATTTTTCGGCCTGACCCAAATCATTCAGTTTTTCGTAGAAAGAACCAGCATAATACCACGCCATTGGGTAAGTTTCTTCGTCTTTCAGACCTTCACTCAATAAACCAACAGCTTCTTTGTATAAACCGGCACCAGCATAATCTAATGCATATTCTATATAGGTATGAATGTTGTTTCTGATCAATGCATTCAAATATTCTAAATCCTTTTTATCATTGCTTAAAAGGTATTTTTCGTAAAGAATTCCAAAATTGAAACAATCATTTTCCAGATAATCATTAGCAAGCTGTAGCGCTTTTTCTTTTTGGTTTAATTTTCTAAGAAAAGCCACTTGTAAATGCAACGCCTTATGATCTTCTGTATTTTTAGAAATCGCTTTTTTAATATGGGTTAATGCCAATTCATAATCACCGTTTAAGGCGTCTAATTGTGCTACATAAAAATAACCCTGATTTTGCCAGGCTGCATTCCACGTTGATTTGTAGAAAGCATCGTAAGCTTCTTTGTTTTTGTTTTGATATTTAAGACATAATCCAAGATTAAAATATGCTTCGCCTTCATAAGGATTTGGATTACGTTGCGTCAGCGTTTTGATGGCCGCTCTAAAATAAGGCTCGGCTTCTTCAAATTTAGCTCTGCGCATCAGCCATAATCCCATCGCATTATTCGAGCGAATATCTCCGGCATCACGTTTTATCGCTTCTTCGTAATACGGAATCGGACTATAAGTAGCGTGTCTGTATTGTTCTAAATGCTGCGCTGTCAGGAACAATTGTTCGTTGTGTTCGATATCTTCCGGAGCAAGCGCCGGTTTTGCGGCTTCAGGAATTTCGTCTTCATTTTGTCCTTCGTACGTCCAGTCTACCAATACTTTATCATCCGCATCCGTTACTGAAATTGATAATCCTTCTAAAGAGGCATTGTGGTCAAAATCAATAGTTTCTTCGAATGAATTGTACGGAGAAGCATCATATTCTTTTTGGAATAAAACAGTATCATTATTCTTTAAAGTAACGGTTGTATTTGGATAAACGCCCGTTGTATAAGCTTTAATGACTAATTTATTGTCTATACTTTCCAGATTTACCATCGCGTTTTTGGTAGCATTTTTTACGATACCTAAGTCACGGTATGGCATAAAGTACTGCGTAAAATCCTTTTGTTCCCCAGGCATAATCCATGTAAAATCAGGCTGGTTATCGGTATAAACGCCACACATTAATTCGATATACGGACCATCTTCATCGGTAAGGTTACGATCCCAGGCGCGACCAAAATCGCCGTGTCCCCAAGTCCATTGTTTTTTTCCCGGAGAAACATGATGATTGGCTACGTGAAGTAATCCGCCTTTTGAATCATTTTCGTAACCGCCCACAAAATTATATTTGGATGCAATCGCCATATAAGACGTTGGAACGGGAATATTTTTATAACGGGAAATATCAGTTCCTGGTGAATAATCTACTTTATAATAAGTTCCTTTCGCAATGGGGAAAGAGGAAACATCGCGTTTACCGTGGTCAAAAACCGCATTGACATCCGGCGGAAAAACCGATTGATAATCGTCGTTTACCTTAACAGCAGGATTTGCCCACCATAAGAAAGTTTGCGGAAAAGAAGTTCTGTTGTACAATTGCGCTTTAATTTCCAGATACGCTTTATCAGGATACAAACGGAAACCCGCCATACCTTTGGTTCTGAACATACGCTCGACTTCGCTGCACCAAACCGTTGCGCTTCCGTCTTCGTGTTCTTCAATCGTGAAATCAACCGGATCAAAAGTCGTTGGCCTGTGGTGCTGCGGCCAGTTAAACTCGATTCCTCCCGAAATCCATGGGCCTGTAAGTCCCACCAAAGCCGGTTTTACCACCTGATTGTAATACACAAAATGACGTTCTTTGGTTTTATCATACGCCATATGAACACGTCCGCCAAGTTCCGGCAGGATCATTATTTTAACAAACTCATTTTCAAGATAAACGGCCTGATATTCTTTGTCAACTTTTTCGTCTGCGATTTTTTCAATAACCGGATAAGGATATACAGATCCGTTACTTCCCTGATACACTCTTTTCTCAATAAATACAGGATTTTTTTCAGGTTTGCCCACCTCATAGGTTGGCAGGATTATTTTTTCCTTCCAAACATTTACTTTTTGCATGATGTAATGAAATTTAAATTATAGAATATTCTTTGATTTTTTATCGGCAACCATCAGTTCCTCAATCTCTTCGAGACTTTTGTTTTTGGTTTCAGGAAGTTTTCTAAATACAAACACAAATCCTAAGGCGCAGATAATGCCGTACAACCAGAAAGTGCCTGATGTACCCAGATAGTCGTTGAAAATAGGGAAGGTTTGTACTAAAAGTGCAGAAGCAATCCAGAGCGCAAATGTCGCTACAGACATGGCAACACCTCTGATACGGTTAGGGAAAATTTCAGATAAAATCACCCAGGTAATAGGAGCAAGGGACATGGCATAGATGGCGATGGCCAATAATACCAATAATAATAATGGGAAACCGGTAACATTGGTATAATAAAAATAACCCAGTAAAGCATAAATTACAGCAAGTGCGCCTGAACCAAAAAGCATTAGTTTTTTACGGCCAACTTTATCTACTGTTCCCATCGCAACCAAGGTAAAAATCAGGTTGATGCTTCCGGTAATCACAATGTTCATGAACAGGTCATTGATGCTATAACCCGCTGACACAAAGATTTCCTGGGCGTAGTTGAAAATGATGTTAATACCGCACCATTGCTGAAAAGCAGCCAGTACAATCCCGATGGTTAGAATAGGTAAGGCTTTTTTATCCAATAGCATTCTGAAATCGGTTTTCTCGGTTTCGTGTGTGAAGGTTTCTTTTATTTTTACCGAAGCTTCTTTGGCGTAAGCCAAACCTCCAATTTTAGTAAGCGTATTTTCTGCCGAATCATAATTTCCTTTTTTAGCCAGATATCTTGGGCTTTCAGGAATTAGGAACATTAATATAAAGAAGAGAACCGCAGGGAAAAATCCTGCCCAGAACATCCATCTCCAGCCTGTTTGTCCGTTCCATGAAGCCAAAATTTCAGCATGCGTATATCCTGCCGGAATAACTTCGGTAATCAGCATGTTAGTAATTTGCGCGGCAAGTATACCAACAACTACTGTAAGCTGGTTGATCGATACAAAGAGTCCACGGGTTTCCTGCGGAGCGATTTCGGCAATATATAAGGGAGAAATGGTCGATGCGATCCCAATCCCGATTCCGCCGATAATACGCCAGATAATAAATATCGTAAAGGTATCAGAAGCGCCTGTACCAATTGCCGATAAGGAGAATAATACTGCGGCAACGATCAGCATAGGACGTCTTCCGTAAGTGTCCGCAAGTTTTCCTGCAACGGCTGCTCCCGCAACACAGCCTACAAGCGCACTACTCATAGCCCAGCCTTGTAAGGCCGGAGAATCTGAAATGCCAAAATAAATTTCGTAAAATGGTTTTGCACCACCTATCACAACCCAGTCGTATCCAAAGAGTAAACCACCCAATGCTGCGACAAGGCTAATTGATAGTAAAAAGGTATAATTATAATTTTTCATAAAAAGGTTTTAATAGCTTTTGTAAAATTAGCGGAATAGGAACCTTTGATTTATGGATATTTTTTTTGAATAGATGGACTATAATACGATTTTTTAATGCTTTTGGTTAAAATACGAAAACAATTGCGTTACTGCTTGTATTCGGTGCGGTATTGTATGGGCGAAGTACTCATTATTTTTTTGAATAACCGGGAGAAATACAAAGGATCATTAAAACCCAAAGCAAAGCTTATTTCTTTTATACTCATAGTAGTGAAGCTTAGATACTGACAGGCTTTCTGCATTTTTAAATAGTTGAAATAATGAATGGGAGAGTAGCCCGTCTGCTTCTTAAACAGTGTGAAAAAGTGTGATGAAGAGTAATTAAAATAAGCCGCTACATCATTGATTTTTAAAGCTAAATCCAAATGTTTTTTCATATAGTCAATAGCGGACTCAATAGTATTATCCTCTGAAAATATTCTGTTTTTTTTGATGAAAAACCGCTCATATAAAAATGCATTTAACAATTGCCATAACGAGAGATTCGCATATTCAAGATTGCTGGCACTGTAACCGTCTTCCATAACATCCAGTATGTTTTCAAAAAGCTCGATACGTCTTTCTTCCAGCGATAATTGTGGTGCTGTGTCGGGATATTCGGTGATGAATTTTTCGTAGAAATACGGTGCCTGTGGCCCCGTAAAATGAATCCAGTAAATACTCCAGGGATTTTGTTTTAATGCATAATAATCATGCGCCACTTCGGGAGGTATAATATAAAAGGTATTGGCTTTTAGTGTTATTGTTTTATTTTCTTTACTGATTATACCTTCTCCTTTATAACAATAAATAAGGATGTACTGCTTGCTGCCGTGTTTTCGTTTCATCGAATGGTGGGTTGCATTAGGGAAAACGCCAATATCAGTAAAGTACAAACTTGATATAAGTCCATTATTTTTTATTTCCGAAAGTATGTTTTTAGGAATAACGATCATACGCTGTCCTAAAAAGCCTTCTTTAACTTTTATCTTTTCCTTTTGTGCTGAATTCTTCATTTTGATGATACTATTTTTCAAATATCGTAATTTAATCCATGTTTTTAGAAAAAATGTCCATTTTGATGAAAATAATCAGGATTACATTTGAAACATTAGAATAACAATGATGTTTTTAATCCCTTTTTTAAAACAATATGAATCCTATTAATAAGATTGCATGCGAACCTTTTGGGGTTTGTGATGGCAAAGAAATCTTTAAATTTAAACTAACTAATGTTCACGGAAATTACGTTGAACTGCTTAATTATGGAGCCATAGTAAAGTCCATAGTAGTGCCGGACAAAAACGGAAATCGTGAAAATGTAGTTTTGGGATTTCCTACTCTAAAAGGATATTTACAAGATAACTGTTATATAGGTGCAACGATCGGACGTTTCGCCAACCGGATCAATAATGCCGAGTTTTCTATTGGAAACAAAACCTATCATCTGGATAAAAATGATGGTAAAAACAATAATCATAGCGGTTCTGCCGGATTCAACAGTAAAGTATTTGATTTTCTTGTCACAGATGACGCTGTAATTTTTACCCTTGACAGCAAAAATGGAGAAGGAGGTTTTCCCGGAAATTTAAAAACAAAAGTTATTTACAACTGGACCAACAGAAATGAATTAAAAATTAAATATCTGGCCATTCCTGATGAACCAACTCCATTAAACCTGACCAATCATTGTTATTTCAATTTATCAGGCTGCAGAGAGAAAATACAAAATCACAATCTTACCATTCGCGCGAACTCGATACTGGAAAGTACCCCGGATTATATTCCGACAGGACAAATTGTTGCAGCAGATAATTTTTTATTTTCTAATGACAAACTGGCTGATGTTATGCAAAATAAAGGGCTGAATGTTTTTTACATTTTTGATAAAGACAAAGTACAGCCTGATTTTGTTTGTGAATTATCCGAAGAAAAATCAGGAAGAAGAATGCGTGTACAGACTTCATATCCGGGTGTGCAATTGTATACAGGAGACTATCTGAACAGTAAAATAATGGGAGAACATGCTAAACTGTACGAACCTTTTGACGGATTGTGTTTAGAATGCCAATATTATCCGGATAGTCCAAATCATGCTCACTTTTCGAATACAATATTTGGATCCGGACAATTTTATAATGAAACGATTACCTATGCTTTTGATATTAAAAATTAAAAAAATATGCCACTCCTGATAGCTATCGGGATATAAAGATTAAAATGATTTTTTTCACGCAGATTTACTTCGTCTGTTCGCTATCGCTCGGGTGGCAGATTAGAGCAGATTTAATTTAAGATTTTAATTAAACTGTATTTAGCAGCTTAAATCTTTTTAAATCTGCGTGAAAAAATAATTCGTGATCACGAAGCTTCGGGAGTGGCAAAAAAAACTTTACAAACCAATAAACTTTAAAAAACTAATCTCTAAAAACTATTTAAATGAAAAAAATGTTTGTTCATCGATCTTTAAGTTTGCTGATACCTGCAATGTTTCTGGTACAAGTCAGCGGTAAAGCACAAAATGAAGGACTTTCTCTAAAGTCAAAAGACAATCTCAATAAAATTGAATTGTCTTTAGCCGAAGGAGGGAAGTTGTCTTATAAAGTTACCCGCAAGGATAAAACGATAATTTTAGATTCTCCGCTTGGTTTGAGTTTAGAGAATAATGATTTTACATCAGGTTTATCCGTTGCAACTATTTCGCCAGTCGAAGAAAAACGCGAAAAGTATGAGCTAAAAGTGGCCAATAATAAAGTCGCAGACCATGTTTATAAAAGTAAAAGCATCACATTCAAAAATAAACAAGGCGCTTTAATGACCATAGATTTAATCGCCGGTGAAGAAGGCGTTGCTTTTCGATATAAATTTACGGATAAAGACCAGCAAAAGAGGGTGGTCAAAAATGAAGTTACGGGATTTCATATCGAGCAAAATGCAAAAGGCTGGCTTCAGCCGTATAATAAGGCCGGAGATTATACTCCTGGTTACGAAGATTTTTATGTAGATGTAAAGTCCGGAGACCCAATAAGCGGTGCAAGAAATGAATCGGTTGGCTGGTGTATGCCGGCACTTTTTAACGTAAATAATACCAAAAACTGGGTTCTGATTGCAGAATCGGGTGCTGATGGTACATTTCCGGGTTGTCATTTACAGCCGGATTCTAAAGGAGGAATTTACAGCATAGCATTTGCTAAAAAAGACGAAAAATTTACGTTGCCTTTACCTGATAAAGAGGCTTATCCGGAATCAGCTTTACCATGGACAATGCCCTGGAGAGTGATTATGATTGGCGATAAAGCGGGAGATATACTATTGTCGACTATGATTACAGATTTGGCGCCAGCCTCAAAAATCGAAGATACGTCATGGATTGTACCTGGAAAAGCAGCATGGTCATGGTGGTCGCATCCTGAAGATTTTACGCCGGAAATGTATAATAAATTCACGGATGTTTCAGCTTCATTTGGTTTTAGATATACTCTTTTTGATGCCGGATGGGAAAAAGCCAATAAAGAAGGAAAAATTATAGATTATGCATTATCTAAAGGAGTTCAGCCACTAGTTTGGGGATATTCAGCAGAATATTATGAGTCGGAAAAAAGAAAAAAAAGGTTTAAGGAACTGGCTGATATGGGCGTAAAAGGCGTAAAAATCGATTTTTGGTGTTCAGATAGACAGGAAGTTATGGCGGCGTTGCAATCGGTTTTTGAAGATGCTGCAAAACAACATTTGTTAGTGAATCTGCACGGAACAACAGTGCCAAGAGGCTGGCACAGAACATGGCCCAATTTTGTAACAGCAGAAGCTATTTTAGGAACCGAAAGTTATTTTTATGAGCCAAGATTTCCTGAAAAAGCAGCAGAACAAAATACGGTATTGCCTTTTACAAGAAATGTTGCAGGACCTTCAGATTATACACCATTTGCGCTGACTTTTAGAAAATATACACGTCTAAACACTAGCGTACATGAGTTGGCCATGGCTATGATTTATACTTCGGGTGTTATTCATTTTGCCGATTCAGAAGAGGTTTTTAATTCACTTCCTGATGCACTTAAAAATTTATTGAAAGAGATGCCGGCAACCTGGGATAAAACAGAATGTTTGGTAGCAGATCCGGGGAAATCGATCGTGCTTTCCCGTAAAAAAGACAATCTTTCTTATATCGTAGGGATAAATGGTACTAATGCCGCATTGCCGGTTTCGATCGATCTGAAAAAATACGGAAAAGGCTTTTCAAAATTCAGGATTATATCTGAAGGAAAAGACCCTTTAATGGATTTTAATGTGCAAACCTATCCTTTGGCTTCAAACTGGAAGTATAATATAGCTCCTAAAGGAGGATTTATTATTCAGTTTATCAAGTAATTTTTTTTTCACCATATAAGTGATATAAGTTCATATTATAGCTTTGCGTATAGTTAAGCTTAATTACTTATATCACTTATATGGTTTATTTTTTATACAGTTTTAGAAATTGCTATACAACAATTGAAGTGTATGAAAATCAGAAGAGCCATCAAAATATTTATCCAGTACTTCTTCAAATATAGGTTCTGAATTCTGAACACTGGCAAACAAAGTCATACAGGATTGTAATTTTTCATTGTCAGGATTTCCAAAAATTTCTTCTGCTGTTTTTTCATCTGTTTTGATTAATTCGGCAGTAATTTCTATGAGGTGTTTTCCCAGAATGGGGTGTTCTAAAAAGGCAATCGCTTCATCAGCGTTTTTAATTTCGTAGAATTTTGAGGTATCACAAGACCCAAGTCCTTTTATCTGCGGAAAAATAAACCACATCCACGGAGATTCTTTTTTTCCTTTTTTTATTTCTGAAAGCGCTGACAGGTATAATTTATTTTGCGCGTCTAAAAAGCGAACCAATTCTTTATTATTGTAAGCCATTATTTACTGATTTTATTTGGGGTAATCAGGTCGTAAAACTACTGAAAATAAATATAGTTAAGTATTCTGAAAGTTTTTTTTAGATCTATTTTTTTCTATATATTATGCCGGAAATGATCTGTAGTATTTATCGGAATTTTTATTGAATTTTAAAATGATTATTTTTATTTTGATTTAGAATTTTAAATCATTTTAATCCTTTTATCTGTGGCAAAATAGAACAAGGCAATATTTGCAAAAAAATCTCTGCGCCCTTTACGATTGAAAAAATTCACAATATTATTCCTGTTAACAAGCTTCTTTTTTGTTACAAAACTCTATAATCGTTAGTGTCCCCGTTATAATATTTCTATTTTTACGAATAGAGTAACATTATCGACTTAGATAATAATTGAATTTTTGATTTGACATTAGTTTCAAAAAATGTCAATTTCTATTAACGGGCGTTCTGCCCAATAAAAAAATAAATTATGAAAATAGGATTAATCGGATTTGGAAAGACTGGAAAATCAGTAGCATCAATACTACTGGAAAACAAGAAATTTTGCCTGGAATGGGTTTTAAGACAGAGTACTGTTTTAGAACACAGATCAGTTCCCGAATTTTTTGGAATTCAGTCAGAAGAACCCGGATTAATTTACTCCAGTTCTAAAACCACTATGGAAGAATTACTGGACAAACATCCTGTTGACGTGATAATTGATTTTTCGTCGAATGAAGGTATTTACACGTATGGAGAACTTGCCGCAAGCAGAAACATCAAAATTATCTCGGCGATCTCACATTATAAAGACAAAGAATTAAAATTATTAAAGAAGCTGGCGCATAAAACCACTGTATTCTGGTCTCCGAATATTACACTTGGAGTCAATTATTTACTTTTTGCGGCAAAATTTTTAAAGAAAATTGCTCCGTGGGTTGATATCGAAGTCAATGAGGAACATTTTAAAAAGAAAGAGGGAACATCAGGAACAGCTGTAAAAATAGCTGAAGCTTTGGATATTGACAAAGAAAATATCAATTCGGTCAGGGCAGGAGGAATCGTTGGAAAGCATGAGGTAATCTTCGGTTTTCCGTACCAGACTGTGCGACTGATTCATGAATCTATTTCAAGAGAAGCCTTTGGAAACGGAGTTGTTTTTGTGGCTGAAAATTTAGAACATAAACAAAAAGGATTGTATAATTTTGAAGATATTCTGACGCCTTATTTTGCAGTGTAAAGTACTGTGTAATGGGCCACGAAGACGCTAAGGCACAAAGTTTTTCTTTTTTAAGTTTTGCGGCTTACGCGAAATTCTCGTTGCTATTTTAAGACAAAAACTTTTATTCACTCAAAATTCAAACCCGACAGGTTTTTAAAACCTGTCGGGTTTATTTTTATACACTAATTTGATTTGGTTAAATAATTAATTTAAAAATACTTGATATATCAAATAAATAATTATATTTGATATATCAAATAAATTTAAAATCATTCAATTTAAGATGAGTCAGAAAACCCCAACCGGAACAGTTCTCTATACTATAGAACAAGCGATAAAAGAATACCGGAAAGTTTGCCAAAAAAACATTCAGAAAATAGTAAATGATATTACTGTCGATCAATGCTTGGTCTTAATTATTCTAAACGATAACCCGAAAATTTCTCAGATTGAAATAGCCCGATTAATTTTTAAGGATAATGCTTCGGTAACAAGAATTATCGAGTTGATGGTAAAAAAAGATTACCTGACCAGAGAAACAGATGAGTTGGATAAAAGAAAAACCAGACTTGGCATAACTCAAAAAGGCAAGGAAACAATTGTGTTACTAACGCCCGTTTTTAACCTCAATCGTAAAATGGCTCTTGACGGATTATCTGCTGATGAAATCGAATTACTTGACAAAATCCTCCATAAAATAATTTCAAATTGTAAAACTTCATAAAATATGAAACACCTTTTAACTTTAGTATTGCTATCATTTTCGATCGTTGCGTTTTCACAAAAAGACATCAAACCAGAATTTAATCTTACCGAAATCAACCAAAAACAAATTATTGATTCGCTAACTAAAGAACTCGAAGAATTCTATATCCGACCCAATGCTGTTGGTGACATTAAAAAGAAACTGAATGAGAATTATAAAAAAGGACTTTATAAAAACATTATAAAACCCAATGAATTTGCTTCTAAACTAAGCGCAGATCTTGTAGAGGTGAGCAAAGATTTGCATTTTGCACTAAGATATGATCCGGAATGGACGGAAGATCAGCTAAGAAAAGAAGATAAAGAGGTTCAGAAAAAAATTAAAGCTCAGGAATTGGCTGACGCAAAAAAGAAAAATTTCGGTTTTCAGCAAGTACGAATTTTAGAAGGTAATATAGGCTACTTAAAATTTGATTATTTTGAAGATCCTGCAATAGGAAGTGAAACTGCAGCATCGGCTATGCAATTTTTAAGCGGTACTGATGCGTTAATTATCGATTTACGTCAAAATAATGGCGGAGTTATGGAAATGGGACAGTTTTTAAGCAGTTATTTTTATTCAGGAAAAGAATTACCGCTTTATAAATATTATTATAACGAGAAAAACAGAAAAAAAGTAGAAAGAGAGATGTGGTTATTACCATCTGTTCCGGGGAAACGTATGGAGGATGTTGATATTTATATTTTAACAAGCAACACTACTTTTTCCGCCGCTGAATGGATGAGTTATTCACTCCAAAATTTGAAACGTGTTACTATTGTAGGCGAGAGAACGGCTGGTGGCGCGCACCCAATTGATCGAAAGATATTGCCAGACGGTTTTTCTGTAAATATCCCTTTTGGAGAAGTAAAAGATCCAATTACCAATACTGATTTTGAAAGAAAAGGCGTTGTACCGGATGTTTTATGCAAAAGCGAAGAAGCTGTAAACACATCGCATATCCTTGCTTTGCAGAAACTTTCATCAAAAAATAAAGATGCATCAAACAATCTGGAGTGGTTTATTCCTATTATTAAAAACAGACAAAAAACAGTAAGTGTTGATGCTGAAATTTTAAAATCGTACCAAGGAAAGTATGGAAAAGTCGAACTGAAATACGAAAACAATAATTTGTATTACAAATGGAATAATATAGCCACTTTATTGCTGATTCCTTTAGAACAGGATTTATTTCTGCTGGACGGAGTAGATGATTTCCGTATTAAAATTGTTTCCGAGAATAATTCGGTAACAGGATTTAAAAGAATATATGAGGATGGGCAGGAGAAGTTTTATAAAAAAGAGTAAAATTTTTAGGATTTAATCTCGGCAAAGGTGCAAAGTTTTTTCTCATTTTTGTTATTAACTTTTAAGCTCCGGAGGAGCTATATAATATACCACTCCGATGGGTTTGGATTTTTTTTATCAAATTAAATAAATATGACGTCCCGCTGGGACTTGTTTTAATGCACGTAGCAATTATAATAATTATAGAAAAAGGCTTTAGCCAAAAAACGACATTTGGCTAAAGCCTTTCCAATAACCTTTATTAAACTCCAGCTAAAGCTGGAGGCTATTCAAAACTTTGCTCCCGAAGCCTCGGGATTGCGACTTTGCGAGATTTTTTTTGAACATAAATCACTTCCTAAAAATCAAAGCTTTACTATATTCTGCATTCATTTTGGCAATCGAAAGAATCGAAATTCCCTGAGGGCATTCGATTTCACAGGCTCCGGTATTGGAGCAGTTTCCAAAACCTTCGGCATCCATTTGCTGTACCATTGTTAAAACCCTTTTCGATGCTTCGATTTTTCCTTGCGGAAGCAAAGCCAGATGTGTTATTTTGGCACCAACAAACAAAGCCGCACTGGCATTTTTACAAGTCGCTACGCAGGCTCCGCAGCCAATACAGGCCGCCGCATCAAAAGAGGCTTCGGCAGTTTCGTATGATATTGGGATACTATTGGCTTCAGGTGCCTGACCTGTCGAAGCGCCAATAAAACCTCCTGCTTCAATAATGGAGTCAAAAGCAGAACGATCGATCTTTAAATCTCGTAAAACCGGAAATGCTTTGGCACGAAAAGGCTCAATATAAATCGTGTTACCGTCTTTAAAACTTCGCATATGAAGCTGGCAGGTTGTGGTATTTTTTAAAGGTCCGTGCGCTCTTCCATTAATCACAACGCCACATTGTCCGCAGATTCCTTCGCGGCAATCATGATCAAATTCTATCACGCGTTCTTTTTTCTGAATAAGGGATTCATTCAAAAGATCCAGCATTTCCAGAAAAGACATATGTTCAGAAACCCCGTCGATTTCATAATTTACCATTTCCCCTTTCGCGGAAGCGTTAAGTTGTCGCCATATTTTAAGATATAGTTTCATATTCTGATGCTTTTGATTATTTGTAACTTCTAACGGCCAGTTCAACCGATTCGAATACCAAAGGTTCTTTGTGTAATTCCGGCAGCTGATCTTTTCCTTTCCATTCCCATGCCGAAACATAGCAGAAATCGGCGTCGTTTCTCACCGCTTCACCGTCGGCAGTTTGGTATTCTTCACGAAAGTGAGCCCCACAAGATTCTTCTCTTTGAAGGGCGTCATGGCACATTAATTCGGCCAGTTCGATATAATCTGCAATACGTCCGGCTTTTTCGAGTTCGCTGTTTACAGTATCGTCTCCGGTAATGAGCAAGTCTTTTTCAAAAGATGCTTTTAGCAATTTGATTTCTTTTAAAGCATCTTCTAGTTTTTCTTTACTTCTGGACAGTCCACATTTCTCGTATAATAATCGGCCTATTTTTTTATGGAAGTAATCTGTAGAAAGTGTTCCGTTGCTATTCAGGAACTTATCCAATTGAGTTCTGACGGATTTTTCGGCTTCATCAAAAGCAGGATGCGTGATATCCGGTTTTGAAGCGTTTAATTCACCGGCCAAATAATTCGGAATCGTATAGGGCGCAATAAAATAACCATCGACACAAGCCTGAAGCAGGGAATTTGCTCCCAATCTGTTCGCGCCATGATCGGCGAAATTGGCTTCTCCTAAGGCAAATAACCCCGGAATAGTCGTCATTAATTCATAATCGACCCAAAGACCGCCCATTGTGAAATGTGCTGAGGGAGAAATTAACATGGGTTCTTTATAGGCATTGATTCCGGTGATTTTCTCATACATCGCAAAAAGATTGCTGTATTTGGCTTCGATTTTATCTTTTCCCTGAGCTTTAATCGCAGCCGAAAAGTCAAGGTAAATAGCATTTTTCATTGGGCCAACGCCATGTCCGGCATCAATTTGTTCTTTGGCCGCTCTTGACGAAATATCTCTTGGAGCCAAATTCCCAAAAGAAGGATATTTACGCTCCAGATAATAATCCCGTTCGTCTTCGGGAATTGTATTAGGGTTTCGGTCATCCTGGGCTTTTTTTGGCACCCAGATTCGTCCGTCATTTCGAAGTGATTCCGACATTAACGTAAGTTTCGATTGATTGGCGCCGTGCTGTGGGAGCGAAGTAGGGTGAAACTGAATCCAGCTCACGCCTGCCATATAAGCTCCTTTTTTATGTGCTCTCCAAATAGCTGAACTGTTGCAACCCATTGCTAAAGTTGAAAGATAATATACTTTTCCATAACCACCAGAGGCCAAAACAACAGCATCGGCAACATGGCGTTCAAGTTCTCCGGTTTCAAGATTTCGTGCGATAATACCTTTTGCTTTTCCGTCAATTACAACCAGTTCCAGCATTTCGTGACGGGTATGCAGGGCTACTTTTCCTAAAGAAACCTGCCGCAATAAACCCTGATAAGCACCCAGTAAAAGTTGTTGACCCGTTTGCCCGCGCGCATAGAATGTTCTCGAAACCTGAACGCCTCCAAAAGACCGGTTATTGAGATATCCGGCATATTCTCTGGCAAACGGAACGCCTTGTGCCACGGCATGATCGATTAAAGCTGCTGAACATTCCGCCAGACGGTAAACATTGGCTTCGCGGGATCTGAAATCTCCGCCTTTTATAGTGTCATAAAACATTCGGTACGTGCTGTCGCCATCATTTTTGTAATTCTTGGCTGCATTTACGCCTCCTTGTGCTGCAACAGAATGCGCTCTTCTGGCTGAATCCTGAAAGCAAAACGACTGGATGTTATAACCTTGTTCTGCCAATGATGCTGCGCAGGAAGCACCTGCAAGACCGGTTCCTACAACAATGATGTTTAGTTTTTTTCTGTTGGCCGGATTAACGAGTTTTGCTTTCGCCTTATAATTATTCCATTTTTCGGCTAGCGGACCTTCAGGTATTTTTGAGTCTATCATTTTTTTTGATTTAAAATGAAACGGAACTTTAAGAAGCTGTAATTTACTACAAAATATTGACTTTTGAAATAGGAAAAATAAAGGATTTGCGCATAGCCACAGATTAAAAGGATTATAAATAAAATCTGCTCCATCTGTGTGAAAAAAAATAAGCACATAGAAACAAAGCTTTTACTTCCCGGTAGAGAAGACAAAAAAGAAAAACATTTCTTTCACATACAATAACTATGTGAATTTAAATAAGTGAAACGTCTCTTTTAAGTAAGCAAAAGCTATGCTTCTATGTGTTAAAATAATTATACCTAACGGGAAACTCCGGGTATTTATTTTTATTGTTTGCTAATCAAAATGGCCTTAGTAGCAGTGTTTGTTTTTACAAAATAAATTCCGGTTGGATGCTCTGAAATAGAAATTAAACTTCCTGATCCCTGTTTTATTTTGATTCCTAAAGGAGAAAAAACGCTCCACTCTGTATCTTTCGATAAATGAAAAATACCGGTTGACGGATTTGGATAAACACTGATTTTATTCCATTCTGTATTTGGAATTTCAACGCCAAGATTACAATTATGAACTGTAAAAGGAGAGTTGTTTTTTGTGTTATTGCCTATGGCATTGCTAACTGTTAATGAAACAGTTTTTGTTCCTTCCGTACCATAAATTACAGTATGAGGACCAACTCCTGTTGCGGTTGCCGGTTGTGCACCTTCGCCAAAACTCCAAAGATAATTATCAACTGTACCTATTGAAACAGAGGTAAAAGTAACAGGAGTGTTGAGACATCCCATTTGTGGGCTCACCTCATAATCAGCAATTGGAGCAGTTGTCCCGCCTGTCAATACAAACTCCATTTTATTAACATTGATGTCACCTTCTTCAAAAAATAAAGTAATGATACGAGTTCCCTGCGTTAAAGGAATATTACCAATTGTAAAGGTTTGCCAATTTTGGAAACCTCCCGTATTGGGTAAATTAACGGTTCCCGTAACGTTTACGCCGTCGACTTCAATGTGCACTTTTCGGTTCGGATATGGCGATGACACTCTTAAATTGATATTGTAATTTGCGGTACTATTCACTTTTGCAGTGTATTTTAGCCATTCATTTTTGGCCACATAAGAAATATTAAATCCGCCCTCGTTGCAAACTTCGGTTCCTACGCCATCACCAGGTCTGTATGCCGTATCACCGCCACCGTTGCTATCAAAATAAGCAGCTGGGCCTATATCATAATTTTCGGCTTCTATAACACCCGGAATCTGCGCAACAACTCCTAAATAAGGTGCGTTAGGCAATGTGGTGGCCGTATAAACAGCTGTATAGGTTATTGTTCCTGTTGCAGGGGCTGTAAAGGTTTGATTGGCAGCTCCGCCATGATTCCAATGATCAAAATCATATCTGATATTGCCATTATATTGTGGAGTAGGAGCATTTAAGGTTTGTACAGCAGCATTTGCCACAACTTGTCTGGTTGCTGGTGCTGTAACTGCTTTTTGATTGAATTCTAAAGCTAATAAAGCAGGAGAACTCGTTACAGTAACATCTACCAGATTAGGTTTGATATCCACAAAAGCCGTTCCTGTTAAACCATTGCTATCGGTTACTTTTACAGTAAACCGGTACCAGACATTTGGTGTTTTTTCCCCTTGGTTAGAGGCAGTAAAATCTCCCGATTTAACGCCTTGCGGACTCGCACCCGGGTGAGAATGCCCGGCACCGGGAATATCTTCGTGAAAAAGATCAATACTCCACGAATAGGCGCTCGCCGGCAATGTTCCGTCCTCGATATCTGTTGCTGCTGCTTCAAAATGAACCACATCTTCAGCGTTCCATTTTAAGGAAGGCAGAGGAGAAACGATCGTAACTGTTGGCGTATTGTTAAAAGGTGTTACCGTTAAGGTTGCCGGATTACTGGTTGCATTTCCGGCAGTATTAGTCACAATAACCCTGTAGGCACCTGCATTTGCATTTGTTACATTAGGTATTGTATAAGTTGCGGAAGTTGCACCGGGAATATTTACATTATTAAATTGCCATTGATAAGTAAGTCCCACGCCACTTGCCGAAACCGTAAAAGTTGCAGGAGTGGTTTGCATAATAGTCTGAGATAACGGATGATTTACGATAGTAGGAGCTGCAGTTGCAATATAATCGAGTTTGATTAAAGCACCATTGTTTTCGTAAGCACAATAATAAATATAGCCATCATTGCCTAACATCATTCCGAGTGCCTGTTTTTGCGGTGCGAAATAAAATTCGGTTGAAACCGGATCCGCAATATTAGGATCGAAAGAACGAATTTCATTTCGAACATAATCCTTAATAATAAATTTTCCCTCAAGATTAGGATAACGTGGCGTATCAGGATTGTATAAAAGGCCATTGGTCAGGGCGTTTCCGATACTTCCGGTAGCATATGTAAATATTGGGTTGGTAAATAAGTTAATTTCGGTTTGTTTTCCGTCGCCACCTTGCGGATGTCCCCAGGCAAAGTTGCGAATGGCCGGATTACTGATTTCATTGATTTCTTCCCAGGAAGTTCCAACATCCAAAACAAACAATTTGTTGGCTTTTTTATTGGCAACAAGTCTCCAGGGATTCCTGAAACCATAGACCCAGATGCTTTGTTTTTGTACAGAACCGCTTCCGTAAAACGGATTTCCCGGTGCAGGTTGCCCGTCTGCAGTAAGGCGAAGAATTTTTCCTTTGTAGGTATCAAGATTTTGAGCATTGGTGTTTAACTGACTGTCTCCAACAGTTATATACAAATATCCGTTAAAGAATTTAAGATCCCCACCATTATGAAATCCGTCGCCAACGGGTTCTAACAACAGGATTTCCTGTCTGCCAACAACCTGATTGGTTGTACTAATTTGTACTCTTTCTATTCTATGTCGAATTACCGCTCCATCAACAATGGCATAAAATACATACATATAACCGTTTGCAGCAAAATCAGGATGCAGGGTTAACCCCAGTAATCCTTGCTCTTTATCGGTAATAGTGTTTACAGTAAAAACAGTTGAAACAGCATTGTTTTGAAACACTTTTACAATTCCTGCTCTTTCGGCAATAAATATTCGTCCGTCAGGAGCTTGTTCCAGCGCTAAACCTTCTTTAATTACAGCTGTAGGGGCAATGTTTTGTGTGATGTACTGACAATTTCCCTGCCATGACAGCAAGATAAAAAAAGCATACAATAGATGCGATAATTGCCTTTTCTTAAATTTTTTGAGTAGATTTCTTTTCATAATTATTCAGAATGAATTTATAATTTGGGTAACCAAATTTAAACTTTTCCAGATAATTATTCTAGTTTTTACTATTATCTTTATTTGTAATTAATTGATTATTAGTTGTTGTTGCGAAATTGTGTAAGGATTTGATGTATTCTTTAAACAAAATTATTGTTTGATAAATTTTTCTACATTCGGTATTTTCTCTAATGATTTGGTGTTTTCTTTGAGAAGTTGAGCCGCAGCTTCATTTATCTTTTTTGATGGAATTGTTTTCCATTTTTCTATATCTTTTTCGTAATCATTATGAAATAATAATCGGGATAAATCTCTTATAACACAAAAGGCAGCAATCGAATGACCGTTTTCGCTATCATAATTACCATTATGAATAAAAAACTGCACTCTTTTATAGAGTCCGTCTGCAGAGTAAAGGGACAACTCAGTCAGTTTTCCTCTGTATTCTAAATCGGCAGAACCCACTCCTTTTAAATTTGGAAATAGTTTATAATCGGCAAAATGCCTGCCTTCGTGCCCAATGTAACTGACTCTAAAGGTTTCTGATTTTAAATCGTAAGCTTTTTTTACACAAAACAAAGCTTCTTTAGTCGCCCATCCGGCAGGATAATAGCGTCCTAAAGTGGCATATTCGCTCCAGCCCAGCGTTATAAAATCATCCATAAAATAAACTTTGACAAGCGTTTTCTTTCCGTCATAATTAAGATTGTAGATGGTGTCTTTTTCTGTTTTCCAGACCAATAAATCATAGAGGCTTCCTGTTTTTCCAAATCCTGTGGTATGATAGCCTAAACTTGTGATGTATTTTTTTTGATAAACATTGATGCTGTCTTCATTAAGAGGCAGCTTTTCTGCAGGAGGAAAGTTTGTTTTAAGAAAATTAGAGACATTTTTCATCATCAGGGTGTCATTTTTCTTTTCTTTATTCAGGAAAGAGAATCGCCAGTAGTCCCTGTAAATTTTTAATAACTCATCTATTTTAGATTTTCGGGTTTCTAAAAAATCACTTTTGTCTTCTTTAAATTTAAACCGGTTTTCAAAATCGGTTTTAAATTTTAAATCTTTTTGGGATATTTTTTTGGTGGGATCAATTTCTAACAAGGGCAAAGCCAATGCAGGATTTCCGTCTAATGCTACAGCATAAATCCTGGTATAATCAAGTTTTATACTGTCGTTTGGATGAGTTTGCGCATTTATTTTTGATAATGAAAATAAAGTAAAAATAAGTAAAGCGGCAAGTTTTAAAGTTCTCATAATAAAAAAATATCAGGTTGATTTTATATGACTTTTTACTATAGAGACTTATTTTTTGATTTTGTTACAGTTTGCCTAGCATTTTATAAAAATAAAACCTGTCGGGTTTGGCGGAATTATTTTAATGTCCGATAATTTCTTTTCTGTGTAAGGTTCCCCATTCATTTAGTGCACCGATAACATTATATAAAGTCATGCTGTGTTCTGTTCTGGCATATTCAACAGTTGGCGGAAAAGTATCATAAACTGTCCTGGTAACCAGTTTGTTTATCTCCAGATCTTTAAGTTCTTTCGAAAGCATTTTATCTGTAATTCCGTTAATATCTTTAGAAATTTCCTTAAAACGTTTTGGCCTGTTTGATAAGGCGATCAAAATTGGCAGTTTCCATCTTCCGCTTAAGACTTCTAATGCATCACGTACCGGGCGCAGTGCAGCCAGACATTCTTCTGGTTGGCAATTCATTTCTTTTGTTAGTTCGCTCTTTGTTTTCATATTTCTCATGTTACTATCCTCAAGGATAGCGCTATCCTTGAGGATAGTACTATAAAAGAGATAGCAAATGTAAATAAGTTTGTATCATAAAACAAAATAGTACTAAAAATGAGCAAAAAAATTCTGAATATAGTAACAAGCATCAAAGGAGATGCTTCGTTTAGTAATAAATTATCCAATGCAGTTCTGGAAAAACTGACAAGAGAATATCCGGGAAGCCAAATACAAACTTTTGATCTTTCGAAAAACCCTTTACCTTATTTAAACGAGTTACAGCTTAATGCATTTTACACTCCTGAAGAAGCGCATACAACGGCTCAGACGGACTCGATTAAACTTTCTGATGAGGCGATACAGGATTTATTAGAAGCCGATATTATCGTTATTGGGGTGCCTATTTATAATTTTGGAATTCCGGCTTTATTAAAAGGATGGATCGATCAGGTAGCAAGGGCAGGAAAGACTTTTAGTTATGATGAAAACGGACCAAAAGGACTAATAAACGGTAAAAAAGTATTCTTATCCGTTGCGTCAGGAGCGGTATTTTCTGATGGTCCGTACAAAAGTTATGATTTTGCAGAACCGTATTTGCGTGTGGTTTTGGGATTTTTAGGAATTACTGATGTTACGACTTTTCGTGTAGAAGGAACTGCAATTCCTGATTTTGCCGAAAGTGCTTTACCAAATGCTTTGGCAGCGGTCGAAGAATTCGCTTTTTAAATTGAAAATAAAAGTGCGTTAGTTGGACATTTTTGCACTTGATAAACCCGACAGATTTATTTAAAATTGTCGGGTTTTACTATTTTGCAATTTGTCATAAATTTCCAGGAAACATTTTGAAAATTCGCGAAAATCCGTGCAATTAGTGCCTAAAAAAAACAATATCAAAATTTTCAGAAAGATTAGCTTTTGTATCTTTCATCAAGATGAAGTTCTTTATTAAATTGATTGTTTGAGATTTCTTTCAGGATATCAATAAATGAGATTTTCATTTTAAGAATTACCGGATCTGCCCCGTAAACAAAAGAATACACGTCTAAATTTTCATCAACAGCGAGATAATTGCCATCTTCTAAATCGTAAAACTCGTAATATGTTTTTCCGTCAAAATCCGTATCAAATACATTATTATAATCTAGTAATTGCCTGATATCATGGTCTAACTGATCGTAGAAAAGATCGACTTTGCGTGCTGGAAATTCAAAACTGTTAATACTAAAATTGATGCTTTTAATAGATGATAAATCAAATTCGCTGAGTTCGTAATTTGAATTGCTGATTTTTATCGCCCAAAGCAGATTGTCCCAAAGCAGAATTTCAATATCTTCAAACTTATTATTAGATTTAGAAAATATCTTAAGCCCTGAAATCTTATTATTTTTTCCTCTTTTTTTGAATTTAATATAGTTTTCGCCCGGATAGGTAATCTCTACATACTTAAAATCTGGATGTAAACTCCATTTTTTAAAACCCCAAAAATTATTCTCTTCCGGCTGACTTTTAATATCTGTCAGGTAATCCGGTAACACATTAATTATGGCTTTAAAAAGTTTTTCCTGCTCTTTCAGGGTTAAATCGGTTTTGTATTTTGGAGAAATTGCCCCGAGTATTTTTTGTAAAACAGTCATTTATTTTTCGATTATCATAGTTATTCCCTGACCTCCGGCAGCACAAATGGATATAAATCCTCTTCCGGAACGTTTTTCGTTTAATAATTTTGCCATCACGCCAATTATTCTTCCTCCCGTTGCAGCAAAAGGATGCGCTGCTGCAAGAGAACTTCCTTTTACATTCAGCTTGTTTCTGTCGATTGCCCCAAGCGCTTTCTTTAAACCTAATTGAGCACTAAGTTCCGGGCTTTCCCATATTTTTAAAGTGGCTAAAACCTGTGCAGCAAAAGCCTCGTGAATTTCATAATAGTCAAAATCCTGCAAAGTCAATCCCGCTTTATCCAGCATTCTGCTGGCCGCGAATAAAGGCGCTAACAAAAGATTTTGCTGGTTTTTGACATATTCTATCGCAGCAACTTCAGCAAAAGTGATATAAGCCAAAACAGGAAGATTATTTTCTTTTGCCCATTCTTCGCTGGCTAAAAGTAGACAAGACGCACCATCGGTAAGCGGAGTAGAATTTCCGGCAGTAAGCGTTCCGTTTACTTTATCAAATGCAGGATTTAATTTGGCCAATTTTTCAATCGTGCTGTCTTTTCTCAAATTATTATCTCTTTTCAGTCCCTGATACGGGGTAATCATGTCATCAAAAAATCCCTCATCGTAGGCTTTTGCCATATTGAGGTGGCTTTTAAGCGCCAGATGATCCTGATCTTCGCGCGAAATTTGATAATGTTTTGCCGTAATTTCAGTATGTCCGCCCATCGAAAGTCCTGTTTGAGATTCTTCATTTCTGGGAACCAAAGGCGATAAATCCTTCGGACGAAGTTGTAGAAACAGTTTTATTTTTTCTCCCAATGATTTTGCTTTTCTGGCATTCAATAGAATTTTCCTCAGTTTTTCGCTTACCGCAATAGGCATATCACTTATAGAATCTACACCGCCGGCAATTCCGGATTCTATTTGTCCTAAAGCAATTTTATTGGCAATATAAATGGCACTTTCTATTCCCGTATCGCAGGCTTGCTGCAAATCGCAGGCGGGGGTTGCAGGATCAAGGGATGTTTTCATGACGCATTCGCGAATCAAATTACTGTCATAGGTATGTTTGATTACGGCTCCGCCAGCCACTTCGCCCAATAGTTTTCCTCTTAGATTGTATTTATCGATAAGTCCGTCGAGTGCTGCGGTCATCATTTGCTGATTTCCAACTTCGGCGTAAGCGGTATTGGCTCTCGCAAACGGAATTCGATTGTATCCAACGATGGCAACTTTTCTAATTGTAGTTGTGGTATTCATAGCTGAGATTTTTTGTTTCCGGAAGATTTTCCAAAGATTAAAGATAAGCAGAGTTCGTTATAATTGGTGTTTTAAATAAAAAAATGTCGAATTTTAGTAACAAACAAACTTTGATATAATTATTTTAAGGAGTAGTAATAATGAAAATATATTGATTATTAATGATATACATGCTTTTTAAATAATAAATAATAAAAATTCAAGTACATTAATATTCTTATTTAGATTAATTAAAAATAATTTGGTTAAGAACGATTTAGCCATTACTTTTGCCATCGAAATCAAAACCAAATCAAAATGAATATAATAACTATTAAAAAAGCTTTGTCCTGCCTGATATTTTTAACATCATTGCAAATGATGGCTCAGGATTCCGGAAAAGTAATAGGAAAAGTTTCCTTAAGCGGAAACGTTCCGGCAGAAAATGTTTCTGTTGCCCTTAAAGGAACAAGATATACTGCCGTTACCAATGAAAACGGTCAGTACGAAATTAGAAATGTGAAGCCTGCCAGCTATACGATTAGTATTCACGCTGTGGGTATTCATCCGGTAGAAACCCAAATTACAGTAAATGCAAAACAAACGGTAACTAAAAATTTCATGCTTTCTGAAAGTCAGGAAGATCTTGATGAGGTAGTAATTACCAAAAATAAGTACAAGCAGGACAAGCCTTCTTTGTCATTGCGTCTTCAGACTCCCGTACTTGAAATTCCGCAAAACATTCAAATTGTGAGTGCCCAGACTTTAAAAGACCAGCAAATTACAAGTATGAGCGACGGGGTGATCAGAAACGTGAGTGGGGCTGTACGTTCAGAGCACTGGGGAGATTTATATACTAATATTAAAATGCGTGGTTCTCAGGTTCAGGCTTTCCGTAATGGTTTTAATGTGGTTTCTTCTTCATGGGGACCTCTTACAGAAGATATGAGCTTTGTAGATCATATCGAGTTTGTAAAAGGACCGGCAGGATTCATGCTTTCAAGCGGTGATCCAAGCGGACTTTATAATGTAGTGACTAAAAAACCAACCGGAATTACAAAAGGTGAAGCTAGTGTAATGGCGGGAAGTTATGATTTTTATCGCGCAAGTATTGATCTTGACGGAAAACTGGATAAAAAAGGAAAATTATTGTACCGTTTTAATGCTGCGGCACAAAACAAAGGTTCCCACAGAGCTTATGAGCATAACGACCGTTATGTAATTGCTCCGGTGATTACGTATCAGGTGGATGATAAAACAAAAATTACGGCTGAATATAATTTTCAGTATGCGAACATGACTGAGGTAGGTTCTTATTACGTATTTGGTCCGGAATCCCAAGGATATGCAACTTTACCGGTGGGTTTTACTATGACGCAACCAGGTTTGCCGGATACGAATATAAAGGATCATAGCGGATACCTTATGTTTGAGCATAAGTTTGATGACAGCTGGAAACTGACAGCACAAACTTCTTATTTTAAATATCTGCAGGAAGGATATAGTTCATGGCCAAGCGCTGTAGGTTCAGAAAAAAATGCACTTGGAGTAGGCAACATTATAAGAAATGTTAGTATTTGGGATGCGGAAAGTAATATGTACTTAGGTCAGATATTTGTAAACGGAAAATTCACTACCGGACCCGTTACACATAAAGTTTTAGGTGGTATAGATTTAGGAAGTAAAGATTATATGGCTGATTGGGGACAATCTCATAAGCTTGATACTCCTGCAAATCCGTTTAATGTTTATAATCCAAATTACGGTCCACCAGTGAATGGTATGCCTGCTTTTGATCGTACCACACCACTTTCAGTAAGAGCTGGCGGAAAAATAACTTCAGAATATGCAGCGGCCTATATTCAGGATGAACTTGGTTTTCTTGAAAATAGATTAAGAGTAACGCTTGCTGCAAGATATACCTGGATCAGTCAGTCAAGTTTTGGAGAAACACAGGAAGACAGCCATATTACACCACGTGCAGGGGTTAGTTTTTCTGTGACAGATGATTTGGCTGTTTACGGATTGTATGATCAGGCTTTTACACCACAATCAGGTATTGTTAAAGAAGGTAAAATAAAACCACTTACAGGAAATAATGTTGAATTTGGTATCAAAAAAGATTGGTTTGATGGTTCCTGGAATACCAGTTTATCTGCTTACAATATTTTAAAGAAAAACGAGCTTACTTCTGACCCTAATAATATTCCCGGTGGTCAACAATATAGTGTTGTTCTGGGAGAAAAAAGAGCTCAGGGTATTGAATTTGATGTAAGAGGAAAAATACTTGATGGTCTTAATTTAATTGCTAATTATGCTTTTACAGAATCTATTGTACTTGAATCTGATGTTACAACTATTAAGGAAGGTTCTGTCATTCCTGGTTACTCTAAGCATACAGCAAATGCATGGTTAAATTATACGCTTCAAAACGGAAAACTAAAAGGATTAGGCGCATCTATTGGAGGTACTTATCTTGCAGGACGTGAAACGGATGTCTGGAGTGTAGCATCAGAAAGATTACCGGACTATTTTAAACTTGATGGTGGTTTATCTTATGAAACCGGAAAAATAAAAATTACTGCAAACGTGTTTAATATTTTGGATAAATATCTTTACAGCGGTTCTTATTATGAGTGGCTTGAAGCCTACTACTGGCAAACAGAAGCGCCAAGAAACTTTAGAGTGGGTGTAACGTATAAATTCTAATTTTTTTTGCGGTATTTAGCCTACGGATTGTACGGGTTTAAAGGATTTTCGCAGGTTTTTTTAATGTGATAATCTATATGAAAACAAAAAAATCATCAGTTTCCGACTGATGATTTTTCTTTTTAAGGTCAAAGCGACAGAGGTTCAAAGTTTTATTAATATATAAATCCTTTTAATCTTTTAATCTGTGGCAAATATTATCCTTTATGGATCAAAGGAATGACTTTAGATCCTATAAGTTCGATAGCATTCATTAATTGTTTGTGTGTAAGCCCTGCATTATCCATTTGGAATGTAAATCTCGAAATTCCGCCAAGGGATTCGCTGTGGCGTAAAATTTTCTCGGCAACACGTTCCGGGTCACCAACAATAAGAACACCAAGATCATCAATAAGTCCGTCAAATTTGTCTTTGGTTACCGGAGGCCAGCCGCGTTCTCTTCCTAATTTGGTCCAAAGTTCGGCATAACCCGGATAATATTCTTCGATGGCTTTTGCTGTTGTGCTTCCCACAAAACCTGGCGAGTGCAAACCTACTTTTAGTTGTTCGGGTTTGTAACCTGCTGCTTTTCCGGCTTCACGATACAAATCGACTAAAGGTTTAAAACGATGTGTTTGTCCGCCAATTACGGCTACCATCAAAGGCAAACCTAAAGATCCGGCTCTTATAAAAGATTCCGGAGTTCCGCCAACACCTAACCAAATAGGCAGTTTTTCCTGTAAAGCTCTTGGATATATGGGAAGATTATTCAAAGCCGGACGAAATTTTCCCGACCAGGTAATAAATTCATTATCTCTAATTTGAAGCAAAAGATCTAATTTCTCGCTAAAAAGAGCATCGTAATCGTTTAAATTATATCCAAAAAGGGGATAAGCTTCAATCGAAGACCCTCGGCCTACTACAATTTCAGCTCTTCCTTTCGAAATCAAATCCAGCGTTGCGAAGCTTTGATATACACGCACAGGATCTGCGGCACTTAAAACCGAAACAGCACTCGATAATCGAATGCGTTTTGTTCGTGCAGCAGCAGCGCTTAGTATTACCACTGTAGCCGAATCTAAAAATTCTTTTTTATGATGTTCACCAATTCCAAATACGTCAAGACCCGCCTGATCTGCAAGTTCGATTCTTTGCAGTAATTGTTCCATCGCATCTACACTACTCAAAGTGTTGTTGTCTCCGTACATGGCGGAAGCAAAACTATCTATACCAATTTCTATCATATAGTAAAGATATTAAAATTTATTTTTTGCTTATCAAAAAAAAGCGCTTTAAGGGATGTTATCCGGGGATCAATAATATCAATCAATTTTAAACAAGAATGACACGAATTATCACGAATTTTAAAAAAATTGATCTGGTTTGTGAAATTAATTTCAATAACTAATTTGTGTAAATTAGTGTAATTCGTGTTCAAAATTAAAGTTATACTTTATTTCATCTGTACCCTGAAATTAAATGATTTTTGTATCTGTATCTGACTGTTTTTGAGTGGTAATTTTGTTAAGAAATTAAACCACTACAGCAATGGATACTACTATAACCCCTAGCATACAATTTGATTCAGTTAACATATCTTCTTTAAAATCTGTTGTCAATATTTATCAAAATAAAAGGAGCGATAACAGAAGCAGACCGTTATCCTTATCGCATCATTTCGGACTTCCGTTAAGTATTGCATCTTGTGATGACCGTGTAATTGGTTATGCTTTTGTTGTGATTAATACAGAGGGAGAACCCGAAATAAAATCGTATTGGGACCAGGAATTTTATAGTGTGGAGACAGAACAGGATTTAAAATTTCATGCTAAAAATACCTTTTATACTACGTTTAAAGATCCTGCAACACGTACCATCAAAGTTCAGAATGCTGCTGAAAGATTATGTAATTGGCTAAATGTTTGCGATTAATATTTTACGGTTACAGATGGAATTTTAGTAAATTTACAGGACACAGATAATAAACAATAAAATGGCAAGAGAGGTTTTATATCTAAAGATTGCAAATACGATTCAGGAACAAATATTTTCCGAAACTCTAAAAATCGGAGATAAACTTCCGTCTATACGTGCTTTTCAAAAATTGCACAATGTCAGCATGAATACCATAAAACAGGCATTCTTAGAATTAGAAAGCAAATCTTTGATAGAATCGCGTCCGAAATCAGGATTTTATGTCAGCAAAACTTCCAATAGAAAGTTGCTGATACCCTCCATGAATAAACTAAAGCTATCAGAAGAAAAAACAACTTCTGAGGATTTAATCACGAAGGTTTTTGATAGTTTGAGTGATAAAGACATCACCCGGTTTTCGATTGGAGTTCCGGATCCCAGTTTATTGCCTATTGCCAAGCTTAATAAAGGTCTTGCGAAAGTGGTACGAAATCTGGCTGAAAGCGGTACAAGTTACGAACCGGTTCAGGGCAGTGCCAATTTAAGACGAAATGTAGCCAAATGGGCCATAGTATTAGAAGGAAAACTGACCGAAGATGATTTTGTGACTACTTCCGGGGCAATGAATGCTATTTTTAATTGTCTGATGGCCGTTACCAAACGTGGAGATACAATCGCTATTGAAAGTCCGGTTTATTTTGGCATTATTCAGGTGGCTCAGAATATGGGACTTAATATTATCGAATTGCCCACGCATCCCACTACAGGAGTAGATTTAGAAGCTTTAAAAAAGGTAATTCATAAAGTGGATGTCTGTTGTTTTATGAGCAATTTCAGTAATCCATTGGGAAGTTTGATGCCGGACGAGCATAAAAAAGAATTGGTGAAATTGCTCACACATCACAATATTCCTTTAATCGAAGATGATTTGTATGGCAACCTGTTCTTTGGAACGGTGAGACCAAAGCCCTGCAAATATTATGATGAAGCGGGAATTGTTATGTGGTGCGGATCAGTTTCTAAAACCCTGGCGCCCGGATATCGGGTAGGCTGGGTGGCTCCGGGAAAATTCAAGGATAAAATCATCAGGCAAAAAATGGCACATACTGTTTGTATGCCGTCATTGTATCAGGAAGTAATTGCCGATTTCTTAGAGCACGGAAGATACGATCATCATTTAAGAAACTTAAGAAGTACATTGTATACCAATTCGCTGCATTTTCAACGCACGATTGAAGATCATTTTCCGGAAAATACCAAAATTTCACAACCGCAGGGAGGCTCTTTTCTCTGGCTGGAACTGGATAAAAGTATCGATACCGCTATTTTGTATGATAAAGCCATTCAGCAAAAAATAGGTTTTGCTCCGGGCAGAATATTTACGCAACACGATCAGTACAATAATTGTATGCGCCTTAATTTTGGTTTAGAATGGAAGGAAAAAGTAGAACTGGACCTTAAACGTTTAGGACAATTAGTAAAAAATAGCCTTTAAATGAATTTGAAACACGAATTTGCTTCGTCTGTTCAACTTTCAGTCTCGAGTCATAAATTTTTACAAATTTTAATCTGTTTAATCCTTTAATCTGTGGCAAAAGATCTTTGATCTAATGTGAAAACCCAAAGGAAACACTTATCAGAATAATCAAAATAACGATCAGCGTAATTATTACATATAGATAATCTTTCTCTAAAAGAAAAGAAAACAGCGATAGTAAAACTCGTAATACCGGTGTCAGGAAAAGCAAAATAATCCCAACGAATATTAAGGATTCTCCATTTCCCTGAATGGCCCCATTATAAATAGTTGAAATAACTTCGAAGATATTGCGGTCGTTTTCTTTAAAAACAGAGTAGTTTTCGATATCATTACTGTGTCCGATTAAGTAGACAATTCCACCAATAAAAGCAACGGATAATGAGATCCATACACCGTAACGTAACAAGTTTCCAATAATGGATTGAAAATCTTTTTCTCCAAATTTTTCGTGTTGCATTGTCTTAGATTTTTCCATTAAGTCCGTTGTATATCATGTTTACTGCAAGCACAAAAATCAGGCAGGCAAAAAAGATTCTTAGTTTTTTAGGGTTTGTTTTTACCAATACTTTTGCTCCCGCCATAGCGCCAAACAAAACACCAATAACAACCGGCATACAAATTCCGGGTTCGACATATCCTTTCTGGATATAAATTACAGAACTCGCCATTGCGGTAACGCCCATCATAAAATTACTGGTTGTAGTCGAAACTTTAAACGGAATTCTCATAATGTTGTCCATTGCAATAACTTTAAAAGCACCGGAACCAATTCCTAACAATCCTGACATCATTCCTGCGATTCCCATCATTCCAAAACCACCTACGACATTTTTGGTTCCGTAACTAATTACTTCTCCATCGTGCGAAGGATAAGTTCCGTCTAATCTTAGTTTTTTAGCCAAAGGGCTTGATTCTAAGACAATATGTTCTTCTTTTTTTCGAAGTGAATTTATAGCCGAGAAAATCAAAGTAAGTCCGAATAATACGGCGATGAATGAAGTAGGAGCGATCGTAGAAAGTAAAGCCCCGCAAACAGCCCCGATAGTAGTGGCGATTTCGAGAAAAATTCCCAGTCGCATATTCGTAATTCCTTCCCTGACATAAGCCGCGGCTGAACCTGAGGAAGTTGCGATTACAGAAACCAATGCCGCGCCAATGGCATAATGAATGTCAACGCCAAGAATGACTGTTAAAAGTGGAATAATAATGATTCCGCCACCCAAGCCTGATAATGAACCAATAAAACCTGCTAAAAAAGCACCAAGAACCATAATCAGGGTAAATGTAAGTACTGTCATTCGGATAAATTTTGTTGGCGCTAATTTACGAATTGATATTTGTTCGCGAGGAATTTAGGAACTTAAATATACCTTAAAAATGCGAAATCGTTATTTAGGGAAATTGATTTTTGTGATAAAAAATATATTATTCCCTAAACCTTCAGTCTCATTTTAGTAGGCGGATATCCAAAAATACGTTTAAAAGCAATACTAAAATTCGATACATTCTGATAGCCTGAAAGATGGCTGATTTCCTGTATGGAAAGTGTTGTGTCAGAGAGATAATGTCTGGCTTTGTTCATTCGTATTTCCTGCAGATAGCCAAAAACCGTATCTCCAAAAACGGTTTTAAAACCTTCTTTAAGTTTGGTTTGGTTTACGCCAACTTTACGCGCCAATTCTACAATGGTAAACGGATGATCGATGTTTTCGCGAATGAGCTGTGCGGCAAATTTTATTTTTTCGACATCATTCCCAACCAGATTCGTAGCTTCTTTATCGGTATCCAGACTATAATGACTTAAAGCGATAAGCTCGTAAATCTTAGATTCCATGTAGATTTTTCGTGTAAGTCCTTTGTAGAAACAATTTTTGATATCCTGCATCACACCAAATATTTTGGCGCTTATCTTGATTTCGCCTTTAGATAGCGTAGAACTCACATTTTTCTGGATATTATTCAGGAAGTTATCCATTGCTTTCGACTCGCCTTCGTATTTGGTAAGCACATCCAGTGGAAGATGAATATCAAAAGTATTGTAAATGATATTTTTTTTGAAGTTGATTTTAGCGTGATTGTCCTGAGCAGAAAGAAACGTGATATTGCCCGACATTGGCGCAACAAAGTCTGCAGCATTCGTAGTGTTTTTATAGCCAATTCCCTGATCAGAAAGGTTAAAATGCATTTCTAAAAGCGAAGAATCTCCTCGTCCGGAAATAGCAACATCATCATGCAGCTGATAATTTCCCTGCAGAATCGACAAGTCTTCTGTAATGGTTTGTTCGTGATATAAAATATCGCCTTTTGGTGTTACGAATTTTATATCTTTTTCATCTTCAATTAATTTACCTGAATGCAAAGTTTGTTCTTTAGGATCCGCCTCAAGAAAGTCTGCAAAATCGTCTGAGTCAATTTTAAATGCCATTATTATACTTCTATATTCATAATTAATACTTCCACTTTCATAAGTACATCAACAAGTATTAAAATACTTTTGCACGTGGCAAATATAATTTATAATCAGTTTAAATAAAAAGAGTTTGACAATTAAATTAAACCTTATGTTTATGTTATTGGTTGGTTTTTTCTCCGGAAACGCTTGTCCAGTTTATATTCATATTGAAGATAATCTTGGTAACTCTATATCAGGAGTCACCATTTTGGTAGATAATAAAACAACGGGAATTACAAATAGCTCAGGAATACTGGAACTTTCGTTGGAAGCAGGAACTCATAGCGTTGAATTAAGGAAAGATGGGGTTACTAAAATTACGCGTACTATTTCGGTTTTATGTAATGATAATGAGCAGTTCAACTTTACTTTGGATGTTTCCAATGCTGACGCAAAACTAAAAGAAGTTGTTGTACAATCTAAAACCGTTAAAAAACAAATAGAAGAATCTCCTTTTTCTGTTCAGGTGGTCGATCTTAAAAAACAATACGACCGAGCGGGCGATGTTGGAGATGTGCTGAACCGGACTTCGGGTGTGAAACTAAGAACCGATGGAAGTATGGGCTCGCAGGTACAAATCAATCTGGGAGGTTTACAGGGAAAAGCAGTTCGTTTTTTCAAAGACGGTATCCCGATTGAGTTATTCGGACACGGATTCAGTCTGGGAACCATTCCGGTCAATATGCTGGACAGGGTCGAGATTTACAAAGGTGTTATGCCGGTTTATCTGGCTTCTGATGCTTTGGGGGGCGGTGTGAATTTGGTAAGCCGTACTTCTAATAAAAACTATGCTGAAGTATCGTATGAAATTGCTTCTTTTAATACGCACAGAGCAACAGCCAATTTGTATTTTCAAAACAAAAAGAATAATTCGCTATACGGAGGATTTAATGGCTCTTTTAATTATTCTGATAATGATTATACGGTAAATGCGCCTTTTTATGATATCAATACGAGCAAACAGGAATTTAAAGACACAAAACGTTTTCATGATCTGACCCGCGCTTCTTACGGAGAGGCTTTTATTGGACTTAAAAATAAATCCTGGGCAGATGATCTTCGCCTGACGTTGATTTACTCTGAGTTTTACAAGCAAATCCAGAATGATGCACAAATGATTAATGTGTATGGACAGGCATTTTCGAAAGAGCAGAATTACACTGGAATGGTGAATTATAAAAAACAATTTTTTGACAATAAACTTAAAGTGAGTTTCCTTGCCAATTACAGCCATTTTAATACCAAATTTATTGATACAGCTACTGTTCGCTATGATTGGAGCGGAAATATTATCGCCAGCAATTTGCAGCCCGGAGAAATTAATACCGGAAACGACCAGCACCTAAAATACAACTTTGTTTCGTCAAGATTAAGCGCTGAGTACAAACTTTCTGATCGCAACTTTTTAGAGTTTAGCGAATTGTATTATTACCAAAGACGAAAAGGAAGCGATCCGCTTGGAGCCATTTCGGTTATTGAGGGGGTCGATGTACTAACAATTCCTGCAACTTACCAAAAAGACAATCTGGCTTTGGCCTGGCGTTCTCTTTGGTTTGAGGGTAAAGTAGAAAGTATTGTTGCGGCCAAATATTATCATTATAACACTGAAGGTTTTACAACAGATAATTACGGCTTTGTCTGGAAAGCGACAAAAGATGACAATCAGCCGGGTTATCTGGGCGGAATAAAATGGGCAAATGATCATTATCTGTTGAAGATGTCGTATGAATATGCTACTCGTTTACCTGATGAATATGAGATTTTTGGCGATGCCAGGCTGGTAAAAGAAAACTTAGATCTTGATCCTGAAAAGAGCCATAACGTGAATCTAAATGCACAATATTCTTTTAATGAGGAAAATAGAAGTTTAACCATTTCGGGAGGTCTTTTTTACAGAAAAGTAAAAGATATTATCTTCCTTCAGCTTGATATTCCGTTTAGCCGATACATTAATTATGAAAATTCGATTGTAAAAGGTTTTGAGTTCGAAACCAATTATTCTCCTTTAAAATGGCTGAACACCGGTTTTAACGTAACCTATCAGGATATCAGAAGAGTTAATATTCAGGAAGCTACTTTTAAATATCTGGAAGATTCACGGGTGCCAAATGTTCCGTTTTTGTTTGGGAACTTTTGGGTAAATACTTATTTCAGGGATTTGTTTAAAGGCGGTGATAATCTTAATGTGAGCTGGAATGCCAATTACACACACCGATTTTTCTTAGTGGCAATTCCTAAAAATCAGGAACCTTCATTGTTTGGGAAAGTAGAAGATTTCCAGACTTCACTCATCATCCCGAAAGATGGAAGAACAGGACAATTCTCTAATGATCTGGGTGTTTATTATCATTTCTCAAATCAAAAAACAACTGTTTCTGCAGAATGCCGCAATATTGGAGACGTGAAGTTATACGACAATTTTAATGTTCAAAAACCCGGAAGATCTTTCCACCTCAAATTAGTATATCAAATTTTTTAAATCAACCATAAATAGAAATTAATTATGAAAAAGAGTAACAGATTTCGTTCGATACTTGCAGGTTTAACTGCGGGTGTGCTTGTCATTGCTTGTAGCAGCGATAACGATAACAATACAGATAACGGTAATACAGACAATACTTTACCAAAAAACGAAACTTGGGTTATTTACAATGGTGCTGCCAACTGGGCTGGTGGTATTTATGCCTTAAAAGACAATAAATCAAGAGAAATTAACCTTTCGGGACTTCCGTTTTTGCAGGTAGCCTATTCAGGAGGAGGAAGAACTTTAGATAAAACACTTTTTAAAGTAAATGATGTTTCGAACACCAAGCAGGGAATCAATAAAATGGGTTTTAATGCTGCGGGAAATATTGTAGATCAGGGATTTTTACCGTCTCTTTCTAATGCTTATGAAACCAATTACCTGGTTGCAAGTGCTACCGAAGGATATTACTGGGATAAAGTAAGGGGAGGTTTGAAATTACAAAAATTCAACCCGTCGACTATGGAAAGAACGGGAGAAATTGATTTCAGTTCTTTATCAGAAGGACAGCCTTTGGAATCTGTTGGACAATTGATTATTGCCAAAAGAGACAATAAATTATACTTAGATTTATTATTGGGTTCTAAAGCAGCTGGAAACTGGCAGGTAACTCCGGTAACTAAAGAAGTGGCGATTGTAGTATATGACCTGACTGAAAACAAAATCGAAAATGTGACTAAAATGCCTGGAACGACTAATTTAGGTGTATTTATTGATCACGTTTTATGGAGTCTTGATGAGGTAACAAAAGATTTGTATTTTGCTACTGTAGGAGATATGAAAACACAACCAGCTGACTATTCGTCTAAAATTCTTAGAATTAAAAGTGGTGCTACTACATTTGATGCAGCATTTGCAATTGATATGAAAACGTACCAGTTCCCGGCAGAATTCAACAGATTGTTTGCTTACAACAACAAAATTTACACTACGATTCCATCAAGAGCAGTTTCTTACTACGGAGGCGGGCAACACGGTGTGAAATACAGAGATGATGTTTGGTTCTGGAACGAAATTGACGCTACTTCTAAAAAAGCAACGCGTTTGAATATTCCGGTTGATAATTTCTATTGCAACCAGAATCCGTTTTTTCATAACGGAGAAATTTATTTCTTATCAAACAATGCTACAGATGGTTTCTCTGGAGTTACACAATATAACCCAACTTCCGGAGCAACAAAAGAAACTTTCCGTTTAAAAGAAAGCGGCAGAATCTTAGGATTCAACATCATCAAAGACTAAATCTCGTTTTTTGCGCTAAATAAGAGCTTAGATTTGGAACTATTTTTTTTTGACAGAAGTAACTTTTTTATAAAGTTGCTTCTGTTTTTTTTTTTAGGGTGCAATGTAATACGATTATAATAATTCTGATTTTTAGGTGCTAATCCCGTACCCGAGCCTAAAAGTGCGAATTATTTTCGTATAGTTTGTCATCTTGAGGAACGAAAGATCGCACGAGAAATGCCGTAAACTAAATCGCCAATCTTTGTAGAGTTCCGTGTATGATCTTTCGTTCCTCAGGATGACAAGATTGCGGTCATGAGTAAAATAAAAAATCTGCATAAATCTGCGTTTTCGCGATAGCTCTCTCCCGAAGTTTCGGGATCGGGACGTATCATCCGTGTGCCATTATAAACAAGGTAACCACAATCTAAAAACCACAAAAAACTCCATTTCTACAATGGAGTTTTTATAAAAATAATAGTCTGAATCTTTTGATAAACAGGATCAAAACTATTTTTTTGATTTTGCGATAGAATCTCTTTTTATAGCAGCTGTATCTGTAGCTACAGTTGCTGTGTCTATTGTAGTGTCGACGCTATCTATTGCTGTTTCTGTTGAATCAACATAGGTATTGTCCGCAGGAACGGTGTCATTTTTCTTGCAGGAAAATGAAAGTCCGACTAAAATAAAAAGAAATGCGATTTTTGATTTGATTAGCGTTTTCATAATTTTATTTATTTCGTTAATAATTAATTATTTCAAAATTAGAGGTTTAGGTTTTTAATCCTTTACATGATTCTTTATTTTGTTTTATAAAATACTCATTATTAATGTTTTGTGAATTTTGTATTCTCTTGATCTAAATTTTCAAAATGTTTTTATGAAAACGAATGCCCTAGCCCAGACAGGAGCGGCATCCTTTGCCTGCCTTCTTTAGGCAGGCAAAGATATAGCGGATGGCTGGATGAGCTTCTAATTATTCAACCGATATTTTTTATTTATTGTCTAATGCAAATGAAGTTTTGCCGATAGCAGAAAGCAATAAAGCGGCGGCGGCACTGGTGAGAACAGAATAATCTAAAGCAGATTTTACAGACACTGAAATGGTCATGCTAATTACAAAAAGCATCATTAGTAAAAAGGTTCCTAAGGCAGCGTATTTAGTTTTAAATCCAAAGATTAACAAAAAGCCAAATGTTATCTCAAAGAATGTTGCCAAGACTCCCAATATTGCTGCGACAGATTGGCTTACAAAGGAATTTAAAGTATGTGTATAAGCGATAAAATTTTCCCAGTTTCCCCAGACTACTCCGGGATCACCGGGTGCGCCCCAAAGTCCGAAGCGGTCTGCAACGGCTGAAAGCATGGTGATGCCTAACGCTATTCGTAAAATTAAACCTGCTTGCGGTATTGATATGTTTTTCATTTTTGGATTTATTTTTACGTAAATATAGCAAGATGGCAAGTAACTCTATAGTCCAGTTTTTATAAATATTACAGCCCAGATTATTTTTTAAATCCGTCTTCTTTATCCTTAAAAGCCCATGTTGCCATGGCTTCGATAACAGGCATTAAACCCTGTCCCGCATTGCTGAGTCTATAAGTTACAAAAGGAGGAACAACTGGTTTGGCTTCGCGAATAACAAGGTTGTCTGCTTCGAGCTGTTTTAAGTGTTGAATAAGCATTTTTTCGGTTACTGCCGGAATTGCCCGTTTCAATTCGCTATAACGTTTACTTCCGCCGGAAAGATGGTAGATAATAATGGGTTTCCAATATCCGCCAATTTTTTCCATAACATAAGTTACAGGACATTGCTCTAAGGCATATTGCTTATTTTCCTGAATGGTCGATGATTCTTTGATTGCTGTCATTTGTGCATACTTTAGGGAAGTACTTGTATAAAAGTAAGTACAAATATACCTTTGTTACAGATAATAAAAAAAAAATTAGCTATGAAAATTACAATCTCAGGTTCTTTAGGAAATATAGGAAAACCATTAACCCATAAATTGATTGCTTCAGGACATGAAGTAACCGTAATTACAAATAATACTGACAGGGTTGAAGCTATTGAAGCTTTGGGTGCAAAAGCTGCGGTAGGTTCAGTAAGCGATGCTGCGTTTTTGAAAAATGCTTTTACAGCTGCTGATGCCGTTTTTGCCATGACACCACCAAATTTAGGTGGATCTGATATTATTGCGAATACTACAGCCGCAGGTAAAGCGCTGGCAACTGCGATTAGTGAAGCAGGAGTGAAGCGTGTAGTAATGCTAAGCAGTATTGGTGCAGATTTACCTGACGGGAATGGACCAATTGCGGGACTTTACAACATCGAAAAAATATACGAAAAATTAGAAAACGTATCACTGACTTTTCTTCGTGCCGGTTTTTTCTTTACCAATTTGTACAATGATGTACCCATGATAAAAGGAGCGGGAATTATTGGATCTAATTATCCATCGACTGCTAAAATTCCGTTTGTGCATCCGGAAGATATTGCAGCTGCAGTGGCCGAAGAATTACTAAAAACAGCATCAGTAAAAGACATTCGTTATATTGTAAGTGATGTGCGAACTCCAGATGATGTGGCAAAAGTTTTAGGTGCAGCCATTGATAAGCCGGAATTACCATGGATTGAGTTTACCGATGAGCAGGCGCTTGGCGGAATGACACAAGCCGGATTGCCGGAAGAAATGGCTGGATTGTACCTGGAAATGGGTTCAGGTTTACGAAGTGGAAAAATTCAGCATGATTTTTTGAGCAATTCAATTGCTGCTGACGGTAAAATTAAGCTGGAAGATTTTGCGAAGGAATTTGCAGCAAGATTTTAATTCAATAATTTTAAATAAAAGAAAGCCGATTGTAGAATCGGCTTTTTTTGTTTTCGGTTTTTAAGGAACACGCCAATTCAATTTGGTAAATTTATACAGATATACAATGAACTTATACCATTTGTAGAATTCGATCTGCTGTTATCTTTGTAATAGATTTACAACCTAAAAATTAAAAAATATGAAAGCTATAGGATTTAAAACATCATTACCCATAACTGAAAAAGAGAGCTTTATAGCGTTTGATACGCCAAAACCGGTTCCGGGTAAGCGTGATTTATTAGTAAAAATAAGTGCGGTATCTGTCAATCCGGTTGATTTTAAGATTCGTCAGAATAGTGCAAAAGATACGGTTTTAGAAACTCCAAAAATCATTGGCTGGGATGCCGTAGGAATTGTAGAAGCAGTAGGAGAAAATGTGCGTTTATTTGAGGTAGGCGATGCCGTATATTATGCCGGAGATATCACCAAACAAGGTAGCAACGCCGAATATCAGGTTATTGATGAGCGAATTGTGGGTAAAAAACCAACGTCGCTAAGTATCGAAGAAGCAGCTGTCATGCCTTTGACGGGTTTAACTGCCTGGGAAATATTATTTGACCGTATCAGAATTAATGCGGAAAAAGACAAAGGAAAATCTATCTTAATCATTGGCGGTGCCGGTGGAGTCGGGTCTATTGCGATTCAGCTGGCTAAAAAAATTGCAGGATTAACTGTTATTGCAACGGCATCACGACCTGAAACCATCGATTGGTGCAAAAAACAAGGTGCTGATTTTGTGGTAGATCATAAAGATTTAGTGGCATCAGTTCACAAAGCAGGATTTGAATATGTAGATTTTATTGTAGATTTTGTTGATACGAATGCCTATTGGGACACGATGGTCGAATTGATCAAACCACAAGGACATATCGCCTCGATTACCGGAAGCAGTGATCCTGTTGTATTAAATAAATTAAAGACTAAAAGCGCCTCATTTTCCTGGGAATTCATGTACACGCGCTCGATGTTTGAAACTGATGATATGCAGGAACAGCATAACATCCTGAACAAAATTGCGGATCTTCTGGATGAGGGAACATTAAAAACAACTCTCAACGAAACGCTTATCGGACTTACAGCGGATAATTTCAAAAAAGCACATGAATTGCTGGAATCCGGAAAGACTATTGGGAAGATTGCGATTAAGTTTTAATATAAAGGGAATAGAATTAGTTTTTCTATTCCCTTTTGTACCTCGTTTCTTTATAAAATTATCTTGCGGTTAAATTTAGAGAAACTGTAGCCATATCCGCACTTCCAGCATAGCGTTCTGCCCAAACTTCAAGATAATCATCTGTTTTCATCTGAACTGTTCCTACACTCGGTAAAGCTATGATAGGAGCAGTAGATAATAAACCACCACTACCTCTACCATATACTTTGGTTTCAGTAAGAACCACACCATTTTTTGCTATGTAAATGATCATGGTTGCATCAGTAAGAGTTTGATAAGAAACAGAAGCTATTACCTGAAAATATCTAGGTTTAGTGCCTTTATAAACAATTTTATTATCATTGTCTCTTGCAAAACGAAAAAGATTATTAGAAGTTGTAGGACCAGCTATTTTTCGTCTACCCGTACTTCCTGTCGCTGTAAATGATGTTGCTACACTAGCACCTACACTTGCAGTTAGATTAATATCCCCAGTTGCCTCACTATCCGCTTCTCTTGGGATTCCAGGAGCATCCACCGTCCAGGCGTTACTAAAATTGTATCCTGTGTACGTTGATGCAGCAGGATAACCCCTAACATAACCTGCAGTATTTGTGGTAGTTCCTGAAAAAACGGTACCCAGTAAAGTAGCTGTTCCCACTGATGTAATTCCGTTGACATCTAATGCTAAATCAGCTCCGTCAACAGTACTAAAACCACTGTTTTTTTGTATTAACCCAAAATTGCCCGTGAATGTCTCAAAAGTACCAGCATTAGAGCTAAACCAAGCCTGATTGCTTAGTAATAAGCTGCTAACACCAGTATATGTAATCCCGTTGGCATTGTTTACAAATTGAATTATATTACCAAAATATAAACCTAAACCTGAGATAGTTCCAACGCTTGAAGTCATTCCGTCTATAATTGTATTTTGAACTAAAAGCGAATTCCCCCCCGTGATATTAAAAGCTCTTTGTGATGCTTTTAAAGTGACATTTCTGATACTGCCGCCTGTTGTTCCCTGAAAAATAGTTCCACCTGGAAATGAAAGAATATCTTCATTGGTGTCAATCCCGGTTACATAGGCATCATTTAAATTAATAGGAGCGGATAGCGTTATGGCTCCATTTATTTCATATAGTGTATTTGTATTTAACAGATAAACAGAGCCTCCAGCTGCAAGTTCAGGTGCGAGATCTGCTGCAGATTTTACACGCTTAAAATTAGTTCTTCCTACTGCGCTGCTTAAAAGAGGTAACCAGCCGCTTGGAGTAGAGAAATAGTAAAATGATTTTAAATCGGTATCGTATACTAGTAATCCCTGCGCAGGAGTTGTTATAGCGTTTCTCTGTATTGTTGTCATTCTGGGAGCTAACATTCCTTTTGTTGTAGAAGTGATATCCAAAATTGAACTTGCGTCCGGAGCTGTTGTTCCAATCCCTATTTGTGCATTTCCTATTAAAGCAATAAGAAAGAAAAACAGCGATAAGAATATCTTATAATTTTGTAAAGTAGATTTAGTGCTCATAATTTCTAAATATTAATTAGTGGTATATATTTTTATTTCGATAATTTATCTGCCTGAATTTGAAATGATGATTTTTTCAGTGAATCTTTCATTATCAACCGTTAAAAACTCTGAAATGTAAACGCCGCTGCTTATTCCGCTGGTCGAAAAAGTATAATTTTGATCAGTTCCGAGATCTTTTTTAGATAATACTGTTTTGCCTGAAACATCGTATAATTTAAATGACTTTAGATTTAGACTATTAGGATTTTCGATTTTTAATTTTCTGTTGGCATTATCCTGAATTGCGAAAAATTGGTTTGCAGTACGCTTGTCAACACCAAGTGTAGTAGCATCTTTAAAAGTAATTTTAAATCGGTCATTGTATATTCCGGGCGTTACGGCAACCTGGTAGGTTCCGTTTTTAATATCGTGGTAAGAATCGTCAAGAGCATCATAAATATAAATTTTCTGTGACTCATCAAAATTGATCACTTCCGGAATAAAAAATTTAAAAGTTGTATTTGCAGTTGCTTTTGCCGTAAGGGCTATTTTTTTATTTTCATCAAAATTGACTCCCTGGATAACGTAGCTTCCATTTTCTAACCAAAAAGTAACATCACTGGGTAAATCATCATCCATGTTTAATGCATCTATTCCGTAATCTATTCCATCAGTGGCTTCGGGTACAAAAGCTAATGCTAATTGTCTGGTAAATTGATCGTTAATGATCGTGTTTATTTTAAAATGGGAAACTTCTTCAACTACTTCTTCAGTATTTTTCGCAGAAATATCTTCTTTTTTGGTGTTTTTGTCTTTTGAAGCTGGTCTTTCAAATTGCGATGAACCGGGAGCTTCTTGCATAAATATTCTGTGGCTATTTTTGAATGTTGCAGTTCCAGTTGCAGTAGCATTAATAACAAATCCCTGACCAATAGGCGAATATCGGCGATTAATTGCGAGTGGAGACAATGAACCACCAGGATTCATTGATCCATCGCCATTATAAGAACTAAACGTTGCGGGGGTATATACACCCTGACTTGTTCTGCTAACAGGAGCATAAGAATCATAACCGCCTCTATAGTTTATAAGTGTATGGGAGTTTACTGTTTTATCCTGTTCCCAAAAATAAGCAGCACCACCAGTCGCCGTATTGTCAGTATCTAAAAGAAACTCATTTAAGTTTAAAGCCGAAGGATAAGGATTTCCTGTTAAAGTACTGCTATTAGCGGCCAATGCAATGGTGATGTTACCATCATTTGGTTTTCCCCTAAAATCATATCGTTGTGCACTTCCGGGATTATTTGTCACTCCCGTTCCTTCGGGGTCAGTGGGATCGGTTCCGCTGGTTCCTTTCATAGAAAAGCCTTCTCCGGGAGCAAGTGTTGTAGTATTGCCAACGAAAACCCATTGCGAATAATTAGTAGCACTACTTAATTTGTAAATCCATTTTGAGGCTATTGCAAGTGGAGATGATGTTCCGTCAGAAGTGGTTGCCGGCAAAATAGTAGCAGGAGTAGATAAAGTAGAGCTTGTAGGTCTGCTTAACATTGTGATTCCAAATTGTCCATTATCTGCAGGAACAGTACTTCCAACAGGTGAGCACCAGTAATTATAACTATAATTGTTTGTGGTACCTTCCTGATAAACAGATATAGTACCTGTTCCGGTATTGGCATTAGTTGTTGTTGTGCCTTGCAATAATTGTGCATTGTTTCTCAAATACAAATTGGAAGCCGTTCCTAAATTGATATCCTGCTTAACATATAATACTTCACTTTTTACATACATGTACGCACTAGGGCTAAAATAAATTTGTGAGATGCATTTTGTAGTCGCCAGCATTACTATAAGTAGTGTTATTTTCTTCATAATTTTCACTTTTATTATAATAACAGATTATGATTTTATTTGCTGATAATAATTAAACTGTAGGTTTTGGTTTTCGTAACAGATAAAATATTCCGAGTAAAATACCAGCAGCAAAGAGTATTGCTGTTTCACCATCTATGGGTACGGGGTCACCTACCGGAGGTATGCCTCTGGGTTGGGGCTGGGGGAGGTCAGGCATGGCATAACTGTTAGTAGCTATGCAGAGGAATAAGGCGAATAGAAACTTTAACTTTTTAACTTTCATATAATAATTCTAGATTTGGGTAAATAAAATTCATGAAAAAAGAATTATTCAATTATTGATAAATCAATCGGTAAGAATAATTTTATAAAAAATAAGAGCGGCCTGTAGTAATTTGATGTTTAAGATAAAATGCGCGTAAAATGTAATTTTTTGGCTACGAAATTAAAATAAGATAATCTGTTAAAACATGAAACAAAATGATAAAAAAGCACTTATTAATCCTACATAAATTAGAGTTTTCGTATTTTTTTAACAATTACTCTTTGTAGTATAAATAAGATATTTAATCTAATATATTGAAAATAATCGTATAATTTTGCAGTTTGTCGATATTATTTTAAGTAAATTCTTATGGAGGTGTAGTATATTCAAAAAAATAAATTGTTATTGAAAAAGAAAGAAAGAGTGTGTTTTGTTGAAGAAAAATTAAAATAAGAAGAACCAAAAAAAAGCCGATCATAGGATCAGCTCTTTTTTTATTACTATAAATACAGGAGATATTTTACTGTTCAATAATAGAAAGAATACTTTTTGGAATTTCATCGAAAGCTTCTATAGAATACGGTTTTATGAGGTATGCTTTTACACCAAGCAAATCGCATTTTTCTTTGTAAGCAGGATTTATACTTGTAGAATAAACAAAACAAGGTATGTTTTTAAGGTTGTTCGTGTTCAAAATTTGCTGCAATGCTTCGATGCCGTCGAGTATGGGCATATTTATATCTGTAAGTATAACATCCGGGATTTCATTAGAAGTATCTTTTAGATAATTTAAAAGTTCTTCGCCATTGGCTACAAGGCTTACTTTGTTGAAGTCCGGATTTTTATTAAAGGTATGACAGATAATATCTGCATCATCGCAATCATCTTCGGCAATAATAATATGTAAATTATTTAAGTGTGGCATTTTTATAGTTTAGGGAAATATAGGTTAAACGTGGTTCCCTCGTTCAGTTTACTTTCTACAGTAATATTTCCTGAATGGTTTTCCATGATTTTTTTGCAAATTGCAAGACCAATACCGTTTCCGGAATATTCATTTTTGGCATGCAGACGCTGAAAAATAGTAAAAATTTTGGTAAGATGGCTTTTTTCCATTCCAATACCGTTATCTTTTATCTGAATTTTTATAAATTGATCGTTTTGATCCGGAATTTCAGATTCAGGATTTTCAACTTGCGAAATTTGAATAAGCGGATTATTATCCGTTTTACTGTACTTTATAGCATTTGAAATAAGATTAGAAAAAAGCTGACGCATTTGAACTCTGGAAGTTTTTAAAACAGGCAATTTTCCTATTTGAATAACTGCTTTTTTATCTGATATTATAATTTCAAGATCATCGCTAACTTCTCGGATTATATCTGTCAGGTTAACATCTGTACGCTCTTCCTGTGCGGTATGAGAAGAATAACTGACTAAATCATCTACCAGTGAATTTAATCTTAAGGCAGCTGATTTCATGACATTCATGGATTTCGCATCAGCTTCAGAAAGATAGCTGGCATCTATTCTTCCATTATACATTACAATTTTTCGAAGTGGCTCTTTAAGATCATGCGATATTACATGAATAAATTCCTCCAGATTGGCATTTATTCTGTTTAATTCGTGAATCTTTTCTTCGAGATCTTTTTGGTGCTGTATTAAGGCATCTTCGTGTTTTTTCTTCTCTGTCAGGTCGGTAATCACAATTCCGATTCCCTGAACAGCAGGCTCAAGATCGGTTACAGCAATATAGGCAGGAAAAGTATTTCTGTACGTTTCTGTTTTAAACACGATTTCATGCGTGGTAATACCATATTTTAAAGCTTCTATAATAGGTACAAAATTGTCTTTACTATTAAAATATTCATAGATGTAATTACCAATTATTTTTTCTGCCGGTATACCAATAAGTTTAGAGAAATAGTCATTACAATATAATATAAGTCCGTTTCTCGAAATACTCAGGGCACCTTGTCCAAATTTTTCGATCAGGAGTCTAAAAGTATAATCAGCAGTTTCTAACGAATAAAGTTGAGGTGTTCCGTTTGCATTGACTACCAATGCATCGACATCTCCTTCTTTTATGGCATCGACAATACTATTAGATTCATAAAGTTGTTCTTTTAAAGCTTCTATTTCAGCTTGTAGGGCTTCTATATTTGTATTATTGTCCTTCAATTATTCGCGTATGTTTAGGATTCTTAATACCTTTTCTTTATCTGATAAATCACCCAGAATAATTCTTCTTGGGGCTGGATTTGTTTTTATTAGAGTAGGTATCGCCACTATTTGATGTATTACCGCCTGTTCTGTATCACGACTGATATCTATAATCTCTAATTCGTAATTATTTGCAAGATATTTATCGCATATCCTGCGTAAATTTTCGATGGCATGGCCTGATTTTACAGACATACCCGAAACAAAAAGCATAAACTTATGTTTGGTCGTACTTATACCATCAGATGAGTCTTCCATTTTTAAGAGTTTAGGGGTTTAATATTAAGCCCAACAAGTACTCTTTCCTCATTCGAAAGATCACCAATGATCTTACGGATGGGTTCGGGAAATTTTCTAACCAATGTAGGTACCGCAAAAATTTGGTCCCCTTCTGCCAATTGCGGATTCTTAAGCAAATCTACAATTTCTATACTGTAAATTCCTTTCAAATGTTCTTCGGCGTATTTTTTTATATTTTCCAGGGCCGTTATTGATTTAGGCGTTTGTCCCGCAATATATAATCGTAATTGCCATTCGGCTACAGCTTCTTTTTTCATTTTATTCTATTTTTTTTTAGAAGACATTTTTTCCTGTAATTCTTCTGTAGCTTTCAGAATGCTTAATTCTTCTTCTGCAGATTCGAATTCATTTTTAAGTGCTTCTATATTGGCTTCAAGAACTTTGCGTTTGCGTTCAATTTCCCTGTCTTTTCGGCTAATTTCATTTTGAAGTTTAATATCCGAAATTGTTTTCTTGAACTGATACGTTTTTCTTGCAGCACCCGTTAAAATACCCTGAGGACCTAATTCTACATCCAGTAGTTCTATTCCGTTGTCGGTAATTACAAATTCCCTTACCTGATTAGAATGTCCCATTCCTCTGGCTTTTACGATAAAAATTCCACGGTTTCTTTCGCCAATTCCTTCCATGTCACGAACTGTGATCCAGGTATCAACTAGCGATGATACAGATTCTTCTGCAAGATCCGGTCTGAAATTATCCGTTTGTTTGTTTAAAGACGTAAAAAGCGCCGTGATATTATTTGCTTTTAGCATATCTATTAGCCTAACCAGCATCGAACGTACTTCATGTTCGCTTCCTACCGTAATAAGATTACTAATAGGATCGATAATGATCGTGGTAGGCTTAAATTCTTTTATTAATTTTCGAAGTGTAAGCAAATGCAGTTCAAGACCATTTAATGACGGACGTGACGAATGTATTTGCAAGGTACCATTATCTAAATGTTTTTGAAGATTAACATTGATCGATTTCATGTTTCGAACCAATTGCTGCGGTGATTCTTCAAAAGCAAAATAGATTGTTTTTTCTTTCTTTTCGCATTGTTCATTAGCAAAGTAGCAGGCAATTGTGGTTTTGGCCGTTCCAGCTGTTCCGGAAACTAATATATTGCTTCCGCGATAAAATCCGCCTCCCTGAAACATCTCATTTAATCCGGGAACTCCGGTCGAAATTACATCAGATGAAACTTCATTGTCCAGTTTTAATGAGGTAATAGGAAGAACTGATATTCCGTCTTCATCGATAAGAAACGGATATTCGTTTGTACCATGTGTTGATCCTCTGTATTTTACAATACGAAGCCTTCTGGTCGAAACCTGCTCGATAACACGATGGTCCAGCACAATTACGCAATCTGAAACATATTCTTCTAATCCCTGACGCGTCAGGGTTGCTTCGCCGCGTTCTCCTGTAATAATTGCTGTTACACCTTTGGTTTTTAACCAATGAAATAATCTTCGAAGTTCAGCCCTAAGAATCGCCTGATTATCTAAACCGGCAAACAAAGATTCGATAGTATCGAGTACGACACGTTTTGCTTTTATCGAATCAATGGCATGGCCTAACCTGATGAATAGACCATCAAGATCATATTCACCGGCTTCTTCGATTTCAGATCTTTCGACCCTGACGTGATCTACGACGAGTTTTTTATCAGCTTTAAGCTTTTCAAGGTCGAAGCCAAGGGATTTTACATTTAAAGTAAGGTCATCCGAAGGTTCTTCAAAAGACATGAAAACTCCGGGTTCGTTATACTCTGTAATACCTCTAATAAGGAATTGCATCGATAACAATGTTTTTCCGCAACCGGCACCGCCGCAGATTAAAGTTGGTCGTCCTTTCGGAAATCCGCCATCAGTAATCTCATCAAGGCCGTCTACTCCCGTAGGAGTTTTAGGAAATATAAAACTATTTGATTTTGATTGTTCTTGCACGCTATTTAAAATTCTATTTACTCAAATATACGTTTTCCTAGAATATTAACAATCAATATTTATTAAAGATTTAACAGCTGTTTAGTGATAATTAAAACAATTATAAAATACTTTATATTAAAATGTGGCAATAATGTAAAATTTTATTGAAATTATAGAACGGTTAATTCTAATTATTTTTTCAGGACGTTAAGCTTTTCGATGTTTTTGCTAATAATGGTTTTGTCCGAAATAGTTTTGGCTAAGCCCAAGGCAGTTTTAAAGTGTTGCAATGATTTTTGATTGTCATAACCTGAATACAAATTGCCGAGCAGGGAATAATAAAAATGATTACCCGTTAATTGTAATTTTTCTGCCTCTGCAATTGCTTCTTGTTTGCCTTTTACTTTAGATAAAGCATACGTTCGGTTTAAAGCTACAATAGGCGAATATTCTAAAATAATCAGGTTGTTGTACAATTCGAGAATATGTTCCCATTTTTCGGGCGTATCTTTTTTTTGGGTGTGCCAATACGCTATTGCAGCCTCAAGATGGTATTTAGAAAGTAAATTTCCGGTAGAAGACTGACTTAGAAAATAAGTGCCTTTGTCTATTAATTCCTGATTCCAGAGTGATTCGTCCTGATCTTCGTATAAAATGATTTCTCCGTTTTCATTTGTTCGGGCTTCGAATCTTGAGGAGTGAAAACACATCAAAGCCATTAAAGCATTTGTGGCAGGTAAGTTGGTCGCATCGTTTTGCAGTAACAAATACGCAAGACGCATAGCTTCGGCGCAAAGATCTTTTCGTAAAGTTGTATTTTGAGAAATAGAGTAGTAGCCTTCAGAATACAAAAGATAAATGGTTTTAAGAACCGTTTCGATTCGGTCTATTACTTCTGTAGCACCTGGATTTTGAATTTTAATGTTTTCTTCCTTCAATTTATCTTTTGCGCGATTGATTCTTTTGTAAATCACTTCTTTATTCGATAAAAAAGCGTCGGCGATTTCACTGATTCCAAATCCACATAATAAATTTAAGGCAAGAGCAATTTGAGCTTCATCAGAATTACAAGGATTACAGACGGTAAAAATCATCGCGAGCTGACTGTCTGTAATATTTTTATCTGATAAATCTATTTCGATTTCCGGATTGCTTAAAGGAGAATTGTATTTTATTTCGGTTACGATTTTCTTTTCGAAAATATCATTTCGTTTAAAATAGTTTTTGGTTTTATTCTTAGCCACAGTATACAGCCAGGCTGTGGGATTTTCAGGAATTCCTTTAATAGCCCAGGTTTCTGATGCAGTCAAAAAAGTATCGCTCACAATATCTTCGGCAATTTCAATATGATGAATGCCAAACAGATTACATAAAACCGAAACGATTTTTTGATACTCGGTTCTGAATAAATGGGGGATAAGTTCCTGGTTCATAAATTAAGTTAAGATTTTAGAGTATAGAGTATAGAAAAAAGAGTATAGAAAAAAGAATATATATTCAAGAAGCAAGATTTTAGAGTAAAGAGTTATCATAAATAGTTATAAAGAATGTAAGATCTATAATCTACAATCCATAAATCTTAATTCTATACTCTATAATCTTTACTCTTTACTCTTTACTCTTTACTCTTTCCTCTTTCCTCTTTTTTCTATCTTTTTAAATTCTACATCGCCTGACGTATCTCTACATTTCCGCCTAAATCCAGAACCGGGCAGCCTTGTGCAATTTGGGCAGCTTCGTCATAATCTTGGGCTTTTATGATAATCAATCCGCCAATAGATTCCTTTATTTCTACAAAAGGTCCGTTGGTGATGCCTTTTGTTTTGCTGACCACTTTTCCTTGTCCGTCCCATTTTTGCAGAGGTCTGGCAAGTTTATCTTGTGCGGCCAGGCTTCCAAACCAGTTTTGCCATTGCTTTAAATGTTGTTGCAATTCTTCCGGTGAAGGCTGATTTTCTTTGGTGGTAAAATCTCTTCTGAATATTAATATGAATTCGTTCATTGTTTATTTTTTATATGTTTGATTCAAATATTTTTCACGCAGATTTTAAAAAGATCTAAGCAAACTCAAAAATGATTACTCAAATTAAATCTGTTCAATCTGCCCAATCTGTGACTAATGTCTAAATGAAAAAGCTGTTTTTTATCTGAGATATAAATTTAGTGTTTTACCTCAAATAAAAAACAGCCTGATGTATTTATCCAAATTGTCCCACTCTGTAAGTTCCGGGAGTATTAGGAAAAGCAAGGTTAAAACGATTCCAGGTGTTGATAGTGGTAATTACAAGTGTAAGATCAATCAATTCCTCATCTGAGAATTCGCTTTTTGCAATGGCATAAACTTCATCATGAACCTGACAAGCCGTTACAGCCTCGGCCCAGGCTAATGCAGCTCTTTCTCTTGACGTATAATACGGCGTTTCTCTCCAGGCGCTTAAACCAAATAAACGTTGCGGGGTTTCGCCAGTTGCCAAGGCTTCTTTTGAGTGCATGTCTAAACAATACGCACAGCTATTAATTTGTGATACTCTAAAATCGACTAAATCCAAAAGTGATTTTTCAAGTCCTGATTTTTTGATATAACCGGTGATGGCAAATAATGTACTTAAAGCTTTTTGACCTTTTTCGAATGCATTAATTCTAGTTTCCATAATGTATAATTTTTAATGTTATACCCTAATGACAACTGAACTTTCAGGATTGGACAAATTTTAGAAAAAAAGATGTTTTTTTTTGCAATTATTTTAAACTTCTTGATTTACTGCGCTTTCAAATGTTTTTTAATTGATAATTAAATCAATATTTTTAGAATAATTAGATAATGAAGGTTTGCCATTAAAACTATTTGTCATTGTCCACGGCACAAGTTTTCTGTTTTCGATGATTTCTTTTTTAGAATAAACCATGCTAAAATACATTTCTAAATCATTTGGATTTTTGGGCATTGGTTTATTTTTTGACTCTTCGGGAATATCCTCGTAATAGTATGTAGATTGTTTTAAAGCGGGATATTTATTGAGTAAATAATCATTTAACGTAAATCTCGGGCCATCGCCTTTGTATAAATCTTCAGATAAAATGGGCGTAATAGTGAGACTTTTAATATTCTGTTTTAAACTTTTATATTGATCTGAATTGGTAGAAAAATCAGATTCTTTTAAATTATTCTTTTGAGATAATTGCCTGATCACCGAAAGACGGACATAATCGCCATGAATTTCGGTAACTTTAAATACAAAATAATATTTTTGGTAGCTTTGGCTTCCGTTAATACCTGTTTCCTTACTAAAAATAAAGCTTCCTAATTGAAGCTGATGTTCTTTTGTATTAATGGCTTTTTTCCACATATAAGGTTTATAAACTTTTTCTCTTATGAGATACAAAACGATTAATGTGATAACGGAAATGAGGATTATTTTTTTCATTTGAATGAGAAATGTGAATTAAAAATTAAAAAAATACGAATTAAAAATTACAGTTCACATAAGGCTATAAGTGTTATTACAAATGAAATGACTTTTTTAGCTGCAAGATCTATGTCTTTATGTGTTTAGAAATTCTACACAAAGAATTTAAGAATCCAGCCAATTCTTAAAATTATTAATTTCCTTTTTGCTTAAAATGATAGGTTCAGTATCCGGAACATCAACATTGAATAAAATCTCGATTTTCTGGCTCGAATGTTTGATGATTTCCTGAATATGATGACGGTTGATGATATATTTTCGATTGATTTTAAAGAAAAGAACAGGATTAAGTTTATTAACCAAATCTTTTAGATTGCTGTTGTATAAATAACTGCTGCCGGAATTGGTGTAAATAAACATATGCTTTCCTGTGGCATAAAAATAAGTAATCGAGGTATCGTTTATCGAGAGAAGTTTATCTCGGTGATTCACTAAAAAATGATGCTGAATGCTGCTTTGATTTTCAATTTCGACCAAAGATTCAACAATCAGATTGGTGTTGAAGGTTTCTTTTATGTTTTTGTATTTTAGTAAAGCTTCATGTAATTCTTCTTCTTCATAAGGTTTTAGAAGATAATCGATGGTAAAATGTTTGAAGACTTTTACGGCATAAGAATCGTAAGCGGTAATAAAAATAACGGGACATGAAACAGTTGCCTGCTCAAAAATGTCAAGGCTTTTTCCGTCTCCTAAATGAATATCCATAAAGGCAAGGTCAACAGTATTTGCTTTAAAAAAAGCAACAGCATCTTTTACAGATTTCAGTACCGTTATTTCATTAATCGAAATGATACTTTGTTGTTCTAAAATGGATTTGAGATAGCTTGAAGCCAAATGTTCGTCTTCAATAATAACTACTTTCATTACGTTTAATTTTCTGTAAAGTTAAAAAAAAAGCTCCGTTAAAAACGGAGCTAATTTTATTACAATTCAGGGTTGTTTAAACGGGCATCAAGAGGAAACGGAAGCGTATAACGCGGATCATTTTCTATTAATGTATAATCCTGATCATTAAAAGTATGAATGATTTGTTTTTGAGTCGTTCTTCTCAAATCAAACCAACGGTGACCTTCTACAGCAAACTCACGTTGTCTTTCCTGAGCAATAAAATCAAGAAGCTGAGTTTGTGACATGCCGGCAATCGATGTGCTTAAGGCATTAAAACCTGTAGCATTATATCTGTTTTTGATAAAAGTGATTACAGTTGCTTTTGCTGTTGGAAGATCGCTTAATTGTGCCGATGCTTCTGCTTTTGTCAAATATAATTCAGCTGTTCTAAAAGTACATTTTTGAGCAATATCACCCCCTTTTCTGAATCTGTATCTGCTTCCGCTTGCCTGATAATACAAAGCAAAACGCAAGTCGTTTGTTTTATCATAAACCCCTGTTAAGGTTGGGGCAGCATAGGATGTTCCTTTTAAAAGATTAATAAAAGGATCTTCAAGCGCTAGTATAGATTCTGGTCCGTTATAAAGATTTGGCAAAGCAGCTGTTGTGTTTAAGTTGATTAAAGCACTTTTGTATGTCATGGCTTTATCTGCAGCTTCAATAGCTTTAGCCCATTCTTTTCTGTAAAGGAAAATACGAGATTCCATAGCATATAACGAAGCTTTAGAAAAACGGTAATTAATACCCGTTGTCTGCGTGTCTAAATTCAATAATTTTTTAGCCTCTTCATCATCAGATAAAATCTGGTCGTAAATAACAGCGACACTTTGAGGAACATAAGCTTGTTCTAAATCTATTTTTAAAGCTAATGGAACCCCTCTGTCTGTTGCAGCTGTTGCAGCATTGTAAGGTTTACTAAATATGTTTAATAAGTCAAAGTAAGTTAAGGCTCTTAATGCATAAGCTTCTCCAAGCAATTGATCTTTCTCTGCAGAAGGCGCTAATTTTACGCTTGCTTCGTTGATGATTACATTTGTATAGAAAATTCTGTTGTACAAAGCCGCATACGGAAAACTGTTTGTTGTTTTATCAGGATTGGCATCTTTCCAGATATAATGATCCCTATAGAACGTGGCATTATCATTAAATTCATCTAAAACCAATTCATCTGCTCTAATAGCAGATAATGCTTTATGAATAGCTGTTATAGAATAGCCTTTTGTCATTATTGCTCTATAATCAGTTAAGGTTTCCGGAATTACTTTACCTACCGGCTCAACATCAAGATAATGGTCGCAGCTTACAGTCGTAATAGCTACACCGGCAAAGAATACGTATTTTAATATATTTTTCATTTTAAATCAGATTAAAAAGTTAGGTTACATCCTAAAGAAATTGATCTTGGGATTGGTTGTGCATAGATATTTCCGAATGTTTCCGGGTCAAAGTAACCTTTATAATCAGAGCTGATTACAAATAAGTTTCTTCCTTCGATACTAAATCTTACGCTATCCATAAACAAAGTTTTTGTTGCTGTTTTAGGCAATGAGTATCCTAAACGAACACTGCTTAAACGCATGTAACTCATTTCGTGAACCCAGGTATCCAGATAGTTGTAAACATTAAGTGGTGCTCCGCCAGAATACCATTGGTATGCCATCCATGAATCTCCTGTTCCTGAAGTTTCACTGGTAATTCCTGGTATGTGCGAACCTGTATTAGTAGGTGACCATGCATTAAGAACATCTGTAGTGTAGTTTTGACCACGATCTAACGTTGTACCATTAAAATTTGGTTTCTCAACAACGGTTTGTTTGAGATTGAAAGTGGTAGCAATAGTAAGATCAAAATTATGAACTTTAAAAGTGTTGATAAAACCACCGGTAAATTTAGGATCTGCATCTCCAACATAACTAAACAAATCTCTTGTTTCTTCATCCGTAAGTTTTGATTGAGATAAAACGCCAGGGAAGAAATCTGCATAAGGATCAAAAAGACCAAAAAGAGTTTGTGTGTTTACAGTTTCTCCTTTTTTGTTTACAAATAATGGGTAACCGTTTTCATCAATTCCTGCAGTTTTTAATGCAAATACAGCATTAACAGGTAATCCTTGTCTTGAAGGTAAATAGGTGTTAGATCTTGTCTGGATACGATCGACATTACTCTTGTTATGAGCAAAGTTAATAATCGTATTCCATTTAAAGTTTGGGCGATCAATGTTTCGTGTAGACAAAGCTATCTCATATCCTTTATTCGTTACCTGAGCCCAGTTGGCGTTTGTAAATTCAAATCCATTTTCAACAGGAAGCGATTGTAAACCAATTAAATCGGTACTTTTTCTTCCGTAAACATCAGTCACAATACTAATACGATTGTTGAATAAACCAAGATCCATCCCAAAGTTGGTATTCTCTGTTTTTTCCCATCTTAATTTATCGTTTGGAGGAGAAATTACATTGATAATAGGTTCTGTTTGCCCCGGTAAAATTACTACCGTTTTGTTTTCTCCAACTACATAAGGAGAAGTGTTTTTATCGATATTTCCTTGTAGACCATAAGATGCACGTAATCTTAAATTAGAAACTACTTCATTACCTTTTAAGAAATTTTCTTCAGATACTGCCCATGAACCCGAAACAGCCCATAATGGTAAGTATTTGTATTTAGGATCTACACCAAATAAATCTGAACCGTCGTAACGAACACTTCCAAAGAAAGTATATTTTCTGTCATAAGTATAAGATGCTGTTGCAAAAAATGATGCAAATGCATTTTCGTTTTCATTCTTTAAATACGTTCTGTAGTTTGCGTCAGCTGCATAATTTTCTGTTGGAAAAACAATTTGAGTTGTAGTCAGCGTTTTTGGGTCGAAACCAAAACCTTTTGTATTGATAGCTGTACTTTTGTTTTTTCTTAATTCATTACCCACCATAAATTCTAACTCATGTTTTCCTCCAAGAGTAGTATTATAGTTCAGCATAGTTTTCCAGTTATATTGGAAAAAGTCAGTGTTTGAATTTTGAATAATTCCGCCAACAGGAAGGAAATAATTATAAGCTCCGTTTGCAAATACACTTGTTTTTTCTCTTTCTTTTCTGGTATAGTAAGTGTCTTTACCGGCATATTTTTCAGAAGCATTGTTGTCAAACTGTAAACCAATTTGTGTACTTGCTTTTAATCCTTTTGTAATATTATAATCAACATCAAGTAATGCTTTTATAGATCTTGTTGTCAATTCATAATTGGTATTTTCTCTTTCTTCTAAGTAATTAAAAGGAATATATACTCTTCCGTTTCCATATCCTAGCATATCTTTATCATAATTATAACTTCCATCAGCGTTTAATGGCGTTAGATATGGATTTGCATTTCTGGAGTAATTAGCAGGATTTGTAAAAGTGTCTGTATCTGAAATATAAGATGATTTCTTGCTTTGCGTACCAAAAATTCCAACACCAACATGCAATTTATCGGTTACATCAAAGTTGTTTTTTAAGGTAAGGTTGTATCTGTCAAAACCAGTTCCTATAGTAGCACCTTCTTCATTGTAAGCTCCTAAAGAGAAATAGTAATCTGATTTTTCTCCACCACCGGATAAACTTAATGTATATTGTTTGTTGATCGCACTTCTGTACAATAAATCACCCCAATTAGTATTGACGTTTCTTAAAGCGTTGATTGAGTTTTGCGTTGCTGGACTTAGAGACGAAAAACCTCCCGATCTGTAGGCTCCTAATTCATTAGCCTGATTAAGAATACGGGAAATTTCTCCATTACCGTCTCTGTAAGTCAAATCCTCTCTTGAAGCCAGCGAAAGTTCAAAATCTACTTTTTGAGAAGAATTTAAAAGGTTTAATTTAGAAAAATCAGGTTTTTGAGTTACGAAAGTATTCACATTCAAATCTACTTTCATGCTTCCTTTTTTTCCTTTTTTAGTCGTTACCACAATAACACCGTTTGCAGCTCTTGCACCGTAAATGGCAGTAGCAGCAGCATCTTTTAATATGGTAATATCTTTAATATCTTCAGGATTTAAACCTGCGATAGAAAAATTGCTCAATACATCAATATTGTCTTTGTCGTAGTTTTGAGGAACATCATTTCCTTCAAGAGGTAAACCATCTAAAACCCATAACGGATCCTGTGCACCATTAAGAGATGCAGTACCACGAATTCTGATCTTTGAGATCGTTCCCGGAGCTCCCGTTTGTTGCGTTACGGCAACACCCGCAACCTGACCAACTAACATTTGATCTAAACTCGCCACACCGGCTTGTTTGATATCTGCCATTTCAACTTGTGCAACAGCTGATGTCAGTTTTCTTTTCTCGATTTTTTGATAACCTGTTACCACGATTTCTTTTAATTCGCTTACGTCAGATTTTAAAGAAATAGTGTACTGGTTTTTATCTGTAATCTCAATTGTGTAAGGCTGGTATCCCATATAGGAAACCCTTAAACTTTTGATGTTACTGTTGATTTTTAATTCGAATGCACCATCAAAATCAGTTACGGTACCAAGGCTTGCGCTCAGGATAACCCCTTTTTGTTCGGTGTTGTTGGATACGGAACTGTTTTCGACAGAAACAGTTACTCCCGGTATCGGCAGTCCGTCTTTGGCGTCCAGTACCTTTCCTTTAATAGTCCTTTCCTGCGCATACCCGGAGAGGGTAAGTAGGAAACTCAGCATGTAAAATAAATTCTTCATTGGGTTGTTTTTGGATTGTGTTAAATTATAGTGTGTTGTTTAATGCTTTTTCAATACGTTGAATCAGGTCGAAATAATGGTTTTTGGTTTCTTGATTTCCAATGTTTCTCTTTGTTTTCAATAATTGCAAAATCTGATTCAATTCGCCTTTTTTATCAGATGTAACTTCAGAAACTCTTTTTAGAGCTGACTGATTGATGTTACGCGCCATTTTTGCATCATCTAAATAATCACATAAATGAGGCATGCTTAATGTTTCTTCTAACTGAATAATTTTTTTAGTATCTGTTTTTTCAAAAAGTTTGTTGGTCGAAACAATCAAAACATCTACATAATTTTTCTGCGTCATACGCTCCATAATCGTAAGTGATTTATTCTGGATGGTAGGGGCAAAAATGCTTTGGTGTAATGTTTTGAATAATTGTGTTACCGTAAACACATTTTCTTTTACCTCGTTACGCTGATACAGTTCATTTTCTGTCATTCGCAATAAACGATCATCACTTAACAGATTGTATAAAACTCCGTATTGTAATTCTCTTGCCAAGGTATAAGGCGTATATTCGTAAGGTCCAAGAGGAGAGTCTTTCAACGGATTTGTTTTATCCAGAATCGGGTTAAAAAACAACCATTCCGGAAGTTTGATACTATTGTTTAATAAGTACGAAACCGCTCTTTTCTGGATCGCTGCCGGAACCGCAACATAACTTTGTTTGTTATCACCATGAACTGTTGTGTTCAGATAAATACCTCCTACATTGCTTAATACATGATAATTGTACAAATTCCATTGGCCAATTGCACCAATATATAGTTTACCCGTTTGGTAATACGATTCATCTTTATCATACGTCCATTCCAGGATTTTGCCAACAACTCGTTTTAAGTTTTTAAGTCCGTATTCGCTTGCTTTCATAGCATCATCACCCAAATCTTCAGATTGTGAGCGAGGATCTATTGTACTGTCACCATCTTGTTGTTCTCCGTAGAAATAAACAGGATCATTTTGGTGTTTCGAGATCAATGCATTCAAAGCATTGTGCTCTTCGGTTTGGTCCGCATACCATCTGTAACCCCATTCGATAGCATATTTATCATATTCACCAATTTTTGGCGTAATTGCTTCTACATTATCTTCCGGTTGAGCGATATAATTGTAACGTGCATAATCCATGATCGATGGAGCAGTTCCGCCCATTTTTGCTGTAAAAGCAGGTGATCTTAATGATTCTACCGGATAAGCAAATGAAGCACCCATATTGTGTTTCAAGCCAAAAGTATGTCCAACTTCATGAGAGGATACAAAACGAATGGCTTCTCCCATATGTTCATCACTAAATTTATTTCCTCTTGCTTTCGGGTCGATTGCTCCGGTCTGAATACGCATCCAGCTTTGTAACGAAGTCATTACATTGTGCCACCAGATAATATCAGACTCAATAATTTCACCGCTTCTAGGGTCTACAACCGCAGGTCCCATAGCGTTTGATTTTGGTGAAGCCACATAAGTAATCACAGAGTAACGTACATCATCAATATCAAAATCAGTATCTTCTTTTGTAGGTTCTTTTGCGATAACGGCATTTTTAAAACCAGCTCTTTCAAAAGCCACCTGCCAGTCGCGAACTCCTTCTATAATATAAGAACGCCATTGTTTAGGTGTCGATGGATCGATATAATAAACGATAGGTTTTTTAGGCTCTACCAATTCGCCTCTTTTATATCTTTCGATATCTTCTTTTTTAGGCTCTAACCTCCATCGCGTAATCAGTTCTTTTTCTAGCATGGCATGCTGGCTATCGCTAAAATACCAGTGTTTCTCAGAGAAATATCCAATACGTTTGTCTGCAAAACGAGCCTGCATTGGTACTTTATCCAATAAAATAATATTAGAAGTAACACCAATTGTAACCGAAAGGGCAGGACCGCCTTCAGCAACAGAAGTGGTCAGTTGCGACTTAACGACGATATTTTTAGGAAACGTTTTCACATTTTCTATATACGAAAGTTCAGATTTTACAGATCCTCCAAAACCAATATTGCTTAAAACATCATTGAAACTCTTTTGTTTTCCGTCAAAAACCTTATTGGCTTTGATTACTACTGATGTCGAATCATTATTTTTGGTTTCGATATCAAAAACTTCGATAATAGATTCTGAGAAATTGCTGTTGACAGATTGTGTAATAGCATCTCCAACCGGTGATGAAACTTTAGGCACAGAAGATTTTACCCAAACTTTTTTGGCCACAAGATCTTTATGAAACGTGATGATTTTATTCTCGTAATTCATTCCTTTATTTAAACCTGCATCATTAACAGGTAAAGGAACATTTGAAATTTTATTGACAACCAAAAACTCTCTTTGAAACAATGAATCATTGATCTCCAGATAAAGGTCTGTTTTTACCTGAATGGTATTGAACAATCCTTTTTTGAAAGTCCCTTTTTTGATAAGGTCATCGTATTTTTGACCTTTAGAATTTTTTAATGAATCCTTAACTTGTTCTGTTTTGTCTTCTTTATTCTTTTTATTCTTTTTTTGAGCTATCATAGTACTCGTGTTCAGTACCAATACCACCAAAGCGATATTTTTCAGACTTCTCAACAATGCCTTTTCTCTCATAGAAAGTTAAGTTTAGGTTAATTTTTGGCTAAAAATATTGCATGGATTACGTTAAAAAAAGCAAAATGGAGTGAGTGGCTTTTTTTCGGGAGTGAATGTTTTTTTTTATCCAATTAAAGGTAAAATGCAAGTAAAATCTCCGTCTTTTTTGAAAGCTTTAAAATCGTTCTTAGCGTAGTAATTATAAATACTTTGTAAGTATTTGTGACCAAACTTAGATTCTTTCTCGAAGTTTTGCTTTTCGTTTAAATTATTGGTAATAATTACAACGTTTTCGTTAATGCTGATTGTTATTTTTAAAGGAGTTTCTTCTGAAGCAATATTATGTTTGATCGCATTTTCAACTGCAATTTGAAAAGCCAGATAAGGCACTTTTTTTGCCAGAAAGCTTTCATCTTCAATATTGATAGTAAAGACGAATTCGCCAGTAAAACGGGTTTGCTGTAAAAAGATGTATTTTTCGATAAAAAGCAATTCTTCCTGAACCGTAACAATATTGTTAACAGGTGGATTTATAAGGTACCTGTAAATTTTAGAAAGGTTTAAGGTAAACTTTCGTGCCACTCCGGTATTGTTCTCAATCAGCATATACAGCGAATTCAGCGAATTGAACAGAAAATGCGGATTAATCTGCTCCTTCAACTGCTGCAGCTGAATTAAAGCTTTCTCTTTATTAATCTTTTCGTTTTCTAACAAAAGTTTGTTTTTTTCCCGTGAGAGCACTTCTTTTTCCTGAAAAGTTCTTCTTGTGAAAATGTTAAACAAATAAAAGAAGACAATTAATATAGCAGTGGTAATAATATAAATGAGATACGCATATTTTTTAACCGCATTTACATCTTCATTAGCGATTTCTCTCGGAAAGTTTACTGCGATATACCAATGTGTTCCTTTTACATTCAGACGTTTGGTATACCTTACAATATCCAGAAGCAAATATTCCGAAGGCGCAATTCGTTTGCTAAAGCCTTCTTTTTTAGCAAAAGTAGTATCCTGAGGCGCTATATTGGTAAGCTTAAAAATATTCTTTTTGAGTAATTTTATTTCAGGATGATAAATGATGGTTCCTTTTTTGTCGAAAACAAAAGCATAATTGGGCGCTTTCTGGTCAATAGTCGAGAAATAAGACTGAAGAGACTGCAGATCTATATCATAGCCGTATCGAACCACAGTACCATTCGCCGCGATGTATTTATAATAAATACGCCAGAAAAAGTTTTCAGAATCGTCAACAATAGAATTAGATTGTTTTAAATCTTTATTTTTAGCAACAAAATCTTTTATAGAAGCTGCTAAAGCAGGGCTGTTTTTAGCACTGGTAAATTCAATTTGTTTGTCATTGATCTCAAACCAGTTGTTTTTGACAAGGCTGTCATTGGCATGAATGGTACTTAAAACTTTTAGATTATCAGATAAGTTTTTGGCATTGCTAATATCTACAATTCGTTTCAGTTCATTTTTAGTCTCTAAAAATCGGGTTAATTCCTGCGCAATAACTTCCTGTTTTTTCACAAAACTTCTCTGCGAACTTTCGGCATTTGATTTTTCGGTAACCTCGGTCATTAAACCACTCAGTATATAAATAGAAAGCAGCGTAAGAACAATGAAAATGATTCCTAAAATAAAGAAGTTCCTGCCGGAAAAGGTATTTTTTAATGTAAATTTCAAAGTGTAATAAAAAAAAATTAAGGAGCATTGAAGTCCTTAATTGCAATAGGGTAATAAATTTTTTCGTGTGCAAATATAAAACTTTTTGACTGATACACTTTGAGTTATGAAATCTTAACACATATTTCGGGTAGTCGTTTAGTAAAAATCTTGTTAAGAGAGAAGTACTTTATAATTTAACCGCAAAGAGCGCAAAGTTTTTTTTATTAAGCAAGGTTTTCTATAAAAACGCATCCCGAGGCCTCGGGATGCGTAAATCTTAGCGCTCTTTGCGGTAAAATCGTTAAGTACTTCTATTCTCATTTCAAACTTGAAACCTGAAACCTGAAACCTGAAACAAAAAACTAAGAAATCTGTAAATGTTCCAGAGTTTTCCCAACCAAAGTTTTCACTCCAACCACTTTAAAACCTAATTTGAGATATAATTTCTTAGCTCCGGGATTTCCTTCCTCAACCAATAAACCTAAAGTCTGTTTGTTTTTGGTTACAAATTCTTCAATTAAATAATGTAGCATTTTAGAGCCAATTCCTTTTCCCTGATGATTTGTACTTACACCTAAAGAATCAATATAAAACTCTCCGCTTTGCGTTTCGTTTTCGGGACTAAAATCAGGATTGAAATTAAGTCTTACATAATCTACGATTGGTTTTCTTAGTTCCTGCAATTTTCCACCATCATAAACCGAAACGGCACCAACAATTTCGTCGTTTTCTTCGGCTACAAAACAATTCTGATAAGAGTACTGATTGTTTTCAGATTCAACAAAATGAAGCAGGAAATAGTAAGCTGTTTTTGGATCCTTTTCATCAATAAATTTATATATAATTTCTTCCATTGCTAACAATAAATATTTGGTAATAGATTCTGAATCGTCAATTGTTGCTTTTCTAATGATCATGATTTCTCTTTTAAGGATACAAAATTACAGTAACTTTTAAATATGAGCTATTTTGATTGAAATAATGCGACAAATTGTTCTTTTTTTTAGATTTTTATTAAAAACAAGTGAATTTTAAACTTAATTTTTTTTAAATTAAATCCTTGTAAATCAGTTAATTGATTGGTTTTTAGCATCGTGATAAATGTAAATTGCACCATTCTTTTTAAAAATATAAAAACATAAAATCCTGACGTAAATATTTTTTAAGAAATTGCTTTTTTATAGTAAAAAGGCTATTTTTTTGAAGTTCATTGTTGATAACTGTTTTTTTTGAAAGTGCGATCACAGACGTTTTTTATGTTGATAACTCTATTTAGATTTGTTTTAAATAGCTGATGTTTTGGGGGTTACGGATTATTTTGTTGCTGTTGATAAAATGCAAAATTCTCATCCATTTTAAGAGCCTTCCAGCTGTTGATAATTGAATCGTTTTTTAACAACAAAACGAGGCCAAAAGGAGAACTGTGAGTTAATTTTGTAATTATAGAAATGTCGTTTAAACTCCCCCAATAAACGAATCATTTTTAGTCTGAATAAGTCACCATTTAATACTATATATATGTCTATTTTCGATAAAAGAATCAATTATAAACCTTTTGAATATCCGGAAGTGTTACAATTTACTGAAGCCATCAATAAAGCCTACTGGGTGCATACCGAAGTCGATTTTACTGCTGATACTCAGGATTTTCATTCGCATTTGAATGCAGCCGAAAAAACAGCCATCAAAAATAGTTTACTGGCCATTGCACAAATAGAAGTAGCCGTAAAAAGTTTTTGGGGTAATATCTATGAGCATTTCCCGAAACCGGAATTCAACGGATTAGGAACTACTTTTGCTGAATGTGAATTCAGACATTCTGAGGCATATTCGCGTCTTTTGGAGGTTTTAGGGTATAATGATGAATTCGAAAAACTCATGGAGATTCCGGTGATCCGCAAACGTGTAGATTATCTTTCGAATGTATTAAAAGATACCAAATCCCAAGACAATAAAAAGTATGTGGTTTCGCTGATATTATTCAGTATTCTAATCGAAAATGTATCACTTTTCAGCCAGTTTGCGATTTTATTGTCGTTTACAAGGTTCAAAGGATATATGAAAAATGTGAGCAATATTATTGCATGGACTTCTATAGACGAACAAATTCATGCCAATGGCGGAATTTATATTGTAAACAAAATACGCGAAGAATTCCCGGATTATTTTGATGAGGAAACTTTAACGCTTATCAGGGAAACCGTTAAGGATTCCATCAATGTAGAAGCCGATATATTAGACTGGATTTTTGAGGATGGTGAAATCGAAACAATCAAAAAAGCAGACTTGGTAAACTTTATGAAGTTCAGATTAGACGAAAGTCTGACTCAGATCAATATTCCAACCATATTTAATGTTCCTGCCGATGATTACAAGGCAATGGCATGGTTCGAGGAAGAAGTTTTTGCCAACAGCCTTGATGATTTCTTTGCGAAAAGACCGGTAGAATATACCAAACACGACAAAAGTATTACGGCAAACGACCTTTTCTAAAACAGCAAATTACAATTATGAATACAATAGATACAATTTCAGGAAACAGCGCTCCGCTAAGCGAAGCAGACAATAAAATGTGGTGGAAAAACTCTGAAAGTGAGCAAATTTTAAATCGTGGATATCTTTTAAAAGGTGAAACTGTAGAAGGGGCAATTGACAGAATTTGTACCGCTGCAGCAAAAAGATTGTACAAACCCGAGTTAAAAGAGTCTTTTGTAGAAATGATCGAACGCGGCTGGATGAGTATCAGTTCGCCTGTTTGGGCGAATATGGGAACAGAACGCGGTTTGCCAATTTCTTGTTTTAATGTTCACGTTCCGGATGAAATCGAGGGAATTACACATAAATTGGGTGAAGTAATCATGCAGACCAAAATTGGTGGAGGAACTTCAGGCTATTTTGGAGAACTGCGTGAAAGAGGAAGCGCCGTAACCGATAACGGAAAGAGTAGTGGAGCGGTAAGTTTCATGAAACTTTTTGATACTACAATGGATACGATTTCGCAAGGTGGTGTTCGTAGAGGGGCTTTTGCAGCATATCTGGACGTAGATCACCCGGATATTGAAGAATTTTTGAAGATAAAAAGTATCGGAAATCCAATTCAGAACTTGTTTACAGGAATTTGTGTACCGGATTACTGGATGCAGGAAATGATTGATGGTGATGCAGATAAAAGACAAGTTTGGGCGAAAGTTCTCGAAAGCCGTCAGCAAAAAGGATTGCCTTATATCTTTTTTAGTGACAACGTAAACAAAAACAAGCCACAAGTTTATAAAGATAAAAACCTGCGTATTAACGCGAGTAATTTGTGCAGCGAAATCATGTTGCCATCAAGCCTTGATGAATCGTTTATTTGCTGCCTTTCGTCAATGAATCTGGAACTTTACGAAGAATGGAAAGATACTGAAGCAGTAAAACTGGCAATCTTTTTCCTTGATGCGGTTTTACAGGAATTTATCGAAAAAACCGAAGGGAATTATTATTTGGCAGCAGCAAATCGTTTTGCAAAAAGACACCGTGCATTAGGATTAGGAGTTTTAGGATGGCATTCTTATTTGCAAAAAAATATGATTCCGTTTGAAGGTCTTGAAGCCAAAATGAAAACCACAGAAATTTTCAAACATATCAGTGACAAAGCCGACAAAGCCACTCAGGATCTGGCGAGAATTTATGGCGAACCAGAGTTATTAAAAGGATACGGAAGACGTAATACCACAACAATGGCAATTGCGCCAACGACTTCATCATCTGCTATTTTAGGGCAAACTTCGCCGGGAATCGAGCCTTTTAGCAGTAATTACTATAAAGCAGGTTTGAGTAAAGGTAATTTTATGCGTAAAAATAAATATCTAAAAGCATTGTTAGAAGAAAAAGGGCTGGATAACGAAGAAGTCTGGAGAGAAATCATGCTAAATGGCGGAAGCGTTCAGCACATGAGCCAGCTGAGTCAATTAGAGAAAGATGTCTTTAAAACCTTTAAAGAAATCAGTCAGTTAGAGATTGTACAGCAAGCTTCAATCCGTCAGAAATATGTAGATCAGGGACAAAGTATCAACTTAAATATCCCATCGGATTTACCAATTAAGGATGTAAACCGTTTGCTTATCGAAGCATGGCAATTAGGAATCAAGAGTTTGTATTACCAACGCAGCCAAAGTGTATCTAAAGAATTGGTTACAAGTTTGGTGACTTGTAGTAGTTGCGAATCATAAAAGTAAAGGCTGTCTAATTTTGACAGCCTTTTCGTTTTTTTTTGGCCCGCGGATTTTGCGGGTTTAACGGGTTTTCGCTGGTTTTTTGGGTTTGGGGATCTTTGTCAAAGTTAGTCAGCGCATTTTTGTCATCTCGACCGAAGGGAGAGATCACACTAGAAATGCCGCAAAGAAAATCACCACAAAGTTTGTCGTCCCGAGGAACGAGGGATCTCCGCAAGAAACTAACACAAAGTTTTGCTTGGATTGTCGAGCTACTTGCGGAGATCCCTCTCCCGAAGCTTCGGGAGCGGGATTAGCTCCTTAAAAAAAAGACTGCCCTTTTACAGGCAGTCTCTCTCAAAATAAAAAAAACAAAAACTAATGACCTTTACTATTTTCAAAGCCCAAAAGAGTAATCGTATAAGGTGTATTCGAAACCTTTATTTTCTTTTCAATTTTCATATTAGACAAATTCAATTGCAATAATTCTCCGGTTGATGGAGAAGAGATGTACGCAAAATTCTCTGTTAACTGAATTTGTGGTTTCGAGGTGGCATCGCTTGCCGTTTCCGGAATTACTTTTCCTTCTTTTTCCACTTGCAAACTGGTCAGGTTGAATAATTTGAATTCGCCAGAAAACAACAGAATCCCTAATTTACTCGTATTGTAGCTTACTTTGCATTGCATAATGTTAGTACTTTGCAAAATTGGTTTGATGGTTCCGGCTGTAACATCAATTAAATAAGCACCTTTTGCGGCGGTATATCCTATAAATTTTCCTTTGGCTTTCGTTTCTAAAATGGTTCCAAACCATGCAGTTCCAAAATCTTCCGGAAGCGCGATTAATTTTTGTTTTCCTGAATTTTCTACTACAAGCACGCCACTTGCAGAACCAAAAACGGCGTAAGTTCCGTCAGAAGCATTTCCGTGGATTCCTTTTGTTGCAATAGTAGATTCAAAAAGCGTTTTACCGGTATTGTCGATAATTTTTACTTTTTCAGGCAATGTTCCCGCAACTGAATTGTCTTTTTGTGTAATGGCGTAAGTTCCGTTTAAAAAAGTCGCCATAGCGCCGTGATGCGCCAATAAACCTGCATTTATTACTTTAAATTTAGCTCCGGCTGTATTGATCTCCGATTCCTTGGCAACCGATAAAGTTCCGTCTCCGTCATTAAAAGTGAGTAATTCTCCAATTTTGCTTTTAAAATGCGTTGGCAAAAGCGATTGTCCTGTTAAGGCACCAAATTTAGGGATTCCGTCTACATCAACGTGATCACCGTGACTTTCGAATCCGCTGTCGAAAGTTTCGACCGTATTATCTGCACGGTGAACAAGTCCCGCATATCGGCCGGATTCTGTAGTATAAAGTGATGACTTTGCAAATTTGGCATTAAAAGAGGTTATCGTAGCATCAACCGGATTTACAAGCGTAATGGCGGTTGTTTTTTCGTCAGACAATAATACTCTTAAAAATTTGTATTCGGTCAGTGCTTCTTCGGGAGTTTCGGTGGTGTTGTCGTCGTCATTGCTACAAGAGACAGCAAAAGCGGATAAAGCAAATAGGAAAAGGAGTTTGAAATAATTGTTTTTCATGGTAAAACGTGTTTAAATTAATTTAGGTTTTAAAAAATTTACAGATTAAAAATTGATGGTAATAGGCATTGATTTGTAGACGCTCAGATTATAAGAGGTGTTTTTATAAAGTATGACCCAGTTGTATTGTCCGGATTGCCATGATTTATCTGCGATTGTTGGGTTTCCTTCGGCATCTTTATCAGCGCCAACGATAATGCTTTCGCCTCCCCAAACGTCATTGACCTTTTGCAGCGTCGCAATTTTTGAAGCCGCCGGAAGACCTTTATGTTCAACTTTTGAAATCACAATGACTTTTTTGAAATCAAGATTGTCAATGCTTTCCGGGTGGTAGTTAAGGCTCTTTTTTATCAAAACAGAATATAGAATTCCGTCGCCCATAATCTGGCTTACTTGTGCATGCGCTGTAATTTTATCGTTCTTTTTGAAGATCAGTTCAGGTTCTGTCCAGGTTTCCATGTAATAAATAAGATCGTCATTTCGCGAAAGCATATCACGCCCAATTAACGGATCAGCAGGCATATTGGCAGGATCTGTAATGGTCATTTCTTCTTTGATTTCGAGTTGCGACCCGTTTTCATCCAGAATGATAAACGAGAAATCGAATTTACCTTCGGGAGCATCGGCAGGGATATTAAAATGCTTGTGCACATTGGTGTTTTTGGCACCTTTGTATTCCGCAAAAGACAATTCGAACTTCCAGTCTTTGGTGTAGGTTTCGCCTTTTTTAGGAAGGATTTTGATTTGTACATCGGCGATTTTATCACCGGCAAGTACATCGGCATTAAAATGGAAGTCACGGCCAATTAAGGCGCGTTTGTTATTGGCAGTTCCAATCTCAACATTTGTAGCTGTTGGCTTAGAAACTTCGTTATTATCGTCGTTGTCACAAGCCGTAAATACAGCGGCGACAACAAAAAACAGCAGCATTAATTTTGCTTTTTTCATAAGGAATTGGGGTTTGTTAATTGAATTCATATTTAAATTGATTTATGTATTAAAAAGGGAATTTTCAGCGATAGAATAATGTTTCTGCTGGCTTCAGGAAGTTCGATCAGCCTGTAAAAACTGGTATGATTAAGGTATTTTGTAATGAATAAATTCTGAACCTGAAGGCTAATGATAAAATCCTGATGTCCTGCTTTTGTTTTGGTTCCCATTGCCAGGTTGAAAACGTTGCTGCTGGCCGTTTTTCTTTCTGGCGGAACGATCTGATTTTGCTGTGCGGTATAGCGATAATCAAGCGAGAAATAAGTGTCATTTAAGCCTTTAATTTCGGGATTATAGGTTAATCCAAACAAAACCGAAGCAGGCGGAGAGAAGGGAAGTGTATAGCCTTTTTTGCTCCCTGATAATTGTTCTGAATACAGATATTCAGCCAAAATCTCGCCGCTTAAATTTTTCAGGAATTGGTAACGTGTTTGCAATTCTCCGCCATAACGCATGACTTTACTTTGCTCGTATTCAAACACCTGATTTCCGGCTCCGTAATAAATATCATGCTGTGAAGTAGGATTCAGGTAAATGTAATTGGGGAAATAATTGAAAAACGGACTCAGCTGCACCGACCATTTGTTTTGCTGCCAATCGATACCAAGATCTAATTGATACGAACGTTCTGCCGATAAATTGGGATCTCCTTTTTCAAACCTGAAATAATGATAATTCACCCCGTTTGAGGCCAGTTCTTTGGCAATGGGCATTCTAAAACTTGTTCCCAGATTGGCTTTAAGCGATAATTGTCCCGGAGTATAATTAACGCCCGCTGACCAGTTGAAACTGTTGAATGTTCTTGTCAGGTTTTCTGAACGTTTTAAATACTCAGAACGAGTCTCGCCATTTTCCGTAATTTCGCTTTGAAACCAATCTGTATATTGTTTCATTTCGATTCGCCCATAATCCAGACGTACTGCGCCATGAAGCAGCCATAAATCATTGAGCTGATATTTATCGTAAACAAATAATCCGGCATTCGATTGTTTAAAGGCAGGAATCAGGAAACTCCAGCCATTAATTGCATTTTGCTGCTGTTCGCCGTTTATACCCATTGTAATTTGATGTTTTTGTATCGAAAACTCATCTTTAATAGCTACAGAAAAAACTTCCTTATCATATTGCCTTTCGAGATCTTTTGGCGCATACATATCATCAGGATATAATGGTGGCATATAACCATGATTGACATAATGACTCCATTCGCGACGGAAATTTTGCTGAAAACCCAATTGTGTTTCCAGTTTATGAGTTCCTATCGAAAACGAAGTGGTGTTACTCATTTTAGTGTGCGTCACTTCCTGATAGGGCATCAGAATATCACGGCTCGATTTGTCATGAAGCGCTGTATCAACATTTCGGGGTTCGAGTCCGTGTGCATTGGCAAAAAAGCCGCTTTTGGTATAGATATTACTTACATAAAAAACCGATTTAAATTGATCAGTAACGTAACCAACACTTCCATGTAAATCGATTTCTTTTCCTGCGGTATTACGCAAATGATTTTTGTACAACGGCACGGCATAGTTGTACACATGTACGGTATCAGTAGGAACGCGGTAATCGCCATATTCCATCGCGGTGATTCGGGTATCGAAAAACCATTTTTCATTGCGGCCAAATAAATTAAACGATCCTCCAAATTGTTCGTTGTTGCTTTTTCCTGTAAAATCAACGCTTCCGCCCAAAATATGCTGAGCCGGATAGGGGACAGGTTTTATATTAATAGCGCCGCCGATAGCATCAGATCCATATAGGAATGAAGCTGGCCCTTTGATAATCTCAACCCGATTTACGGCATATTGATCGATTTCTAAACCATGATCGGCGCCCCATTGCTGGCCTTCGTGCTTGATACCGTTTTCGACCACAATCACCTGATTAAAACTCAGTCCGCGAATCAGGGGTTTTGAACCTCCCGAACCAATAGAAATGGTCTTAACACCCGGAAGTCTTTGCAGCGATTGCATCAGGCTTCCGCCAAGATTCCGCTGAATAAAACTGCTGTTCACGGTTTCGATATTCAGCGATTCCGTTTTTTTTCGGCGTGCTTCATAGCTTTCTGTAATCACAACTTCCTGCAATTGTTTTGCTTCTGGATGTAGAAAAATATCAGGCAGTACATTTGAATTTTTATCCAATGAAAGTTGCATTTCATAAAGCGAATAAGCGGAATGACTCACCGTTATTTTCTGAGAATTTTTCGGGATGTGAGTAAAGAAAAAATGACCTTCTTTATCTGTAATAGTACTTATCGAAGAGGGAAAAAGGGTTACGATAGCGCCCTCCAACGGTTTATGACCGTCGGAAAATACGCTGCCGGATATACGAACAGATTGTGCCGAAGCCTTTGTAACTATAGCAAAACAACAAAGCAGCAGGAAAAAAGTCCGTAATCGATTCGATTTATTTTCGTTCATCAATTCATTATAAAATTTTAATACTTAAGCCTTTAATGGTCTGCCAGCCTTCTTTATCGGTTAAGCGAATCATGAAATGATAATCTCCCGGATCGATATCTGTCGGGATTGTAATTTCCTGAACAGCTTCGTAGCTTTTTTGTCCGCTTGGAATCGTAACCGAATTGATATACAACATTGGATTCACCGGTTTCTTAATCGGATCTGCTGTACAATTATTGACTTCGGTACTGTGTGTGTGATGGTCAAAATTGTGGTGAATGTCCAGACTGTATGATCCTAAAGCAGCATTGTCTGTAAATTTTGCCCTGAAAATGATTTTTTGTCCGCGAGTGATTTCGCTGCATTGTATCGGGAATGCATTCGAAGCCGAAATATCAATTACCGGATATTCAGTGTCAATTTCGTTGTTGTCGCTGCTGCAGGAACTAAAAGCGAAAATGCCTGCACACACGGCAACGAAAATTGTTGTTGTTTTCATTTTAAAAGGATTCATATGTAAAGATTTGAGTTACAAAAGGAGCATTTTGCACAAAAAAAGCATAGAAAATGGCGCTTTACGACATGACGGGGCGACGTAAAATTTTAGATTTTAGATCTAAGATTTTAGATTGTGAAATGCGAAATGTAAAAAGCTGGGCGTGCGAAGTGCTGATTCAATGGAATGTTGAATTTACTTGTGATAGAAAATAAAAAGGTATACCATTCCTTTTTATCTAATTTTAGACAGCTTAGTTTTATTCCCCGAAAGGGAAAACTTTACATATCAAAATAGTAAAAGGTGTTTCTAAGCAAAGTATTGCAAGGAAAATGAAATAGTAATGAATGGAAAAAGTGAACTGTTTTTCCAACTTAAATTAGACTCTAAAACGCACACACGCACATCAATTCAAAAAATGAAATGATTACTTTTTATGGTTTTAGACAATAGGAGGTGCTCTTAATGAGAATAAAGAGCCTTTGAAAAATGGAGAATATGATTTCGAATAAAAATGTACAAAGTGAATTGGTGTACTATTTTTATAAAACTGAAAGGTTTCAAATGCGAAAGTACCAACGGGACTAAATTTAAAATGGCAAATAGCACATTCTTCATTAGAATGATCGTGGACTTTAAATTCGCTTTTAGAAGAATGATGATATTGCTGAATGCATTTGTGCAACGCATTATGATTTTGTATGTGCTCATACGAATGTATTGCCGGAAATAGTATTGTAAATACTACTATTAACGGCATAAAAAGATTTAATATTTTAAATTTCTTTTTCATTCTAATGATTGACATCGATAACGCAATGTTGTTGCAAATATAGAATTCTTATTTATAAATGCAACATTGTTTCATTAAAAAATTAGATAATTAGATAATTAGAAAATTCGATAATTTTAAAATTGCTAAAACTTAGATTTCAATCTGCTTAGGGTTTCCTGGGAGACATTGATGTAGGATGCTACTATTTTGTTAGGTAAACGTTTTACAATCGTCGGGTTTATTTTTAGTAAAAGCTGGTATCGTTCGAGAGCATCCATCGTGGTAAACGACATCAATCTGTTGGTATTATTGACATAGGCTCTTTCTAAATAGCGACAATAAAATTGTATCCATTCCGGGACGGTTTGAAGTAAGTGATTAAAATCTTCGTGTGTAATATACAAGAGTTCCGATTTTTCGATCACTTGTATATATTCTGCCGAAGGTGCTTTAGTAATAAAACTTACTAATGCCGTAGCAATTTGGTTTTCGAAAGCAATATATCGGGTGACATCTTTTCCTTCTTCATTGATATAATAAATTCTGAGGCAGCCTTTGCCCACAAAATAAGTATTCTGACTAGTTTGTCCTGCTGAAACCAACAGTTCATTTTTATCGTGTTTCAGAGGCTTAAAATAAGATAAAATCGTATTGAGGCTTTCATCAGAAACCTCAATACGATTTTTTATATAATCACCAAGTTGCTCGTATATCATGTGTTACCTATAATCTCTCACGAATTTTCGGTAATAAACAATATCTTCTATAGACAATACTACCAAATCGTGTTCTTCTGCAAAGCTAATGATTTTGTCAAGTTTAGCCATGCTGCCGTCTTCATTCATTAACTCACATAAAACTGCTTCGGGTTGTAAACCCGCTAATTTCATTAAATCAACACTTCCTTCGGTATGTCCGTTGCGTTCGAGAACGCCGTTGTTTTTAGCTCGTAACGGGAAGATATGTCCGGGTCTGGCCAAATCTGACGCTTTTGCATTTACAGCGCTTGCCGTTTTAATTGTGGTAATGCGATCTGCTGCAGAAACTCCGGTTGTAACACCTTCTTTTGCTTCGATTGTTATCGTAAACGGAGTCTGAAAACTACTGGTGTTTTCCTTAACCATATATGGCAATTCGAGTTGGTCTGCTTTTTCGTTTGGCAAACAAAGACAGACAATTCCGCTGCATTCGCGGATCATCAGGGCCATATCTTTAACGCTCATATGTTGCGCCGAAAATATCAAATCGCCTTCGTTTTCGCGGTCTTCATCATCGGTTAATAAAATTCCTTTTCCGTTTTGCAGATGCTGTAAAGCATTTTCTACGCGTTGTACGCTCGTTAAACCAAATTTTTCTAATGGATATGTTAGTGTGCTGATCATTTTGTTTAGGGTATTTTAAATTATGAGCAGCAAATCTAGAATTGTTTAAGATGCAAAAGTTTGATGTAGGTCAATAAATGAGTTGTTTTAGTTAGTTATGAATTTTGGAAAAAAGGTTGCCATGACAGAACGAAGCGAACTGACAAAGTAATTTCACCAATTATTATTTCACCAGAAATTGCGCAAATTTTCGCAAATTATTTTTTATGATTGCGCATAAACATAAGTCTACAGTATTGTTTTTATTTTTTTTAAGCTCAAAGATTGTAAAAGAAATTTGCGAAAATTTGTGTAATTTGTGGTTAACTATTTTTTTTTAGCATTCTTGAAAATTCGGGTTAGGTTTCTTGGACCAATGTGCACTAAATCAGCAAGAAAATCAATGGTAGATGTCTTTTCTAAATTCGAAATGATCCAGTCCTGAATGATATGAATCTTTTCGTTGCGATGGTTTCGGTTTTGTAGATAAATACTTTCCTGTTCGTCATTTCCGTTTCGTCTTTTGTATACGACTAATTCCTTGGCAATTGTAGCTGCAGTTTCTTTGCCGTGGCGCTGTTCGATAATATGCAGCGCAAGATCGATTCCGGTTATAATTCCCGCGCTGGTATAAATAGTTCCGGATTGGGTAAACAGGATGTTTTTTTGAGTTTGGGCAAGCGGAAAATCTTTTTTGAGTTTGTCGACCAGTTTCCAGTGTGTCGTACATTCTTTATGGTTTAAAAGTCCGGCTTTCGCCAAAAAAAAAGCGCCGGAACAAATGCTGCAAATGGTAGTTTTATTTTCATTTACTTCCTGAAGCCATTCAAAAAACGAATCATCTTCGGCATTCAGATCGATTTGCTGTGTGCTGGTTCCGGAAATAAAAACAAGATCATTCTCTTTTGGTTTCGTTTTAGAAAAGTGGGTGAGCGCTGCCAGTTCTAATCCCGAAGAAGAATCTACAGAAGATGTGCTGCTAATAAATTGAAGCTCATATTGAAATCCTAAACCAATTGCTTCCTGAAAAACTTCGACAACGCCGCTTAAATCCAGAAGAGTAACTTGTTTAGGAATATAAAAATAAACTGTTGTTGCTTCTTTCATTTTTCAGGATTTCTTAAAAGATTTCTTTTATTTCAGACTGCTAATAAATTCTTTATAGCCACTTTTTTCGTAGAAATCTTTCAAAGGTAATTTATAAATATCTTTCCACGAATCTTTCCCATTTTGCTCGGTATATTTTTGAATAATCCTATATCCTAAGAAATAACACAATTCATTTTCAACCTCTTTAGGTAAATTTTCTATGACGGGTTTGCAATCGCTATTTCTTCCGCAATGTCTAAAAATAGGGCAGCCTTCTTCATTGGTTTTATAAAAATAAGGTTCCAGTTTTTCGAAGATTTCTTTTTCGCGATTAAGCAAAGTTTTAGTATCATCTCCGTATAAAGCTTCTTCTAGTGATTGATTTAAATAAATAGAAGTAAAGTAAACTGCCAATCCTTCGTCTAGCGTAATACCCAGGCCTTTTTGCCCGTTTGGATCTTTCTCTAAAGCCGGATTAAAAAGCAAATGTTCGAGTTCATGTGCAAAAACTTTATCGATAGATTTGCTATTCCATTCAGAGCCAAACATATCCAGAATCATCGAATTGTTATCGCAGCCGCCAAAAATCTGAAAATCTTTTGGTCCAAAATAAACCATCCATTTTCCCTTTCCTTTTTGCCCTGTAATTTCTTGTAATGCTGTTAAATGCTTTGTAAACAATTGATTGATGTTAACCGAATCTAAAAGCACCAATTTTTGTTTGACTAGTGATTCATTTTCGATCAATAAATTTCGATTCCAGGAATAAATACCGTTTGGTTTGAATTTTAGCCCGTTTTCTTCGCCAAATATTTGTGAGAGACAATTGTCGAAAACGTATTTATTGGGTTTGTAAACCTTGTTTAAAATTACTAAACTATCAAATTTACCATTTCGATGTGCCAAAATCTGATTTTTAAAAGCGTTATGAATCGTCATTTGGCCCACACTTATGCTATCATCAATGTTTTTAACTTTGTTGATGAGATCTGTGTATTGATTGTTTTGGGAAGGTTGAGAAACAGAACAGCTTACTAAGATAAAGCCTAAAAATACTAAAGTAAAAATTTTCATAAACAGGAAAGATGTGGTATTAGTATAAATTTAAATTAATGGCAAATACGGACAGCAAAAAGTAAATATATAGAATTGATAAAATATTAACAAAGTATATTTTATCTTTTTTGATTTTTTAAGATTCTTAATAAAAATAGAATATATTTTTACTTTAAAATAAAAAGAAATATTTACGTAGCTAAAAGACTATTTTTTAGTAAGTAAACCAAAAATATTTAATATTGAATTAAAGTTATTGTTATCAAGGTATTAAGTCTAATAATCGATATTTTTTAAACAAATTGATAATCTTTTTGATAAAATGTTAAGTAAATCGCTATCAAATCGCTATTCCAATTTATTTAAGCGTACATTTGAAGCTAACGCGACCCAATCATGAATGTTAAAAAAAATATGAAGATTTTACTTACCGACGATGATGAAGATGACAGGGATTTTTTTGCAGAAGCTCTAGAGGATCTTGATCTCGATTATCCGGTTGAATTTTGCAAAAATGGTGTAGAACTTCTTGATCGCCTTAATGATTCCAGTCTGTCTGTTCCTGATATCATTTTTTTAGACCTAAATATGCCTATTCTGTCGGGTTTTGAGACCTTGCAGCAAATTCGTGAAGATGCTAATTTTAAGGATATTCCGGTCATCGCAATTTATTCTACCTCGGCCACAGTTGATGGTATTAAAAGTACCTTCGGATTAGGTGCTAATGCTTATGTGGTAAAACCTATTGCTTTTAGTGATTTAAAGAAATTATTAAAAAAGGTTATTGAAATGGATTGGAATGAAAAACTAACAGATGTTAAGATTGAATCTTTTGTCATTACTGTTTAATAAAAAACATGCAGCATTAGTATTATGCATTGATTTATAATTATTTAAATACTTAAAGTTGAAATCATGCATACGCAAAAAAATAGTTTGCCCCAGGCTACCCGTCAGGATTTCCCTATTGTAGGCATTGGCGCTTCGGCAGGAGGGCTGGAGGCTTTTACACAATTTATAGAAGTCATTCCTGCAGATTCTGAAATGGCGTATGTCATTGTGCAGCATTTGCATCCTTCGCATGATAGTATGCTTACAGAGTTGCTTTCGCGTGTTGCCAAAATTCCGATAATCGAAATTACCGATGATATTCATTTGGCTCCCAATACCATATATGTTATTCCGGAGAATAAAATGCTTACCTCTTTTGATGGCGTCCTCAAGTTAAGTCCTCGTATACAAGAGAGCAAAAATCAGGCAATAGATGTGTTTTTCGATTCATTGGCCAATGTGCATCTTGATCTTGCCTATGGCGTGCTGCTTTCCGGAAATGGTTCTGACGGAACAATTGGCCTCAAAGCCATTAAAAAACACGGTGGTATTACTTTTGCCCAGGATATTCAGGCGGCTAACAGCGAAATGCCGCAAAATGCTATTAATGCCGGAGTGGTAGATTATGTGTTGTCGCCAGGTAAAATCGTAGAGAAACTGATTGAGCTTACCAAAGCAAGAAATGAAATTGGTGATGAAAATGATTCTAATGACGAAGTTGTATTTCAGGAAATTATCAAAATTTTACGCCATCATAGCGGAGTAGATTTTACGTATTACAAACAAACTACGATACGCAGACGCATTGCCAGAAGAATGGCTTTGAATAAAATTGTGAGTTTAAGAGATTATCTAAAAGTACTTCAGGGCGATAAAGTGGCACATGAGGATTTGTTCAACGATTTATTGATTCCTGTCACTGAATTTTTTAGGGATACCAAGATATTTCAGACAATGAGAGAAAAAGTTTTTCCCTTATTAACGAAGAGAGTAACCGAAGGAAATACCATACGTATCTGGATTGCAGGATGTTCTACCGGAGAAGAAGCGTATACCTTAGCCATCGCACTTCATGAATTTTTGGGTGAAAACCTCGAAGGAAAAGAAATTCAGATTTTTGCTTCGGATATTTCAGAAGTGGCTATAGCCAAAGCCAGAATTGGGTTTTACAGAAAATCTCAAATGCGAAATGTGTCTGAAACCATCTTAACGAAATATTTTACAGCCAATACAAACGGATATAAGATTAAAAGACAAATTAGGGATTTATGCATTTTTGCAGTGCATAATTTTCTAACCGATCCGCCTTTTGCCAAAATGGATCTGATTACGTGTCGAAATGTATTTATTTACATGGATTCGTTTTTGCAGAAAAAATCCCTGACAACCTTTCATTATGCCTTAAAAGAAAACGGATTTTTGCTTTTAGGAAAATCAGAAACCGCTGTTCCTGCCGCTGAACTTTTTCAGCCGTTTGAAAAAGAAGGAAAAATTTATACCCGCAAACAGGTTTCAGGCCGATTTGTGCATTCCGGTATGGGATCGAACGATAAATTGAAAACCTCAAAAACCGATATTCAAAGAAAAGAAATTATCAAAGAAGACTTTAGAAAAAGCGCCGAAGCACTCCTGATTGCTAAATATACTCCTGCCAGTGTTATTGTAAACGAGCAAATGGACATTGTACACATTAATGCCTCTATAGCCGATTTTATTGAACTTTCGACAGGAAAACCTACGTTTAATTTGCTAAAAATGACCAAAGAAGGTTTGGCATTTGAGCTTCGAAATATGTGGCATAAAGTCAAAGAAACCGGAATTCTGGTAAAAAAAGAAGGCATTCAGGTAAAAAACAAAGGTATTATTAGTGAAATTTCTATCGAAATTCAGCCTTTAGAAGATACCTCAGAACCTTACTTTTTGGTTTTGTTTTATAAAACCGTAGTTCGAAAAGAGGATGTACTTTCGAATCAGTTTACAGTAGAAGAAATACGCGAAAATACTAATTTAAGAAGGATCGCACAACTCGAGAAAGAACTGGCCAAAATTCACGATGATGTAAACGCCATTAGCGAAGAACAGGAAGCATCTAACGAAGAACTGCAAAGCGCCAATGAGGAATTATTGAGCGGGAGCGAGGAACTGCAAAGTCTGAATGAGGAGCTGGAAACCTCAAAAGAAGAGCTGCAATCCAGCAACGAAGAGCTTTTGCAGATCAATCAGGAGCTTTTAAACAAGCAGCAGCAAATCAATATCTCTAAAAATTATACCGAGGCCATTGTAGCAACTCTTAGAGAGCCTATTGTAGTACTGGACACCAATTTAAGGATAAAAAATATCAACAGGGCATTCTCTAAAAAATACAATATTACCAAGGAAGAAGCCACTGGAAAACTAATTTACGAGATTCAGAATCATCTTTTTGATAATATCCCGATGCGTGCCATGCTCGAAAAAGTATTGCCGGAAAAAGCGCAGATTGATGATTATCAGATATCGGTAAATTTATTGCCTTATGGCGAAAGCGTCATGCTGCTAAATGCCAGGCAAGTAACCAATGAAACCAGCAAAGAACAATTGATTTTACTGGCGATCGAAGACATTACCGAACGCAGGATCATAGAAAAAAGACTTCAGGTATTATCGGATGGTTTTGAGGCAAAAGTCGAAGAACGTACTGCCGATTTGCTTACTTCTAATAAAGAACTCGAAAGTTCGATCAAAAACCTGCATGGCGCCAATGTACAGTTACAGGAATATGCTTATGTGGCAAGTCATGATTTACAGGAACCTTTGCGTAAAATATTAATGTTTATCAGCAGGCTTCTTGAAATGAAAGAAGATTTTTCTGCAGATGCACTTGCTCTGGTCGGAAAAATAAGCAAATCGTCTATACGAATGAACACGCTGATCAAGGATTTACTGGCCTATTCGTATCTTAATAATCCTGACAGACAATTTGCCATAACCGACCTAAATGCTATTATAACGGATATTTTAGTTGATTTTGAGTTGTTGATCGAAGAGTGAAAAGTTGAAATCGTTTTGGGACAATTGCCTGTTATCAATGCGATTCCGCTGCAAATGAACCAGCTTTTTTATAATTTGATAAGCAATGCTCTTAAGTTTTATAAAAACGACGGTTCGATCTCTAAAGTCGAAATCAGCTCGAATAAAATGACCACAACCCAGATTAAAAAATATCCGGCATTGGATCCCACTTTAACCTATTGCGAAATCATTATAAAAGACAATGGCATAGGTTTTAATAAACAATACGAAAATAAAATCTTTACGATCTTCCAACGCTTACACAACAACGAAGTCTACACCGGAACCGGTATTGGCCTCGCCATTGGCAAAAAAATCGTAGAAAACCACAAAGGTATTATCTTCTCAAAAGCCGAAGAAAATATAGGAGCAGAGTTTCATATTATATTGCCTGTTTAGGGGGGTACAATTTATTTAATTAATGAAAAGACGATATGCTGAAAAGTGTATCGTCTTTTTGTTTTAAGGAGTTTTTTGTAAAACAGGTATTTATACTTGGTGGCTGTGTTTCTATTTAGTGGTATACTTGTTTAAAATTTATTGAATTATAGATTTCAGTATAGAGGAGAATTTTTGAATTTTGATTTTTGTTCTGTTAATGAAATTAAATTGATAATCTACTATTTAAAAAAGATCTTTAATAGAAAAGGTATGGTGAATAAAATAAATAAAGAGATAAAAGACAAATTTGATTTTTTTAATAGATTAGTTTACGAAGAGAAAACTATCTTAGATAACCAAATTGGTCTGGAGTCAAAAAAGAATAATATTTATTGGTTTACAGGCCAATCTGATATTAAGCACTCAACTATTCAGGAAGCAGTTATATTTATTATTGAACAAAGCAAGAGAGATAATAAATATGGAATAAAACTTCGTTGTATAGATTTTACAAAACAACCTTTTTTTAGATTTGATTCTGATGGGCCAGCGCACCGTAATTCAAGTTCTGAAATCCCATTAGAAGAACAATTAATTAAAACGCCACATTTTAATTCTTATAACGAAACAGGGAAAAGTATTGCTTATAAAAATGATGTTCTTAAGAATGAAACTGAAGCGAAAATAATTGCAAATAATATTGATTTTGGTATTTCTTTATTTTGTATAGAAACAAACTCGAAACTTAAGAATAATAATTTCCCAAGTGTTTTTCAATTGATTCCCGAATTAGAATTTTCTGAAAAAAATAATATTAACTTTGATAATATTAATTTTGAATAACCAATGGATAATAAAATTGTAATTGAGCAAATAAAGCAATCTTTTTGTAAACTGACAGGTTTTAAAGAACGGGATAATGCTCTAGAAATTATTACGGCATTTTCAACGATTAATAATAAATTTGTTTCAGTTTTTGTCACCTTAACAAATCAAAAAATTGTTATAACTGATTGTGGATGGATTGATCAAAACTATTATCAAACTCCATTTTTTGAAGAATCTGAGGATTTAGTGAAACGTATAATTTTATCATATTCAGAAAATTTCAATATTAAATCTACATTAGATAAATCAGGTATAGAATATTATTATAAAATTTGTAATAAAATTGAAGAGATTCCAAGCGCTGTTTTTGATTTAGCAAATTTTATTGTTGGAGCAGTAAATTCCTTTTGTATTCAATATAAAGATGAAAAGGAAGAGAAAGAAAGAGAAACATTTAAAGGAGATGCTAATAATTTTTTAAAAATTCATTATGGCAATGATGTTAAACTAAGACATTTTTTAGATGATTTTAAAAATATTAAATTCAATGCAATTATAAATAAAAACTCAAAATTAAGTTTAATCACTTATGTAACAGGTTCGTCACAATATTATTTTGAAAATGATTTGAGAAGATCTATTGTGAATTTTGAGATTGCACTTAAATCTAAATATTCAATGCAAATAAAAGAAAAAATTACAATTTTAAATGATAAATCAGAAGGGTATTCTCTTGATAAATCAGCCTCTATTTTTCAACTTTTAAGCGAAAAAGTAACTCGAGAGCCTATCAAATGGTCTGAAAAAGAAAAAATTTTAAATTATATATAATTTAATAATTAGTTTGATATATAACAACAAAATTGTTAAGATTAATAAGTATGAATTACAAATTATTAGTTGAAGAAATTTCAAAGAGATCAGGAATAGATAGAGATTTTTTTGATTTAGATATTTATAAAACAAGTAAAGAACCTAATGGTTTATTTTTGTTAAAAAGACTAAAAATTGAGAATAATTATTATTTTTCTAAAATAGAATATTGGGAAAATACATATGAAAGATGGAAAAGCATTGCTCTATTCATTCCCATTGGAATTCTTCCGGAATTTTTACTTTTATTTAATTCTATTCTAGAAGATTTTGATAAGGAAACGATTGATTTGAAAAACAGTGTTGAATTTTCATACAGCACTGATGACGAGTCGTTTAATGTTGTTCAAGGGAATAATATTGGAAATTATTTTAGACTTGAAATTGCTAAAAAAAATGATTAACTCCGCTCTGCTAAGTTTCTACTCTTGATTTCCTCATTTGAATGTATTATTAATTTTCATCAACAAGATTTTTAGATGTAAAATAATTTACAAAACTTTCACATACTAAATGTATATTTTATACATATATTTTATACATTTGCAGTGTACAAATATTACTAAGTAATACTAGTAGTATCTAACAAAAAGAAAACTCGATAGCGTCAACTACCGAGTTACTTTTAGATCTTACTTAATGAATGGTAAGATGTAATTAATAAATTCTACTATTATTTTTATTGATCCTGTGAAAGACGCAATATTTTTAATAATATTAGAAAATTTTGTCCATTTGGACACATTAGGCGTAGGTTTTTTTTCTACGCGGTCTATTTCACAATAGTCCAGCTTGTTTTTCATAAGATGAAAATTTAAGTTTATAAATAAGAACATTTCCAAAGACCTCTTGTAATAGAACAAGTTTGGTCTTTTTTGGTTTTGTAAAATTAGACTTTCTATTTTTAATATACAACGACTGAATGTTACTTGCGTAATTTATTTATCAACATAACTTTATTAATAAGTCTATTGTTTTAAAGCAGATTACTGACAAAAGAAGACGATAGCACTGATTGCAAATCCTTGCCCACAAAGTCGATCAAAAAAATCTTGTAATAAAAAAAGAGACCCAAAAGTCTCTTTTTTTATTTAATATATGTTTTACAAACTATTATTTCCCTTTTAATAATTTTTCTAAATACTCAATTTTATCTTGTTCCGCTTTTAATAATCGCTCATAAAGTTTTTTATTTTCATCATAAGATTCAATTAATTTATCTAAAGGATTGAAAGTGCAATGATTTGTTCCAAAATTAAATGCACCGGTATTATTTGTATCATTAAAAGTATTAAAATAATTAATTGCCAATTCTTCCGAAAAATTTTTAATAGCTTCAACGGTTACACCCAATGCTTTTGCTACTTCAAGAAGTCTTTCTTCTTCTATGGTTTCGCTGTTTTCAATAGCCGATATTGTTTGCTGGCTTATTCCCAAAGCCTGTGCCAAAGCTTCCTGTTTCATATCACGAAGTTCACGAATACGGCTTATTTTTCGCCCTATATGATTTGGTTTTGTTAGTGTGCTCATAGTTCAAAGATAATAATTAAGTGTGAAAACTTCAACTGGTAAAAAACTTATTTCGACTGTTCAGATACCAGCGCAAACGGTTTGGTACGCTACAATTTGTTTCTTACTTCGCCGTGTTAAACAAAAGTACAATTTTTCTTATAATAAAATAGTAAAAGCCTAATTGTACAATGATTAACCACTAAAAAATATACGCCATGGAAAACAATGAAATCAAAAAATTAGAGAATCTTAGAAAATTAACTGCCAAATATTGCAATACGTTAACTCCGTCTAATGATAAAACAGGAACTCATACAGCTCAAATTAACGTACTCAATTATTATGAACTTGGCTGTACCATTACCGAAATCATAAAATTGTGTATTGTAGCATTAGAACAAGAGGCACATCAAACTTCAAAAACAATTAAATATTCGCCTATTAATGTGGCGCTCGTTTTAGAAATGGTTTTAGAGATGTTTCCTTTGGATGAATTTGAATTGATAACAGAAATTAATGAGCTACTTATTGGTGATGCTTATTAATGAATAATTGAAAGACGATAGGCTGAAAGGTGTATTGTCTTTTTTTTAATCTATTCTACCACGCAATAATATACATTCACTAAAACCCGTATTTGTACGCATTGTCAAATCTTTCTTTATCGTTATATATTGCAAAATTATTAGCCCAAATAGCGGCAGCCTTTTTTTCTTTAGAAAATAAAAGATATAGTCCTGAAGTTTTATGAGTTGTATAAAGCTCTTAATAAAACCGAAAAGAATTTTGTATCTTAGTTTTTAGTAAACCAATTTTACTTTGATCATGATTTTTTCTGATCGAATAAAATTCTAAAATTAAATACAATGCCCTGGAATCCGGAAATCTATAATAAATTCAAAAATATTCGTTATCAGCCTTTTTATGATCTGGTCAATTTTATTCAGCCTGTAAAGGGTATGAAAGCCATTGATTTAGGTTGTGGCACGGGAGAGCAAACGGCAATTTTGTCTGATAAATTCAAAGAAGCCAATTTTCTGGGTGTCGATTCTTCGGCAGAAATGCTGGAACAATCCAAAACTTTAGAAACAGATCATTTGCATTTTAGAAAAGCAACTACAGAGGAAACATTAGCTTCTGGCGAAAAATGGGATTTGATCTTTAGTAATGCAGCTTTGCAATGGTCGAACGATCACAAAACTTTATTCCCGGAATTGATACAACTCGTGAACCCAAAAGGTCAATTTGCAGTACAAATGCCGGTTCAGCCGGAAAATAAACTCAATGTAATTCTTAGTGATCTGGTTGATGAAGAACCTTTTAAATCCTATCTAAAAGGCTATAAAAGAGATTCTCCGGTTTTGAGTATCGACGAATATGCTCAAATTCTTTTTGATGGCGGACTCGAAGAGCTGCAGATTCAGCAAAAAGTATATCCTATCATTGCCAACGATCATGAAACGCTTTATAATTTTATATCCGGTTCGGCTTTGATTCCGTACATCGAGCGTTTGGAAGGAAAAGAGAAAGCACTTTTTATTAAAACTTATAAGGAGAGAATCGCGGAGCATTTCCCTAAACTTCCGGTGATTTATTCGTTTAAAAGGCTTTTGCTTTATGGTAAGAAAGGATAATTTAATGCCACTCCCGATAGCTATCGGGATAAAAGGATTAAAAAGATTTTTTTGATTTGCTTAATCTGCGAGCAATAACTTTTTTTGCGTTTTCTAAATTTATGTCTCTTTGCGTGAAAAAAAAATCTTTTAATCCCTTAATCAGTGGCAAAAAAAACAAACTATTTCTGCAATATAGCCGAAGGAGTAATCCCGTACTTTTTCTTGAAAGCGAACGAAAAATGCGAAAGATCCTCGAAACCCAGATCGAGATAAATATCCGATGGTTTTTTTCCTTTTTTCTCGATTAGGAAATAACCTTCCTGAAGTCGTCTTTGTATGAGCCAGCGACTTGGCGTGTCTGAAAAAATAGATGCAAAATCCCGCTTGAAAGCCGAAATACTTCTTCCGGTGAGATAAGCAAAACGTTCCATACTGATATTAAACTTGTAATTTCTATTCATGTAGGCTTCGAGATCGATTTTTTCGGGTGGTGCAAAATCAAAGAGAATGGCTGTTAATTCGGGATTTTCTTTTAGGAGAATCAAAAGCAATTCTTCGCGTTTGATGTTTGAAAACGTATCGTCGATTTCGCCTCCGTCATTGTAATACGGCATTAGCGAAAGAATAAAATTACGAACCAGATCGCTTTTTTTTATGTGTACAAACGATGCGTCACTGCTACTATTCTGGGCTGTTATTTTGTGTTTTTCTGCAAAGGTCTTTAGAAATTCGGTATCAAAAATTACGACTACTTTTTCGAATTCGCCGTTTTGTTTTTGCTTGTTGTATCGCGCCAGATGATTTTTGCGTACCATACAGTATTCGCCTTCTTTGAGATGGTATTTGCTGATGCCGTCATAACCTTCTATCGTGCCTTTTGCGAGGTATAAAAAGAAGTGTTCCGCAATGAATTGTTCCGGTGATATTTCGGGACCCATATAACAGCTTTTAATTTCGGTATATCTCATGACTTATCATCTAAAGTTGGATTATTTCCACCATTGTTTAAAAACTTTATGCTCATCAAAAATAACGATTTCTCCCATAACAGGCGTAATCAACGGAATATGATATTTAGCGTTGAGTCGGTTGAGTTCGTTTAGCGGTTCGTTCCAGGTATGTTTGGCGAGGGCAAATTTAGAATTATGCACCGGAACCATACTTTTTGCTTTAAGATCTTTTGCCGCCTGCAAAGTTTCTTCGGGCAGCATATGGATATAATGCCAGGCTTTGTCGTATTGTCCGTTTTCCATAATCGCGACATCAACAGGGCCAAATTGCTTCCCGATTTCGGCAAAATGCGTATCATATCCGCCATCGCCGCTGTAATACACTTTTAGCGTAGGCGAACTAATTAGAAAAGAAGCCCATAACGATTGGTTCTGTTTTAAGCCGCGTCCGGACTTATGCCTCGCCGGCAAAGTATATATGGTATATTTATTTCCGACCACAACATCATCATTCCAGTCCTGCTCGATAATCTTTTCTTTAGGATAACCCCAACGCTCGAAGTGTGCGCCAACACCCAAGCCGCAAATTACGGTTTTGACTTTGTCTTTAAGCGCCAAAATTGTTTCGTAATCCAGATGATCGTAATGATCGTGCGAAATGAGCAAATAATCTATATTAGGTAAATCCTGTACGTGATAAGTATTGGTTCCGTCGAAAACCTTTACGGTATTAGGCAGCGGCGAAGCATTATCACTAAAAATAGGATCTATTAAAATTTTCTTTCCGTCTATTTGCAAAAGCACCGAAGAATGCCCAAACCAAACCAAAAGATTCTGATCTGCCGGTAAATGTTTCAAATCGGTTTTTACAGACGGAATTCGTTTTGAAGGTTCGGTTGGAACTGTTTTATCGAAAAACGTTTTTGTTATTTCGCCCCAAAAGCTATACCCCGGAGCCAGTGTTGGCGTATAAATTGTATTCTGAAATTCGCCGTCTTTATAATGAGGCGATTTTTCGATTTGTAGCATTCTTTTTCCCGAAGGCAAACTCCCGAAAGTAGCTTTTTGCAGGTATAAAAAGGTACAAATACCCAAAACGATTATTATCGAGAGAACGGTGACCAAAATACGTTTGGTCATTTTTAGAATACGTTTTTTCATTTTTGACTGGCTGCTTTTTTTATATCAATGGCTTCAAGAATATTTTGAGCATAACCATTTTGTGTTACCGAAATCATGGCGCGGCCAATCTCCCTTATAGTACAGCCCGTAAAAAATAAGCCTATAATAGGATATAACAGCGTAATATATTTATTGAATCCTTTTAGGTGAATTTGCGTTTTATCAGGTTTCATTAATCCCGGACGGAAATTATATTGTGCCTTAAAAGGCAGGGCTTTCAAAGCGTTTTCGGTTTTTCCTTTTACGCGCGCCCACATTACTTTTCCGTTTTCAGAACTGTCTGTATGAGATCCCGAAATAAAATTGAAGGTAAGATTTGGGTTTTGGTCTAATAATACTTTGGCAAAATGTAAGGTTGTATCGTAGGTAATATGCGTGTATTGTGCTTCATCCATCCCTACGCTGCTGATTCCGGCGCAATAAAAACAGGCATCATAACCTGAAAGCCGGGCATCATCGCTTTTCAGCGAAAGAAAGTCTGATACCAAATATTCTTTGAGTTTAGGATGTGATTTTTCGCTTGGTTTTCTTCCCATATACAAAACCTGTTCTATTTGTTTATTGTCTAAACATTCGATTAAAACTCCTTCGCCCACCATTCCGGTAGCGCCTGTTACAATTACTTTCATATTTATATTTTAAGAGATTTCCATTTGATTAAACTGATTACGGTTGCCATAATCGCTTCTTCATTATTGCGGGGTTTCCAGCCCAGTACGGTTTTGGCCTTTTCGTTGCTGGCTTGGCGGTAAATGCCAGTCAATGGCAGAATGGCTCTGGCCTGATCATTAAACAAAGCGGTTAAACGTATGATAAAGGTAGGCAAAGATTTTGTAGAGGCTTTCTCAACAGTGTATGGCATTTTTATTTTCAGGAGCTTTACAATTTCTAATAAGGACATGGTACCTCCGGCCAGAGCCAAAAAGCGTTGTCCTTTTGCCTCAGGATTTTCCATGGCCAGAATATGCAATTCGGCTACATCTCTTACGTCTACGATTCCCAAGCGGATATCCGGAATTGCTTTCATAGTACCGTCTAATAGTTTTTTTAGCATTTCGAAACCACTGGATAAATCAGGACTTAAAGATGGCCCGAAAATTCCCATTGGGTTGATTACGGAAAGCTCTAGTGATCCTCCTTCGGTTTTCATGAAATTCCAGGCGGCTTTTTCGGCCAGAACTTTAGATTTATTATAGGTTGAAAGTCCTTTCTCGTCAGGATTGGTCCAGCTTTCCTCTGTAATAAGTGTATTTTTATCTTTATGGCTATAACCCACAGCACCAAAGTTTGAGGTCATCACGACACGTTTTACACCTGCTTCGCGTGCCGCTTTCAGTACACGTAAAGTTCCGTCTACAGCAGGACGAATCATTTCGTCTTCGTTTTTTGGCAATCTTAAAAATATGGGCGAGGCAATATGAAGTACATAATTGCAATCAATCATTGCTTCGGGCCAGTTGTTATCTGAGGTAAGATCGGCTTCGATAAAATCCAATTTACTAAAATCTGTAATACCGCCATTTTTTAGCATTTCGAAAATCTTGTCTTTGCTTTTTATAGAGCGCACGGTTGTCCGAACCTGATAACCACGATTTAATAATTGTAAAATACTATGTATCGCCACAAAACCTGTTCCGCCGGTTACCAATACTTTTTGATTTGTATCTGTCATTGATTGCACTTTTATGGTACAAAGATCCAAAGAATGCTTTTAGGTTACTTTGTTGAAAAGTCCAAAGTTGTTTTGTTGAGAGGCTCAGGGGAGGAGAATTAGATAATTAGATAATGAGAGATGGCACGCGGATGGTACGGATTCGCTAACGCGAAAGCGCGGATTTTCTGCGGATTTTTTTATTGTAATCTTTTTTGTTTACGAATGTCAGACTGAGCGAAGTCGAAGTCCCGCAAATGTGAGTACACACAATCTTGTCATCCAGACGAACGAGGGATCTCCGCAAGAAACTCCTCAAAGAAAATCCGTAATTATTTAGGACGGAAAGGCTTTTAAAAATTGTCAGGTCTGCTTTATGTCTCAATCCTTTTCGAGCTACTCATGAAGATCCCTCGTTCGTCGGGATGACAAGATTGAGGATAGCAAAGAGTAAATCTTTTTTAAAGTTGTAAACTTTGAAAAAGATAGGGAAAATCTAAAATCTAAAATCTAAAATCTAAAATCTAAAATCTAAAATCTAAAATCTAAAATCCAAAATCAAACCTTCAGCGAAGTCGGTGCGTAACCAAATTGCTTTTTGAAAGCATACGAGAAATGAGATAGATTTTCGAAACCTACTTCGCAATAAACTTCGATTGGTTTTTTCTTGTTTTCGGATAATTGGTAATGGGCCAGTTCCAGTCTTTTTTTGGTGAGCCATTTTTGTGGAGTGGTATCGAAGTATTTTTTAAAATCCCTGTTAAAAGTAGATAAACTGCGGCCGGTTAAATAGCCTAGTTTTTCCATTGGCATATTAAACATAAAGTTACGCTGCATAAAATCGATTAAGTCTATTTTGCCGGGTTCGTCAAAGTTAGCCAGGATATTATCGATTCCTTTATCAATTTCCCTTAAAATACTAATGGCTTCGGTGATTTTTAAAGAGGCTAAATTTTCAGGAAAATCACCTTCGATATCAAAATAAGGAATTAATGAAGCGAGACAGCTTTCTAGTAACGGATGATGGTTATAATGGATGATTTTTTGTTCAGAAATTCTTTTAGCATCTAAATCAATGTTTTTGTAGAATTCTTTCAGTCGTTTGGTCGAAAGATGCATCACAACGGTTTTATGAGGCTGACCATTTTTAGGATAGTTGATAATCGTTGCGAGTAAATTTCGGGGAATCAGGAAAATATCTCCTGCCTTAAAAGTAAAAGAAGCATCGGCCTGAATGATTTTTGTTTCGCCCGATATGAACCAAATCAACATATGATCATCGAAAACCAAATCTGATTTGAAGAACTTATCCTCATAACAAGAAAGCTTGATATCCTGAGTTAAATATTTTGAGACATGTTCCATTTTGAAATACTATTAATTTTTAACCACCGGATTTGCTATTTCAATTTATCAAAGATAACAATCTCCGGTGGTATTTTTTATTTTCAATTGAGTTAGATTTAGCCAATATCAAACGTTATTCCTGTCATTTTTTCGCTTAAATCCCATAATCTTTTGGCATTGTCATGATCTAAAGAGTAGGGCTGAACGCCTCGAATTGTCGACGGATCATCAAATCGGTGTTCGATATTTCCCAAATCAAGTTCGGCTATATCTGCATCTTCGCAATACACTCCGCCTATATTATTGAGCATTGTACTTGTAGCGCACCAGATGGTTGTGGCCGTTCCCTGCGGAATTGTTTTTAGCAAAGCAGCAACTTCGGGTTTCAGGTTGCCATCCTGATCATGGGTTCCCATTTGTTTGAATAATTCTATTGGTTCTTCTCTTCCTAAGTCTGTTCCTAAAACGCTTCCAGGATGTAAAGAATAAGCTCTCACATTAAATTCTTTGGCACGATTGTCCAGTTCCAAAGCAAATAAATTACAAGCTGTTTTAGATTGTCCGTAACCTTGTAGCGTATCATAATCGCGATGAAGAAAGTTTGGATCATCAAAATTGAAAGGAGCCATTTGATGTCCGTATGAAGATACATTCAGCACTCTGGCACCGTTTGCTTTTTTTAGTGCAGGAAATAATCCGGCAGTCAGTTGAAATTGCCCCAAATAATTGGTGACCAATTGCGATTCGTAACCGCGATGGTCTCTTCTTAATGGTACCCACATAATTCCTGCATTATTTATAAGTAAATGCAAAGGTCTGTTTGAAGCTAAAAACTTTAAAACAAAACAATCAATAGCATTCGGATTCATAAAATCCAGTGATTCTAATTCTACGTTGCTGATTCCTCTTAGGTTTTTTTCGGCTTTAGTCAGATCTCTGGCAGCAACAATTACAGTTGCTCCGGCATTTGAGAGCGTTTTGGTAGTTTCTAAACCAATTCCGGTATGTCCGCCAGTTACGATAGCAATTTTTCCCGTAAGGTCGATTCCTTTGATGATTTCATCTGATGTTGATTTTGCATTAAATCCTGATTGTAAAGGTTTTTGTAATGCCCCGTGATAATTATTTGTTTCCATTTTTTCTAAATGTTATTTGTTATGGAGCAAAGTTAGAGCGACATTAATTTTTGGATTTTGTTTAAAAAGTCAATTTTGCTTTGTTTAAAACGTCACTTAAATTAGTGCTTTAAAAAAGAATAAATTTTCTGATGGAGACTTTAGTATCTTCTTTTGTACTAAAAAAGGATTTTGAAGTAATAAAATTCTTAACCCTTTATTTTAGTGTGTTTTCAACGTTTATTTAATTGTAATATTTTGAAAAAAATCACTCAATTACAGTTGATAGATAACAAAAAATATTGTTCATTTGCGCCTTAATTTAGAATTGGTTTAAATAATAATAACATGGCGACAAAAATACTATCAACTTCCTCTTTTATAAGAACTTCAGGGAGAATGATAACCAATCTTCAACAGAAATTTAATTTCATCATTTTAGTCAGTTTGTTTGTAAGTGGAGGATTTCTTCAGGCACAAACTACCGCTACAGGACAAATTTCAGGAACTATTATTACCAATGACGGAAATGCTGGTCAGGGAGTTATCGTAAAATTAATAGAAATTAATAAAAGCGCCGTAACGAATGCATCGGGGAATTATGAGTTTAAAAAACTTCCTTTTGGTACTTATACGCTTGAAGTTACGATGTCAGGATATGCATCATCGACAGAAACGGCTGAAATTACAGAGCAGGCACCATCGGCTGTGGTAGACATCAGGGTAAATTCATCGGTACAAAATCTTGAAGATGTGGTAATTCGCAGCGGAGGAAATCGTTTTGCCAAGAAAGAAAGTATCGATGTAGCGAAAATGCCTTTAAAAAATATCGAAAACTCGCAGGTGTATGTTATTGTAAGTAAGGAATTGATGAAGGAACAAGTAGTTACAGATTATAACAGCGCTTTTAAAAATGTTCCGGGAGCGGGGATCGCCGAGGTGAGAAATCAGGGAAGAACTACTTCGATATCAAGAGGTTTCCCGACGCCGCAATTGGTGAGAAATGGTGTTGGTAGTTTTACTTACACAACGGTAGATCCTTCGAATTTAGAACGTATCGAGGTAATCAAAGGGCCATCGGCGACACTTTTTGGAAGTACATTATCTTCTTTTGGCGGATTGTTTAATCGTGTGACGAAAAAACCTTTTGACAGTTTTAAGGGTGAAATATCCTATTCAGCAGCAAGTTGGGATCTAAACCGACTAACAGCTGATATCAATACGCCAATAAACGAAGACAAAACAGCTTTGTTACGAATTAATACGGCTTTGCATAGCGAAAGAAGTTTTCAGGACGCCGGATTCAATAGGAATTTTTCTTTTGCTCCCAGTTTTTCATATGAAATAAATGATCGCTTAACACTTTTAATTGATGCGGAATTTAGTATGTACAAAGCGACTTCGCCAACAAGACTTAGTCCGTTTGTGGTAAAAAATACAGAAAGCAGTATAAAAGATCTTGATATTCCGTATAAATTATCTTTTGCCAATAATACGATCAATTATACAAGTCAGCAGTATAATATTTTTGCACAGTTAAAGTATAAAATGTCTGATGAATGGACCTCTCAAACTATTTTATCCAGGACCAGATCTTCATCTGATGGTTATGTAGTGTCGTTGCAAATGATGTCACCTACTACAATAAGACAGCAGGTTACGTATCAGGAATCTCCTTTTTACGGTACAGATATTCAGCAGAATTTTATTGGTGTTTTTAAAATCGGACAGCTGAAAAACAGGGTCGTGGCTGGTTTGGATTTTTACAGTCTGCGTGCTACCCGTAATGACGCTATTATAAATATGCCTGCTATGGATTATAAAAAACCGGGCGATGCATACAACAATTTTAATATAGATAAAGTAGCTCCGATGTTTGCTAACCCCAATTTAAAATTCAACAATTTTGTATCGAATGATGAAAACACCTATAGTGCTTATGTGTCTGACGTTTTGAACGTAACCGATAAATTGTTGGTAATGGGAGGTATTCGTGTAGACCGCTATGAAAATAAAGGAACATATTATCCGAGTAAAGATTCTATTGCAGGAAATTACAATCAAACGGCATTTTCGCCAAAATTTGGAGTAGTGTACCAGATTATGAAAGATAAAATTTCTGTTTTTGGTAATTATATGAATGGTTTTAGCAACGTTTCAGGTTCTGATTTTGACGGAAATACTTTCAAACCTAATCAGGCAAATCAATATGAAGGAGGTTTTAAATTTGATTTGAATAAAATATCAGCAACACTGAGCTATTATGATATTCAGGTAACCAACATAACGCGTGATGATCCAAATCATGTTAATTATTCTATTCAGGACGGAACTCAGGTCAGTAAAGGTTTTGAAGCTGAATTGATTGCCAATCCAATTTCAGGATTAAATATCGTTGCGGGTTATACGTATAATGACAGTAAATACGAAAAAAGTAATGCGAGTGTTCAGGGATTGCGGCCAACAACGGCTGGATCTCCAAGAACTGCGAATTTATGGGCCAGTTACAGAATTGTAAATGGTGCTGCACAAGGTCTCGGATTTGGTTTTGGAGGTATCTATGGCAGCGAATATTACCAGACAAATACCACAACATTCAAATTTTCTATTCCGTCGTATACGGTATTAGATGCCTCACTTTTCTACGATCAGCCTAAATACAGACTGGGGATTAAAGTAGACAATTTAACTAACGAAAAATATTGGTCGTACAGACTTGCAGCGCAAAATCCTACACGTGTAACAGCAAATGTTACGTTTAAATTTTAAGTTATTTAATAATTTTAAAATAATAGAAAAAGGGGAATATTTCATTTGAGATATTCCCCTTTTTGTTTTTTCGAATTTATATTTCGCCCCGCTGGGGGACGTAAAATCAGCGTCTAATTTTGACGCGGATAAAACAGATTTACTTCGTAAAAACGCGGATAAAAACGGATTTAATTTGCCCTCCGGGACTTGAAAATGATTATGATTTTTTTGATTTTCTATAAATATATTATCGTTTCAGGATTTAAATAGATTGTGATCATTGTAAAAACAGTTTATATAAAAAGCTCCTTAGGAGCGATATATATATAGCTATTTGATATCGGTCTAGAATAAAGCTCCGTCGGAGCGACATATAAATTTAATACTATGTTTTCTGGTAAATCTTTCACGCAGATTTTAAAAAGATTTAAGCAGATTATCATCTAAATTAAAATCTGTTATAATCTGTAAGTAAAATCAGCGTCTAATTTTGACGTGGATAAAACAGATTTACTTCGTAAAAACGCGGATAAAAACGGATTTAATTTGCCCTCCGGGACTTGAAAATGATTATGATTTTTTGATTTTTCTATAAATATATTATCATTTCAGGATTAAATTGATTTGTGGTCATTGTAAAAACAGTTTATATAAAAAGCTCCATAGGAGCGATATATTTATAGCTATTTGATATTGGTGTAGAAAAAAAGCTCCATAGGAGCGACATATTTTTTTGATTGTCTGCAATATCTTATTGAAGTTTTATAATCTCTTCCCATAATCGTGTAAAATTTATGATTCGATCTTGAATTAATTTTAACCCTCTGTAAAAGACAATATTAGAACAACAATTCAAACTATAATCATTATGATACATAAAATAGAAACAGCAAAAAATTTAATTGCTTTTAGAGCACTTGGTCAGGTTACAACCGCTGATTTTAAAAGTGTTGTGCTGCCGGAATTAGAAGGATTATCCAAACAATCAAACGAAATTAATTTTCTTTTTGCATTAGATACAGACATTCAGAATTTTACTGAAAATGCGTGGTTTCATGATGCTGTTTTGGGATTGCAGCAATTTGAAAACTGGAACAGGGTGGCTATCGTTTCAGATTCGGAAGAAATGAATTTTAATGGAGGATTTACATTTAATACTACAGGAGAATTACGTGGTTTTAAAAAATTAGCTTTCAATAAAGCCCTGAAATGGGTAGAAGGAAATTCAATTTTATAAAATAAAGTTATGAGAGCAATATGGACAGGATCAATCAGTTTTGGGTTAATCAATATTCCCATTAAAATATTTTCTGCGGTGCAGGAAAGCAGTATCGACATGGATATGCTGGATGAAAAAGATCATGCCAACATAAAGTTTAAAAGGGTAAATGAAAATACAGGCAAAGAAGTGGCGTATGCCAATATTGTAAAAGGCTATAAAGTCGATGACAAATATGTGATTCTTGAAGATGCAGATTTTGAAGCCGCAGATGCCGAGAAAACCAAAACGATTAACATTCAGAGCTTTGCTTTAGAAAAAGAAATCAATAGCATTTATTACGAACAGCCATATTATCTGGAGCCTGATAAAGGTGCTATGAATGCCTATGCTTTACTAAGAGATGCACTTGAAGCGTCGGGTAAAGTAGGAGTGACGAGTTTTGTTTTGCGAAACAAGGAAAGCCTGGCAATTTTAAAACCGTATAAAAATGTGATTCTCCTGAACCGAATTCGTTTTGAACAGGAAATTAGGGAAACCTCAGAACTAAAACTTCCTCCGGCCTCTAAAACAGCTACAAAAGAAATGGATATGGCCGAAAAACTGATCGATCAGCTTACGGAAAAATTTGATATTAGCGCTTATAAAGACGAATATACCGCTAAACTTTTGCAGATTATTAAAAATAAGGCAAAGGGCAAAAAACAAGCTGCTCCAAAACTCAAAGTCGTACACAAACAAAGCGACGATTTGATGGCAATGCTAAAAGCAAGTCTGGATAAGAAGAAATCTTCTTAATCCGGACTTTTGTTTTCCAGTTTGTGTAATATCTTTTTGATATTGGCACCTTTTCCTAAAACGGGTTTCCATAAATCACCTTTTTTCTCAAAACGCTGCAATACATTTTTGATGGTAAATTGAGAAGGGTTTAGTTTCGAATTTACTTCGCTCCATTCTAAGGGAGTCGAAACTGTCGCTCCGGGCTTAGGTCTTACAGAATAAGGTGCTGCAAGGGTTTGCCCGCGTCGGTTTTGTAGATAGTCGATATAGATTTTATGGTTTCTTTTCTTAATGCTGCGTTCTAAAGAAGTGGTATCAGGCAAACGTGACTGGATTTCGATAGCCAGTAATTCGCCAAAAATCTTGATAGAATCATAATCGTACTGTGCTCCAAGCGGAATGTAAACGTGTAATCCGGTTGCACCTGAAGTTTTGCAATAACAATCGGTTTCAAGTTCGTCGAGCACTTCTTTTACCGTTAAAGCTGTTTTTACAACTTCGGCAAAATCATCTTTTTCAGGATCGATATCGATAACGAGCCAATCCGGATTTTCGACGTGTTTGATCGTCGAATTCCACGGATTCATTTCGATACAGCCTAAATTGGCCATATAGAGCAAGGTTGCCTTATCGTTACAAATCAGATAATTTAAATATTCCTCATTCGATTCTGAGAATATTTTTTTGGTTTTGAGCCAGGATGGAACTTTCCCAACATCGACATCTTTTTGATAAAATCCCGGAGCATTGATTCCGTTAGGAAAACGGTTCATTGATTGCGGACGATCTTTCAGATAAGGTAAAATAAGATCGGCAACTTCATTATAGTACTGTATAACTTCTCCTTTTGTAATGCCATCGTCCGGAAAATAAACTTTATTCTGATTGGTAAGATGCAAAGTAGTTTTTCCGATTTTTAAATCGTAATCGTTCTCTGTTGTAGTAGTTTTTTTCTCTTTCATGGTGTCTTTTTTTGAGTCTTTTTCGATTGAAGTATTTGATTTAATAGTAGACGGAACAAAAACTTCTGAAGCTTTTTTATCAATTCTCAATCCAAGATAAACAGGATGTCTTAAGTGTTTGTCATTGGTCCATTCTGAAAATTTTACCTGACAAACCAGCTTTGGTTTTACCCATTGAATTGTATCTCTTAATGCAATTTTCTCGCTAAGCGGAGATTCATTAACAAAAAGAGGCTCTAATTTTGTGTATAATTCTTTTAAGGTCGCATCATTAAAACCGGTGCCGCATTTCCCTATAAACTGCAGTCTTTTTCCGTAGTATTGCCCCAGTAAAATGGCTCCAAAATATTTTCTGGAATTCTTAGGTTTTGTTATGCCTATTATGATCGCTTCTTCCTCATTTGCAATTTTAATTTTGAGCCAGTCACTGCTCCTTTTATTAGGGATATAAGTACTATCGGCTTTTTTGGCAATAATGCCTTCGCCTTTATTTTTTATGCTAAGATCAAATTGGTTAAGGCCTTTTTCTGCGGTATGTTCAGAATAAAATACGTTGGTGAAATCATATTTATTGAACAGAATTTTCAGTAATTCTTTTCTGTCCAGCAACGATAAATCTGTGATAAGATTTCCATCTAAATTTAAAAGATCAAAAACATAGTATTTTAGATTTCCTAAACCGGTTTTAAGATAGTTTTGAAGCAGTTGAAAATTGGCTTTTCCGTGTTCATCTTCTACCACAATCTCTCCATCTAAAACAGCAACATGATCTACTTTTTTTAATTCATCTGCAATGGGTTTAAAATTCGAATTAAAAGATAGTTTATTTCGGCTAAATAATTGCACATCAGCAGGATTAATAACAGCAATGGCGCGATAACCGTCGTATTTGTTTTCAAAAACCCAGGCCGAATCATCAAATGCGGTTGCCCTGGTATTAGCAAGCATTGGTTTTATAAAAGTAGCTGTTTCATGAGGAGGATTATTGCTTTTTTTTAAAGGTTTTTTTGCGTTGGTTTTTTCTGCTGTCTTTGAGGTTTTTTCGAGATCTTCCAGTTTTCTTTCAGATATAACCGATTTGTTTTTATTCAGAATATCATTTTCTGTTGCATACGGATCGTGTTTTTTAATCAATAACCAGGCATTTTCCTGTTTGCCTTTCAATTTGATCAAAGAGAATTCTCCTTTTAGTTTTTTTCCTTTTAAAATAAAACTCAAATGCCCTTTTTTAAGATCGGCTAATAAAGTTTTTTCAGCATTTTCAGTAGGTTCGTCCGGTGTATAAGTGCCGTTATCCCAGACAATAACATTTCCTGCACCGTAATTTCCTTCCGGAATTGTGCCTTCAAAATCTTTATAACTGTACGGATGATCTTCGACCATCATGGCCAGACGTTTATCGTCCGGATTCATAGACGGACCTTTAGGAACTGCCCAGCTTTTCAGGACGCCATTCATTTCTAATCTAAAATCGTAATGCAAATGCGATGCGGCATGCTTTTGCACCACAAAAATGAGCTCATTTGGTGACTTTCCAATTTTACCTTTGGGTTCCTGAGTTTGTTTAAAATCTCTTTTCTGGTTGTATTTAGACAGTGACATATATTTTGTTACTAGTGTAAGGGTTAGTGAAAGGGGGAATATACTGCAGTGGCGACCAGACCAAAAATAATATGGGCGAGAAGCAGCTGAAAATAATAACCTTTGAAATCGATTGGTGGCTGATGATGACTCAAATTAAACATGATCATCCAGCCTATAATGCCAATGATACCGCTGATAAATCCTAATAGAAAACCACTTAAAAATGATATGGATAAAATATCGCGAATCCATAAAAAGTGATAAGAGAGAACAAACAAAAAGCCAATAATGTAATGCAGCAGCCAGGCCAAAATAGTTTTTGTTTCAGGCGATAATTCAATTTTCAATTTTGTCAGCATAAAGGTTAGCAAAACGGGCTCTTTATACAATTCGCGAAAACTTGCCGAAGCGCCATAACTAAACAATGTCATCGCTGATGTGGCGGCAATTGAAACTATAATGAGCTGCAAAAAAATAGGGATATCCATGATATATTGTTTAGTGTTCGGTTAGGTATTAGAATAAAAAAGGCATGTACTTCAAATAGCCAATTGTTATAGCATCAGCAAAATATTTGAAGCACATGACCATTTATATACTTTCTTTCTGATCATTTTCTGCTTTCTCATTTGTTTCTGAAAGGGTGTTTGAGATTTTTTTATATCCTCCTAAAGTCAAAAGCCTTAATCCCCATTTTCCCAGAGAGGAAGCTGTTTTGCGTTTGCCGGCTAGTTTTAGCGTAAGACCCAAAAGTAAAGATCCGGCTGCGGCGTATAATATTTTATTGGCTGATATTCCTTTTGGTTTTTCTTTTATGCCATAACCAAAATTTTCGCGGGTTTTGGGATTCAAAATATTTTCCATGATTTCAAGTTTAGAATTAAACCTATTTTTATAGATTACTTTTTGTAATAGAAGTAGTTTTTAGTCCATAACTTAAAACTCTCTCGGATTGTTTACAGGATCTTTTTCCTCAAGATCCTGGTCTATATCATATTCCTGATCCAGTTCGTCCTTTGACAGAGTATCTGTTGCAAAACTGTCAGGATCGCGGTCATTTTCGTCATAATCTTCGATAAGATCATCGTCGAGATCACTTTCATCCAGATCTTCGTCTTCATCGGGATCGTCTTCGTAATAATCATCGTCTTCATTATCTCTTTCGAGAGCATTCGAAAAATCGTCATCTAAATCATCCGGATCTTCATCTTCATTCAAAAACTGATTTTCATCTAAAGAATCTTTATTCATTTTTTTTTGATACTCATCTACATAACTTTCGTCGTTGTTATGGCTAATGGCATAAAGGTCTTTTTCTTTTTTTTCTGAATTGATGCGGATATCATCTTCCGGATGATAAAAATTACGGTCATCCCGACCGTAATTTTCATTATTTCCTGTTATCATACAAAAATGATTTTAAGGGTTTTTACTTTTTAGTCGTTGTAGACTTTTTAGTATCGGCAGATTTTGCAGTACTTTTTGCAGTACCTTTTTTATCTGATGATTTTGCACTCGTAGTGCTGCTGTTTTTTTGGTTTGAAGTGTTCATAATAATAGATATTAAATTAATAGTTAATTAATTGCCTTTTATTCATTTTGTTGAATATTAAAAGGTTAAGTAAAATTAGCTGTAACTACTTCATTCTGTTTATACTATTATATCTACTAATTATATAATTTTCAGCATTTTATAAATCTTAATTTTCAAATGAAAATTATATAATCAGATATGGGGATTTTGTAAGTTATTTTATACTTATTTTAAAATATTTACATAGAATTTTGCGTGTATAAAAGAGCGCATTATTGATAAGAATTTAAACTTATTGATTATGAATAAAAAAGGACCCATAGTAGTAATAGAGAATAAACAAGAAGACCGAAAATTATTTATTGAGGTTTTCAGTGAGCTTAACTACGCCAACCCCATTATATATTTTAATACAGCTGAGACCGCCTGCAATTATATGCTTCGACATCAAATTAAACCTTTTTTGGTTTTTTCTGATATAGTGTTGTTGAATGTTATGAATTATAAAGTAATGGAAATCAATCCTGAAAACAACGGAGTAGGAACGATATTCAATTGTCCGTACTTGTTTTTTACGACACTTTTTGAGCAAAGTTTTGTGATTGATCCATATTCATTGCCTACTCACAGTTATTTTGTGAGACCTTTTGACTATGATAAATTCAAGCAGGTGATCAGGACAATTATAGAATATTGGAACAAACCAAAATCTATTGCTCAGTATAATAAGATTGAGGTTAAGGCAGTAAAAATTAAAGAATAAAAAAAAATCCATTCGCCGGGGTGAATGGATTTTTGTTTTTAAAACTACATTTTAAATTTAATGAATTGCATATCGCAGTTTTAGTCCGTAAGACACCAATCTGATGTCGTTTGCGTTCGAAGAATTCAATAAACTGTTGTATTGCAATTGTACGGGCAATTCCGGATTGTACTGAACCAGATTTTTATTTTCTTTATCATAAATATTGTTTAGTCCGTAATCTAAATATACGCCTACGTATATTGCGCTTCTTGTACCAATATTTTGTTTTACACCTGTTTCGAATGTAACAGAGCAGGATACATCAGTCTTTAGATCTTGTTTGCTTGTTTTTAGATTATTTTGACTCTCAAAACCTGCAAATGCCGGGCTAAATAATTCAACATTATATTGCGGATAATAACCGCTTGTTTTAAGGTTTTGAAAGGTGCTTTCGTAATTTCCGTTTGTAGCAAAACCTATTTTCGCACCTGCTGCAAGATATAACCGGGTTGTTCCGGGAGTTTCGAACTGAATACCAATTGGAATATTTATGTATCCTAATTTTTGTTTTTCTCTCAAGTCTGTTGCTTTATATCTAAATTGAAAAGCTTCATTTTCAGCATCAACAGCATTATACTGTCCGCTAAAAAAGGAGTATTTCAGATCAGAACTGTAAGTTTGATATTCAACACCAATACCAATACTCAAACCTTGATTTAAATAGTAAGAATAGCGAATTCCTGCATTTATGCCGTTTCCGGGAACTACATCTCCGGAAGTATTGTATTTTAGAAATGAAAATGGGCCTCCTACGGATATTGAGAATTCCTGTTTTTTATCCTGAGCGTAACTATTTAGGCAAGTTCCTAAAAGTAGTGTAACGATGGATATTGATGTTATATAGTTTCGTATATATTTTTTCATCTTAGTTTTTTTTAATGCCAGTGCTATCCGAAAACAGCACTGACAGATTTTATTTATTGACAAGTACTTTTAGTGTTTTCTTGATGTTGGGTGTTTCGATAACTACAACATACATATTACCGTCAGCTTCTGGTAACTGAACTTCAGTTTTTACTGTAGAAGATTTCAGTGTTTTTACCAATTGACCGGAAACTGAATACAGGCTTATTTGCATGTTTTCCAGTTCTTCAGCAGGGAAATCAGCTTCAACCGTAATGACTTGTCCTGCTTGAATTGGGTTAGGATAAAGTCTGGCCGCCAATGATTTTTGTGTCGCGATTTTGGCATTACAAGTTTGAAGTGTTTTTCCGTCTTTGGTAATCATTTTTACACTATAATCTGCAGAAGGATCTAATGTATTTCCTGAATCATCACCTGCTGTATAATATTGACCGGTTCCTATTTGTTGTCCATTTTTAAACCATTGGTACGAAACAAATTCGTATCCTCCGTTGGTTTGAGGGTTGTTATTTACAATAAGAACGTTATTGAATTTTTGATGAACAATGTCAAAGAAACCAAATGGTTTTTCTATAGTAACTGTATAATTAGCTGTTGTTGTTCCGTCTTCTGAAGTAATACCTACATTTTGTGTGTAAATTCCAGGTTTAGGAGTAGTAACAGTAAAGCTGGCAGATGGAACAATAGTGGCATTTGTTTTGTTTACAATAGAAATGCTGGCATTGTTTTCACCACATTCCATTAAGTACTTAATTTCTTTTGCCGGATTTTCATAGACTTTATTACCAATTTTAATTTCTGTAACGCTTATATCATTGTTTTTGATTACCAAAACTTGCGAAACATCTGCTGCGGGTAAATAATTCTCGTTTCCGTCCTGATGTGCTACAATTAATAAATCACCAGATCTTAACAAATTAACCAAGCCAATTGCCGAAACATTTGCAGGCGGCAGGGCAGAAGTATAAGTAAAAGAATAACGAATTGGCAAACCAGAATTTGCAGTAGCTTCTAAATTGAAATTGTTAACAGCTCCAAGAATTTTTGCCGGTATAGCACCAAAAGTAATTTGTTGTGCCGCTTTATTAATAGTAAGCTGTGCCGTAAGCGTTATTGGAGCACAATTTGGATTACTTGCAGATGGTGAAACTACTGCTGTAACAGTATAAGTACCAGCATTAATCGCACCATTTTGCGTACTTGCTGCTGGCGTAACAGAATATGCTACAGTAGCTCCCACTGGAAGATTAGCAACTTCGATACTGTGAAGATTTCCATCAAAAGTATATTGAGCATCATTAAAAGTTATCTGATCTAAAGGAGAAGCTGTTACATTAATCGTTTGATTTTGAGATGAAGTATTACCGTGACCGTCATCATAACTCCATGTAATTACATAGCTTCCTACTGCTGTGTAGTTTAAAGAATCAGTTGTGGTAGCATTTATAATTCCTGCACAGTTGTCTGTAGCTGTTGGAACAGGAATTTGTGAGGCCAAAACTGAACAAGTACTTGTAATTGCAGGTAAATTTACTACATCAGGAACTGGTGCAGTTACATCTGGAGTGGTTACGATTGTTACAGATTTTGTTATAAAACATCCTTTAGCATCTGTAATAGTTACCGCATAATTTCCGGCACTAAGTCCAGTTGCTGTTGCTGCAGAACCTCCTGAAGGTGACCATGTATAAGTATAATTACCATTTCCGCCTGTTGCAGTTACAGTGGCCGTTCCGTCATTTGCACCATTACAAGAAACATCAGTTTTAACTGTTGTAGCGGCAAGAACTGCTGGTTGTGTAATCGTAACAGCTGCAGTAGTTGTACATAAGTTTGCATCTGTAATTGTTACTGTATAGTTTCCGGCAGCTAATCCTGTTGCAGTAGCAGCAGTTCCTCCGGCAGGAGCCCATGAATACGTGTAAGTTCCAGTTCCGCCAGTTACATTTACTGTTGCAGATCCGTTTGTTCCTCCATTACAAGTAACATTTGTTTGAGAGGTAACTGCTGTAAGTGCTGCTGGTTGTGTAATAGTAAAACTTTGCGTTTTAGTACATAAGGTAGCATCTTTTACTGTAACAGTATATGTTCCGGCAGCTAATCCAGTTGCAGTAGCAGCAGTTCCTCCAGATGGAGTCCAAGAGTATGTATAAGCTCCGGTTCCTCCGGTTACGACAACACTTGCAGATCCTGTTACGGCGCCATTGCATAATAAATTAGTTTGCGATGGTGTAATGTTTATCGGAGTAGGTTCTGTTATTGTAAAGTTTTTTACAATAGAACATCCGTTAGCTGATGTAATAGTGACTGAATAATTTCCAGCAGTTAAATTATTTGCTGTATCACCACTTCCTCCGAAAGGAGCCCATACATAAGTAAATGGACCTGGACCGCCGCCAGGAATTACAGATGCAGATCCTGTATTTGATCCATTACATAAAACATTAGTTTGAGAGGTAGTCGCAACTAAAGTATTGGTTGTGGTAATAAAGAAGTTTTTAGTTATAGTACATCCGTTAGCATCTGTAATTACTGCGCTATAATTTCCTGCAGTTAAACCCGTTGCAATTGCGGTTGTAGCACCATTTGACCATAAGTAAGTATATGGAGTAGTACCGCCGCTAGCAGTTACCCCTGCCTGACCAGGACTTACGCAAGTCGCATTGATCTGGCTTGTTGTAGCAGATAAAACCGGTGGCTGTGTAATAGTAAAAGTTTTAGTTATGGTACATCCTTTATTATCTGTAATTAAACAGCTGTAGTTTCCAACAGTAAGACCAGTAGCTGTAGCAGCTGTTCCTCCAGAAGGAGACCATAAGTAGGTATAGTTTGGTGTTCCTCCGGAAGCTGTTACTGTTGCTGTACCCGTTGCACTTCCATTACAAAGAACATTAGTTTGTGATGTAACAGCCGATAAAGCATTTGGCTGGCTTATTGTTATACTAGCAGTAGTAGAACATGTATTAGCGTCTGTAATTGTGACTGTATATGTTCCGGCAGCTAATCCAGATGCTGTTGCAGCAGTTCCTCCGGTAGGTGCCCAAGAATAACTATATGATCCAGTTCCTCCTGAAGCGGTTACGGTTGCAGTACCATTAGTACCTCCATTACAAGAAACATCAGTTTTTGAAATTGTTCCGGATAATGCAGCAGGTGTTGCAATTGTTATATTTTTAACCAGTGTACATCCATTAGCATCGGTAATTGTACAAATATAATTTCCTGCAGGTCTTCCGGTAATAGTTGAGCTCGTACCTCCAAGTGGTGCCCATGCATAAGTATAACCAGGTGTACCGCCTGATACTGTTACACTTGCACTACCATTGCTTCCTCCAAAACAGCTTACACCTAAAGAGGCTGTAGTCGCAGATAAAACGAGAGGCTGCGTTATGGTGAAACTTTGAGTATCAGAACATAAGTTAGCATCTGTAACTGTTACCGTGTAAGTTCCGGCAGTTAATCCTGTTGCAGTTGCCCCAGTTCCTCCAGAAGGTGCCCAGGAATAGGTATAAGTTCCAGTTCCTCCTGTAGCTAAAACAGTAGCAGATCCGGTTGCAGCGCCATTACATGCAATATTTGTTTGTGCAACTGGTGCGGCATTTAATGCTGCCGGCTGCGTAATAGTAAAACTTTGTGTAGTCTGACATAAATTAGCATCTTTAATCGTAACAGTATATGTTCCGGCAGTAAGTCCTGTTGCTGTTGCAGCAGTTCCTCCAGAAGGCGCCCATAAATAGGTGTAAGTTCCGGTTCCTCCTGTAACTGCAACAGTTGCAGATCCTGTTGCACTACCATTGCATAAAATATTTGTTTGTGCAGCTGGTGTAGCTATTAAAGCGGTTGGACTTCCTACTGAGATGTTATTTATGGTTTTGGTACAAGAGTTAGCATCGGTAATGGTAACACTGTAAGTTCCTGCAGTAAGTCCTGTTGCTGTTGCAGCAGTTCCTCCAGAAGGTGCCCATGCATAGGTATAAGTTCCGGTTCCTCCAGTTGCAGTTACAGAAGCAGTACCATTAGATCCTCCAAAACATGAAACTGATGTTGTAGATGTTGTTCCGTCTAAAACAGGAGGCTGTGTTACCTGAATATTATTTAAAATTTTGGTGCAAGAATTAGCATCAGTAACAGTCACGCTGTAAGTACCAGCTGTTAGGCCTGTAATTGCAGATGTTGTAGCACCGGTATTCCATAAATAGGTATAACCTCCAGCTCCTCCGGATGCAGTTACAGCAGCGACACCATTAGAGCCTCCATTACAGGCTACGTTTGTTACGGCAGAGGTAGCATTTAACACAGGTGGCTGTGTTATAGTGGCAGATCTGGTTATTTGTGTTCCTTCACCATCAGTAACGGTTACAGTATATACTCCAACAGTAAGACTAGATGCTGTTGCATTTGATCCTCCAGATGGAGACCATGAATAATTATAAGGAAGTGTACCACCGCTTACAGCAATTGTAGCTGTACCATTATTTCCACCGTTACAACTTACATTTGTACTAGCGATTGTTGCCGGAGCGGTTAATGCAGCTCCTGTAATAAAATTTAATTCAGCTCCATAAGTGGTGCCTGTATTGTTTTTAGCATAAGCTTTATAATAAATAGTTGATGCCGGAGTAAGACCTGTTATAAGTCCGCTGAAAGGCCCAACACCGGTTCCAATTTGAACTTTTGTATTTGCTGTAGTTGGGTTTGGTGTAGTAGCCCACACTATTCCTCTTTCTACGTTAGCATCACCGCCTGTGTCAGTTACAGTACCTGCAAATACAGCAGAAACAGATTTAACGTTTGACGCAGCTGTAGTCGTTACAACTGGCGGCGAACCCAGAAATGGAGCACCAGAAGGCATCGTAAGAGGAGTCGCTGATGTAGTCCAGTTTGCAGGATTCATTAAAGTTGTTCTGATATTGGCCACGTTACTAAGATTTCCGCTGCCATTAAATTTTCCTACTTCAGGGCTTCCTGAACCACCAGGCCCTGTAAAAAATGCACTTGTACCACCTACAAGACCTGCAGGGAGTTTTGAGCCATTAGATCCGTTAGCACATGCTGCTGCATCCCAAGATCCCTGTGTAGTACCATCAGGGCAGTTGTAATAATGCAGTCCGCTTATAAAAGTAACTGCTCCGGTTGGAGAAGCTGCACCTTGAAAAGCAATAATTTGATCCCCTACAGTTGCTAAGCTTAATCCGTTTACCATTGTACCTTCGGTCAAAGCCACAGAACCATTAGGGGTAGATACAGAGGTAACAGGATTGTACGTTGAGGCAGTCAAACCTTTTATGATTACTTCTGTTCCAGGTGCAATAGCCGCTCCGGAAGTCCAGGTAACAGTTCCTTCTGACCCGGATGCTGGCTGCCAGGAACCGGGAGTTCCAAAATAACCCCGATCAGTAAATCTTATCACTGTACCCGAAGGTATAGCAGCTAAAGCAACAAAAGAGTATACATCTCCATCAGCAGGAGTGAAGGTAGAATCATAACCTGTGAAGATAATATCTCCAGCAGCCAGAGTTTGAGAATTACCTATGTAACTCTGTAAAAATATCCCCAAAAAGAGGGCGATATTTAAAAATTTTTTAATTTGAGAGTAAAAATGTTTCATAATTAAGATAGTTAAATTATAAAGAGGCAAATTGCTCGCCGTTTTTTATGCCAAAAGCGAGCAATTTGTGCCCACTCATAAATCCTTCTTCAGTATAAACTGTATTTATACGAAGTTGTGTATTATCATAACATTGTATTATAAGTCCGTTGTTTTCATTTATTTCCAAAATAGTTCCCGGAGCTTTTGGGTAATCTGTAATAGTATTGGTTTGAGAAACTTCCAGCAGTCGTATGTTTAAACCATTCCATTGAGTATATGCTCCTTTATTCCATGGATTACAGGCATTTACTAAAGCTTGTATAGATTTAGAATCCTGTTTTTCCCATTGAATACTCACATCAGCAATGGTTGGTTTTTTATAATATCTCGCCAATGATTCGTCCTGACTTACACCTTTGTCATTATTATGCAATAATGTGAAAAGCTCAGGCAGCAGGTAAGATGCCAGATAAGATAAATTTGTTGAAAGCATTCCGTGCGTGAAATCAGTATGTAACGGAAGTGTTTTCTTCAGTATTATTTTTCCTTTATCTATAGCTTTTTCGATACTGTGAACAGAAATTCCGGTTTCGTTTTTTTGTTTTCTGATCGACTCAAAAACCGGATCAGCACCGCGCATTTCAGGCAATAGCCCATAATGAAAATTATAAAAAAGATTAGGATGCTGTTCTATAATTTCTTCAGGTATTTTCCATGGAAAAGTCATCGTGAAAATAAATTTCAAAGCAGTATTTTTAATAATTTCCTGAAGATTTACTTCTAGCTTAGATTTTTCAATCCATATTAAATTTATACCCGCTTTTGCAGCAAAAACAGAACAAAAGGCTTTTACATCCTCATTTTCTACGGGTACTCCAATAGTATGCAGTCTGCCAAGGCTGTGTAAGGTTTGTATTGCCGGAAAAGCCATACGGTTGTTGCAAAGTACTACTATGTCTCGTGTTGTATTCATGAATCTAAGCAGGCATAAGAATTAAACCAAGAATTTGTCATAGTATCCTGAATAGCAATAATATGATGTTGAAGACGTTCACGTTCCTGATCTAAATTAGAAACTTCGGTTATGTCTTCTAATACACAATTTCCGGTTTCTTCATTTTTAGTTACGGTCGCATAATATAATGGAGCTTCAGAAAATCCGGTTTTTGGATTCATATAAACTCTTCCTCTTGGAGAATCAATAGCGATGTTATCTAAAGACTGTCCATCAGAATTTCCAATAAACAAAGCGGCTTCCCAACCTAAAAGAGAAAAAACATTGGCTTTTTGTTCTTTGATATTTTTCATCGCGGCAACAAATTCTTCATTTTCTTTATTAGACGTATTGGATGCCCATGGTATTGCGCAGCTCCAGTTATAACCAGGATATGGTATTTTTTGAAGCCAAAGTTCCTCGGCAGTAAAACCGCTTCCGTATGTTTTGCTGGAAGCTATATTTTTTAGTTTTGCCGATTCTCTAAAAAAATCCTCAGCCATATCTCCGCAAAATGAGGTAACTAAAGAAACATCTTTATTTTGTTCCAAAAACTCATCTAATGGTGTCAAGTTGAGGTCTGCACGTTGTAATGGTGTAACATGATTATAAGTAATCATGCCTCCTTTATCTTCAATAGCAGTCGAATAAGAATAAGGTGATTTATAACCGGCATCATAAAAAGAACAGGTAAAAGCAAATCTATTTTGTCCTTCTTCAATAGCTTTATTCACTATTACTCGCGAGCATAAAGTACCTTCCAGTGATATAAAATAAACATTAGAAAGTTTTTTATCTGATGTCTGAAATTGATAACCACTGTCTAATACTATTAATAATTTTCCAGCGCTTTCAAATATTGGCTGTACAAATTCAGCAGTAAGAGGATTTATATAAGCTATTATAATGTCTGTTCCATTTAATAATAACTGTTCGCAGCATTCATAAATTTCTTTATTGTTGCCGCCAACTCCTATACCGGCAGTTACAATTTCATGTTTATCATCAATTCCAATTTTTTTTAGGGCAGATTTAAATCCGTCCATGATGTCAAAAGACATTGAAGGATAAATAACAGATCGGGGTAAAAGTAAAGCTATCTTCATAAATTTTTTTAAACTGTTTATAAAAACAAAACAACCCATTAGTTTAAAAGTTAGTGGGTTGTTGTTTTTTTTTTAATTTCTGGAAGGGTAAACTCCTTGCATGCAAATGATGTAATTCATTCCCAAATAAGGTTGTTGAATAGACATCGGCAGATTATTTCCGGTTGGATTTATTGTTATCGAAGGCGTTATAGGTTTCATCGCGCCATCTGCAGCTTCACTGGAATACAGCCCGGTTAAAGAGGCTAAATTAGTATTAGCAGGAGCTCCTGTATTTCCTACGTCAGCCACTACTTTCATGGCAAATTTTCCCGTACCTGTATGTGTATGTGCTGGTAAATTTACAATTGTTGCAGTCACTGTATTGCTTCCTAATTGTACGCCAAGAGGTAATTGAGTAATACCTTGTGTAGCTCCTGTTCCAGCTGGGATTCTTCCTCTAAAATCCGGTAATGCAAATGTTTGTACTCCGTTACCCCCATATGTTGTGCCTAAAAGGCTGAATAATGCTTGATTAGTTGAGATAGCTAATAATTGTCCGCTGCAAAGCGCCCAGTTTCTTGGTGCAAAGTTGGCAGCAAATAGTCGAATTTCAGACATCGTTCCGTCCATAGTTTTTTTGTTTAAGGTTTTTAGTTTCTAGATGGAAAAATACCTTCTGTACAAATAATATAATTTGTAACCAGATAAGGTTGTATAATACTGAAAGGAAGCCCGTCGCCTGTATTTGCCAATGTAACTACAGCACTCTCTGGTTTCAAATTGTTATCAGGTACTGATGTAGTATAAGCATTTGTCAATCCGGCAAGAATATTATTGGCCGGTGCTCCGGTATTACCAGCTCCTTTATGAACTGGAATTGTAAGCGTACCAGTTACAATATGATTGTGGGTAGGCATTGAATTTATTGTCATTGAGGTATTTTCTGTACCGCCAATCTGGCCCAGTACTATATTAGGCAGTCCGGGTCCCTGACCAGTGCCAACAGGTACACGCCCTCTTAGATCTGGTAAATTGAATGTAACCTGGCCATCACCACCGTATGTAGTGCCAATTAATGTATATAAAGCTTCATTATTTGCAATGCTTATTTGAGCGCCATTACAAAAAGCCCATCCTCTTGGTGCGAAATTTCCACCGAATATGCGGATTTCAGATAAATATCCTTCCATAGTTTTTTTGTTTAAGGTTTTTAGTTTCTAGCCGGAAAAATCCCAACCAGGCATATAATGTAATTCATGCCTATAGTAGGTTGTGTGATTGAAATAGGCTGTCCTTGACCAGTTATACTAGTCGAAACATTAAATGAAATTTCTTTCATACTGTCGTCACCTGCCTGAGTACTATACATTTTAGGTTTTGCTGCAAGCGTATTTCCGTCCGGAGTGCTGGCATCTCCATCGTCACCATAAGATGGGACTGTAACCGTTGCCACTGAAGTATGAGTATGAGGCGGAAGCTGTGTATTATTTAGTGAAACAGCATTTACTCCGCTTATTTCACCAAGAAAGTAGTCTGACAACCCAAGTCCCTGACCAACACCAACAGCAACACGCCCTCCTAAGTTTGGCAGCTGAAATGTACTGGAACCGTTACCTCCGTAAGTAGTGCCAATAAGAGAGAATAAAGCCGTATTCGATTGTATTGCGACGATTTGTCCCATACAAAATGCCCAATTTCTGGGTGCAAAATTAGCTGCGAAGTGGCGGATTTCTCCAACGTATCCTTCCATAATTTTAGATTTAATAGGTTAATGTTAGTTGTTTGATTTATAATGTTTTGATAGATTCGGTTACAATCGGTAATTAATCTGACAGATTTTTACCACATGCTAAGTTATTGAATATAAGTGTTTTATATACAGGTGTTTTTACGTGTTTTATTTAAGTATGATATCCCTCTTTTTATTTGCTTTTAAGTAGAGAATAGTACCTGTAATTTCAAACATTGAACAATAAATCGCCTTAAAACTTAATTTGTGCTCTAAAATTAAATGGCTAGTGGCCTGGTGATGAAAAATATGTCACAAAAAAGGGATTTCATGTCATGAAATCTATTTTTAATGTCACAGAATTTTGATGAATAGCTTCTAATTATGCGAATTCATTTTTCAGTGAAAAAAGTAACTTTTTATTGAAAAATGTAATGATGACACATCGTTTTAGGCTTGTAGAAATGGGGTTTTGTGTATTTGAACGAATAAAATTATAAAAATTAATGATTTAACTATCAGTAAGATAGATTTTTTTTTAAGTAAATTCTGATTTCATGATTAAAAGAAGGAAAAGGAGTGAGCTTATATTCGTTTAATGACTATCTCAGCAAATATTGATAAAATAACTATTAGTTGAAATGAGAAATTTTATGAGATACTTTACAACATTTATAACTTCTGATAATAGTAATTAGAATACTAATGCAGATAAATAATAAAAGTACTATTAATTTTTTTTCATAAATTAATAAGACCTCAATATTTTGTATACTTTAATAACATAAATCAAATTTCTATTTGGTTATATCGGCAAAATGATAAAATTTCCTTAGATCTTCCTTAAGACTTGGGATTATTTTGCGACATGAACTAAATTTGTGAAGTGCGAAAAGTTATTATCTACATATTCATTTTTCTAATCGTATCCAATATTGGGTTCTTTCAGCAGTTTTATAAGTTGCCCATCTTAATTGAGCACTTTAATGAACATCAACAGAGACAAAATGTAAGTTTTATTGATTTTCTGGAGATGCATTACTGGGGAGAAGATTTGAATGATAATGATACAGATCGTGATATGCAGCTTCCTTTTAAGCATATTTCAAGCGCTTCTTTTCAGCTGGTTTTTGTTCCTGCAGATAAACCTTTATTTTATATTCCTTTTAATATAGGATTCTCCGCCACTAATAATATTCCTTATACTTCCAATTTATATTCTAATCCCGCTTTATTTTCGGTATTCAGACCTCCTGTAGCATAATTTAATTTACGAAAATTTTTATTGTGGTTAGGGCATTTATGCTTTAGCCATAGCAATATTATTTCAAAAAAATTAAATCAAAATATGCTTAATAAGATCATTCAATTCTCAGTTAAAAATAAACTGGTAATTGGGGTCTTCACATTACTATGGATTGTCTATGGTGTGTTCGAAGTAACCCGTTTACCAATCGATGCCGTTCCTGACATCACCAACAATCAGGTTCAGATTATTACAACAGCGCCATCTTTGGGGGCAGAAGATGTAGAACGTCTCATCACTTTCCCGATCGAACAGGCGATTAGTAACATTCCGCAGCTAAAAGAAAGCCGTAGTATTTCCCGTTTCGGACTGTCGCTTGTTACCATTGTTTTTGATGATGATACCGATGTGTATTGGGCACGTCAGCAAGTATCAGAACGTTTGCAGAAAGTAGAAATTGCAGAGAATGCCAGTATTCCCGAAATGGCGCCTGCCACAACAGGATTAGGCGAAATTTACCAATATGTACTAAAACCACAGCCTGGTTTTGAAACTAAATATTCGCTGGAAGATTTGCGCACAATCCAGGACTGGACAATTCGAAGACAGCTTCTTGGAACTCCCGGAATTGCAGATGTGGCGACTTTTGGCGGAAAACTAAAACAATACGAAATTGCCGTAAATCCCTCCAGATTAAAAGCGCAAAACCTTACCATAAAAGAAGTTTTTACAGCCTTAAGCAGTAATAACGAAAACACAGGAGGAGCTTATATAGAGAAAGGACCAACTGTATTATACATCCGAAGTGTGGGTTTAACCCGAAACATAAAAGATATCCAGAATATTATTGTAAAAAATACACAGGCCGGAACACCAATCCTGATCAAAGATATTGCTGAGGTAAAAATGTCTTCGGCCATTCGATATGGAGCTTTGACGACAGATGATATTGGCGAATCGGTAGGTGGGATTGTAATGATGCTAAAAGGCGAGAATGCCAATAATGTGATCGTTAATGTAAAAAAACGTGTGGCCGAAATCGAGAAAATTTTACCAAAAGGTTTAAAAATTGAACCTTTTCTTGATCGTACCAAAATGGTCGATAATGCCATTGGTACGGTTCAGAAAAACCTGATCGAAGGTGCTTTGATTGTCGTTCTGGTTCTGGTACTTTTTCTTGGGAATTTACGCGCCGGATTTATCGTGGCTTCTGTGATTCCGCTTGCAATGCTTTTTGCCATTATTATGATGAATACCTTTGGCGTAAGCGGCAATTTAATGAGTCTTGGTGCGCTTGATTTTGGTTTAATTGTCGATGGCGCCGTTATTATTGTCGAAGCCATTTTGCATCATATTCACAGTGCTAAAAAGTATAAAGGCATCGATACTATTTCGCAGGAAGAAATGGACAAAGAAGTGACAGGTTCTGCAGGCCGAATGATGAACGCCGCGGTTTTTGGGCAAATCATTATCCTGATTGTATATCTTCCTATATTGTCCTTAGAAGGAATCGAAGGTAAAATGTTCAAACCAATGGCACAAACCGTTGCTTTTGCGATTTTAGGAGCTTTTATATTATCGCTTACTTATGTACCAATGGTCAGTGCTTTGTTTATCAGTAAAAAGATTAGCCATAAACCGAATTTTTCTGACCGAATCATGATAAAACTGGAAGGCTATTATGAAAAATGGTTGTCTAAAGCCTTACAAGTTCGAAAAGGAATCGTCATTTCGGCTTTTGTTTTATTCGGAATTGCCTTGTTGCTTTTCAGTCGAATGGGAGGCGAATTTATCCCGCAGCTCGAAGAAGGAGATTTTGCAGTAGAAACCCGTTTGTTGTTAGGAACGAATCTTTCGACAACTACAGAAACCATTCAGAAAATATCAACAGCACTTAAAAATAACTATCCCGAAGTAGAAAAAGTGGTTTCGAGAATTGGTAGTGCCGAAATTCCAACCGACCCGATGCCTATCGAAGGCGGGGATATGATTATTGTATTAAAGGATAAATCAGAATGGACAAGCGCTTCCTCTTTTCCGGAACTGGCAGATAAAATGACCGAAACCGTAAAAGAAGTTGCTCCGGGAGTTACAACAGGTTTTCAGTTTCCGGTGCAAATGCGTTTTAATGAATTGATGACGGGAGCCAAACAAGATTTGGTTTGTAAAATTTACGGAGAAGATCTGGATAAACTGGCGCAATACGCAGAACAATTGGGTGCGATCAGTAAAACCGTAGAAGGCGCAACAGATTTATATGTAGAAAAAGTAACCGGAATGCCGCAAATCGTAATTGATTATGACTGGGCCGAAATGGCGAAATACGGTATTTATGTATCAGATATCAACCAAACCGTAAATGCAGCTTTTGCAGGTGCTGTAGCCGGAAGTATTTACGAGGGCGAAAAGCGTTTTGATATGGTTGTAAGAGTAGAAGCCAGCGGAAGAAAAGACATTTCAGACGTTCGAAATCTGTTAATCTCAACCCGTTCCGGAATGCAGATTCCGCTTTATCAGGTGGCTTCGGTAAAAGAAGTTGAAGGACCAAACCAGATTCAGCGTGAAGATGCCAAACGAAGAATCATTGTTGGTTTTAATGTAAGAGGCCGCGATGTAGAATCTATTGTAGAAGAATTACAAAAGAAGGTCAACACTAAGATTAAATTCGATCCGGGATATTATATCACGTATGGCGGTACTTTCGAAAACCTGCAACAGGCAAAATCCCGATTAGGTGTTGCCGTTCCCGCGGCTTTATTCATGATTTTGGCCTTGTTATACTTTGCTTTTAGATCTTTTAAAGAAGGAATTATCATTTTTACGGCAATTCCTTTATCAGCAATTGGCGGCGTATTTGGGCTTGCGTTGCGCGATATGCCTTTTAGTATTTCGGCCGGAGTTGGTTTTATTGCCCTGTTTGGTGTGGCGGTTTTAAACGGAATTGTGCTAATATCAGAATTCAACCGAATACAGAAACACGGCGAAATTACAGATCCGCTTCAGATTATTATTACCGGAACAAAAAACAGATTGCGTCCCGTATTAATGACAGCAGCTGTGGCCTCTTTAGGATTTTTGCCAATGGCATTGAGTAACGGAGCAGGAGCAGAGGTTCAGCGGCCGCTTGCAACTGTAGTGATTGGCGGACTGATCACAGCGACTTTATTGACCTTATTTGTACTTCCGGCGATTTATTTAATGACCTATCACACGAAAGTATTTTCGAAAAAAATCAAAAAACATAAAATGGATAAATTGACTTTATTGCTTGTTGCTTTATTTATAACAGCTTCGGTTCAGGCACAGCAAAATCCAATCTCTCTTGACGAGTCGGTATCGATAGCCATTCAGAATAATAAAAGGGTAAAATCGGCGAGATTGAACGAACAATCAAAAGAACAATTGCAAAAATCAGCTTACGATATTCCGAAATTGGCTTTAGATGCCGATTACGGTCAGTTTAATAGTGGTTTAAATGATACCCGTTTTGGTGTGAGTCAGACTTTTGCTTTTCCAACATTATACAGCAATCAGAAGAAAGCTTTACAGGAAAATTATAATGTTGCCAAAGCACAATCTCAGTTAACGGCGCAACAGATTAAGTCGAATGTCAGAAACTTGTTTTACTATTATATCTGGCTCAATAGCAAAAAGGAATTATTGGCTTACGCCGATTCTATCTACAGATTGATGGAACAAAAATCGGAATTGCGCTACAAAGCAGGAGAAACCAATGTACTGGAAAAAAGCGCTTCGCAATCGGCAAGACAATTTTACACCAATCAGCTTACTATGGTCAATAAAGACATTGCGATTACGCTAAAATCCTTCAATACGATTCTTCAGGATAGTGTCATTCATGTGCCGGCTGCTGTTAATATCAAAAATGATTTTAATATTTCATTAAACGAAAAATCAAATTCGGCAGCACTTCCGCAAATACAACTTTCGAACCATGAAGCCGAAGCTGCAAAATGGAAATGGAAAACAGAACAGTCCCGACTAATGCCGGACATTACAGTAGGCTATAACAACCTGAGTATTATAGGCGCACAAACAAGTTCTACAGGCCAGGAAGTATATTACGACAGTAGTCACAGGTTTAGTTATGTGAATTTGGGATTGTCGATTCCGTTATTTTTTTCGAGTCAGTCATCACGCAACAAAGCCGCCAAAATCGAATATGAAAATTACAAGATTATGGCAGAAAACGCAAAGATCGAAATAACAACAGAGATTGCGAATGCCCAAAGCGAGGTCGAAAAGTATAAAGAAAGCCTGAATTATTACGAAACCGAAGGACTTAAAAACGCCACAGTTATTATCGATGCCGCCAACAGTCAGTTAGAGAACGGAGATATTGATTACCTGCAATGGGTTTTGGTCGTGAATCAGGCGATCACCATCAAAAATGAATATCTCGACAGGATCAATGATTACAATAAGGCGATTATTACTCTTCAAACCCTTACTAATTTATAATATAATGAAAATATATAGCATCACGATTTTAGGCCTTTTGTTTCTGGTTTCCTGTAAAGGAGATCCAAAAGAGCCTCAAAACAAAACAGAAGTAAAGCAGGAAAACAGCATTCAGTTAACCAGTGATCAGGTCAAAAATGCCGGATTAATAGCAGGTACTCCTGAGGAGCGAAATGTAAAAGGAATACTGGAACTCCAGGGAACAGTAACGGTACCGCCAAAAAGTGTGGTAAGTGTGAGTATTCCTTTAGGTGGATACATCAGGAAAACCGATTTAATGGCCGGAATGCACGTTAGAAAAGGTCAACTGTTAGCGGTCGTAGAGGATATGCAATACATACAATTGCAACAAGATTATCTTACAGCAAAAGAAAAATTTCAGTTGGCTAAAAGCGAATACGACAGACAAAAAGAACTGAATGCCAAGAAAGCAAGCAGCGATAAGTTATTTGAACAAACGGCTACAGAAATGCAGACACAGCGTATTTATATGGCATCACTGGCACAAAAATTAGCTTTGCTGAATATTAATGTAAAAACACTGACAGCCTCTAATATTAGTAAAACAGTAAGTATTGTTTCGCCTATAAATGGTTTGGTTTCAAAAGTAAATGTAAACGTAGGTAAATATATTGCCCCGACAGATATGCTTTTTGAACTGATGGAAACAAATGATATTGTGCTGGTTATGAATGCGTTCGAGAAAGATGTTCATTTGCTTTCGGTAGGGCAAACCGTCACGGCTTTTACCAATGCAAAACCTTCAAAAAAGTATCAGGCAAAGATTGCTTACATCAACCAAAGCCTTAATGGTGATCGTGCTGCCGAAGTGATTTGTAAAGTCAGTCAATACGACAATTCTTTAATTCCGGGGCTTTTTATTAATGCCGAAGCCGAATATCAAAACGAGAAAGCAATTGCAGTTCCGGAAGATGCGGTGGTAAGATGGCAGGGCAAGTTTTATGTTTTTGCCGTAATTGGAAATAATAATTATAAAATGGTTGCAGTAGAACCGGGTGCTCCAAGTGAGGGATACCGCCAGATTAAATCTTCGGCAATAAACGCCTCATCAAAAATTGTAACAAAGAACGCTTACACACTTTTGATGACTTTTATGAACGGCGGAGATCAATAAAAGTTTAGTTTAGTTAATTGCGAAAAGGGGAATAGTTTAATACTATTCCCTTTTTTTATTGTAGTAAGAATTTTTTGCAAAATTGAGTCTAATATTTTACCATGAAATTAGTATAGAATTCTAACACTAAAAGATTTATTTTTGTAATTCAACCAGAGTTGCGCTAAACTCGATTTCCAGTTACTTTATGAAAGCAGTTATTTTCGACATGGACGGTGTAATTATTGATTCGGAACCATTTTGGCAAAGAGCAGAATTTGAGGTTTTTTCATCGCTTGGCGTATCTTTAAATGCAGAACATACTGATATAACCAAAACAATGACTACTGCCGAAGTTACTAAGTTTTGGTACGAAAAATTTCCATGGAAAAGCAAAAGTCTTGATGAGGCTGAAGAAATGGTAATTGCACGGGTAATGGAGTTAATAGAGGAGGTTGGAGCTGAAATAAGCGGGATTGAACCTTTTATAAAAAAACTAAAATCAAATGGTTTCAAAATTGGTTTAGCGACCAACTCTCCTTATAAAATAATCCCTGTTGTTTTAGAAAAAGCCGGTATTGCAGAATATTTTGATAGCATATTTTCAGCAGAATTTGTTGAGTTTGGCAAACCTGATCCTGCTATTTATTTACTGACTTCAAAAAAACTCGGAATTGATCCTGAAAATTGCATTGTTATAGAAGATTCTTATTCAGGAATGATGGCGGCTAAAAAAGCAGGCATGAAAGTCGTTGCCTTTACAAACGGAAATCAGGATGTTAACCTAAGTCTGGCCGATTATAAAATAGAAAGCTTTCTGGAGCATGAGCTCACTATATTTTCTTGATTTTTTTACAAATATATGGTGGGGAATAAGTTTAAAGATTAATTTTTATGACATGATTTTGTAAAATAGCAAGTCTTTCCTTCACTGTTCAATAGCCATCTAAAAATGAAGTAGCACATTTTACTTCAGACATGCATTGTTTTTGTTGTTTGAGGTTTTGGTATTGGTATTGTTTTCTAAATTAATCGTAGCACCAGCGGAGCGAAATATTTATAACAAACGTATGCGTTTTGAATTAAAGCTCCATTGGAGCGATATATTAATTTAATCGATGTATATCACTCTTCCGGGATTTTGTTGATTTGGTCGCTGTTTTTTCTATAAATATTTCGTCCCGTTGGGCAATGTCATTAAGTTAAGTTTTTTAGAACATAAAATTAATCTCGCAAAGGTGCTAAGACGCAAAGATTAACCGCGATATTGTCATTTCGACGGAAAAGAAATCACAGGCGGGATTCGACAAAGATTAGAGATTTAAATTGCCGGGTTTCTAGTAAGATTTGCTTCGCCTGTTCGCTATCGCTCGGGTCTCCCTTCGGTCGAAATGACAACAAGATTGTGTTTAAAATCCTTAACTTAATGACATTGCCCGTTGGATTTGAATGTTTTGAATAGCTCCGTCAGGAAGAAAAGGCTTTCTTTACAATGAATTTGTTATACTACCTGATTACACTACGAATTTGTATATTTGTCATTAGTTTTTTAACACACTAACGCTATAATGTTCCAATTTTCACCACTGGATCCAAAAACAGTTTTCCTGCTTTATTTTTGGGGAAACTTGTTTATTTGCATTCTCATTTTTAGTTACTCGTTTTCGTATGCTACTATTGAAAATAGAAAAAAACTAAACATCTTTGGATACGGAAAAATAACCCTGACCATAGGGTGGGTACTTATCTTTTTAAGAAATATAGTTCCGGATTTTATTTCGATTAATATTGCCAACTCTATCATTTTGTGCGGATGCTGTTATGAAACTATAGCAATGATATCGATGCTCAAAGCGAGATCAAGGAGATGCAATCGTTCGCAAATAGCAATAACCATTGCTGCAATAGCAGTATTCAATATTGCAACAGTATTAGAAAGTACGGTTAATACCCGTATCGTCATTATGTCAATGGGAATATTTGCGATTTTTTTACCTCCCACAGTCAGTTATTTTAGAGAAAAAGGAAACAATCTTTTCCGGATGTTTTATTTGCTTTGCTATGCTGTATTCGAAATTTTAATTTTCTTACGCGGAGTTTACAATTATGGTAACCCGCAAAAACATTTTTTTTCTTACCGCATTTTTGACAGTTTGTACAGTATTAGTTTGTTTTTGCTTACTCTTATAGGTACAGTGGGATTTTTATTGCTGGTAAAAGAAAAGCAAGACTTTAAGATCAAAAAACTCTTAAATGATAAAAATTTATTCTTTTCGATTATAGCCCATGATCTCAAAGGTCCATTAGGATCATCTGTTGCATTATCAGAAATACTGGCAGAGGAAATCGAAGTATACAGCCGTGAAGAAATCAAGGAAATTACAGGAATGCTTCATGAATCCAACAAGAATATCTACAAGCTTCTCGAGAATCTTTTAGACTGGTCCAGAGTACAAACCGGAATGATCGAGTACAGCCCAAAAAAGATAGTATTGAATACACTAATCGAAGAAAATATAGCGCTTAACCGGAACACTGCTTTAAATAAAAATATAGATCTTAGGTTTGAACCGACTGAAGTTATAGAAGTCGAACTGGATAAATACATGATCGATACCGTTTTGCGAAATTTACTCACCAATGCTATTAAATTTACGGAACAGCAGGGAGAAATCAGGATTACGATAAAAAAGAGAAACCAAAAAGCAGAAGTCTCGATCAGGGACAATGGGATTGGAATTCCCGATAATATAAAAGAAAAACTATTTAAAATTAATGCCAAAGTAATCCAGAAAGGAACAGAAAACGAAAGCGGAAACGGTTTAGGATTATTGCTCTGCAATGAATTTATAAAAAAACACCAGGGCGAAATTTGGGCTGAAAGTGAATTTGGAAAAGGAAGCACTTTTAAGTTTATTTTGCCACTATGAAAATAAAATTCCAATCTTTAAAAAATGGAGTTTAATAAAAAAAAGTCCCCCAGCTTCATAAGGGTTTGAAACTGGGGGACAATAAAAAAAATAAAACACAATCTTTAGAACGAATATCTCAGTCCAAGCTGTCCCTGGAATCTTGAAGCCAATTGATCTATAGTATAAGGTGTAGCCGTAGGTTTTTGGAAAGTATATGTTGGATCGCCAGTAGCAACTCCGCCTAAATTTCCTGATTTTGTTAACCCAAGGTTGGCTGTAGAATTGTAAGTGTTTGGCACAAAATAGCTTCTTCCCCAATCTTTATTGATAAGGTTTCCAACATTTGCCATACTAAATGAAATCTGGAATGTACCTACTTTATCAACTTTGATTTCATCTGTCAATTTCAAATCTGCCTGAATGTTCCATGGTGTAGTATCACCATTTCTTTGAGTAAATGTTCCTCTTCTGCTTTTCAGGTAATCATTTCCGTTGATGAACGCCTCGTAATCTGCTACTTGCTGAGCGGCTGTTGGCGATGGAACGCCTGCTGCATTTACCCCAATATATTTAGCTGCTTCTGCCGCATCTTTAAAGATATAAGCCAATCCTGCTGCTTGTCCTGTTCCTGCAATTGTAGAGTTTACAAATCCCCATGAGAACGGATTTCCTGATTGTGCATTAAAATATACATTAGCAGAGAAAGTATTGTTGTCAGCCAGTTTTACTGCGTATCCTACGTTAGAAACGATTCTGTGTTTGATATTGAAGTTAGAAGTGGCCAATTGAGGATCATTAGGAGTCAATGACTGGTTCATCTGGAAGTTACTTTCCATAGAGTTACGAATTCCGTTTGTAACGTCACGAGAATCTCCGTAAGTATATGCTACCATAAAATTCAAACCAAAATCATACGTTTTAGAGATCATCTCAGTTATGCTGTATCTGTAACCTTTGTTTGTATTAGACAATAAATAGGCATTTGAAAAAGCAGGATTGATATTTGCCGCATAAATTGGCATTTGGTGATTGGTATCATAAGAGAAATAAGTAGGGTTATCTGTCTTATTTACTTGTTGAAATTCAAGATCACGAATTACTTTAGTATAAATACCTTCAGTTGTAAATTTATATCCGCCAATGATTTTATCGATTGCCAGTGAATTTCTTAAAACAGCCGGCATTTTGAATTTATTGTCTACTAAATCTGCCTGTACTTTTGGCGTTGCATCATGATATCCGTTTAATCCGTTATTCGCCAATGGATCACCAGCTGCTGCCACCTGAGCAGGAGTAAGGTTATTTTTGTCATAACTTCCGTAACCTACACCATCATTGTAGTAAGCATATCCTAACCATGCAAACGGAATTCTGCCTGTAAATACTCCTGAACCACCTCTTAACACAAGCGTTTTATCTTCGTCTACATTATAAGTAAATCCTACTCTTGGAGAAACTAGTGCCGTGCTAAAAAAGTTATTATTGATCTGACTTAACGGTGTATAGGTGTAAGTAGTACCATAATTAGGATCAGCCGGAGAATTTTGTACCTGCGGGCTCAATTTTGGTTTATTTGGCAAATCAGTATAATCAACTCTCACACCAGGAGTAACTTTTAATTTGTTTCCAATTCTAATTTCATCCTGAACATAAACACTATAAAGGTTTACTTTGAACTGAGCGTACGGATTATTGAAAATCTCATCTCTGGTAGAACCGTCAAAAGGATACGTTCCACGAACACGGGTAGGAAGTTTGTTGTAGAAATCTGCCAGAGATTTGTATGAAACCCTTCCGTTAAGTGCATTTACAAATCCGTAGTTAATGTCATAGAATTCGTTGTGTGTACCAAATAATAAAGTATGGTTTCCTGTTTTATACGTAAGGTTGTCTGTGATTTCGGCAGTATTTTGTTTCATATTAAAAACGGTCGCTTCACGATCATTACCTAAGAAAATAGTTCCTCCGTTGTATCCAATTTCTGCCTGAGGAAACATTGCATTTGATGATTTTGGATCACGGTAATCTTTAATAGCCGAATAACTTGCAATAAATGAGTTCGACCATTGGCTGTTGAAGTGGCTTTTTAATTCTAAAACCGTACTAACAGATTGGTTTTTTTGTGTAAAATCCATGCTTGAAAACCTGAAGTTGGCCGCATCACGCTCTAAGTTCGAAGCCTGAGAAATAACTGTATTGTTTCTTAGCGAAAGAGAGTGTTTGTCATTAATTTTCCAATCTAATTTATTGAAGAATTTTTGACTTTTTGCAAAGTTATTATACGCACCATAACTTCCCGGGTCAAATCCATAGTTTGTTTTAACGAAGTTTGAAATTTGTTCTGCCGTTGCATTATCAACTAATGAAGTAAGTTTTCCGTTAGAATCTGTTTGTCCCGCATTATAGAACAATGGATCAGTTCTTTCAGCATATTCCATATTTGTAAAGAAGAACAATTTATCTTTGATAATAGGTAAACCTAATCTGAAACCAACCTGATAATCACCAAAAGAGTTTGGCATTTTAGAGCCATCACCAGCGTTGTTTTTACCTGTAAGAGCAGCATTTCTGCCGTAGCTATAAATTGATCCTGTTACTTCATTTGTACCACTACGGGTAACAGCATTTACGCTTCCTCCTAAAAAGTTACCTAATTTAATATCATAAGGAGCAATATAAACCTGAATATCCTGTATCGCATCAAGACTTATAGAGTTTGAGCGTGTACTGCTTCCCGGCATTCCTGAAGTTCCGGACTGACCACCCAAAGACGGGCTGAAACCAATCGCATCATTGTTTATAGAACCGTCTATCGTTACGTTATTGTATCTAAAGTTGGTTCCTGCAAAAGAGTTGTTGGAACTTTGCGGAACCAGTTTGGTAACATCCTGAATTCCTCTGTTGATTAGCGGAAGACCATTAATTTTTTTCTCATTAATACTTGTTCCGTTACTTTTAGAAGAAGATTTAGCACCTGTAATTACTACTTCTTCTAATACATTATTATCTGTTTTTCCAACCACAATGGCTGGTAAATCATTGTCTCCTAATGCTAAATGTATTTGTGCATTAGAATAATCTTTAGTGCCTGAACTTTTAATTTCCAGTTCATAAGGTCCACCGGCATTCAAATTTTCGAAACTAAATCTACCTTGTTTATCCGTTACAGCTCTGTAAACTGCATTAGTAGGTAAATGTGTTAATGTAACCTCGGCGCCAGTTAACGGACTTGTACCATCGCTAACTTTTGCAGATAAAGATGAGGTTGTAATTTGAGCAAAAATGTTCCCCATAACAAGAAGCATAAATGCCGAAAAAAAGAGTTTTAGTTTTGTCATGTTGTTTTTAGTTTTTATTTGACAAAGAAACTCCCTTTGTTTCGATCAGATTTAACGTTTTTGTTAACTTAAAATGATAAAACTATTCATTGTTAACTCAGGATTATGAAGATGTTATTTCAAGAAAAAGGAATTATCTCTTTAAAATCAATCAATTGCGTAAAAAGCTAAAAATAAACAGATTAAAGCTAGATTTAAAGTAGATTAGAAAAAGATTAGAGTGTTAAGCGAATGTTACCGATGAGGAAAATTGATAATCTCAGGTATTGATATTTTAATGTAAATGTGTAATTGTTTGACGTTTTAAGCGTACACATTTTTGTCATCCCGAGGAACGAGGGATCTCCGCAAGTAGCTCTACAAAGATTGGCGATTTTGATTGAGGAGTTTCTCGTGGAGATCCCTCGTTCCTCGGGATGACAATGATTGTGGTTAAGTTGTTTTTTCTATGTTGTTAATTATACTCAACAATTAAATTTTCTATGGAAACACCAAAGAAAACGAAGTTCCTTTCCCTAATTCTGAATCTACTATTAAATTAATATTGTGAAGTTTAAGAATCTGCATGGTGATAAAAAGCCCCAATCCCTGTCCCTGAATGTGGCGCGTATTATCGCTTCTGAAAAAGAGGTCGAAGATAGATTTTTTATCGCTATCTGAAATTCCGGGTCCCTGGTCAGTAATTTTTATAACGAGTTTAGTTTGTTTTGAAAGCGCAAAAATATCAACCGGTGCAGGAGAGGAGAATTTAATAGCGTTATCCAATATATTATATAAGGCAATAAAAAGCATGTGTTTATTGGCATGCACCCAAAGTAAATCTTCCTGGTCTGCAATCGCATTCAAATTGAAAGAAACTTTTGATTCCGGATATTCAATTGCTTTTTTCTCGAGGACATTCCATAATATTTCATCAATTCTGACGGTTTCCATCTGTTGAGGCTCGGAAAGCTCCAATCCTGATAAAACCAAAAGACCTTCGAGGGTAGCTTTAAGATGTAAGGTATCTTTACGAAGCGATCTTAATATTTCTTCATATTGTTCATTGGTTCTGGGCTGCTGCAATGAAACATCAATGTCTCCTATAATAATAGTAAGAGGCGTCTTTAATTCGTGCGAAGCATTTTTCAGGAAATTATTCTGAATCATAATACCACTTTCCAATCTTTCCAGAAGATAATTAAAAGTAATGGCAAGTTCTTTAATTTCGTCTTTTCCACTGGTATGTGGTATTTCTAGTCTCGAATGCAGATTTTCAGTCGTTATGGTATTTACTTTTGCAATAACTTCTGTAAACGGACGAAAAGTTTGTTTGGCCAAAAATGTTCCTAAAAGATAATTTAACGGAATTCCAGCCAGATAAAACAAAAGAAACATCACGCCCAGTATTTCTAATTGTCGATTACCGGCACGGTCGATTCCTGAAACTACAATGATAAAATCGCCCTGATTGTCTTTATAAAATAGTGCTACAAATTGTCTGTCGCCGCGGGTAAAAGTTTGTAATTTTTCTTTTGTAATGTTTTTTAAGTCTTCTTCGCTTAAAGCAAAATCAAGATTATCATCTACATAAAGCTTGTTTGTTTTAGCATCATAAACCCGAATCGATTCGTTGTTGATGCGTTTGTACTGAAGTTCTATTTGTTTGTAGCGCTCACTATTAAATTCTTTTATTTCGTCCTTTTCAAAATAAAAAAGCGCCGTGGTCATGGCATGATCTTCAAGATTGTCAAAATAAAGATCTTTCATATGACTTCTAAACAAAAGGAAAGATCCGGCCATCACAAGTCCGACTGTAAAAGCAAAAAGTAAAGTAGAATTAACCGCTAATTTAGTCTTTAGATTCATAACTCTTTTGTTTGAGCATATATCCTGTTCCCTTTACAGTATGAATAAGCGGCGTAGGGAAGTTTTTGTCTATTTTATTGCGAAGATAATTGATATACACATCTACAGTGTTTGATGTGGTATCAAAGTCGATATTCCAAACCGCTTGTGCGATCGCAATTCGGGATAAGGCTTTCTCACGGTTTTTCATAAAAAAGATCAAAAGCTTTAATTCTCTCGAAGACAGATTCAGTTCTTTTCCGTCTCTGGTGGCGCTTTGTTCTTTCATATTAATTTCGACTCCGGCATACGACTGAAAATCCAGTATCCCGGTACTGAATTCTGCCCGGCGAAGCTGTGCATTTATTCTGGCCAGTAACTCTTCGAACAAAAAAGGCTTGGCCAGATAATCATCGGCTCCGGCTTGTAAACCTTTTACTTTTTCGTGTGGCGTATCGAGTGCGCTCAGAATAAGTATGGGCACGATTATTTTCCGGCTTCTTAAAACTTCGCAAACTTCAAATCCTGTAATATCGGGAAGCATAATGTCGAGAATAATAATATTGTATTCATTCTCCATTACTTCTTTTATGGCATCAAAACCTTTTGTAATCGTTTTTACTTCATAAAGATGCTCTTCAAGTCCCCTCGTAATAAACGAAGCCACCCTTGGATCGTCTTCAACTAATAATACTTTATTCATAACCGAATATTATTGGAGTGTTTACTATCGTAAAATTAAGTAATACAATAGTCATTAGAATTTTTTATGGGACTTACTTTTGAACCGTTTATTTCTAAAAGCGTATTTTCTATCATTTGGGCCATAGTATCCAGGGCAAGATCGTTGGGCTGTAACCCAAACGGATTTTCTAATTCATCGGCAATAGCTTCGAGTGCCACAAAAGTGTAGGCGATAAAAACAATTATAAAAGGAGTAATCCAGCCCATTGTTTCTACAAAACCAAATGACAGCAAAAAGCAATAACTGTAAACCGTTCTGTGCAGTAAAACACTATATGTATAAGGAATTGGAGTGCTGGCAATTCTTTCGCATCCGCCCACAATATCAGATAATTTGTTCAGGTTTTCTTCAAAAGCGAGTTGAGTAACGCTGTCTATCTTATTTTCGGCTTTGGCATTTTTAACCCAAATACCCAGTTCTCTCAGAATAATAACAGGTTTATATTGTACTTCTTTGAGCTGTGCGGTAAGTTCTTTGGGTAATAATCTGTTCAAATCCTCAGCAGGATTTGTTTCTCTAAGCTGATGTTTCAGGCTGTAAACAAAAGCAATCAATAGATTAGTGAAGTTTTCGCGTTTTGCATCGTATGCCGGATCATTTATCAATGTAATGCTTTGTCGGGCAAGCGATCGCGTGTCATTAAGTAAAGCGCCCCAAAGTTTTCTGCCCTCCCAAAATCGGTCATAACTTACGCTGTTTCTAAATCCGAGGAAAATAGCCAGTGCAATCCCGAAAAGGGTGAAAATAGCAGGATTAACATGCAGATTATATTGAATCAGATAAGGCTTAAAGTAGACTACTAAAAACGAAAACAGCAATAAAAGTAAAAGTCTGGGAAGCAATTGTGGCAAAACAGAACCTCTCCATTCAAAGAGCATTTTGAACCAGGTATTCTTTTTCTTGATAATCATTTGTGGCGATCAAATTTGTTGCCATAAAAGTAGGTAAAAAGTAGAACCTCCTGCAAAAAAATCAGTAAAGAATGGAATCAAAGGTTGTTAATTATTCCGTTTCTTCTGTTGTAAGCCAATCTACAGTCCATTGATGTAAATTCTGCATTGTAGTCTTCAAATCTCTTCCTTTTTCGGTTAATGAATATTCAACAGTAGGTGGTACAGTTGCAAAAGCCTCGCGAATAAGAATTTTATGCTCCTCAAGGCTCTTTAGTTCCTTAACCAACATTCTTGTATTGATTCCTGTAACAGAACGTTCCAATTCTTTAAAACGTTTTTTTCCGTCCAGTAAGGTATAAATAATCAAAAAAGTCCACTTTCCTCCCAAAATACTAAGAGCGGTTTGTATGTCGCAAATTTTTTCAATTTCTTTTTTCTTTGTCTCCTTTGTATTCATCATATAGCTTTACATTGTGTATCTAGTGTACAAAAGTGTACCTACTTGCAAAAGTAAAGTAATGGAAGTAATTTAGCAAGGTCTTTTGATAAAAAAAGAGATAAACAGCATTTTGAAGGCTGTATTTTAAATACTTACAATAATACATTAACAGAAAAAATGAAACTTTTAGAACCAATTACATTAGGAGCAATATACTTAAAAAATCGTATGGTCATGGCTCCTATGACCAGAAGCAGGGCAGATGATGACGGTAATGTTGTGCCTTTAATGTCTTTATATTATCAGCAAAGGGCATCGGCAGGATTAATTATATCCGAGGGCCTGAATATCTCAAAACAGGCTATCGGAATGCCTTTTACACCCGGATTGTATACCAGCGAGCATATAAAAGGCTGGAAGGAAATTACCAAAAATGTTCATGATGCCAACGGAAAAATAATCGCACAGTTATGGCATAATGGCCGCGCGGCGCATTCGGCTAACAAGAATGGTGAAAAGCCAGTAGCGCCTTCTGCGATTGGAATAGAAAATCAGAAAGCCTATACGGGATTTGGCTGGTCTGAATTTGAAACGCCTCATGAATTAATGCATGCCGAAGTAAAACAAGTTATAGCAGATTATAAACAATCAGCCATTAATGCGCTGGAGGCAGGTTTTGATGGGGTAGAATTGCATGCCGCCTTTGGTTATCTTCCTAATCAGTTTTTATCAGAATCTTCAAATAAAAGAGCAGATGAGTACGGAGGAAGTATAGAAAACCGCAGCCGTTTTATACTTGAAGTAATGAAGGAATTAATTGGTATTGTGGGGCCTGATCGCGCCGGAATAAAATTATCGCCAAGCATACTTTACCATGGAATGTTTGATGAAAATCCTGTAGAAGTATATACTTATTTACTAAAAGAACTCAATAAATTACCTATTGCTTATGTGCATTTGATGCAACCTATGTTTCCGATAGATGAATTCACTCAATATCCGAAAGATGTAGTGAAAGCTTTTGGGGATATTATTGATAAACCATTGATGATAAATGCAGGATATACACGTGAAACTGCAGAACAAATAATTAAAGAGAATAAAGCTCAACTGGTTTCGTTTGGTGCCTTGTTTCTGGCCAATCCTGATTTACCCGAAAGGTTTCGTGTAAACGCAGATCTAAATGAACTTGACAGGGAAAAAATGTACGCCGGAGGCGATGAAAAAGGATATACCGATTATCCGTTTTTAAAACAATAAATTTTAATAAAATACTACAATTAAAGAAAATGAAAAACAAAATACTGTTTTTACTGATAGTTTTGCTATCATTAAATTTTGCAAAAGCTCAAAATCAAAACTCAAATACAAAAGCGCATCATTCTATAAAAGAAAATGCTTTTCACAAAAAATCTGTTGATACTTTATTTGTAGATAAATACACTCAGGTAAACGGAATCAAATTGCATTATGTAACCTGTGGATCCGGGCCTGCAGTAGTACTTTTACACGGATGGCCTTTTACCTGGATTGAATGGAAAAAAGTAATGGTGTTACTCGCTAAATCAGGTTATACAGCCATTGCACCTGATTTGAGAGGAATAGGTGACTCTGAAATTACAGAAACAGGTTATGATAAAGTAAATGTTGCAGAAGATATTCATCAGCTGGTTGCAAAACTGGGTTTTAAAAGTATTCGTATGGTAGGAACAGATATCGGGATGATGGTCGCGTATGCATATGCTGCTGCACATGAAAATGAAATAGAGCAGCTTGTTTTGGGTGAATCATTGATACCTGGATTTGGATTAGAAGAATTAATGAACCCTGCGACTGGAGGATATTGGCATTTTGGATTTCATGCTCAGGCTGGTTTAGCAGCAATGCTTACCGAAGGAAAAGAAGCCGCTTACCTTAATCCGATGTACAAACTGATGTCTCCAGGCGGACACATCGATCAGGCCACTATTTCTGAATATATCCGACAGTATAGCAAACCAGGTGCTATGAAAGCAGGATTTATGCAATATGCAACGATTCTTGGTGACGGAAAAACAAATCGGGCTAATTTTAAAGGAAAATTAAATATTCCTGTTCTGGCTATCAACGGAGAAAAAGGAATACCCTACAAGCAAACATTTGATTGTATTAAAGCAGTAGCCAATAATGTAACAACCGATGTAGTTCCTGATAGCGGACATGCTTTAGGAGAGGATAACCCTAAATGGTTTACGAACAGATTAATTGAATTTTTTAAAACTAAATAATGTACCAAAGCAAAGCCTCTAATCATTTAGAGGCTTTTGTTTATATAAGTTTTTGAAATAAATTTTTGATTTGATTCTATGTAAATGCGCTAATTTAAAAGTCAGTCGAGCAGGATACATCTTTCCATATAGTCATTTCATCATTTGTTTGTTGCAGTTTGTTTTGTGCACGATTATAAGCATCACTTCCTAAAAACAAATTCACCGCAGGATTTGGGCTGTTTATTAATTCCAGAAATGCATCTGCTATTTTATCGGGATCACCAGGCTGAACGCCATCCATGCTATTCATTTTTTGGTGATATTCGCGTAAATAATCGTAGTCTTCAATTTGATTTTTATTGTAGGCGATAGAGTCGGCATTGGCAAAATTAGTTCTGAACCAGCCAGGTAAAACGTTTGTAACATTTATTCCTAATGGTTTCAAATCATTGGCAAGTGCTTCAGATAAACCGCTAACGGCAAATTTAGCTGCACAATACATAGACCAGCCTAATCCGGGCGCAAAACCTGCTATCGAAGAAATATTGATAATATGGCCTGAGCGTTGTTTTCGTAAGTAAGGCAGCGATTGTTGAATGACTTTAACAACAGCAAAGAAATTAACTTCGAAATTTTCTGTGATCTCTTCAGCAGTAAGTTCTTCAAGTGCACCACCCAAACCGTAACCGGCATTGTTTACTACGATGTCTAACTGACCGAATTTTTCGTGTACTTTTTTAAAAGATGCTGCAATAGAAAGTTCATTTTTTAAATCTACTTCTAATGGAAGAAAATGATCGCCAAATTCTTTAAACTGATCGAATGAATTAATCGATCTTGAAGTTGCAGCAACGCGATATCCTTTTTTTAGTAATTGTCTTGTTACTGAAAGCCCCATTCCTTTAGACGCTCCTGTTATGTACCAAACCTTTGTATTTTTCATGATGTATATTTTTGTACAAAGGTATAGCGGTCGTAAGCTTAAGGTTTTGTAGCAATCAAACCAATTGTTGTCAAATTCAAACCTGTCTAAAAGAAGACGGATTTATTTTTGTGTGTTGCTTGAAAAATTTATTAAAATGAGCCTGATCTTCAAATCCCAGCACATAACTAATCTCCGCAATATTCCAGTTAGTGTGTTTCAATAATATTTTAGCTTCTGCAATCAGTCTTTCAAAAATATGGTCCGTCGTAGTTCGTCCGCTATGTTTTTTAACAGCCCGGTTGAGGTAATTTATATGAATAGAAAGTCGGTCTGCAATGGCTTTAGGAGAACGTAATTCGAAACGTTGTAATGTCGAGTCAATAGGAAATTGACGCTCAAGCAATTCGGTAAATAAGGTCATAATTCTGGAACTGGCATCGGGATGCTGAAAAATTTCTTCGATAGGTTTAAGTTGTATCGAGAGATAAATTAACTCGCTCACGTAACTTTTAATGAGTTCATATTTATAGATATAGTCTGTATTTAAAGTTTTAATAATCTTTTTAAAAATAATTTCGACTTCAGAATTTAGGTCTGCGTCAAGTTTAAAAACAGGCACGCTTCCTGCGGTAAACAAAGGAAGCTCATTAAGATTAATTCGAAGGCTTTCCTGAAAAAACTCCTCTTTAAAAACACAAAAATACCCTTTGGTATCAGGTTCAAGGACTTCATATGTATAAGGAACAAGCGGATTAAAAAACAGCAAAGTATTGTCTTTTACCTCAATACTTTTATCAGCATAATGAAAAATATTTTTGCCCTGAAACAACATGATTTTGTAAAAATCCCTTCGGATATGCGATGGCGAAGTGACACCATCAATGATTCGGTCTTCAATACTAAAAGCATTAAATTGTCCGATATCTTTTTTGAAATTATCAGATAAACCCTTGAATTTTTGCTTGTAAAATTCTTCTAGCGATTCTGTAGATGATGCCATAAAATCATTTTATTTGTAAAATAGAAACTTTTACAAGTTAGAGTATTTTTCGTAAATCCTATGTAAAAATGATTTGCTTTTTTGTTAAATATATAGAATAGAAATAAATTATAATACTTAAGAAATATGTATCTTTCAAATTAAAAATGATGTATTGTTCATTTTGAATTTGTAGAGTTGTTTATCTTAATCGAAATTTATATTTATGAAGGTAGTTTTTACTAAAGCATTGTTACTTTTAATGTTCTTTACTATTTTTTCCTGCGAAACCAAAAAACAAAAACCGGAATCAAAACCGTATAAAGCCGGTGTCATCTTATCTTTTGATGATGCCTATGTCGATGAATGGTACGAAGCAGATCAGGCTTTGAAAAAATACGGATGGAAAGCTACTTTTAATGTTTGCAGAATCGACTCTATTGGAGCTCCTCAAATAAAAAAACTTCTTCAAATGCAAAAAGAAGGTCATGAGATTGCCGGTCATGGTTACCATCATTATAATGCTGTAAAATTCGTCAACCAACAAGGAATTGATGCTTATATGAAACAGGAAATAGATCCTATGATTGTTTCTATGAAAAGGTTAGGTTTCAACGTGACCACCTTTGCTTATCCTTACGGAGAAAGATCTGATGCTCTTGATAAAGCACTTTCGAACGACTATAAAATCATAAGAGGAAGAGCCTTTGGAGGCGAAGCTCCTGAAAAACAAGACAGTTTCTTTAATAATTCAAAAATTGTATTTGCTTTTGATATTGATAACAGTCATATTCATTTTAGTATTCCGTATGTTTTGGAATTACTGGATTATGCCAAAAAGCACAATAAAATTTTGCTGTTATGTGGCCATAAACCCGTAAAAAATGTAACCGAAAATTATCAGACAAAAATAGAAACCTTAGAGTTTATCTGTAAATACATGCAACTTAACGACCTGAAATTCTATAAAACATCAGATTTAGATGATTTACTTCCTGAGGAATAATATTTTATATAATCAGAGTTTGTCGCCAAAGGATGTAAAGAGAGTTTGTCATCCTTGACGGAGGAAGGATTTCCGCAAATAACTCTACCAAGATTGGTGATTGTGATTGCGGAGTCTCTCACGGAGATCCCTCTTTTTCCGGGATGAAAAGATTGCGTAATTACTTTTGCTATTTCTGATAGCTATTGGAATGAAAGATTTTTTTCAAATCATTTTAATCCTTTAATCTGTGGTTAAATCCTTTTTTTACACATTTTTTACAAATCTGAAAAGTTTTAAATTCGTGAATTCGGGGCTATTTTTGAAGATTAAATAATCAGCACAAATTTTAAAATCGTTTTAATCTGTGCCTGTTTTTCTAAGGCTTTATCACCTTAGCTAAAATTCGTGGAATCTGAATCAAATCATAATCATCCGTAAAAACAATGTATTGATTGTGCCACGAAGGAGAAAATTTATCCTTAAAATCCCGAAGCCCTTTATAATGCGAAAATGATTTGACCCTTTCATACGCATATTTCATAGATCTTTCCTGAATCGTCTGAGGGTTTTCGATGCCGCTCATAGGCGCAAGGCCAAGATCGACATAAGCGATTTCTTTTGATTTAAGATAATTAAACAGCGCCACCATCATAAAATCGATAATACCATTTGGCGCATCAGCTGTTTTTCGGATCAAATCATAGGTACCTTCATTTTTTGCATAATCCGGAATGATATTGAGGAAAGCCAGAATTTTGCCTTCGTTATTTTCAATGGTAATGATTGTTTGGTTTTTGAGTTCTTCCCACAGAAAAATACCCTGAGAAAAAAGCATTTCTTTTCTCGAAGTTTCCTGAAGCCATTGATCGCTAACGGCTTTTATCTGTTGCAGTAAACCATCTTTTACAGGAGGTTCATTGACAATAGGTTGCAGGCCAAGATCAGTGATTTTTTTTAAAGAGTTTCTTAGCGATTTTCTGTTCTGGCCTTCCAGATGAAATTCACTAAGATCAACAACAGCCGCTTGTCCCAAAAAGAAATATTTTTTATCCAATTCTGTGTATGTTTTTAAACTGGCTTCGGGTATTCGATAATAGATGCTTCTTAATCCAAAATCATAACAAAACTGGTCAAATTCAACGATACAAGATCTAATTTCACTGTCATTACTGCCAACAGGATTCTCTAAAGCAACCGCAAAATTTCCGGATAATCGGTAAGCAATAAAAGCATTTTTGCTCTTAGATATAAAAATCAATTTATCAAAATAGGTTTTAAAATAATCCAGGCTCGAGTTACCGTATTGATGGACTAAATCAGTTGCAATTTCTTTTTCTTCAGGAGTAACGGTATATTTATATATCGAAGGTTTTACCAAAGTATAGATTAAAAAAGCAAAAGAAAGCAACCCGCTAATTTTAAGAGAAATTAAAAAGTGCATTGCAAAAGTTCCTGTAGGATGAAGGTCATCGCTGCCAGCCAAAAAATAATTTTGGAGCGTATACCGAATCGATTCGCTGAAACTAAAATCGATATTAAAGTGCTTTTTATCAAAGAAATAAAAACCTAAAACCCCATAAACCAAAACCGCCAGAATACTTAATAACGACGTTTGCAAACCAATAATACCAAGTCTTGGACTTATTTTTACATAATATTCTTTTCTTGTAATAATCAGAACAATCAGAACAAAAAGCGCCAAAATAGATTCTTCAAAATCAATAGCTTTGGTCAGATTTCCAATCAAAGAAATAACAGATAACAATACCGCAAACCACCAGGCAGTGCGAAGACCTTTTAGCATAAAAGCCGCTGTTACCAGCAAAAAAAGACCAGTTGTTAAAACCAGATAATTCGAAGTATGAATGGCTTCTATAGGCAGGAAGTTTTTAAGTAGAGTAAGTCGGCTATTGATGGCCGGAGTAACCACAGAGACGATATTGATGATGCCAAGCGTAAGCAAAAGAAGAGCCGGAACAACACGTAGAAGCAGTTTCTGAATTTTCGAAACAAACAAAATTATACCTGCAAGCAACGGAAGCCAAAATTCAAAAACGCGATAGAAAAGTGTTATCGAAACCGCCTCGACGTTCGTAAATCCATAACGAATTAAGATATATCCCATAGAAACTTCTACAGCGCCCAAACCTCTTAAAAACGGTGATATAATCAGGAAAATAACGGCGATTACATACGCCATAATTGCAGCAAAAACAGACGCTTCAAATTGTAGTGCCGTCATGGCAATATAAATATGTGCAATCCCTACAGCATCTATAAGCAAAGAGCATATTACGATTTTCAGGAACTTAGTCCTGTTTATTTTATGCTCCTGCAGATCCATTAGAACAGGTTCAATTTTGGGAAAACTTTTTAAGAGCAGTCTGTAGAATTTTCCTTTTTGAATAATCGAATTAAATATCAGAACCAATAACGGCAGAATAACAATCACAAGGCCTAAAACGAGCCATTCTGTGTAACCAATGGACCCTTCTAACAAAGAAAATAGAAATAAAGGCAGGGCTAAAAGTATAACCGACACGATTCCCACAAATCCGTAAAGGGCTGATGCCAGGTGAACTTCTGTTTTTGTGGTGCCTTTTTTTAATAAAGGATCAGTAAAAAAGAAAAGAGAAGTAATACCTCCGGCAGGAATAAACACACTTATAAAGTTGCGCTTTAAAAATAGAATATTAGCGTCTTTCCAGGTGATTTTGGCACCAATGGCAGCAAATGAGACTACATACATTAATCCCTGCAAAAAGAGGTAAAGAACGGTTACTAAAAAAGCAACGAAAACCCATTGTGGTTTGGCCTCAGTAATGCTGTTTTTAATTTGGTACAATTCGTTTTGTTCGTCTTTTATAAACCAATAAGCAATCAGAAAAAAACTAAAAGTCAGGACAACCTGACCTAAAAGTTTGCCGTTTTTAGAGAAGAAACCGGCAATTTTTTTTGGGAGTAAACTTATAGTGGTATAGGCGTTTTTGGGTTCTTTCATAGTAATATCGCTTATCTGCTTTGTTATAAAAATACTACATTAATTGATTCGTTTGTAGATAAATAGAATCAAAATTTAATGTATATTTATGCATCAATCGCAATGAAAGCTATGGATAATAAAAAACAAGTATTTCAGACTGAAACGAAATTACGCTGGAGAACCTTTCAATGGTCAACCAGACTGATTATTTTTCTCCTTTTGATGTTGATTCCCGTTTTTATTATTACGCTGCAAAGAGGTTTAAAACCTTCTTTACCAATATTAGGTAATGATACATCGGCACAAAAACTGGTAAATCCGAGTGTTCCGACCGCACTCACGCCCAAAGAACTTATCAAATACAAAGGTTTTAATAGTTTTTTGAGATCAAAATCTAAGATGGAAAAACTCAAAAAGCAAAGTCCTGCGGTTGATTTCCCGGAGATTCGTGCTGCCTTTTATGTAGATTGGGATCCGCAAAGTTTGTTTTCCCTTCAAAAAAATATTGATAAACTCAATATGGTCGTTCCGGAATGGTTTTTTATAGATCCCAAAACAGATCTGATGCGTACAGAAATAGATACTGCAGCATTAAAAATCATGAAAAAGGCAGGTATAAAAATTGTTCCTCTGATCAATAATATTAACGACGCTAAAGGTGAAGGAGAATTCGACGGCGATATGATTCATCGCATCCTGCACGATAATGTAAAAAGAGAAAGGCTGATTAATGACATTGCTAATAACCTTAAAAAATACAATCTTCAGGGAATTAATATTGATTTTGAGGAATTTAAAGAATCCAGCGACGAACCTATCATCGCTTTTCAAAAAGAATTATACGAAAAACTGCATCCGCTGGGATTACTGGTAACACAGGATATCATGGCAAACGATGATGATTTTAATATAAAAGCATTGTCAAAATACAACGATTATATGTTCCTGATGGCCTATGATGAGCATTATAGCGGAAGTGTTCCCGGAGCCATAAGCAGTCAAAAATGGACAGAACGAATTCTGGATCAGGTAGCCAAAGAAATTCCGTCGAACAAAATTATACTTTGTTTTGCCGGTTACGGTTACGACTGGCAGGAAAACAAAGAAGCTATAACCGTAACTTATGATGAGGCATTGTCGCTCGCCAAACAATATGGCGCTACTATAATCTTCAACGATAACAGTTACAATAATTCGTTTAGTTATACAGATGGAAGAGGGAATAAGCATCAGGTCTATTTTACAGATGCGGCAACCAATTTTAATACCATTCGCTTTGCAGATGAATACGGTACGGCGGGTACGGCATTGTGGAGATTAGGCAGCGAAGATGGCAGATTATGGCATTATTATAATAGAAGCCTCACCAACAAAAGTATTACTAAAACTCCTTTTGATTTTAAAACATTAGAGAAAGTACATATGAGCTTTTCGACGCCGGATTATATAGGCGAAGGCGAAATCCTGAATGTACTGACAGATCCTCAACCCGGAAAAATCAACCTTCAGACAGATCCCAATGAGTCGATTATTACAGAAGAAAAATATATAGAATTGCCTACAAAATATGTAATAAGCAAGTTTGGAAACGTGCATAAAGAAGTCATATTAACCTTTGATGATGGTCCGGATCCCACTTATACACCTCAAATTCTCGATATTTTAAAACGCGAAAAAATTCATGCTGCTTTTTTTGTTGTCGGACTTCAGGGCGAGAGCAATATTCCGCTTTTGCAAAGAATTTATACCGAAGGACATGAGATTGGCAATCATACTTTTACACATCCTAATATTGCATTGGTGAGCAAAGAAAGGGCTTCTGCCGAAATGGAAACCACGCGATTGCTCATAGAGGCTGTTACCGGAAGAAGTACAGTACTTTTTAGGGCTCCCTATAATGCTGATGCTGAACCAACAACCGAAGCAGAATTACGCCCTGTTGCCTTAAGTAAAGCACAGAATTATTATACCGTAGGAGAAAGCATCGATCCTAATGACTGGGAAAAAGGAGTTGTTGCAGATAGTATTTACAATAGAGTAGTCAGGGAATATGAGGCCGATCCTACCAAGGGAATTATCCTGCTGCACGATGCAGGAGGTAACAGGCAGGCCACTGTAATTGCTTTGCCAAGAATTATTAAATATTTTAAGGATAAAGGAATTCAGTTTACCACAGTTTCTAAGTTATTAGGAAAAACGAAAGATGAGATTATGCCCAGGGCAAAAGGAAACCTGGTCACCTTTGACAATATTATTTTTGATTTAGGCTATTGGTTGGGCCATTTTATAACGGCCGTTTTCTGGATTGCAATCCTGTTAGGATTCTTCCGTATTTTGCTCATGGCCATTATGGCGTTTTTGAAAAAATGGAAGGATTATAAACATCCATTAAGTTATGATGCAACAGGAGAAGCACATCCTAAAGTAAGTATTATTGTTCCGGCGTATAATGAAGAAGTAAATGCCGTAAAAACAGTACATAATTTGCTCCGGCAGGATTATCCTAATTTTGATATTATTTTTGTTGATGATGGCTCAAAAGATACCACATTCAGTAAGGTAGATTTGGCATTCAAAAATCATGATATTGTAAAAGTGCATACCAAAGTAAATGGCGGTAAGGCCTCTGCACTAAATCACGGAATTGCCATAACCCAAAGTGATTTTGTGGTTTGTATCGATGCCGATACGCAATTAAAAACCGATGCGCTTTCGCAATTGATGAAATGTTTTACTTTACAATTTAAAAACAATCAGCAAGTAGGAGCCGTTGCCGGAAATGTAAAAGTGGGCAACGAAAATACCATGCTGGCCAGATGGCAAAGTATTGAATATACCACCGCACAAAATTTTGACCGAAGGGCTTTTGACCTTATCAACGGAATCACGGTAGTACCCGGGGCCATTGGTGCTTTTAGAAAAGAAGCCATAGAAATTGCCGGAGGTTTTACAACAGACACACTTGCAGAAGATTGCGATTTAACGATCAGGATTCTGCGAAATAATTACAGAATTGTCAATTGTGTCGAAGCTGTGGCCGTTACAGAAGCGCCAGAAACCCTAAAGGAATTTATGAAACAGCGTTTTCGCTGGAGTTATGGTATTATGCAGGCTTTCTGGAAGAATCGTGACGCGTGTTTTAATCCAAAATACAAAGGTTTAGGAATGGTTTCTTTGCCCAACGTATTGATTTTTCAGATAGTGCTGCCTGTTTTTGCTCCGCTGGCAGATTTAATTTTAATTCTAAGCTTAATCTGGAATCACAATAATCCTGACAGTCTTTATAAAATTGGTATTTATTATCTTGTCTTTATGCTGGTAGATATGCTCGTGAGTGTGATTGCTTTTATTTTCGAAAAAGAAAAATTAGGCAAGCTGATCTGGCTGATTCCGCAGCGATTTGTATACCGCCAGTTAATGTATGTGATATTGTTTAGGGCAATTCGAAGGGCTATAAAAGGAGAAAGTCAGAGTTGGGGCGTATTAACCCGAACCGGAAATGTCGGATCATTAGATTAGCTTTGTAACTAAACTTTTGTTTACCAATAAATTATTTTGTTACTAGTATAAAATCGGGAGAAATTTTAATTGAAAATAAGTGCTTAATTTGTAGAACAAGTTCTACATGTGGTTTTATAATGTTCTACATGATGTTAATTTTCAGCAGACTACTTTTGCAACTTATTAAAAAAATAAAAACAAATTTATTTACGAAAAATCAATAAAAGTATGTAAATTGTTTAAAACATATTTAATCAATTAAAAGACTCCCCAAATCTTTTTAAATATTTGTTGTCGTTATAGTTAGTGTTGATTTAGCAAGGACTAAGCTTTGCTTTTTTATTCAGGGCAGGTTTATTTTTCAACTAAAAACCACTTTTTTATTGGCAATCGGCCTTAATTCGATCATTCTTATTTAAGACCGGAAATAATATTTATTCAAAATGTAGTACATCATTCATGATAATACTTCTGATACCTAATTAAAACAATTGTATGAGCTATTGATTTGTTCTTTACTCATTATTTTTTTATCATTTTAAAAATATAAATTTTGATTAGAAAGCATTTATTGAATAATACATTTAGTTTACTGAAACTAAAATTCAAACAAAGAAAAATAATTCACTACAGCTTAATAGCGTGCGTTATTTTTTTGCAATTAATTGTTGTCATCATTTGGTACAATGAATCTTCCAACGAATCCGAAATGGCCAAGGCTTTGGATTCTATGCATTCTATAAATAAAATATCACATTTAACCAGTAAGATCAATAACTCTTTTATCGATTCGCAAAAGCATTTTAGCAATTATAAAAGTTATAAAGATCAGCTTTCGCTGGATAAATACAATACTTCCTTAAACGAAATAAGCCGTCTGGTCGATAGTTTGAGCCTGATTACTAAAGGCAATAAGGAATTTATGAAAATTCTGAAAGAAAAACTTCAGTCAGAACATACCATCTTATCCCTAAAATCAGATATTGATTCTATCATTGAAACCCAGATTAATCCGGATAAAAGTAATGTTCCAAAATCATTCAAACTAAATAAATTTCAGTACAAAAAGATTCTGGACAGCATTAAAACCGATTCGTATATAAAGGTTGACAGTGTATCAAAGAAAGGATTATTTACAAGATTAGGGGATGCCCTGGCCGGAAAAATGGATGTTCAGAAAGAGCAGCTAAAGATCACCGTGACCATGAAATACAATGATAAAGTTGTGTCCGGAAGTATCGAGGATCAGTTTGCAAATATGTTCAATACGACCAATAAATATTATGAAAACCAATTCAAAAATTTAAAAAAATCGTTTGCAAGCCTAAGAGACCAGGATGCTAAACTAACAGAACTGAACAACAAATTACTGAATTTAGAAGCAGAAATTATGCCTCATTACAATAAATCACTCAATGTTCTTCAGGGCAATACCCAAAAACAATTACTGGATCAATACAATGCTGATAAAGCCGTGCGAAGCTATACCATAGTAATTTTGATATTATTGATGTTTGTGATATCTATTGTACTTTTTAGTTTTACCAGAATGGCATTTCAGTACGAAAAAAGATTAACCACAGCTCAGCTCAAAATAAGGGAAAGCCTTAATTTCAAGAACAGGATTATGGGTATGGTCAGTCATGAGATCAGATCGCCTCTGAGCATCATTTCTATTTATAGTAAAATGATCAGTTCTTCGATGAAAGATCCTGAGATTAAAGAAACGTTCAAATCGATTCAGTTTACCACCAATTCGCTGCTTCTTTTAGCAAATCAGATTTTAGAATATTCTAAAGATGAAAATTATTCTCCTAAATTAAACCGCAAGAACTTTCATCTAAAGGAAGAAATTAATCAGATCATTTATTCGATGACCTCACTGGTAGAAAGCAAAGGAAATAAAATAGAGGTAAAATCTAATCTGGTTTCAGATTTTGAGGTGTATTCTGATGCGACAAAAATACACCAGCTTTTTTATAACATCATTGGTAACGCCAATAAGTTTACAAAAAGCGGAGTGATATGGATTGCCATGGATGTCGAAAATACAGCAGGCAAACAAATTAATCTGAACGTTGAAATTCAGGATAACGGAATTGGTATTGCAGAGAATGACTTAAAAAACATATTCGAACTCTATTATCAGGGAACCGTTTCCGGAAAAGTAAACGATCTGGGAGTAGGATTAGGGCTTAATTTGTGTAAAGAAATAGTGGAGCTATTTGGAGGGCAAATTAGCGTTCAGAGCCAGGAAGGCAAAGGCACCACGATCAGGTTTAATCTGATTTTGAACTTAGTTTAAGGCACAATAAGCGTATTTGAGTTTAAGAATTTTAATAAATAAAAAATAATTAGAGAAGAGAGTTGTAATACTATTAATTTATGAAAATGAAATCACCATCCAATAACTATACTTTTTTAGTTGCCGATGATCACAGTGTAGTAAGGCAGGGAGTTTCTCTGATTATTAAAGAGTTGTTTTTGAATGCCACAATTTACAAAGCAGGAAATTTTAAAGAGACATTTGATATTTTAAAAGAGGAAAAAGTAGATTTACTAATACTGGATGTCAATTTTCCTGATGGTAATAGTATTAATGTTATATCAGAGATTAAGGCAATTCAGCCCGATATCAAAATTCTAATATTTTCGGCTTATGATGAAAATATTTACGCTATGCGGTATTTAAATGCCGGTGCGTCGGGTTATCTTAATAAAGAGACCACAGAGGATGAAATGAAAAATGCGATCAATACCATGATTTTATCCGGAAAGTACATTACCCAGAATATCAAAGACAAGATATTAGATTCTTATATTTCAAAGAAGCCTACAAATCCATTAGATCTGTTATCCAATAGAGAAATTGAAGTAGCTCAGTTATTGATCAAAGGTTATGGGAATTTGGAGATATTAGAACTTTTAAACCTTAAAAAAACAACCGTGAGCACCTATAAAAACAGGATTTTTGAAAAATTAGAAATAGATAACCTGGCTGATTTAATTAAGTTTTTTCAGCTTTATTATGATGAATAGCCCAATTTTGCACGATGTTACAATCCGGCAGGAATACCTTTTATAAAAATACTAAAAACAGGAATCTGAAATTCCTGTTTTTTTTTGCTCCACATTTTCCTGATCTGTATGTTTTTTCTGTAGAAATAATTCTACACAACGACGTTCGTTATTCTATAAAGTATTGATTTTATTGATAGTATTTTTGTAATGTCAGGAAGAAAAAGGAGATAAGAGCGTAATAAAAATATTTATTTACTCAATAACAGCTGCTGTATTTTCCTGACAGAAGAATAATCTTTTTTGTTGCCCCAGACGGCTTTTTGTTTGTGTTTTTGGAATTTATACAATGCAGGTCAATTTTAATTTTTGAAGGTGGCCGTCTGATCAACAAGGGGTGTTTGTATGATTTTAAAAGAATTTAGCATTTAAAAATAAAGAAAGTTTTAAAGGAGAGAGAATATATGCCGATAGAGATTTTATTAATAGCAATTTTTAGTAAAAAGTTAAAGAAATCTCTCCTTTAATTATTTCAGTAATGCTTTAGAACGTAAGGAATGTTATTTTAAAAAATAAGAGTATGGAATTCGATTTTTATAAAACAAAAAAAAATAAAAGTACTAGTGTTTTGAAATCTAAACTATTTGACAGCATTAACGATGCATTTTTTGTATTCACGATTTCAGTGCATGATGACTATGATATGCCTTTTATAAATGATTCGGCATACGAAATGTTTGAAATCCTGCCGGATGATATGTTTACCAATACGATACTTGCCGTGTATAGCAGAATTCATGAGGAAGATAAAAATTCAGTAAAACAGTCTTTGATTGACGCCATTAAAAACGGAAAGAAATGGAATGTGACTTTTAGGGTACAATTGCCAAATAAAGGATTGTGCTGGGTAAAAGTGACATCAAAAAGAGAAGTAAATAATGACGGAAGTGTTGCTTTGTACGGAAGAATAACCGATATCACCGATTTAAAAGAACAGGAATTAAAACTTAAAATTTCAGAAGAACGTTTCAAATTTGCTCTGGAAACTTCAACTTCAGGTATTTGGGATTGGGATGTAAAGGCAGGTACAGTGCATTATTCGCCTCAGTCTTTAAAAATATTAGAATTAGATGCTGCAAATAATATGGCCGCTGCGGAACGTTGGAATGAAATCGTACATCCTGATGATCTTGAAAATTACTATAAACTTATTGAAGAGCATTTTGACAATAAAACACCTTTCTATGAAAACTTTCATCGTGTATTAACTTCCAAGAATAAATACAAATGGATTCTTAGCAGAGGAAAAGTTATAGAACGTGATGCAAACGGAAAACCATTAAAGGTAATAGGAACCCATACTGATGTTTCTTCTCAAAAAGAAAAAGAACTGGACCTGATGAAAAAGATGGAGATGTACAGCGAAAAAAATAACAGACTGCTTAATTTTTCCCATATTGTATCTCATAATTTAAACTCGCACGCAGGAAATTTTAAGCTCCTTCTGGATATGATTGATCTTGAAGAAAATTTTGCCGAAAAACGAGAAACAATGAAATACCTTCGAACCGTTTCTAACGATCTCAGTAAAACCATAGAAGATTTATCCCAGATAGTCAATATTCACAACAATACTGAAATTACGGTAGAACCTCTTAATTTAAACGATTATTTAAGCAGGGTACTTAATATTGTGAATGCCTATAGTTATCGAAATAATGCTACGATTATAAACAATATTCCGCCTGAGGCCACTATTAAATTTAATCCGGCGTATCTCGAAAGTGTCCTGCAGAATTTATGTACAAATGCCATAAAATATGCCAATCCGGATAAGTTTTTAATAATTGAATTCAATTTTTTTCTGGAAAACGACAAAAAGGTTTTAACGATAAAAGATAACGGATTAGGGATTGATCTCGAAAAATACGGGCATTTGCTCTTTGGTATGTATAAAACATTTCATAAGCACGAAAAAGCAAATGGAATTGGGCTCTATATTACAAAAAATCAGATTGAATCAATGAACGGAAGGGTTACGGTAGAAAGCCAGGTAGGAAAGGGAACAACATTTAAAATCATATTTAATGATTAGGAAGCTCATGATTGACGAGCAAAATAGAATATACGGTTACATCAAATAATAGTTTAAAAAATGGAAAAATTTGTAATTAACAAAAATGCAAATGGAGAATATCAGTTTGATTTTATCAATAATAATGACGAAATTATTCTGAGCAGTGGAGAATACACCAGAAAATTTATGTGTATAAAAGGAATTGAATCTGTAAAACTCAACTCGCAGGACCACACAAAGTTTAACAAAAAAACATCCCGAACCAGCAAAAGATATTTTAATATAAAAGCTTTTAACGGAAAAATTATGGCCATCAGCAGAATGTTCGACGATAAACTTTCGTGCGATTTAGAGATGGAATCATTTATAGCAAAAGCACCAAATGCTTTGATAGAAGATCGCTCAAATAGCAGGAAAGAGCCAAAAATCTACAGCAGGGCAGAGGCCGAAGTAAATTGATGATTAAAGCAATACGAAATTTCAGAAACTTTATTAAAGAAATTCATTAACAAAAATGACCAGAAAAACGATCTCAATTATTAGTTACCTCACTATTATTGGCTGGGTAGTTTCCTTTATTATTTATCATAACGGAGGAAGATCTTCCTTTGCCCAGTATCACCTGAAACAAGCTTTTGGTTTGGGAATTTTTGGATTGGTAATAAGTATGCTTTTCATTCCGGCAGCTGCAGATCCTGTAATTTCAGCTTTATTTTCAATCTTAATTTTTGGAATTTTTATTGTTCTTGTTTTTGGAATCATAAATGCTTTCAACCAAAAAAGAAAACCAGTACCCCTTATAGGAGCAATGTTTGTTGACCGGTTCAATTTTATAAAGTATTAATTTTATTTAGTTTTCATCACGGCTATAATTTCAAACAAATTTTTAAAGAAAACTAAGTATCTAAGACCGCTATTGCGGTCTTATTTTTTTAAGATATTTTTTTAAATTCTGCAAAATAAAAGTCTTATTATAAGGGTAATATGTCTTATCAGGGCCTTTGTTTTATAGGAAGTAAAATACTTTTGTCTTTATCTTTTTCAGCAGTATTTTGTTCGGAAAAATAAATTTAAAGTTGTAGAAATGACGGTAAAAAAAAGAAAAGTTTTGGTACGTGATCCTAAAGGGCTTTTTAATAAAATATTTCAAAAGGATCTTGGCAACGAATTCGAACTTACAGACAGCTCAACCGAAAATAAGAATGCTGTAAATCATTCTGGCCAGTCGGTATTTGTGGTTTATAACAAATCAGACTTAATTGATTTTTTGAAATTAGAAAAAAAAGGATCCAATATTCTGGTATGTCTCTTCAGTAAACGTTTATCCGAAAATTTATCTTTTTTGGAAGAAATTAGCGACCTCATTGTTTTAGACAGTTATAAAACACGAAAAAGAATTATAAAGGATTTAAAATTACATCTTAAAAATAATAAACAATCCGCTGAACATGATATTCCGGATTCACATAAAAATCAAACGCAATTTCATGGTTTTTTTAAGACGGTATTGCTTTTTGTCTGATTGAATAAGTACAGATATACACTAAATAGTAAAAGCCGGTAAAATTTATTTTACTGGCTTTTTTGTACAATGAGAATTTATTTTTTTGCTTGAAAAAGAGAAAGAATACAGTAAAAATGATTTGTGTTTATAATAATGTTAATGCAATTCATAAACACCATGATTCTTACACATTGGCTTTGAAATGTTAATAATCCTGTTATTTTTTGGAAGTATTTGGGTCAGACTGCTCGATTTTTCGTACCTTAAAAATTCTAACAAATAAAATACAATGATGACAAAATTACGAATTTCATTAATCAACATTCACGGACTCTTGAAAGGTTCAGGTTTGGAGATTGGTAGAGATGCTGATAATGGCGGACAAACTAAATATGTATACGAACTTGCTGAGTTCTTATCACAACACGAAGATGTAGAACATGTTCATATATTTACAAGGTTAATTGATGATAAAAATCTCTCTCCGGAATATGCAGTACCTATCGAAATCATTAATGATAAATTAGACATAAGGCGCATTCCTTTTCTAGGAAAAAAGTACAAGGCAAAAGAACAATTATGGGACGGTTTAGACACTTTTGTAAACGGGATTGTTCAGCATATCAAAATTCATGATATATTCCCAAACTGGATTCATTCTCATTACGGAGATGCCGGATATGTCGCCAGTGAATTATCTACCATTTTAAATATTCCTTTTGCACATACCGGACATTCTTTGGGATTTCATAAAAGAAAGAAATTACTGGAAAGTGGTGAGAATGAAGAAGAAATCGAAAAGAAATTCAAGTTCAGACAAAGAATTGCTGCCGAAGAAAAAACATTAGAATTATCTGAATTCATAGTTACATCTACAGAGCAGGAAATTGAAACCTACAAACCCTATAAAAATTTTGAATTAGGTAAATACCACGCTATTTCTCCCGGAATTGATACCAGAAAATTTGTTCCTTATTATCATAGAGAACAGGACTCTGATAAACAAATGGAAGAGGAGCAGAGAAAATACTGGGTAGCAGAAACCATTTCAAAATTTTTAATAAATCCACACAAACCATTTATTTTAGCGCTTTCAAGACCTGATCGTCATAAAAACCTGCATACCTTAATCGAGGTTTATGGCAAAGATAAGGAACTGCAAAGCATAGCCAATCTGGTCATTTTTGCCGGAATAAGGAAAGACATTTCAAAAATGCCTGAATCTGAGAAAGATGTGCTGACAGATTTATTGCTGTTAATGGACAAGTACGATTTGTACGGAAAAATGGCAATCCCCAAGAAACATGATGTCGAAAATGAAGTCTCGATTATATATCGTTATGCTGCTGAAAAAAGAGGTGTTTTTGTAAACCTTGCTTTGCATGAAAATTTCGGTTTAACCGTAATCGAATCAGCAAGTTCAGGATTGCCGGTTGTGGTGACCAAAAACGGCGGACCATCAGAAATTATTCCGACCTGCCAGAACGGAGAATTAGTCAATCCGTTAGATGAAAACGAAATCAAAAAAGCCTTAAGAAATATCTTAACCAACGAAAACCAATGGAAATATTACTCGAACAACGGGGCAATAAATATCCAGAAACATTACAGCTGGTTAAGCCACGTCAATCAGTACGTAGATCTGGTAAATGAAAATTTATCATCATCGTCCGGTTCGGGAATCAAAAAACAGCATTATCCCAACATCAATATCGACCGATTAAAAAGAAAGGTCGAACATTTGTTTGTTTCAGACATCGACGGAACATTGATCGAACCCAAACTCAATAATCCGGGACTTACAGAATTAAAAGAGCATTTGATCAATCGCACCGATAAAATGGCATTTGCCCTGGCGTCAGGACGAAATCTGGCATTGGTAAAACAAGTTATCGACGAAGAACAATTTCCTGTACCGGATTTTATTATTTGTTCTGTAGGAACCGAAATTTATTATACCAATGGTAAAGATTATATTCTCGACAAAGGCTGGGCAACATTTCTTGCCGGCCGTTGGAAAAGAGAAGATATAGTCAACCGGCTGAAAGAAGTTCCATGGTTGCGATTGCAGGAAGAAGAAGCACAAAACCCATATAAAATATCTTATTATTATGATAAAGAAAAATACGATTACGACAAATTGATTGAGGTTTTAGGCACAGGATGGTACAAAGTAAATATTATCCCTAGCCACGGTCAGTTTCTTGATTTTATTCCCAAAAGAGCTTCAAAAGGAAATGCCATTAAATTTTTATGCCGTAAATGGGCCATTCCGTTATCGAATGTAATTGCAGCCGGAGATTCCGGAAATGATATTGATATGTTCAGAGGTTCTGTAAAAGGAATTATCGTAGGCAATCGAAGCATCGAATTGGCCGATTATGAAACTACCAAAAGTATTTATGTTGCCAAAGATTCCGCTTCTTCCGGTATTTTAGAAGGATTAAAACATTATAAAATAATAAAATAAAATAAAATGAGTTGAGTTTATGCCCGGTTTGTCATTCCGGGGAACGAGGAATCTTTATACGATTATTATACAAAGATTATTCTTTCGTCAGGATGACAAGAGTATTAGCATTTAGCTCCTTAAATTAAATAAAAAGTATAAAATATGTATTCAGGTTCAGGTTTTAGTAATTGGGAAATAGGCGACGTAGATGTATTTATAGATGATAACGGAGTGCATCATTTATTTCATTTAATCATTCCCAATCACGATTACATTGCACACGCAATATCAAAAGACGGTCTTTCTTGGAAAAGAGTAAAAAATGCTTTGTTTGTAGGCGATCCCGGCGAATGGGATGATGATATGTTATGGACAATGCATGTTAGTAAAAACTCGGCAGGAGAAGGTTACGAAATGTATTACACCGGTTTAAAACACAAGGACAAAGGAGTCAAGCAAAAAGTAGGCAGGGCTTTTTCTCCTGATTTAATACACTGGACAAAAGAAAATTTATACGGTTTACCTCTAAAAAGTGATGCCCCTTATTATGAAAGTTCAGATAATAACCCGCGCGAATGGCTCAGTTTCAGAGACCCTTACAAATACCAATTCGAAGGAGAAGACTATCTGCTCATTTGTGCCCGAAGTGCCGTTGGACCCACCTATAGAAGAGGTTGTATAGGAGTTGCCAAAAGAGAAGAAAAAGGCTTTGTACTGCAAAAACCACTGCATGTTGCCTATGTTTACGATGATATCGAATGTCCGTGTGTCGTCGAAATAAAAGGAATGCATTATTTGTTGGGTTCAATTCGCGAAGACATAAAAGTCCGTTATTGGTTTTCTCCCGACTTTAAAGGAGAATATCATGCTTTTCATAACAATGTATTAATGCCGCAAGGCAATTATGCGGCAAGAATAGTAAAAGAAGGCGATTATTATCTCATTTATAATTTTTATTTTGTGGGAGGAAACGTCAATACACTTCGTGTAATTCCGCCGCCAAAACAGTTAGATGTGGATACCAATGGCCGACTTTTATTAAAAACCTATCATCATTGGCAAACGTTGTATCAGCGAACAATTCTTCAGAGAAACCTGACTGTTCCGGAACCAATTTTAGGCAATCCTTCGGCTACTTTTAGTTTAGAAAACGAAAATAAATGGAGAATTGGCTGTCGAAGTGGTTATGAAGTCTTTTGTTTTGAAAAACCTTCTGAAAATTTTGTTTGGGAAGGCACGCTTGCAGTAGAAGGAATGGGAAAAACAGGCTTTGTGATCGAATGCGATGATGAAGGAACAGCTTATTACATCTCTATTGATTTTGTAAACGGTTTTGTGCAGTTTAGGGCCTGGGGATTTAATGAAAAAGACGTAAAGAATAATTTTGTTTTTGAAAACATTCAGACCAATCAATTTGAAATTGTAGAAAACAAAGAGATTTATTTTAAAATCATTCGCTACGGAAATTATTACGAACTTTCGATCAATGAAATCGTCAAACTTACTTTGTTGGATTATAAATACAGCGAGGGTAAAATTGGCGTTTATGTTTGCTCTGCCATCGTATCGTTGAGTGATTCAAAAATTCATGTTATTCCGGAACCGGAGAACGAATATGCTACCGCAGATCCTAACAAGGCATTTGATGAATACAATAAAATAGCGCAGTAGTGCAGTTACAATGACAATTGGAACATCATTAATGCGAATTGCTGTCGATAATACTTTGTACGCTTTTTATGAAAGTTTCGGTATTGTTAATTTCATTGTGAATGTAGATATCATAGTGCTGTAGTTTAAATTGCTCCAGCATGTCTTTTTTCAGATATTTTATCATCGATTCAAGAGTTCGGGTGTCGCTTTCGCTATGTTTTTTTAATTCACGTTGTTTGCTTTCCAGGTAAGATAAAGTTCTTTTCAATCTCAGTACATTAATTTTGTCCACACTTAATATTCTTAAATTTAATAAAAAATAACGATAATCAGGAATAAGATAAAATTCAATATTTTTCCAAAAACGTAACAGTGAATTGAATTTATCTTATTACAAGACTATCGTTTCATACAATTACGTAATAATTGAAATTTTAGTTTTGAAATATAAGGCAAAAAAATAAAAAATTCACCCCGAAAGTGATGTTTTTTCAATATAACAGTTTGAAAGACTAATGATTACAGGCGAAATTGTAAGAAGATTTTACATGTCTTTTCTTTTTGAAACTATAAAATTTTAATAACGGGAAGTTTTTTATTAGCAATATCACCCTGGATATGTAGTATAAAAAATAAGAAAATAAAACCAGAATAAGAAATAACAATTTAATAAAATTAATAACAATTTATTAAACTTTTGTTTATTAGTGTGTTGATAAATAATGTTTTATACGCCAATTTTAAGACCAATATTAACTAATTAATATTTATATTTGAGAATGAATTTGGTCTATTAATTTAAAATATTTACAAATGGATAAAGCTATAAAACTAAAGGTTCGTAAGGAGTTAGATAGTCAACAACAGTTGAATATTATTAAATTAAAGGGTAGTTTAATTTCTAAAGGATATACTGAAATTATCCATATCCTGGATCAGGATGATGAATTTCATATTAATTCTTTTGCCACTCCTTCTGAAACTACAAATGAAGTTCAGGAATTTATTAAAGCATTTATTTATAAAGAAAATCTTGCTGATACGATCACGATTTTCAGATGATACTTTTTTGAATAGCTTAAATTCAATTTGAAATGGTACGATTCTAAAAACAAAAGTGTAACCTTTATTTTACAGGGGTTACACTTTTGTTTTTTATATTAATTCTGAAATTTAAAATAAGGTGCTGCTGTAATTTAATAGCTCAAAAATACCCATCCTGCTTTTTGATTCCCATTTTCCGAAGAAATAATATAGTAATAAGTTCCAGTTGGCAGCATATTTCCTTCTTTCCATTGTCCGTGCCATTGCTGATCATATTTTCCCTTAAAAGCATACACTTTTCTGCCCCATCGATTGTATATATCAAGAGTACTGACATTAAAATTAGTAAGATCAAAAGTATCGTTAATCCCGTCACCATTAGGAGAAACCGCATTAGGAACCCCGCATAAATTATTGGCAATTTCAAATAATTGCTCACTTTCGCACGATCCGTTGCTTACAATAACTTTAAACTGCAAGGGAAAAACCAATTGATTCTGATAGCTTTCACTGTAAGCCGTAAAATCAAAAGTTTCATTATTAGATCCTATTTGATCTCCTTTATCATTAAACCATGTAAAATTATAATTTGAAGCAGTTGATTCTGTTTTTGCTTTTATTAAATATCTATTATTTATGCATTCTTGCGTTATGGCATAAGAAATAGTTGTAATCTCTACCACCAAGGTTGTCGATCTGGCACATTGTCCTGCAGCCGGAGTAAAAACATAATTGCCGCTAGTGGTTGTACTAATTACTGCTGGATTCCAAGTTCCCGAAATTCCGTTAGGTGAGGTTAAAGCCAAAACTGGAGCAGTATCACTACTACACAAAGTTAAGGTTGTCGCAAAATCAGGCGTAGTTTCAGGTGTTATGGTTACGGCAAGAGTTGCTGTTGTAGCACATTGTCCTGCATTAGGCGTAAAGATATAATTGCCGCTTGTGGCTGTATTTATTATCGCAGGATTCCACGTTCCCGAAATTCCGTTAGGTGAGGTTAAAGACAAAACCGGAGCAGTATCACTACTGCATAAAGTAAGTGTTGTCGCAAAATCAGGCGTAGTTTCAGGTGTTATGGTTACGGCAAGGGTTGCTGTTGTAGCACATTGTCCTGCATTAGGCGTAAAGATATAATTGCCGCTTGTTGTTGTACTGATTACTGCCGGATTCCAGGTTCCCGAAATTCCGTTAGGTGAGGTTAAAGCCAAAACCGGAGCAGTATCACTACTACACAAAGTTAAGGTTGTCGCAAAATCAGGCGTAGTTTCAGATGTTATGGTTACGGCAAGAGTTGCTGTTGTAGCACATTGTCCTGCATTAGGCGTAAAAATATAATTACCACTTGTGGTTGTACTTATTATCGCAGGATTCCATGTTCCAGTAATTCCGTTTGGTGAGGTTAAAGCCAAAACGGGAGCAGTATCGCTACTGCATAAAGTTAAGGTTGTCGCAAAATCAGGAGCTGTTTCAGGTGTTATGGTTACGGCAAGAGTTGCTGTTGTAGCACATTGTCCTACAGTTGGGGTAAAGATATAATTGCCGCTTGTTGTTGTACTGATTACTGCCGGATTCCACGTTCCGGTAATTCCGTTTGGAGATACTGTAGCCAAAGTTGGAGCAACATCGGTGCTACATAAGGTCATAGCTGTGGTGAAATTGGGAGTAACGTTTGAGGTTACAGATAAAGTAATAGCATCAGTAATCTGGAGTCCGCAAGTGTTTGTAGCCTGTAGTGTCAATACTATAGTGGTTCCTCCTGCTGCCGCCGGAATTGTATAGTTGGTTGTAGTTGTGGCTGCTGATGAAAAACTTCCTGAAGGAGCGGACCAGACAACAGATTGCTGTCCTATGGCAGAGCCGTTTAAAGTAATGGTACTTCCTGCACAGGCCGTCAGGTTTGGAGGTCCGGCATCAACACTAAAGGGTGGTACAGGTGCTTTACATCCATTATTGGTATAAGAGGCAACTCCTTCCGGGGTAAAATTAACAGTTGCTCCGTCAGCTGCAACATTATTTCCATTGATGTCAGTTAATTTTGTTTTGTCGTAGGTAACAGTATCTGAACAGCCACCAAAATTCATCACGAGGGTTCGGTCAACTGGAGCACCGGGAGAGTAGTTAGCAAAGTGCCCATTAGAAGTTGTAGAATTTTGAAAAACCATATAAATAGTTTCCGACAAAGGGCCAAATGAATTTGCACTTGGCGTCATCATATAACTAGTGACCAATATAGCAGTTGCATTAGGCGGTAAAATTCCTTCGGGTGGTTCCACAATTTGTCCACATCCACCCGCTGCAGCTATATCAGCATTTAATTGAGCAACTACAGCTGCGGTTGTACCATCCTGAACAACGCCTTGCCAGCTATTATTGGGCCATGTTACAGTTAAGGTGTTAATATTTAATTGAGCATTTCCAACTGTGAAACGTACCATTTCGTTACGTCCTTCCAGAGTTCCTCCACACGCATCAACCAATATGCTCTGGATTTCAAAACACTGGGAAAATACGTTTGAAGTAAATAGAATTAATACAATTAAAAAGAAGTGGGGGCGGCGTGTAATTCTTAAATTCATATCAAATAGGTGTTAGTTAATGATAGTAATTCTAAAAGTTAAATTTAAGCTTTTTTTGTTTATAAAATACTACAAAATACGGTTAATTAATTGATTTTCAATAATTTATTTTAGTGTCGATAGAATTATTCTGTTTTTAGATTGAAATACAATCTATTGGTCAGTATGACTATATAAACAAGTTATGTGTCATATTTGTGTATTTTCCTTATAACTCTTAAATTATTGTGAAAAATGTATTTTTATTTAACAATACTTATTTTAATAAAGATAGTTCTATCTTTACACCAGATTTTGGTCTGTTTTCTTTAAAAAAATAAAGAAAAATAGTTAAAAGGGAATCAGGTGCAAATCCTGAGCAGACCCGCTACTGTAAGTTCTATATAAGTCTTTAAACGTTACTAATGCCATTGTTCGCCGCGGTGAATGAGAAGGTTGTTTTAAAGATGGAACAAGTCAGGAGACCTGCCATAATCACATAGTTTAAGACTTTCGTGGAATAAAGTCGAACAACAAGAATTGACCTGTTATTGTATAATGGGATTCTCTCTTTTTGCTTTTTGATTAGTACATCCGCGAAGTTTATTTAATTAAATCAGTGATGTATAATACAAAAAAATTACTCTTATTTCTTTTTTTATTGTTTGGTCCATTAATGCTTCATTCGCAGGTATCTAATGATAGTTTGCGTGTTTTAAAAGAAGTAATTTTAAAAGGCAAACCCTATCAGGAAGTAATCCCGGTACAAAGCCTTTCAGGAAAATTGCTGGAGAATTTAGCAAGCCATAATGTAGCCGATGCCCTTCGATATTTTGCAGGAATCCAGATTAAAGATTATGGGGGCTTAGGCGGACTTAAAACGGTTGATGTACGTAATATGGGAACACACCACGTTGGTGTTTTTTATGATGGTATCCAGTTGGGTAACGCACAAAACGGAGTGACAGATTTAGGTAAATATTCCTTAGATGATATGGAATCGCTAACCTTGTATAACGGACAGAAAAGCGAAATTTTTCAGTCGGCAAAAGATTTTGCAGCCGCTTCTACCATTTACCTGAGAACCAAACGTCCTGTTTTTGTTGACGATAAAAAGACAAATTTGTTGGTTCGGTTTAAAACCATGTCTATCAATTATTTTGATCCTTCTTTTAGATGGGAACAAAAACTGAGCGATAAAGTCAGCATGAGCGTAAGTTCTGAATACATAAAATCGAATGGTGAGTACAAATTCAGATACAAAAGAAACAATCTCGATGGATCTGTAGCCTACGATACCACCGCCACCAGACATAATAGCGATATAGAAGCATTACGATTTGAATCAGGCCTTTACGGAAAAATCAATAATGGTTCCTGGGATGCCAAAGTCTATTATTATGATTCTGATCGTGGAGCGCCCGGAGCTATTGTCGAAAACAAGTTTTCTGATGGTTTCAGACAGTACGACAAGAATTTTTTCGCACAGGGAACTTTCATTAAAGATTTTACCAAAAGATATAAGTTTCAGGCCAAGGCAAAATACGCTTATGATTACACACATTATGTCGCGAGAGATACTACCAATATATTAGGCGAAACCGTAACCGAAGGAGCGCAATCTGATGATAGTTATTATCAGCAGGAATATTATGTATCAGCCGTAAATATGTACAGTATATTATCAAATTGGGATGTTTCTCTTTCTACCGATTTTCAGTACAACAGACTAAATGCAACGAGAAAAGGAATTCAGACTCAGTTTTCTTATCCGCAGCGTTATACCACATTGGTTTCTCTTGCGAGTACCTACAGACTTGGAGGTTTTAAAGCCTTAGGAAGCGTTATAGGAACTCATGTACAGGAAGAAGTGCGCTACAATGCAAAAGCTCCTGATAAAACAGAATTTACTCCTGCCTTGTTTTTAGGTTACACGCCTTTTGCAGGATATGATTTTAATGTAAGAGCATTTGCAAAACGTATTTTCAGAATGCCCACTTTTAATGATTTGTATTACACCATGGTCGGATCCAGTACTTTAAGGCCTGAATACATGAATCAGTATGATGTTGGTTTTACCTATAATTTACTTGTAAATAAAGGTTTTTTCGATAAAATATCTTTTCAGGTCGACGGCTATTATACCAATACCAAAGACAAAATAGTAGCGGCACCCACAGGAAATTTATTTCGATGGATGATGACCAATATGGGACAGGTAAAAGGTCAGGGAATAGAATCTGTTGTCAATATGGCGATGCATGTTGGCAATGTAAATTTTACTACAAATCTAACGTATACTTATTCTGAAAACCGTGATTATACCAAATTTGGCGGACTGGAATTATCTTCTTACGGAGACCAGATACCGTACACCCCGTGGCATAGCGGATCCGGAATATTAAATGCAGAATATAAAACATGGAATTTCAATTACAGCTTTGTATACGTAGGAAAACGCTACAACGGTAATGTCAATAATATCAAGGTGAATGAAGTTCAGCCCTGGTATACACACGATCTGGCGGTACAAAAATCATTTGCATTTCAGCATTATAAGATGAAAGGCGCAATAGAACTGAATAACGTCTTCGATCAGCAGTACGAAGTCATCTACAATTATCCTATGCCAGGCCGTACAATGAAATTTATAATAAGTATCGAGCTATGAAAAAGATCACAACAAAACTATTCCTCGGTTTATTGATAACCCTTGCTTTTGTTTCCTGTAGAGAAGAAGAAACCATCTTTCCTTCTTCGGAGAAAAGTGTTGCCGCACCAAGAAGCGACGGTAAGATAGAAGGTTTTTATCTTCTTAATGAAGGCAATATGGGAATGAACCGTGCCAGTATCGACGTATTCAGTTACAGAACAGGAAATTATACAACCGATATTTATTCAGAACGAAACCCTACAGTTGTAAAAGAACTGGGTGATGTTGGAAACGATATTCAAATCTACGGCAACAAAGTTTATGCGGTAATTAATGTTTCTAATAAAGTTGAGGTAATAGACAAATGGTCGGCAAAACGCATCAAAAAAATAGACATTCCCAATTGTCGCTATGTCACTTTCTATAAAGACAAAGCCTATGTAAGTTCTTATGCGGGACCCGTAGCCATCGATCCTAATGCAGAAATAGGTTTTGTTGCCGAAATCGATACGACATCACTAGAAATAAAAAGAAAAGTAAATGTGGGCTATCAGCCCGAACAAATGGTGGTACATAACGGGAAACTTTATGTCGCTAATTCCGGCGGCTACAGGGTGCCTAATTACGACAGAACCGTATCTGTAATCGATCTTGAAACATTTACCGAAATAAAAAAGATAGACGTAGGTATCAACCTTTACAGCATGAAAATCGACAGCAGGGGAGACATTTATGTAAGTTCCAGGGGAGATTATTACAATACGCCTTCGAATCTTTTTGTAATAGACACCAAAACCGATGAGAAAAAAATGCAGCTCGATATGCCAGTTTTAGGAATGTGTCTTGTCGATGATTTACTCTATTTCTACAGTGTATCATGGAGCTACTTAACCAATAGCAATAAGGTAACTTATGGAATATTAGACACAAAAACCAAAAAAGTAATAAGCGATAAGATTATTACAGACGGCACTGATAAAAAAATAATGATTCCGTACGGGCTTCAGATCAATCCCGAGACAAAAGAAATTTATATCACTGATGCACAGAATTATGTAGTGACGGGCTATATCTATTGCTTTACACCAGAAGGTAAATTAAAATGGAAAACTACAGCAGGGAATATTCCCGCACATATTGCTTTTATAACTAAAAATTAAAATGAAAAAAATGTATCACAACTTTTTAAAACATTTTCGATTCGCAGTGCTTTTATTAGTAGCACTAACACTTGCCAATTGTTCTGATAGCGGATCGAATGACGATGATAAGGGAGGAGAAACTATTGTTGAAAATGAATTTAATGTACAACGTTCTAAAATAGTAGCAGTTACCGCACATAATGGTTTAAGCTCAGGTGCTACTTTTACATGGAGCGTTACAAAAGGACCCTCTGAAAATTACGCCTTTTCTGATGTTAATGCCAAAGAAACCTTATTTGCAGCTACAGACGTTGGGGTTTATGAGCTTACATTGCTTATAAACGATCAGGGAATCGTACAAACGCAGAAAGTAAAGGTAAATGTAACCAAAGAAACAAAGGAATATAAAACTTTTATAGACAAGGTATTTGAGTTCAGACCAGCACCGGGACAGTTTATAAATGATTTACCGGCAGCCAATGACGGAGATACCGCCGAAAAAATTTTGGCAAGAGCCAATACATACCTCGCCAAGAAAAACGGAGATCTTATTTCGCTTGGAGCATTTGGCGGTTACATTGTTTTTGGATTTGACCATACTATTGTAAACATAAAAGGAAAACGTGATTTTAGGGTTTTAGGCAATGCTTTCTGGGCAGATGCCAATCCAAATCCTGATGCGACCATGCGCGGTGGCAGCAGTGAAGCGGGAATTATCATGGTTTCTTATGATAAAAATAAAAATGGACTTCCGGATGACGAGTGGTACGAAATAGAAGGTGCCGGTCATAAAATGGAAAAAACGATTCATAATTATGAGATCACATATTACAGGCCGGATCCTAATAAAGTGCCTGTTCCGGGAGGAGGCACGGGAAGCGTACTTTTTACTGACATCGAATATATATACTGGAAAGATAATCAGGGCAAAGACGGTTATCTGGCGCAAAACAATGCATACAATCATTCTTTAGAGTATTGGCCAAAATGGCTTAAAGACCAGCCAACGCTGACTTTTAAAGGTACGAGATTACCCGATAATGCCATTGATGAAAGCGGAACAGGCAGCTATTTTGTTCTCTACGCATTTCTTTACGGATATGCCGATAATGCACCTAACAACGATGATGATTCTGCCATAGATATCGATTGGGCTATTGATAAAAACGGAAACAAAATTCACCTTCCGGGAGTAGATTTTGTAAAAGTCTACAATGGTCTTAACCAGCAGGCGGGATGGTTAGGCGAAACGTCTACCGAAATAATGGGAGCAACAGACTTGCACCTTTTGGGAGAAAACATTCCTACCAGAAAATAGATTATTTAGAATGTTCAATTAAATTATAATACCAAAACCATGAAAAAAAAACTTACCCATTTATTATTAATTGCTTTTGCAGCCGTGTTTACCGGATGCAGCAGTAATGATGATGATAAACCCGAGCAAAAACCGATCGCTATTACACTTCAGGAAAAATATGAAACACCAACATTTAGTGTGGTAAACATACCAGCATCTGCCGAAATTACAGAGCCTGTTTACGAATGGATTTTGAGCAAAAATCCAGTAAATCAAAAGACCGACTCTATTGTAGGAAATACAAAAGATCTGCGCTTTATTGCCATTTATCCCGGGGCTTATGAACTTACTTTAAATGTTACTTCGGGAGACAAAAAAGGCAGTAAAAAAACAACAGTGACGGTAACAAACGAGGTCAAAAATTACAATCCGTATATCACCGGGATTTTTGATTTTGATCCCGCACCGGGCATGTTTGCCAATGATTTATATAAAACCGGATTTACAAAAGAAGACATGTTGCGAACTGCTTTGGGCAGAATCAATGAAACCAATGTAGGTTACCAATTAGACTTAGGAGGTTTTGGAGGTTCTATTATTGTAGGTTTCGATCATACTGTGGTGAATGTTCCGGGACAAAGTGATTTTAAAGTATATGGCGGAGATCTGACAGATAAAGCCAATCCACCTGCACCGGGATTAATATATGTTGCTTACGATAAAAATGGAAACGGAAAACCGGATGAAGATGAATGGTATGAAATTATAGGAAGTCAGCATACAAAAGCAAACACAATAAAGAATTTTAAAATTACGTATCATAAAAAAGCAGCAGGGGCACCTGTAGTCGTGAGCGGACCTAATGATATGTTTGCAGATCAGGAGCATATCTTTTGCGAGAATAATTCGCCTGAATCTTATTATTTACCAAGATCTAAGAGTAAAAAGGAGTATTATCCTTTATGGGCAACCCAAACAGCCGTTACCTATGAAGGAACAAAACTGAATGTTGACTTTGTTACGGCACGTCCGGGACAAACTACATTATGGAATTTTACACCTCCGCAATGGGGATATGTAAATGCTGTAAATCCTGATATTGATATCGACTGGGCAGTAGATAAAAACGGGAACAAAGCCAATCTTCCGGGAATTAACTTTATAAAAGTAGTAAACTGTGTTAGTGAACCAATGGGACTTTGTCACCAACAGTCTTCAATGGCGACCAGATTTGCAGGTGCCGGAGATCTTCATCTATTAAAAAAATACAACTTAAAAAAAGTAAAATAATAAGAACATGAAAAAGTATTTAAAACATAGTTTGTTTCTCGTAGCTATTGGCGCTTTTTATTGCTGCAGTAATGACGATTCAAAAAACGATAATCCTGAAACACAACCTGTAAAAGAAGCTTCTCTTTCTCTAAAATTAGCCTCAGATTTTACAGTGAGCAGATACAATGCAGTAGCTGTAGAGCCGGAAGTACTTATTGAAAATGGTAATCCGGAACTTGCACAGTACAAATGGACAACAAAAGTAACAGACAGTAAAGGAGTTGTGAAAGATTCTGTTATTGGAGATACAAAGACTTTACAATTTATAGCCGCTAAAGCTGCCAGCTACGATGTTAGTTTAACTGTAACCTTAGGTAAGCTGCTAAAACAAGCGACTACCAAAGTGACAGTTTCAGAAACAGGAAAAAGCTACACTTCAAAAGCCTTAGAGATTATCGATTATTTGCCGGCTCCTCATTACAATAATGATAATTATGCCTTTGAGACAAAAGCAGAAGCTCTGGAGAAAGCCAGGGAAGATTTTAATGATGGATCTGTTATTAATCTGGGAACTTACGGAGGTTATGTTGTAGCAAAGTTTGACCATACTATTATTAATGCATATGGTAAAAGAGATTTCACAATTCAAATGAATACCAACAGCAGTACTATAAAATATTCTCCTGTAAGTGTTGGTGTTGCTTACGATGCCAATAAAAATGGAATTGCAGATGATAATGAATGGTACGAAATAGCAGGAAGTGAGTACAATAAATCTACGACAATAAAAAATTACGAAGTAACATATTTCAGGCCAGACCCAGGCAAAACGGCCGTAACAGGCAAGGCTGACTGGCAGTTTGATAAAGAATATATTAAATGGTCAGATAATAAGAATACCTCAGGTTTTATTACCAAAACAAAAAAATGGAGACGCTATAATTATTATCCGCAATGGCTTGGAGATTCTTATACGCTAAAAGGTACCAAAGTGTATCTACCCGTAAAAGATGTTAGCGACGGCGATGGTACAGCTTTTAACGTTGGTACTTTTGAGTGGGGTTATGCCGGTATCAAAGATCCTTCGATAGACATTAGCTGGACGGTAGACAGTAATGGTAAAAAAGTGCATTTACCCGGAGTAGATTTTATAAAAGTATATGTATCAACATTTGTAGAAATTGGAGCTTCAGATTTACTGACCAATTCCTTTAATCAGGCTGAGGATTTAAATTTTCCAAAAGCAATCAAGTAAGAACCACCTTTTCTTAAAAGTAATTAAAGACGAATATTAACCCCTAAATTTTATAAATTATGAAAAAAGTACTTTATTTTTTAACAGTAGGTCTTTTCCTTGGACTTTCGTCCTGTAACAATGATGATGCTCCTTTAAGCAATGATGGTGCAAATGCGGTTGTCAATAATACAGCCGGTACAGGCAAAAAAACGCTTGTAGTCGATCCTGCCATTGGTACCACATCAACACTTACTCTTACAAGTTCTTTATTATCAAGCGGAATCACAACAACCGGTGGTAAATATTGGCAAAATACCTATGTTTCAGGTACGAATCTTAATGTTGACATTTTTACATTTTCGCATACAGCAACTTCTGCAGGTTATAATTACTGGGATGGTTTTACTGTTTCAAATGTAAATGACATTACAGATTATGGTTCTGGTGCAGCACCGGGTGGATCTGATGGATGGGTAGCACATCAATGGGGAACTATGGCAGGAAGCGGATTTGGTTCTTCTTCTACAATTGCTCCGGGAACTCCGGGAACAACAGGAGATCCTTACATTGTGGCGTATTGGTCCAGTTATTTAGATCCAAAAAATCCACAGGGAACTACTTTTACAGAGGCAGGTTTCTCCAACTGGATTAAAGTTGGAAATACAGGATTATACCAGGTAAAAGGGCTAAAAGTAAACATGCACCCATGGCCGTATTACGGTTGTTTGAATGGTGATGGTTTTGCTCGTAAATTTGCTTCGGGAGATCATTTCGATTTGTTAATTTATGGTGTTGACGAAAATGGCATTATTACTGCGCCTATTGTACAATCATTAGCAAATTATACAGGATCATCTTTAGTTATGCCAACCGGATGGGTAAATGTAAATACAGCTAATCTTCAGAGTTTAGGAGATGTAAAATATCTTGTTTTCCAGATGTCATCAACAGATTCAGATCCAGTTTATGGTATTAATACTGCTGCTTATTTTTGTTTAGACAAACTTTCAGTAAAACGTGTAGAGTAATCCTGAACAACACTTGCATCGTGTAAAAACGATAATCATTTTTTGCTGATGTTATGGTGAAGAATGAATAACACAAAATCCGTTTCGAAATTTATTTTCGGAACGGATTTTTATTTTATATTTATGTCGTTGTTATTTAGTAGTTTAAGTTCAGTTTTTTTTGATTTTTAATTATTTTCAGCATTGAAAATTATACCATTAAATCCTCACATTATGAAAATAAAAAAATATTACCTTGTTTTTTTTCTCCTGTTTTCTTTTGTTTGTTCAGGACAAAATATCATCAAACTCAACAAAGAAAAAATCTCTTCATCTGCTCTTGATGCTAAAATTGAATCACTTACAAAAGCGGCTCATGTAACCGGATTGGCAGTAGTGGTTTTTAATAATAATAAAGTCGTTTATAAAAAGACTTTTGGTTATAAAAATGCCATCACTAAAGAGCCCATAGGAAACCAGACCAATATTTATGGCGCTTCGTTAAGTAAAGCCGTATTTGCAGTTATGGTAATGACGCTTGTACAAAAAGGCATTCTGGATTTAGACAAACCTTTGCAGGATTATTTGCCCAAACCTATTTATGATTATAAACCAACTGCAAAATGGCATGATAACTATAATGATTTAAGGCAGGACACACTATACCAAAAAATAACAGCAAGAATGTGTCTGGATCATACCGCTGGTTTTCCCAATTGGAGATGGAATGAGCCAGACGAAAAGTTAAGGATTAAAACAACACCTGGTTCGCGATACAGTTATTCCGGCGAAGGATTAGTATATCTGCAAGTTGTACTCGAACATTATTTAGGGAAAAGCTTAGAACAAATGATGCAGGAAAACGTTTTTATTCCTTTAAAAATGAATAATTCATCTTATAGCTGGCTGCCAAAATTTGAAAAAGATTATTGCGTTGGACATAATTCAAAAGGAGAAGTGTATGAAAAAGATAAAGATAACGATCCCAGATCTGCCAGTACGTTAGAAACCACCATTGATGATTATACGCTTTTTACACAAGGTGTTCTCACGAATAAATTACTAAGTGCAGCTACTACAAAAGAAATGTTTACCCAGCAAATTAAAATCAAATCGATTAAGCAATTTGGTCCTTTGAGTTTAAAAGATTCTACTGCCAATGACAAAATAAATTTAGGTTACGGACTTGGTTGGGGATTGCTGCAATCGCCTTACGGAACGGGAGCTTTTAAGGAAGGACATGGCGATGGTTTTCAGCATTATTCTATTATTTTTCCAAAAGCGGGAACCGGCATCATTATCATGAGTAATAGCGATAACGCCGAAAGTATTTATACAGAACTACTGGAAACTGCCATTGGCGATATTTATACTCCATGGCGCTGGCAAAATCATATTCCGTACAACCTAAAAGAATAGATTTAGTTTTTAACACATAGTCCTAAACTGCAAGACTATGTGTTAGAATTTTATTTAGAAATAAGACCAAAACTTTTATAAAGATTCTAAAAATAAAATATATTCCTCTGTACTTTTTTCTATTCTTTCCGAAGTTGGATGATGTTCTGCACCATAAAAAGCAAATAATGGTTTGTAATTGGCTTTGATATAATTAAAAGTAACCTCAAAAGGAGCTGTCAGTTGTTCCAGAGTGTATTTGTATCTTCCGGTTTCGCTATAATCTTCTTTGTTGATACCCGCAGAAATAGCAAGTGCAATTTTTTTACCAGCAAGCTGATAACCACTTTTACTGCCATAAGCCCATCCGTGCGTTAATACTTCATCCAGCCATTTTTTTAGAAGCGGAGGACAATTAAACCAGTAAAAAGGAAACTGAAATACAATCGTATCATGTTCTTCGATTAATTGTTGTTCTCTTTCAACATCAATCTTTTCGTCTGGATATAAACTGTACAAATTATGCAGCGTATATTGATTGGGATGTTTATTTAATTCCTCAATCCATCTTTTATTGATTAAAGAATTTTCAGGTGTTGGATGTATGATAATAATTAACGTCTTCATTTTATAAGTATTAAAATTTACAGCTGCAAAGGTCAGTTTGTTAAGTAAATACGACAATAAGGGGTGAATTAATCGTATAGTGATAAATTAATCCCCAGGAATATTAAGTACAAAAAGCTGAATTTGTTTTTACTTTTGTATTCTAAAAGCAACTAATATGTATCAACGAAAAATACCTATTGATTATAATTGCGGACTTAATGTCGCTATGGAAGTAGTAGGCTCTAAATGGAAATTTTGTTTACTGGATGAAATTTCAAAAGGTACAAAACGGCCTAAAGACCTGGTTAAGGTTGTCAACGGCATTACAAAACGAGTCTTGCAAAACCAATTAAAAGAATTAGAGTTTCACGGACTTTTGAGAAAGACAATCTATACAGAAATTCCTTTACGTGTAGAATATTTTCTAACAGCATCAGGAGAATCCCTAATGCCTTTAGTTGTTGCTATCGATAAATGGGGGTTGGCATTTGGACCACAATTGAAAGAGATAATAGAAAGTCAAATGATAGAAACAGAATAACACTTAAATTCTTATATTTAATCTTTAAATTTATCTATCTAAAATTCGCATTAGCAAAAGAAATCATTTTTCTAATCCCATAAAACAATAATTTTGAGTACAACAGAATTTTTTACCCGACTTGTAATCGCTTTATTCGCAGGATTAATTATAGGTTTTGAGAGACAATGGCATCATAAGGAAACCGGTTTAAAAACCAATATGCTGGTAGCAACAGGAGCTGCGGCTTTTGTATTATTATCGATAAAAGTAGCTGCGGGAGCACCCAATATAGATGTAACGCGTATCACGGCTCAGGTGGTTATGGGAGTAGGTTTCCTGGGAGCAGGAGTTATTTTTAGGGAAGGACCCAATGTTCACGGATTAAACTCTGCTGCCACGATATGGTGCAGCGCTGCTATAGGTTGTATTGCCGCTTCTGGATATTTTGCCGAAGCTTTGATCTGTACGGCTTTAGTGACCATCGTAAATACTGTTCTGGAACCTGTAGAAAAATGGATGAGGAATAGGAAATAGGGTGAAGAGGATTAGAATAAAGAGTAAAGAATAAAAACCGTTTGGGTAAAAATTAAAGAGAATTGAATAGCTTAAGTATATCAATAATCATCTGCGTAGATTTGCCGGAATCTTTTAAAAATCTGCGTAAAAAAATATTTACCACAAAGATTGCAAATCAACTAAAAATCAAAGATTTTAATTTTTCTAAAAAGCCTCTCCAATCCTGAAATAAAGTCCCCAGTCGCCTTTACCAACAGCTGCATCGAGCCCAATGTTGAATTTTTCGGTTTTAAAAGCCCTGTAGCGATAGCCAACACCGGCTCCCGGATATAAACCCCAATCGAAACTTTGGGTATCAGAGCCATAAATTGTCGCAACGCCGGCAAAACCCACAAGTCCCATTCTTTTATTAAAGTTGTATCGGTATTCACCTTGTATGGCCATAAGTCCGTCGCCACGATATTTTCCTTCAGAGTATCCTCTGATATCTTCGTTTCCTATAGTTACCTGCTGTTCGAAAGCAATATTTCCTAACCCAAACTTTCCTGCAAATCGTACCGCTAATACGTCGGTTCCGCTTCGCATAGGAAAATATTGATTGTACTCTGAAAGAATTTTATTGGCACTAACATCATTACCAAACCATTCAGGATAACTAAGCCACCTTATTTTGATTTTTTTTCCTTTAGTAGGATAATAAACAGCATCGCGGGTATCATACATCGTAATCAACTGCAAACCATTGGTATGACTTACAGATGACGGTTCGACATCATCCTGATATTTTGTATTATAATGGGCATACGCATAACCAAGACCGGCATACAAGGATTTTATCACTTTACGCTGAAGGCTAAAGTTGACCATTGTTGTTTTGGTACTATAATTATAAAAATCAGGTACATCGATATCATCTACATAAAATTGTGCATTCTGATCGCCCGTAGCTACAAAAAATTGTGCCCGCCAACTATCTTCTTTCAAATACCATTTGTTGAATGAGGCAATAAAATAAGATTTATTGGTACTATAGACTGCAGAAATACCGGATAGAGACTTAGGCGAAATACTGTCAGCCTTGTTTACATTGTACATCATCATCGGGATCGCACCAAACATAAATTCAACAGTCCTGTTGTAATTAAGATAGGGCATTACATTAAAATCAATATTCTTTACCGGTTTTTTTGAAGTTGTAGTACTATCGGTTAATTTAGTCTGGCTCCATGTCCATGAAAAGCATAACAAGACTACTATCGAAGATAAAATTTTCTGCATTGTGGATTATTTTAATTAATTATGATAAACCATTAAATGTATTCCCAGAATGTATATCAGTAAGAACCGTTTGCTGATTAAGCCTTTTTCAAATGTCTATTTTTACATTTTTTCGCTCTTAATGATACTTAAAGATAATTTTTTTTTTGTTAAAGTAAAACAGGAAAGAGAAGTTGCAATAAAAACAAAAGGGTTTATAGGCTTTATTTTTTGAATAAAATTCATATTTGTAATCTTTTTCTTGTTTCAGAAATAAATGCTTCAAAATTTTAGGTTTAAAATTTCCGGTCATTAAATACTAATCAGGTATGGCTATATTTCCAGATATAAGATATTGGTATTGTACTAATTATCTGCTGACTATTGAATAGATTTTATTCGTGACTGTTGTATCATTTGAGGGCGATTTTAGTATTATTTCAAAAAATAAATTTAAACTCTACTAATTACATAGAATTTATATTATATATTTGCATAGTAGAAAAAATCTACATGAACTTATCCAGAAAGACTGAGGGAGCAGGCCCAATGATGTCTTAGCAACCTGTTGCCAAATAAGGTGCTAAATCCTTCCGCTTTGGCGGACAGATAAGAAGGTTTCTTTAGAAAATCTGAATAAGGGCATAATTATTAAAAATCATTTACAATAAAATGAAAGCTGAACAAACATTACCCGCGTGTACGGAACAACTTAACTTATTTTCAAAAAGAGAGAACCACTTCATGGTTTTCCGAATGCACTACACTTAGCTTTTTTTAAACTCCTTTCTTTTTTATCAATACCCATAATAGGCCATGTTAGTATTGGCCGGGAAATTTCTATGTCCAATTTTTTAAATCAAATAAAATGAAAAAAATAATCGTATTTCTGGCTTTATGCTTAGGAGCAACAACAGCGAAGGCGCAGGATGTAAATGTACAGTTAAAAGGAACAGTAGTCGATACTGTGGCTCAATATGTTTATCTGCAAAAATTCCACAACAAAATGTTTACTACTATAGATTCAGTAAAAGTGGTAAACGGAAATTTCAGTTTTAAAACAAAAGTAAAAGTCCCTGAATTGTACGGATTAAGCGTTAATACAGCCGAAAGCCCCTTATATATATTTTTAGAAAAAACGCCAATTACGGTAAAATTAAGTCCCGTAAAATATTACAGTACATCAGTTGTTGAAGGTTCTGCTTCTCAGGATTTATTCAATACTTATAGAAAATCCCAGGATATTGATATAAGTAAATTTATAACAGAACACCCCAATTCTATCGTTTCGGCCTATGTATTGTATCGAAACTGGTCGTACAGATTGAGTCCGGAGCAGATTATACAAAACATTGCCCTTTTAGATAAAAGTCAGCATAATTCCACTTACGTGAAAGAACTTCAGGAACTTGTAAAAGTGCTCAACGGATTACAGGTTGGAAAAAAAGCACCGGATTTTGTGTCTAAAGACCCGGAAGGAAAATCAATTCGTTTTTCAGAAAACCTTAAGGGATATACATTGGTAGACTTCTGGGCTTCGTGGTGTGGACCTTGCAGAAGAGAAAATCCAAATATTGTGGCCGCTTACAAAGAATATCATGATAAGGGATTTAATGTATTTGGAATTTCACTAGACAAAAAGAAAGAAAACTGGGTAAAAGGAATTCAGGACGATCACCTAGACTGGATTCAGGTTTCTGATTTATTGTTCTGGAATAGTGCCATCGCTAAATTATACGGAGTTAGAGCAATTCCGGCCAATTACTTAGTAGATTCAAAAGGTATTATTGTAGCAAGAAATCTTCATGGAGACGAACTTCAGTCTACACTTCAATCACTTTTGAATAAATAAATTACATCTCGCTTTCCATTTCAGGAAACGAAAACAGAATAACGAACTGGTGAAATCATCGCCTGGGTTCTCAACAATAGAAATAATGTTATTAAAAAAATCAATAGAAAGACTAGTTTCAGAAAGCGGGCAAAATGAAGGAGCGGCATTAAAGCGTTCATTAGGACCATTAAACCTTGTGGCATTAGGAATTGGAGCCATAGTAGGTGCAGGAATATTTTCGCTTACCGGAATTGTAGCTGCTGAAAATGCAGGCCCTGCCGTAATTCTGTCGTTTATTCTTGCAGCTGTTGCCTGTGCTTTTTGCGCTTTATGCTACGCAGAATACGCTTCGATGATTCCGGTTGCAGGTTCAGCTTATACCTATACTTACGCGACAATGGGAGAATTTATGGCCTGGATTATTGGCTGGGATCTGGTTCTGGAATATGCACTTGCTTCTGCTACCGTTGCGGTAAGCTGGTCCAGTTATGCTGTAAAACTGTTATCGCATCTTCATATCAATTTGCCTCCTGAATTAACCAGTTCGCCTTTTGATCCGGTAAAACTGGCTGACGGAACGACTTTAAGTGGCGGAATCGTGAATCTTCCTGCAATTGTAATTGTGGCGTTGCTTTCGTTACTATTGGCAAAGGGAACAAAAGAATCTTCTACAATGAATAATCTACTGGTATTGTTAAAACTAAGTGTAATTGTGCTGTTTATTGTTTTGGGCTGGTCGTTTATTCAACAGGAAAATTATCACCCTTTTATACCTGAAAACACAGGAGAATTTGGTCATTTTGGCTGGTCAGGAATCGTTAGGGGAGCCGCAGTTGTGTTTTTTGGTTTTATTGGTTTTGATGCTGTTTCTACAGCAGCGCAGGAATCCAAAAATCCACAAAAAGATATGCCTGTCGGGATCATAGGTTCACTTTTGGTTGCGACCGTTTTATATGTTGCTTTTTCTTATGTAATGACCGGTATGGTGTCGTATAAAACCTTTATTGGCGATGCGAGCCCGGCTGCAACTGCTTTTGCCGTTACAGGATATCATTTCTTGAACAGTGCTTTAATCATTGCCATCTTAGCAGGTTATACCTCTGTAATTCTGGTAATGCTTATGGGACAATCAAGAGTTTTTTACAGCATGTCTAAAGACGGGCTTTTGCCTTCGTTTTTTAGTGATATACACCGTAAGTTCAAAACGCCGTGGAAGAGTAATCTTTTCTTCATGGTATTTGTGAGCATACTGGCCGGATTTGTACCCATTTCAGATTTAGGACATATGGTAAGTATCGGTACTTTATTTGCCTTTTCATTAGTTTCATTAGGTATTATTATTCTAAGAAAAACAAGCCCTGACGTAAAAAGAGGGTTCAGAGTGCCGTTTGTGCCCCTGGTGCCCATTTTAGGTATTGGTGTATGTGTTTTCCTGATGACAGGATTGCCTCTGGAAAGCTGGGAGCGCTTGTTCATCTGGATGGCGATAGGGATCGTATTTTATTTTTTATATGGCAGGCGACATAGTAAATTAAGAAAAGAGAAAGAACTTTTAGATCAATAACTTAAAAGTTCAATATTGCTGAATTTGAGCAAAACAGCAATGCAGGTTATAAAATAAGTTAATTTAAAAATGATAGGGAAATGAATGTTATTGAGAAGAAAACGAAACCAAGTCAGTTAGAACGCTATTTTTCTAAGTTTAGAGGAAATACAATAGGAGTAAACCATACTTTCGGATCCGCTTACGGTACCCAAAAGTTATTATATGCAGATTGGGTGGCCAGCGGACGATTGTACCTGCCCATCGAAGATATTATACTTAATAAAATTGGTCCAATGGTAGCCAATACACATTCTTTTTCCAGCGAGACGGGAAAGGCATCGACTTATGCATACAATCATGCCAGACAATTGATTAAAAAGCATGTAAACGCCAACGAGTCTGATGTTTTAGTAACCACAGGAACCGGAATGACGGCTGCATTATCAAAATTGCAGCGTTATATAGGTTTACGTTCTGCGGCCAACAAAACTAATATTCAACTGAATAATACAGAAAGACCGGTAGTTTTTATTACACATATGGAGCATCACTCCAATCAGGTTTCCTGGTACGAAACCAATGCCGAAGTAGTGGTATTGCCACCAGATGAAAACAATTTGGTTGATCCTGAAATTCTTGCTGAATTCCTTAAAAAATATGCCGACAGACCTTTGAAAATTGGCTCGTTTACAGCAGCTTCAAATGTTACGGGAATCATTACGCCGTATCATGAACTGGCTAAAATTATGCATGAAAACGACGGGCTTTGCTTTGTCGATTTTGCAGCTGCAGCACCATATGTACAGATCGATATGCATCCCAAAGAACCTTTGGAACAATTGGATGCTATCTTTTTTTCGCCTCATAAATTCTTAGGAGGACCCGGAACCTGCGGTGTTTTGGTTTTTAATCAAAAGCTCTATCAAAGTGATGTTCCGGATAATCCCGGAGGAGGAAATGTAAAGTACACAAATCCATGGGGCAATTACTCCTATAGTGAGTCAATTGAAGTAAAGGAAGATGGAGGAACTCCCGGGTTTTTGCAAGTTATTCGGGCTGCTCTGGCATTGAAACTGAAAGACCAAATGGCTATAGGAAATATCAAAAACAGAGAGCAGGAATTGCTAAATCTGTGTTATTCAGAATTTCAAAAGATAGCAGGTTTGTCTATTTTAGGGGATATTAATACAGAAAGAATAGGTTGTGTTTCTTTTATCATTGAGGACATTCATTATAATCTTATCGTTCGGCTTTTAAACGACCGCTTTGGGATTCAGGTTCGCGGCGGCTGGTCTTGCGCAAGTACGTACGCCCATTATTTATTTGATATCGATGAAAATCAGTCTAATAGTATAACAGAAGAACTTCTTCAGAAAAACCAAAGCAATAAACCTGGCTGGGTGCGTTTGTCGTTGCATCCCATAATGACCAACGATGAGGTTTTATTTATTTGCGATGCCATACGGCAAGTAGTTTTACATCATAAAGAATGGCAGCAGGATTACCGTCATAATACAGCCACGAATGAGTTTGAAAGTCTTGTAAAAGAAGAGGCTATCGAAGATGATGTAAAAGAATGGTTTTGGCTGGAATAAGTTTCGGAAACCTATTTAAATCAAAAAGTAATCGCAATGAATAATAATATAAAAAGCTTTCATCATTTTGCCCTCAAAGCCCAGGATTTCGAAATGACAGTAGCATTCTACCAAACACTCAATTTTGAAGTAGTACATACCTGGAGTTTACCCGAGTTTAATCTCGAAAAATGCGTCATGCTCAAGAACACACAATTTGATTGTTTTATAGAAATTTGCGACAGTAATGCTAATTTTCCCACTCAGGGACGCAAAAGAAAACTAGGCGATCCTTATGTCGAAAACTCACTTCTGCATATTTGTTTTGTGGTCGAAGATGCCAAAAAAGCGTATGATGAGGCGATAGAAAATGGCGCGAGAGCATTATCTGCAAAGGAAACTTTAGCATTAAAAGATAGAAGAAAATCAGTAACCGTTAGCAACAGTTTGGTGTATAGCCCAAACGGCGAGGTCATTGAATTTTTAGAATCGGTTGTTTTTTAACTGCTTTGGTTTTAAAATAAAGATTTTCCAGTTTCACGAATTTATTTTCAGAAGCCAAATAGTACGTTTCAGTACTAAAAAATGATTCTACAGTATTTTTTTATAAGAAGTTAAAAAATTAATTAGGCAATTTTACGAGAATAATTGCTTAATTAATTTTTTATGAATGTACATCCTACGATTATAGCGGCAACTAATTTTTCTGCTATTGCAAACAATGCGGTTAATTATGCCGCGGGACTTGCAAAAAGTGCCAATGCAAAGCTTATTCTTTTTAACTCTTTTCAGTTAGGTATCCATAGTGCCAATTCTCACATTAGTGCAGAAGGCATGCAAAAACAATTAGATCAGGCTTCTGCAAGACTCGAAACTTTAGGTAAAGAAATTGCCGGTCTTTTTAATATCGAAGTAACCTCTTTTTGCAGTTATTCATTTTTAGAAGAGGAACTTTCTTCCTTAATCGATCTTAATAATGCAGAACTTGTGGTAATGGGAATGGCAGAACGCTCTTTTGAACAAGAACTTATGGGCAATTCGACAACATCAGTAATTAAGAATTTAAATACGCCGGTACTAGCCGTTCCTGCAAATGCCCGTTTCCAAAATATTAAGAAAATACTGTATGCCTGCGATACTTTAAGCTTCTCTGCTATAAAAAGATTTAGCTGGTTAAAAAGTATGGTAGGAAATCTTGGAGCAGAGGTAGAATTTTTTAGTGTAAATGCAAAAATGGACGATCTTAAGGAGGAACAAAACAAATTATTATTGCATTCTACACTCGAAGAAGAGTTCCAGGAGGTAAAATACCTCTATAAAACTGTTAAATCGAATGCAGTGATTAATGAGATTAAGAAGGAAATTAACAATTATAATGCTGATATTCTAGTAATGGTGCCACAAAAGTATGGTTTTTGGGATTCTTTGGTACATAAAAGCAAAACTAGAATAATGGCAGCAGGTTTAGACGTGCCACTCTTGTCTTTTCCAAATTTCTGACGTTATTTTGCAGTCTGGTTTTTATTCCAAAAAAAACAGCAAGGAAAAAGATTCAAAATAACAAAAACAAATAAAAATGAAGGCAACAATTACAGCTATAGGTGGCTTTGTACCAAGTTCTATACTTAGTAATGAGATGATTTCAAGAATGGTTGATACAACCGAAGACTGGATAGTAAAAAGGACAGGAATAAAAGAGAGAAGATTGGCTACAGATGAAAATCTGGCGACATCAGATCTTGCGAGCGCGGCAATCGAAAACTTATTAGAAACATATGAAATAGACCGACTGGAAATTGATGCTCTGGTATTGGCAACTGCAACACCGGATCATCTTTTGACTCCTACAGCAAGTAAAGTATGTGAAATAAGCGGATTTACAAATGCATTTGGATTTGATCTTAACGGTGCATGCAGCGGGTTTCTTTATGCGCTTGAAATGGCAACAACAATGATCGAAAGCGGACGCTACAAAAAAGTGGTAGTGGTTGGAGCAGACACCATGAGCTCTATTGTAGATTATGAAGATCGCAATACCTGTATTCTTTTTGGAGACGGGGCAGGAGCAGTTCTTTTAGAAAAAACTGATTTAGAATACGGAATGATGAAAAGTATTCTTCGCACAGACGGCAGCGGAACATCATCGCTTTTGGTTCCTGCGGGAGGCTCAAAAGTACCGGCAACGATGCAAAGTATTATTCATAGAGAGCATTTTATCAAGCAAGAAGGTTCGTTTGTGTTTAAAAAAGCAGTCGAATCGATGTCAAGTGTTTCTCAGGATGCTATTGCCAGCAATGATTTAACGGTAGAAGATATTGACTGGGTTGTGCCGCATCAGGCTAACCTAAGAATTATTAAGTCTGTAAGTGAGCATTTGAATATTGGTATCGAAAAGGTAAAAGTAAATATCGATAGATACGGTAACACCACTTCGGCCACTATCCCGTTATGCCTTTGGGATTTCAAAGACGATTTCAAAGAAGGACAAAACATATTGATTACCACTTTTGGAGCCGGATTTTCATGGGGAGCGACTTGTATAAAATGGGGCGTAATGAGAGCGCTTAGAGCGGTAGAATCTTCAACATCAGGACAAATATTGAAGCATGATTTGATGTGTCAATAAAATCAAGCCAATACTAATTTACTTCGTCTGTTCGATTTTCAGTCCCGAGTCACGAATTTACACGAATTAGATTTTGTAATTCATTTCGCAAGTGAAGCCCGATATTTAGATTAGTGTAAATTCGTGAAATTAGTGTTCAGTTCTTAAAAAAATATTATTTGTGTCCGCCCGGAAGACACAAAATCCGGTTTTGAATGCGCTTATTGTCAATATCTTAAATTATGGATTCAAACGTGCAAAATAAAACCAGAGGAAAGAATTTTTTCTACAAGTATTACAGGATTATCGTAATACCCGTTGTTTTTTTTCTCTATTTATCGTCGTATTATTTTTTGAATCCCTATCAGGATTTTGAACAAAATACCTTACTGGTTTTAGACTGGACAGTTGATATTTTTATCATTCTGGTATACTGCGCCGTGCTTACAGAGTTAAGTCTTTTTGTAGGCCGAAGTCTTAATTACTGGATTAGCTGGGAGCAAAAACCTATTTTCAGGGCTTTTGCGCAATTTATATGTCTTATCGCGGGGAATATACTTTTAAATTATTCTTTTTCGCATTTATGGCAATTTTTTTATTCCTGGACTCCCTTAAAAGAAAGCGAACTGGTACAAATATGGCAATCCAATTTAATGGCTGCTATATTGTCTCTTTTTATCAGTTTCATCCATACCAGTATCTTTTTGCTGAACCGTTGGCGCGTCACTTCAGAAGAAGCTTCGGAATTAAAAATAAAAGCTTCGGAATTACAGGAAGCCGTAACCAGATCTGAGCTGGAATCTTTAAAACTACAGCTCGATCCTCATTTTATCTTTAATAATTTCAGCACACTTACAGAATTAATTCACGAAGATCAGCAATCTGCGGCTTCATTTCTGGAGAATATTAGCCGTGTATACCGGTACATGATTTCCAATTTTAATAAAGATACCATCACCGTAAGAGAAGAATTAGAATTTTTAAATGCTTATTTTTATCTTCTAAAAAAGCGTCTTGGCGAAAAAGTCGAGCTAAAACTGCAAATAGACATGACCTGCCTGGATTTGCATTTACCGCCTCTTACACTGCAACTGCTGGTAGAAAATGCGGTAAAACACAACAGTGCAACAGTAGCACATCCGCTTGTTATAGCGATTTATTCTGATGTTGGGGATCTTGTGGTACGCAATAATTTGCAGGCAACTTCCGGTAAAAACTTTACTTCTACCGGAGTAGGAAATAAAAACATCGAGTTTAGATATAAAATTTTGTTTGACAGAATGCCCGTTTTTTCAGAATCGAACGGTTTTTATTGTGTGCGTCTGCCTTTAATGTAATAGTATGAGAATTTTAATTGTAGAAGATGAAAGTATCAATGCCAACCGTCTTAAAAGATTGTTGGAAGAGTTGGAACCGGATTGCGAAATCCTCGAAATTATAGATACTGTTCAGGGAACCGTAACCTGGCTGAATGCCCATGAAATGCCGGATTTAATCACTATGGATATTCGTCTGGCAGATGGTATTAGTTTTTCTATTTTTGAAGAGATAAAAATTACCTGTCCTGTAATATTTACAACAGCTTATGATGAATATGCTGTGCGTGCTTTTAAGGTAAACAGCATTGATTATTTGATGAAACCCATCGAAAAGGCAGAACTTGAACACGCATTAACGAAATTTAAATCCATATCGAAAGTTAAAACTAATACTGAGGATATTGCAGCAATTTTGAAGGGATTCATGAATAAACCTTCTTTTAGATTACGATTTTTGGTTACCTATCGTGATGGTTATAAAAGCGTTGATGTAGCGGATATCGATTTTGTATATTCAGAATTCAAAACCTCCCATCTTTTTCTTAAAAACGGCAGTATAATCCCAATTCCTCAAACTATGGAAGAACTGGAAGAAGAACTCGATCCCGATGTTTTCTTCAGGGCCAACAGGCAATTTTTTATTCGTGCGGAAAGCATAAAATCGATTGCCAATTATTTTAATGCCAAACTCAAAATCCAGCTTAAATCAGACCCGGAACGCGAAGTCATCATCAGTAGGGAAAAAGCGCCGTTCTTTAAGCAATGGATGGATCGATAGAAAAACATTTGCAGATTCATTTTAGAAGTCGTTACGTACTATTGGGTTCATTTAATAACCGTTTGGGTAATACTTATCTGAATTTTCAGGAACTCTCCTTTTAATTTTGTTGCCATCACATTTTTCGAACGCATTATTTTCCGGTTCGAATGGTATCAAAATTATCTTTAATGAAATATTCCCTGAAAACATTTTTAAAACTTAAAGAATACTTACAGATTATTGCACTCTGGATTGCTGCTTTTTTCTTTCATGTCTTTATGACGTATAGCACAATCGATGAAACTTTTTTTAGTGACAATAAAGTTTCTGTTAAAGATTTTTTACTGGCAGAAGTTACCGGAGCCTCATTGGCAGGTGTGTTTATGGGTAGCATTCTTTTCTTTCTTCAGGAATTTGTTTATCCTCGTTTTTTTCACAGTTACGGTATATTACTGACTACTTTACTTAAAAGCCTTTTGTTCATAATAGTCTGTTTTTTTGGTCTTTTGCTGGTGATTGAACTCAATAAAGTGCATTTCGTAAGGATGAATAAGTGGTTTGCCGTTGAGGATAATTCAAAATGGCTGGTGTGTTTTACTACATATTGCCTGTTGGTTCACATCTTTATTACACTTTTGCAGGCTTTTAGCCGTAGAGTAGGCAACAATTATTTTAAAAGCCTTTTGCGGGGTAATTATATGATTCCGGTTGTAGAATACAGGGTTTTTATGTTTTTGGATATGTATTCTTCTGCAGCAGTAGCAGAAGATGTTGGCCATTATAATTACAGTCTTTTATTGCAGGAATGCTTTATGGATTTATCCGAAACATTACTTGAATATGATGCCGAAGTCTACCAGTATGTAGGCGACGAAGCTGTACTGACCTGGAAAGTAAAAGAAGGTTTTAAAAGACGGCAATGCATAGCCCTTTATGAATCTTTTGCGGTTAGGTTATTAGAGAAAAAAGAGCTGTACAAGAATAAGTTTGGTTTAGTTCCAAAATTCAAGGCTTCAATTAACGAAGGTTTGGTAACCGTTGCCGAAATTGGTCAGATCAAAACCGAAATTGCCTATCACGGAGATGTTCTCAGCACAGCAGCCCGCGTTCGGGATTTGTGTCACGATTACAAAACCAATCTTTTGATTACACAGTCCTTTTTCGAACAATTATCTCCTTTGGAGCAGGAAAATTTTACCGCAATCGAAACAACGCTCTTACGCGGAAAAAAACGACCTGTTACCATTTACAAATCCCTTGATTAAATCTTTCTTTTAGTGCTGTAAACACGCCATTTTTCTCAGTTGTACTATTGTTCGTTTCAGCATCAAAAAAATACGTTTGGGTAAACTTCCCATGATTTAGGAGGCTTTTGGGTTGTTATTTTGTCATCGAATCCTATCTATTCATTAAAAGTGAAATAAAATGACAAAACAGTTTTTCCAAAATAATAAAACACTCAGCAAAATGGTAGTTTTATTAATTATAATTAGCTTTTCTTCATGTGGCAAAAGTGGGCCGGAGGGTTTAGCACCTCCTAAACCAGAAGTAGATTTTTTTGAAGCTAAATCAGTTACAGGCGAAATAGAAAAAAAATATCCGGGTATCATTGAAGGTACTGTAAATGTTGATATAAAAGCCCAGGTTTCAGGTTATCTTGAAGCGATTTATGTCAAAGAAGGAGATTATGTAAACAAAGGCCAATCGCTCTTTAAAATCAAAGCAGATGTGTATGCAGAGCAGGTCAATAATAGCCGGGCAGCTTATAAAAGCGCTTTGGCGAACCTTGCCAACGCTAAACTTGAAATCGAAAAAATCAAACCGCTTGTTGAGGCAAAAGTATATTCAGACATGCAGCTCAAAACGGCTCAGGCCAATTACGAAGCCGCATCTGCCCAGGCAGCTCAGGCAAAAGCGGCATTGGGATCTTCACAGCTTAACGCCGATTTTTCTTTGATAAAAGCGCCGGTAAGCGGTTACATCAGCCGAATTCCAAATCGTGTTGGAAATCTGGTTACGCCGGCAGATGTTGTCCCGCTTACGATTCTTTCTGAGATCAATACCGTTTTTGTTTATTTCTCATTAAGCGAAGCAGATTATCTTGCTTTTTCTAAAGATCCAAAATCCAGTCAGACCGTTAGTTTAATACTGGCTGATGACAGCGTTTACGAGCATCAGGGAAAACTCGAAGTAGCCAGTGGTAATATCGACCGTACGACAGGAACTGTTGCTTTAAAAGCCGTTTTCTCCAATCCTAAAAAACAATTGCGATCAGGAGGTTCTGCCAGAGTTGTGCTCAATAGCAGTTTAACTTCGGTAATTACGGTTCCTATGTCAAGTGTAAAAGACATACAGGATAAATTCTTTGTTTATGTTCTAAAAGAAGGCAACAAAATAGGTATGGTTCCTATTGAAATTGCGGGCAGCGCCGGTACAGATTATTTTGTAAAAAGCGGTGTAAAATCAGGTGATAAAATTGCACTAAACAGTATCGATCTGCTTTATGACGGTATTGAAGTAGTTCCAAAAACAGGAACGAAAGCAGCAAGCACTAAGTAATTTTTTGGTTTTAATATAAATAACATTTTCCATGTTAAAAAAAATAATAGACAGGCCTGTATTGGCTACGGTTATCTCCATTGTATTGGTGATATTAGGTATCATAGGTCTTACAAGATTATCGGTAACAAGGTTTCCTGATATTTCACCGCCAACCGTAATGGTAAGTGGTTCATATCCTGGTGGAAACAGTGAAACCGTGATACGTTCTGTGGTTACACCGCTTGAAGAACAAATAAACGGTGTTGAAAATATGCAGTACATTAAATCTACTGCGAGTAATGACGGATCTTTTTCGATCAGTGTCATTTTTAAACAAGGTGTCGATCCCGATCAGGCTGCTGTAAACGTACAAAACAGGGTACAGCAGGCAACGCCAAAATTGCCTCAGGAAGTAATCAGAATGGGGCTTACAACTTCAAAGCAGCAAAATAGTATGATTGTTATTTTCAATCTTTATACAGAGGATAACGAAAAATACGACGAACTGTTTTTACAGAATTATGCCAACATCAATCTTGTGCCGCAAATGAAACGTGTTCCGGGAGTGGGACAAGTGCAGATTTTTGGTCAGAAAGATTATTCGATGCGTGTATGGCTGGATCCGCGTAAAATGGCCAATGCAGGTCTGGTACCATCAGATGTTACCCGCGCCATTGCCGATCAAAGTTTAGAATCGGCTCCGGGAAAACTGGGAGAAGAATCAAAAGCAGCTTTAGAATACGTTATTCGATATAAAGGAAAGAAAAACAAGCCGGAACAATACGAAAACATAGTCGTTAAAACAGATGGCAATAATATCCTAAGGCTTAAAGATGTAGCCCGGGTAGAATTTGGTTCTATCTCCTACAGTGGCGACAACAAATCGAATTCTAAGAATGCCGTTACAATGGCCATCTTACAGACATCAGGCTCAAATGCCAATGATATCGAGATCGGAATCAACAAAGAAGTAGAAAGATTATCAAAATCTTTTCCTCCCGGCATTAAGTATGTCAATGTAATGAGTACCAAAGAAAGGCTGGATGAAGCTACGGGACAGGTAAAATCTACCTTGTTAGAAGCTTTTATTCTGGTTTTTATAGTAGTTTTTATATTCCTTCAGGATTTTCGTTCGACCATTATTCCGGCCATTGCGGTTCCGGTTGCGATTGTAGGAACTTTTTTCTTCCTGCTGGTATTTGGTTTTACGATCAACATCCTGACGCTTTTTGCATTAGTACTCGCCATTGGTATTGTCGTCGATGATGCGATTGTCGTCGTCGAAGCGGTTCACAGTAAAATGGAAGAAGATTCCAGCCTTTCGGCAAAAGAAGCGACGCATAGTGCAATGGCGGAAATTACAGGAGCTGTAATCTCGATAACACTGGTAATGTCGGCAGTATTTATCCCGATTGGTTTTATGACAGGATCTTCAGGGATTTTCTACAAGCAGTTTGCTTATACACTGGCGATCGCTATTATTATTTCGGCAGTAAATGCATTAACGCTTACTCCGGCATTATGTGCACTTCTTCTAAAGAACGTTCATAACGATAAACATGAAGGCGATCATCATAAAACAGGATTTAAAGAGCGTTTTTTCATCGGATTCAATTCAGGATTTAATAATCTAACCGGTAAATATATCAAAGGAGTTCGTTTCCTGATTGGAAGAAAATGGCTTGCAGGAGGATTAGTTGTAGGAATAAGTGCTATTGCTATTATCATGATGATGTCTACTCCAAAAAGCTTTGTACCTATGGAAGATGACGGATTTATGCTTTACAGTTTGTCAATGCCGCCGGGTACAGCTTTAGATCGTACGACAGAAGTCATCCAGCAACTGGAAAAAGAACTATCTACTGTCGAAGCTATTGATGTAAATACCAGTATTACAGGATATAATATTTTAAGTAATAGTGCCAGTACCGCTTACGGATTAGGATTTATAAAACTAAAACCTAAAAAAGAAAGAGGAGCAGTTAAGGATATCGATGAAATCATGAATATTGTCAATGGAAAATTGGCTGTTATAAAAAAAGGTCAGATCATGGTATTAAGAATGCCGCCTGTAGAAGGATTTGGTGTCACCAGTGGTGCCGAAATAGTACTTCAGGACAGGACAGCGCGTGATCCGGCTACACTAAAAGCCATGGCAGATAAAGTAATCGGGCAAATTATGCAGCAGCCCGGAGTACAATATGCCTACACCACTTTTAGAGCAGATTATCCGCAGCTTGAATTAGAAGTTGATGAAGAAAAGGCGAGCCAGATGGGCGTTAATATTCGTGAAATGTTAGGTAACATTCAGACCTATTTTGCCGGAGATCAGTCGGCAGATTTTTCAAGATTTGGAAAATTTTACAGAGTGAATGTCAAAGCCGATGGAATTTTCAGGACCGATCAGGATGCTTTCAACGAAATATTTGTTCGAAATGCCAAAATGGAAATGGTTCCTGTAAAATCGCTTGTAAAATTGCGTAAGGTGTACGGACCTGAATCGGTAAACCGTTACAATCTTTACAACTCGGTTAACATTACGGCTGTAGCGTTACCGGGATTTAGTAACGGACAAATTATGGGTAATCTTGAAACGGTGCTGGATAAACTTCCGTCTGATTACAGTTACGAATGGACAGGATTAAGTCTTGAAGAAAAAGCAGGAGGAAACCAAACCATTGCCATTTTTGGATTGTGTCTGTTGTTTGTTTTCTTTTTACTGGCTGCCCAATACGAAAGTTATTTATTGCCTCTTGCTGTATTGCTTTCTATCCCAACCGGAATTTTGGGCGCTTTTGCAGGAGTAAAAGCAGTAGGACTTGACAATAACATTTATGTTCAGGTAGGACTCATCATGCTGGTCGGGCTTTTGGCCAAAAATGCGATTCTTATTGTAGAGTTTGCGCTGCAAAGACGTTACGCAGGCTTGTCTATAGCCGAAGCAGCGATCGAAGGAGCAAGGTCAAGATTAAGACCAATTATCATGACCTCTCTTGCCTTTATTGTAGGTATGATTCCGCTAATGTTTGCTTCCGGAGGAACAGCAGTAGGAAACAGGTCTATTAGTGTAAGTGCCGCTATCGGAATGTTTAGCGGAGTAGTTTTGGGAGTTTTTGTAATTCCGTTACTTTTTATCCTCTTCCAGTATTTACAGGAAAAAGTGTCAGGTAAGAAGGTCGTAGTTCAAACTATAAAAGAAGAATAATGAAAGTACTATATAATATCGGAATTAGTTTATTTACAGGTATGATTTTAACGTCATGCGTGGTAGGAAAAAAATATGCCCGAACAGATTTAAATGCACCTGACAAATATCGTGAAGCCATAACACTAACCGGGGATACTATCTTGCATCCCTGGAAAAGTTACTACAAAGATCCCTTACTGGTTGATTTGATCGAAAAAGCCCTGGTGAAGAACAACGAAGTTCTGATCGCTATAAAAAGCATGGAACAGCTTGATCTTACATACAAACAGGCCAAATTAGCGTTATTGCCAACACTCGATTTTGATGCAGGAGCAAGCCGAAGCTATCAGTCTAAAAATTCGCTTAACGGTTCTTTGAGCGCACAATTTATTGGTAAAGATTATATGGACGATTACAGCGCCAATCTTCGATTATCATGGGAAGCTGATATCTGGGGAAAAGCGGCTATGCAAAAAAGAGATGCCAAAGCAGGTTATTTTGCTCAAAAAGAGAATCTTTCGGCTTTGAAAACGAGAATTATTGTGCAGGTAGCGCAGTCGTATTATAACCTTTTAGGATTAGACGAGCAGCTTAAAATTGCGCAAAAAAACATTGATTTGAGCAATAGTACGCTGAGCATGATGCAGATGCAGTACAATTCAGGACTGATTAGTTCATTAGCACTTTATCAGACAGAAGCTCAGAAAAAAACAGCAGAATTGTTGGTTCCTTTAGCAGAGGCAAATATAATGGTTCAGGAAAATGCATTGCAAATTCTATGCGGTGAATATCCTGATAGTATTAAACGTTCGGGAAATCTTGACGTTGCAGAACTTAATGTGGCTTTATCTTCAGGAGTTCCGGCTTCTCTTTTAAGCCGCAGACCGGATGTCAAAGCGGCTGAATATGCCGTTATGTCTGCCAATGCTAAAACAGGACTTGCAAAAGCAACCATGTATCCTACGCTAAGCCTGAATCCTTCTATTGGGGTTAATTCTTTTGAATTTGATACCTGGTTTAATTTTCCGGGTTCTGTAACCAAAACCATAGCGGCCAATCTGGTACAGCCTATTTTTAAGAAACGCCAGTTGAGAACCGCTTATGAAATTGCAGTTCTGGAACAGGAAAAGGCCGTTGTTCAGTTCAAACAATCGTTTATTACAGCAGTCGGAGAAGTTTCTGATGCCATGTCGAAACTAAAGAATGCTGATAAACGTATGGAACTGGCTGCCGAAAAGGCGATTTCATTAGACAAAGCAACCCATGACGCGAACTTGTTATACAAAAGCGGAATGGCAACATATCTGGAAGTGATTGTAGCACAAAATAGTGCCTTGCAAAATGATCTTGACGTTGTGGCTATAAAACTGGAAAAGCTAAATGCAGCAATAAATTTATATCGCGCCCTTGGTGGTGGAGTAGAGTAAACTGCACTTTAAATAATTCATCATCTGTACAAATTATTGTATAGGTGATGAATTTTTCTGTTTCTAAAATCTTAGCCTATAAAATGACCTTATAAATTTATTTATGGAGAAAGTTGTTTTTACCCGTCTGGAACTTTACGAATTGGTCTGGAAATTCCCCATAACCCAAATCACGAGGCATTATGGTATTTCGAGTATGCGGATAAAAGATGCCTGCGAGAAAATGCAAATTCCTTTTCCGGGTTTAAATCAACAAATAAAGTTTAAGAACAATAGAATTGGTAAACCCAAATTGCCATTCGCTTACAATGGAATCCAGCAAATAGGCATTTTGAAAAAAGCATACGAAATGCAGTTTCGTAAAGTGGTCAAAGCAACCCCGTTACTCAATTTGATTAAAAGTATAGAAAGCGATGCAGAAGCCCCTTTGACAGTTCCGAACCAGCTTATAAATCCGGTTCACGTTATACGTAATTCAGTTGCATATTGGAATAATACAGACAAAAAGAACGAGGCTAAAGGAATTCTCTATCTCAATGTAGCGCCGCAAAATATACCACGCGCTTTAAGATTTATGGATGTTCTGATTAAATTATTGGCATACAGAGGGCATCAATTCGAAGAAAGTCCTGATAAAACCGGTATCATTTTTATGAAAGACGAAATAGTAATCGATCTGAATCTGAGAGAGGCTTTAAAAAGAATACCGCTAAAAAGAGGCCAGGATACCTCTGAATATGTTCCGACTGGTGTTTTTGTTTTACAAATCAGAAAAGATTCTTATAAAAAAGAATGGCGCGATGGCAGCATTTCTTTAGAAAATAACCTTGCGGGAATCGTAGCCAAACTAGAATTAATAGCCATAGAAGAAAAGCGATGGAAAGAGGCTTGTGATAGTATGTAATCGCAAAAAGAAACATAAAGTGGTAAAGTGCACAATAAGTTGTAATGCCTTTTGTAAGAAGTAGTTAAATATTTTTTTATCTTTATAAGGATATAAAATGTTTATTATTAATAACTTATAAAAATATACTTATGACTACTTTTACTTCTTCTGACATTTTGAAACAACAAAAAACATTAAAAATATTAGCTTCAATATTTTTGTTTTTGTCCTATCTCATTGGATTAGGTGCTTTAATAGGAACTCTTTATTTATTATTTACACCAAGGGGTATTGGAGGATGGATTTTACCCGCCTTTAGTTTTTTGACAGGATTGATTGTTTTTCTGTTTTTGTTTTCGATCTCGAAAATCATTACAATTTTAATTGAAATCAGTCAAAAATGAAAAGGGGCATAAGTTGTTTGTTGTGCATCCTTATTTTAGGATCGTGCACAGAGAAAAAAAGTAATCCCAAAGAAACCGTCGATGTGGTGATGGTGGGAGGCGGAATTATGAGCGTCACTTTGGCCAATATGCTAAACGAACTCGATCCTAATTTGTCTATTGTAACTTACGAAAGGCTCGATGCTGTGGGCAAAGAAAGTTCATCTGCCTGGAACAATGCCGGAACAGGACATTCGGCACTTTGCGAACTCAATTATACTCCGGAACTTAGTAATGGTACCATTGATACCCATAAAGCAGTGGAAATTAATGAGTCTTTTGAAATTTCAAAACAATTCTGGTCTTATCTGGTTTCGAAAGGAAAAATAGGGCCTCCTAAAACCTTTATCAACCCAACGCCTCATATGAGTTTTGTTATTGGTGAAGATAATGTCAAATACCTGAAAAAAAGATATCTGGCCTTGCAAAAAGAACCTCTTTTTACCGGAATGGAATTTTCTGATGATCAAAAACAAATCAAAAGCTGGATTCCTTTGGTGATGGACGGCCGCGATCCTTCTCAAAAAGTAGCGGCAACCAAAATAGATATTGGTACAGATGTTAATTACGGATCACTGACGGCTGAATTAGCATCAAATTTATTGAAATCCGGCAAAATGAAATTAGAACTCAACCACGAGGTCACTAATTTTAAAAGAAACAGCGACGGAACCTGGAAAGTCTATGTTAAGGATTTAAAAAACAATACCACCAAAACGATTGATGCGAAGTTTGTTTTTATAGGTGCGGGCGGAGCGACATTGCCTTTGCTTGAAAAAACACATATTCCGGAAGCAAAAGGCTACGGCGGATTTCCGGTAAGCGGGGAGTGGCTGGTTTGCAATAATCCTGAAATCATAGCGAAGCATCAGGCAAAAGTTTATGGAAAAGCTTCTGTGGGTTCTCCTCCAATGTCAGTGCCGCATCTTGATACACGCATCATCAACGGAAAAAAAGAACTCTTATTTGGTCCTTTTGCAGGATTTTCGTCTAAGTTTCTTAAAAATGGTACCTGGGGAGATTTACCGGCTTCTTTTAATTTTTATAACATAAGACCCATGCTGGAAGCCGGACTGGACAATGTACCGCTTACCAAATATCTGGTCGAGCAGGTAGTACTTACACCGGAACAGCGTTTGGCAGCCCTTCGCGAGTATTTTCCAAAAGCAAAAATGGAAGACTGGGATCTTAAAGTTGCCGGACAAAGAGTTCAGGTCATAAAAATTGACGAAACCACACAAGGCGGAATATTGCAATTTGGTACTGAGGTTGTTACAGCATCAGACGGGAGTGTAGCTGCCTTGCTTGGCGCTTCGCCAGGTGCTTCTACTTCAGTTTCGATCATGCTCAAAGTAATTGAAAAATGCTATAAAACTGAACTAGAAACTCCACAATGGCAAGCCAAAATTAAAGAGATGATTCCGTCATACGGACAAAAATTATCTGATAATATTGCCTTAGCCAATCAGATCAGAAAAAATAATAGTGAGAAATTGGGAATTGTATGGAAAGAAATCCACAAGGATAGCATTCAACTACAAAAATCCAATTCGGCTAAGCCTTAAGTAACGATATCATTTAAGGCCTGAAACAGGTTCAATGGATATTCTGCAATTCTGTTGCATAAATACAAATACCATTCCTTGCCATACACAAAATAGAGTTTTGCAGGATATCCTTGTTCTTTTAATTTCCTTAATTGTTCCGTTTGGATTCCGTACAGACTTTCAAATTCGTATAAATCCTCGCTTGTTTTATAGTGTTGCAATAATGCGACAACTTCTTTTTGTATCAAATCATGATGAGTTGCAATAGCGCAACGGTGATTTCTGGACAACAATTGGTCGATGTAATACAAATAGCGTTCATCAAGTACAGCTCCTCTGGGGATCGAAAGATTTTCCGGAGTTTCAAAAGCACCTTTAACGATTCTTATTCTTCCGTTTTCTTTTATTAAATCTTCAAAATCATCTTTTGATCTGTGCAAATAAGCCTGAAGCGTTATAGAAGTGTTTTTAAAGTTTCGTGCTGCTGTTTTGTAAATATCAATAATTGCATCGGTAACCGCTACACTTTCGGCACTTATCGTTACTTCAATGTTTTCTTTCGCGGCTTCCTCACATATCGAAGTTAAGTTTTTAAGGCACAATTCGGACGATATCGACAAGCCAATATGGGAAAGATCCAGCGATAAAGTCGAATTCAATTGCTGGTTTTTAATTTCGCGGGAAATCCTGATAAATTCATTTGTAGCTTCGAGAGCCTCTTTCTCAGTAAGCGTATTTTCGCCCATAAATTCCATAGAACATTTAAAACCTTGTGTATTCTGTTCTTTGACTTTGATAATGGTTTCTTCGAGTGTTTCGCCTCCAATATAGCGATCTGCTGCCTTTTTTATGGTTTTAAATAAAACTTCATTCGAAAGAATATATTCTTTTGCTTGCTCGTTCAGAGCCGCTTTCCTTAAAGCACCGGCACCCATTAACAGTAATTCTTTTTCCATTTTTATTCAATAATGATTTTGATGATGATTTAAATCGTAAAACACTAAAGTTCATTCGATAATGTATCGATGTACTTTTCAATTTCGCTTTCGTTTCTTCTGTAATACGTCCATTTTCCGTGTCGGGTTGCAATCACCAGGTTTACTTTTTGCAGCATCATTAAATAATGCGAAACAGTCGATTGCGACAAACCTGTTTTGTCCTGTATATGACAAACGCATACGCCATCGCTAAAATCAGGAACATTGATTTGCTGGGGAAAATTATCTTCCGGCGTTTTAAGCCATTTGAGTATATCTACCCGAACCTGATTCGATAATACTTTATTAATTTCTATAAAATCCATGATGTAAATATATAATTATATATCGAGATATGTCGATATGAAAGAAAAATATACTAATGAAATGTTAGCTACTCTAATTTTAGTAAGGTTTTGAGACGAATTGATAAGCTGATTTTTTATTTTAATTTAAAAAGAAAAAATAATCAAATCCGGTAAAACCATACAGCTAAAGAATTCGTAGATGGAACAGTTAAGCGCTAATATTGGAAGTAATGGAAGACAAATATCAGAAAATGATGGACGATGAAAATGAAAGAATTGCTAAAATCGAGCGCCATCACAATCGGGTTAGGCTCAATTTGCTAAGTGCTGCAGCAATCATTATAGGAGTTACCATCTATTTT